>Ga0210395_10001316_pt1 | contig 19272 bp, 18 predicted proteins | sample IncBWH4OmetaG_FD_150861 | JGI IMG/M metagenome (GOLD analysis project Ga0210395, IMG submission 150861) | Forest soil microbial communities from Barre Woods Harvard Forest LTER site, Petersham, Massachusetts, United States - Inc-BW-H-4-O ...
CTCCGGTCGTAGGTCGTTTGCGCGTTACTCAGCTGTGCTTCGTCCTGGGCTTTCTTGGCCTTGGCTTCGTCGGTTTGCGCCTGGAAAGTTCGTGGATCGATGACGGCCAGCAAGGCGCCCGCCAGCACATCCTGTCCTTCATGGAACGTCACGGTCTGCAGCAGGCCATCCACCTGGGCATGTACGGTGACCGTGTTGAACGCGATGGCCGTGCCGATGCCATCGAGGAAAATCGGTGTGTCGCGCGGTTGAACTTTGCCGGCCACCACCGGCACTGCATTGCCCGCCTTGTTTCCGCTGGCGGAAGAAGGATGGCATCCGCTGATGCCGGTCGCGGCGATGACACCCAAGGCAAGGTAGAAATAAAGAAGGGATTTTGGCACAGAATGAAAAACGGTTAGGGGGTAGTTATGTGCGAATAGCTTAACCTTTTTAAAGCATAATGGTTGCGAGAAAACTTCGATTAATAAGTGATTTGGCTGCCATGAAAACCATTTTGTCCACCCAAGCGCAGACCATAATTGAGCATGCCGGATAAAAATTGGCCAGTCTCGGCCATCCTGTGCCATCTGCCGGAATTCATGCGTGCCGACGATCGCCTTGAGGCGCGGTTGTGTTCACATTGGTCGGGGCGGAGAGATTCGAACTCTCGACCTCCTGGTCCCAAACCAGGCGCTCTACCAGGCTAAGCTACACCCCGAGTGTGAGCGAGCAGCCTCACGCCTTTTTCCGCGGTGTCAATGTTCTGTCAACCTTCACACATTCTTTAAATCAGTACAATCTCTGCTTGCCATGCCCCGCAAATCCACCTACATCCACCAACTTACAACCTTTCTCCGACCTAACTCTCATGGATACCATCTCTCGCGAAAATAATAGCAACTACCTGCCTATCGCAGGAGTACTTGTAGGCGTCATCGCCCTGGCGGTTGCCTGCTTTGCGCTCGTCAAAGCCTCCAACGCCAGCAAGGCGCTCGCCGCGGACGCCGACCAGATCGCCACCATAGAGAGCACAGCCAATTCTGCTGCGCAGTCCGCGCAGACGGCAAATCAGACTGCGCAGGAGGCAGATACCGGCCTCAAAACGCTGAGAGATGGAATTCAGAGTGAATTCGACCAGATCACCACCAAGTTCGGCAGTATCGATGCATCCATCGCCAAGCTGCAGCCGGCGCCCAGGGCGGCCAAGGCCTCCAGGCACGCTCCAGATGCTGAGGGTTCGGCTCCAGGTACGGTTTCCTCCGATGGCACTTACACCGTCAAATCTGGTGACAGCCTGGCTAAAATCGCCCGCGCCAACGGCGTAGCCCTTGCGGACCTCGAAGCTGCCAATCCCGGCGTGGATCCGAAGCGCCTCAAGGTCGGCCAAAAGATAAACCTGCCAACCAAACAACAGTAAGCGGCAAATTTTTCCATCGCGCCTCCTCGATTCATTTGAGGAGGCGTTTTTTTTGCCCGTGAAAACATGAGCTCCCCCGAAGCCGCGCCCGCCCGCTGGGAAAAACTCCGCGAAGAATCGCTCGCCGCCACGCCCATTTTTGATCTCCGCCGCGCGCACTACCGCCACCCGCGCCGCGGCCGCGAACGCGACTTCGTTGTCATCGACGCGCCAGACTGGGTCAATGTCCTCGCGCTCACGCCCGACCACCGACTCGTGCTCGTCAACCAGTTTCGCTTCGGCACGAATGATTTCTCGCTGGAGATTCCCGGCGGTGTGCTTGAGCGCGGCGAAGATCCCGTGGCCGGCGGCCTGCGCGAATTGCGCGAAGAGACCGGATATTCCGGGGGAAATGCGCGCCTCCTTGGCCGTGTGCATCCCAATCCTGCGATTCAAAACAACACCCTGCACATCGTGCTCGTCGAGAACGTCACGCTCGCCGCGGCCACCCAGTGGGATCATGACGAGGAGATCGCCGTCAGTGTCCTGCCGGTGGACGAGGTTTACGCGCTCGCCCGCACCGGTGGGATCACTCACGCGCTCGTGCTCAACGCGCTACTTTGTTTTATGCCGGTTTGGGCCCGCTTGAAGGCCGGCTCCGTTTGACTTCGCAACCAGCCGGGCTTAGCTGTCGTCTTTAACCGCATGTCCGCCCCAACCTTCGCCAACAACCCCGATGCGTTCAGTTTTGCGCCCGCGGAGTTTTTGCCCGCGCCGCTGGAGGCGGAGATTCGCAAGATTTACGGGCGCAGTCCGCTTTATGCACAGCGCTTCCCGCTGCACTCCGAGCCGTTGCAGTGGTCGTGTTACCGCGAAATCCCGGCGCTCTCGAAAAGGGAAATCGTCGAGCGCGGGCACCAGGCGTTTTTTGCCGACTACCGCGCCATCGAGCGCGGCCTGCAGGACAAGCGTTACGAATACGAAAGCACCGCCGGCACCACGGCCGGCCCGATGACCGTCATTATGGAGGACGGCTGGTGGGCCGCGCAGACGCGCCGTGCTTATGAAGCGCATCCGTTGCTCGCGCCGTTCGCGCACCGGGCTTACCGCAAGTGCGTGCTCGCGCCCGTCGGCTGTTCGAGCAACATCTGCCCGTACGAGGACCACCCGTTTCCGCACCGCTATTTCGACGGCACGGTGTATCTCAATCTCACGAGCGACCCGTTCGCCTTTCCTGAGAGCGAGTGGGACCGCATTGTCCTCGAAGTGCAGGCCGTGCAACCCGAGATCCTCGAAGGCGAGCCGGTTTATCTTTCGCTGCTCGCGCGCGCGATCATCCGGCGCAAGGTGCGCGTGCCCAGCCTGCGCGTGGTCATCCTCACCTACGGCAAGGCGAGCCTCTCGCACAGCCGGCGCATTGCCGCGGCGTTTCCCGCGCCACAGGTCGACCTCTATGGCTCGACCGAGGCCGGTTATCTTTTCGTCGGCGGCGCGTTCCAGGATGATTCGCGCGTGATCGACGCCAATGCGTTCATCGAACTCGCGCCGTGGCGCGAAAATCTATCGGACATTTTTCAAATCTATGTGACCACGCGCGACCGCGAGGCCATGCCGCTCCTGCGTTACCACACGGGCGACATCGTGAAAAGAACACCGGGCGGCTTCCGCTTGCTCGGCCGCGAGCGCGATTTGTATTTCCGGCCTGACGGTTCGCTCGTATCCGCGCACGAGGTCGACGCCGCGCTGCCGGAAAACTTTTCGTGTTGGCACTGGTCGCTGGTGCAGACCGGCGCCACGCGCTGGGATTTTCACTATGTGGCCGACCACGCGGCGGCGCCGGAAGTCGGGCCTGCGCTTGCGCGGGTGTTGGGCGAGGACGTGCGGGTCGCCATGTTTCGCCGCCGCGTGATCGCGCCGGCTGCGAGCGGAAAATTTTCGCTGCTCAAGCCCCTGGCCAAGTAACTCCGCGGATAGCGCCGGTTTTTGTAGCATCCAGGCTTCTCCATCGGTTTAGGCTCGCTAATAAGCAGGGCTCGCGGTTGGTGTCGCCGCCCGGAGCCTTTACTTGATTCTGGCGATGACCTTACTTCGTTAACCCCGCACCAGTTTAAACCCGCGAGTTTTCCCGCTTTGTAATGAGCCTTGCCCGCAGATTATTTTGCTCCTCCATCGGACGAAAGTTCCTGATGGCCGTGACCGGCCTCATTCTCATTGGTTTTATCACCGGCCATCTCGTCGGCAACCTGCAGATTTTCCTGCCTCCCGACCATATCAACGGCTATGCTTATTTCCTGCACCAGCTTGGACCGGTGTTGTGGGTCGTGCGCATCGTGCTGCTGGTGAGCGTGGTCTTGCACATCTGGGCTGCGACCGTGCTCGCGCTCGAAAACCGGGCCGCCCGTGGTCATCAGCCCTACGGTGTGAAAACTTGGATTCAGGCTTCGTTTTCGTCGCGCTATGTTCGCTGGACAGGCTATATCGTGCTCGCGTTCATCTTTTATCACCTCGCGCAATTTACGTTTGGCTACGCCCAATCGGCGAGCTTCAAGGAAAATCTCCCGCTTTACACGATGACGGCCGATTATCGCGTCATGGGCTTTCCCGTCGTCAAGGCCGGCACGCAAGTGCACGACGTACACAGCATGGTCATCCTGGGATTTAAAAATCCTGTGGTGTCGATTTTCTACATCGTCGCCGTCGGCCTGTTGTCGTTTCATTTGCTGCACGGCATGGACAGCCTTTTCCAGACCTTTGGCTGGCGCAATGCAACGTGGGCGGGCCCGTTGCGCAAGGTCGTGGCCTTGTTTTGCCTGCTCTATTTCCTGGGCAACCTAATCATCCCCGGCTCGATTCTCATTGGTGCGAAAGGCCTGCGTGAAGGCTTTCAGCCGGCCGTCGCGCCCGCCGCTCAACCGTGAGCCAATTCCCCTGACGTCCATGGCCCAACTCGACTCCAAAGTCCCCCCGGGTCCGCTCGCCGACAAATGGCGCCGGCACAAAGCCGACAGCAAGCTTGTCAACCCCGCCAACAAGCGGAAATACGAGGTCATCGTCGTGGGCGCGGGCCTGGCCGGCGCATCGGCCGCGGCCACGCTGGCCGAGCTTGGTTACCAGGTGAAGAACTTTGTGTTTCACGACAGCCCGCGCCGGGCGCACTCGATCGCCGCGCAGGGCGGCATCAACGCCGCGAAAAACTACCAGAACGACGGCGACAGCGTGCATCGGCTTTTCTACGACACGATCAAGGGCGGCGACTACCGCTCGCGCGAAGCCAACGTCCACCGCCTCGCCGAGGTCTCGGTGAACATCATCGACCAGTGCGCCGCGCAAGGCGTGCCTTTCGCGCGCGAATACGGTGGCTTGCTCGCGAACCGCTCGTTTGGCGGCGCGCAGGTTTCGCGCACGTTCTACGCGCGCGGCCAGACCGGCCAGCAGTTGCTGCTGGGCGCCTATTCCGCGCTCTCTCGCATGGTCGGCACCGGCGGCGTGCAACTTTTCACCCAGAGCGAAATGCTCGATCTTGTCGTGGTTGGCGGGCAGGCCAAGGGCATCATCGTCCGCGACCTTGTGACGGGCGAGGTTTCGCGCCACGCGGCCGATGCGGTGATCCTGGCCACCGGCGGCTATGGGAATGTTTTTAACCTCTCGACCTATGCGCGCGGCTCCAACGCCACCGCCATCTGGCGCGCCTACAAGCGCGGCGCGTGCTTTGCCAATCCTTGCTTCACGCAGATTCACCCGACGTGCATTCCCGTGACCGGCGACTACCAATCGAAGCTCACGCTCATGAGCGAGTCGCTGCGCAACGACGGCCGTATCTGGGTGCCGAAGAAAAAAGAGGATCGCCTTAAAAAGCCCGCCGACATTCCCGAGGCCGACCGCGATTATTACCTTGAGCGCATGTATCCGAGCTTCGGCAACCTCGCTCCGCGCGACATCGCCTCGCGCGCGGCCAAGCGCGTGTGCGACGAAGGCCGCGGCGTCGGCGAAAGCGGCCTCGGCGTGTACTTGGATTTCAGCGACGCGATCAAGCGCCTGGGCGAAGCCGGGGTGCGCGAGCGCTACGGCAATCTCTTCGACATCTACCACGAGATCACCAACGAGAGCGCGTACCAGACGCCGATGCGCATCTATCCCGCGGTGCACTACACGATGGGCGGCCTGTGGGTGGACTACAACCTGATGTCGAATGTCCCCGGTCTGTTCGTTCTCGGCGAGGCCAACTTCTCCGACCACGGCGCCAACCGTCTCGGCGCCAGCGCGCTCATGCAGGGCCTGGCTGATGGCTACTTTGTCATTCCCTACACGGTCGGCGATTATCTCGCCACGCAGAAGCCCGGCTCGCGTCCATCGACCGATGCGCCCGAATTCAAGCAAGCCGAGGAAAATGTCCGCGGCCTCGTCGCGCGTTTGCTCGCCGTCAAGGGCAAGGAACCGGTGAGCCATTTCCACAAGCGCCTCGGCAAAATCATGTGGGAGCTCTGCGGCATGGCGCGCACCAAAGCCGGCCTCGAAAAGGCGCTGAAGGAAATTCCCGCGTTGCGCGAGGAATTCTGGCAGAACGTCAATGTTCCCGGCGACGGCGGCACGCTCAACCAGTCGCTTGAGTCAGCTGGCCGCGTGGCGGATTTCCTCGAGCTCGGCGAGCTCCTGTGCCTCGACGCGCTCGAGCGCGAGGAAAGCTGCGGCGGGCATTTCCGCGAGGAGTACCAGTATCCCGATGGCGAATGCAAACGCGACGACGAGAAGTTTGCGCATGTCGCCGCCTGGGAATTCCAGGGCGCGGGCAAAAAACCGCTGCGCAACACCGAGCCGCTCAATTACGAGGCGGTCAAGATGAGCGTCCGCAACTACAAGTAGGATTTCCATGCTAATATATCCTCACATGGTAACCCTTCCACCGGCACCGAGCCGCCCTGCCGCCTCAATTCCATCCGAGCGGATCGATTCGCGTATTTATTTTGTTCGTGGACAAAAGGTCTTGTTAGATCGTGACTTGGCTGAGCTTTATGGCGTGGAGACCCGGGCGCTCAATCAGGCGGTTCGGCGCAATAAGGAGCGCTTCCCGGACGACTTCATGTTCGCGCTCACTCGAGATGAAATCCGGATGATATCACAAATTGTGATATCCTCTGACTTGAAGTTTTCAAAGTCTGTAAGCGTTTTCACCGAGCAAGGGGTCGCTATGTTTTCTGGCTTGCTCAACAGCCCGCGTGCCATCGCGGTCAATGTCGAGATCATGCGCGCTTTTGTGCGGCTGAGGCAGATGATTGCCTCGAGCGCCGATCTCGCGCGCAAGCTTGCTTCGCTTGAGAAAAAATACGATGCGCAATTCAAGGTCGTCTTCGATGCGATCCGCGAGCTCATGACACCGATCAAAGACAGGGCATCGGCCCATCAACGCGAAATCGGTTTCCATACCCTGTTCAAGCCGGCCCGGAGCAGAAAAACCTAAACCACCTTTTGCCGTCATGGCTGTAGAGACTTCCAATAAAAACATTTCCGTCACCTTGCGCGTCTGGCGCCAGGCCGGCCCCAGCCAGCCGGGCAAGTTCGTCGAGTACCAGGCGAAGGATCTCAATCCCAACATGTCTTTTCTCGAGATGCTCGACGTCGTGAACGACGGGCTGGCCGGGAAGGGTGAGGAGCCGATCGCGTTCGCGCACGACTGCCGGGAGGGCATTTGCGGCACCTGCTCGCTCGTCATCGACGGCAAGCCGCATGGCCCGCACCGCGGCGTCGCGAGTTGCCAGACCTACCTGCGCAGCTTCAACGACGGCGACGTCATCGTGGTCGAGCCCTACTGCGCGCATCCCTTTCCCGTCGTCAAGGATCTCGTCACCGACCGCAGCGCATTCGACAAGATCATGCAGGCCGGCGGCTTCATTACCGCGCGCACCGGCTCGGCGCCCGATGCCAACGCCATCCCCGTGCCGAAGGACGCGGCCGACCTCGCGATGGATGCCGCGCAATGCATTGGCTGCGGCGCCTGTGTGGCGGCGTGCAAGAACGCCAGCGCGATGCTGTTCGTTGCCGCGAAGGTCTCGCACCTCGGCCTCATGCCGCAGGGACAGGCCGAGCGCGACCGCCGCGTGCTGGCGATGGTGCAGACGATGGACGGGCTCGGTTTCGGCAATTGCACCAACCAGTATGAATGCAGCGCGGCGTGCCCGAAGCTCATTTCGCACGATTTCATCGCGCGCATGAACCGCGATTACCTGGGCGCCACCTTTCGTGCCGCCTTCAAGCCGACCCCGGCCGGTGCGGGCGGCGGCGCGGGCTGAGAAATTCGACGGGCGCGGTGCTCAGAACATCGTCAACGCTTTCGCGCTTTCGATGATGACCCACGCGCTTAGCGCGCCTATGGCGATGAACAGCAAACCTTTAGCAAACTTGCGGCGGCGCATTTGCGATTCATGGCGATCCACCTGGCGCGCCCGGTAGCATCCCGTCTCTGTAATAAAACTGATAAAAAGCGAATTGCGGATTGGGGTGGTCGCGATACGGCTGTTGTCAATGGCGCCAAACCGGACGATCGGGCGATGAAACCAGTTTTTGAATACGCGAATCACGCTCACACTATTGAAAAATTATAGTCGTTTTTTCAAGGTGAAAGCCCGTATAACTCTGTTTTTGACGCCTTTTTCCCAGCCAAATGCACCACTTCAACTACGTAGGGCAAAACCTCCATTGCGAGTCGGTCGATCTCGCAGCCGTTGCACATCTCTATGGCACGCCCACTTACGTTTACAGCGCGGCAACCATTACAAATAATTACCAACGTCTCGCGCAAAGCCTGGCCGGGCTCGATGCTCGCATCTGTTTCGCCGCCAAGGCAAATTCGGCCCTTGCCGTTTTGCGTCATTTTTCAAACTTGGGTGCGGCTTTCGATCTGGTGAGCGGTGGCGAAATCCGCCGGGTGCTCGCCGCGGGTGGCGATGTGCAGGCCAGCGTATTTGCCGGCATTGGGAAGACAGAGGGCGAGCTCCGGCTGGCCTTGGAGCAGGGCATTTTTTCATTCCACGTGGAAAGCGAGCCTGAGCTCGTCCGCATTAACCACATCGCCGGCCAGCTCGGGGTAAAGGCGCCCGTTGGCATCCGCGTCAACCCCGATGTGGACGCCCACACGCATGCCAAGATCACCACCGGCAAAGGGTACAATAAATTCGGCATCCCGCTGAAGAATGCGGCCGCGGCCTATGAAGCTGCCGCGAAACTGAAGAACATTGAGGTGCGCGGAGTGCAGATGCACATCGGCTCGCAGCTCACCGAGGTCGGGCCTTTTGTTGAGGCGGTCGAAAAAGTGGGTGCTTTGGCCACACAATTGAAGGCGAGCTATGGCATCAGCTATTTCTCCATCGGTGGCGGCATCGGCATCATTTACAAGGACGCACTGGCCAGCGGCGCGCCCGAGTGGTGGGACGCGCAGCCCGCCGACCAGCGGCCGCTCACACCCGAGACCTACGGCGCTGCGCTTGTCCCGTTGCTCCAGCCGCTCGGCTTGAAAATTTTGCTTGAGCCCGGACGCTTTCTCGTCGGCAACGCGGGCGTGTTGCTTTCGCGTGTCGAGCATCTCAAGCGCGGTGCCGGCAAAAATTTTCTCATTGTCGATGCGGCGATGAACGACCTCGTGCGGCCCGCCATGTACGACGCCTACCACGAAATCGTGCCGCTGCATCGCGACACCTCGCGCCGCGCGCTCGTCGCCGATGTCGTCGGCCCGATTTGCGAGTCGGGCGACTGTTTCGCCAAGGACCGCCAGCTTCAGGACGTCGGAGAGGGTGAGTTCATTGCCTTGATGAGCGCAGGCGCCTATGGTCGCGTCATGTCCAGCCGCTATAACACCCGTGGCATGCCGGCCGAAGTGTTCGTGCAAGGCAGCGCGTTCGAGCTGGTGAATGCGCGCGAGACCTTCGAACAGATGATCGCGCACGAGCGCATCCCCTCGTTTCTCACGTGAAGACCACCACGCACACGCTGCGCAAACTCAAGGGCCAGCGGCCCATTGTCGCGGTCACGGCTTACGATGCCATCGCGGCGCGCCTGGCCGGCGAAGCGGAGGTGGACATCATCCTCGTGGGCGACTCGGTCGGCAACACGCTCCTTGGTTTCGACAGCACCATCCCGGTAACCCTCGACATGATGGTGCATCACACCGCGGCCGTGGCGCGGGCCAAGCCCGCCGCACTGCTGGCCGCCGATGTGCCGTTTGTGGAGGCACATTTTGATTTTGAGCGCGTGCTGCACGCGTGCCAGCGGCTCATGCAGGAGTCCGGCGCCGAGGCGGTAAAAATTGAGGGCGGCCTCGCGCTCGCCCAGCCGATCGCGCGGCTCGTCGAGGCTGGCGTGCCCGTGTGGGGCCATCTCGGTCTCAAGCCGCAGCAAGTGCGCACGCTCGGCCGCTACAGAAAATTTGGCCACGATGCGGCCGAGGCCGAGGGCCTGCTGGCCGACGCGCTCGCGCTCGAAAAAGCCGGGGCCTTTGCGCTCCTGCTCGAAATGGTCGAGCCCAACCTCGCGCGCACCATCACCGAGACGGTCAAGATCCCGACCATCGGCATCGGCTCCGGCCCGTATTGCGACGGCCAGATTCTCGTCTCCACCGATTTGCTCGGCTTTGAGCCCGGCCAGGCACCGGCCTTTGCCAAGCCCTTTGCCCATGTGGGCGATGAAATCAAAAAAGGCTTTGCTGCCTACGCCGCCGCGGTGCGCGCGAGGAAGTTTCCTGAGTGATAAATTAGTTCGGACTTTTTAACCGCGGATGGACGCGAATGAACGCGGATAGAAAAACCAAGCTCCGACCCCGGTGATTTTTACACGAAGGTCGCGAAGCTCGCAGAGACAGCTTTTTAAGCCCTTTGAAAACCGTTAATGCATTTTACAGAAGGTAACAAATAAAACAAAGCGATTAAGGTCGTCTTGCACCAAATTTCCAAGCGTCACTGTTTTTACCTTTGATGACGGAAACCGAATAACGCTTCGTTCCGAAGCGTTTATCTGCGGTTACCTTAAGCGTAGGAAGATGCTCAAAAACAATCCGGGATCGATGGACGCGAAACCGGCTTAGCGACCTTTGCGATCTTGGTGTGAAAAATCATTTGCGGTAAAGTTTGGTCTGAATGGTCCCTGAAATTTTTCCGTGCCTTCCGCGCGTTCCGCGGTCAATTTTTGTTCATGAATTTTGCGGTGATCGGCGCCGGCGCCTGGGGCACGGCTTTCTCGGCGCACCTCGCGCGGCTCGGCCACACGGTCACGCTCGTGCCGCGACGTTTCGAGCGGGCGCTTGCGCTTTCGTCCGCCCATGAAAATTCCGACTACCTGCCGGGCGTCGCGCTGCCACCAAGCCTGCAAATCGGCCACGAGCTTACGCCCGTGCTGATGGAGACCGAGGTCGTGCTGCTCGCGTGCCCGGCGCAGGCCGTGCGCGAGACCTGCCAGCGCGTGCACGGCAATCTAGGCCTGGCGCGCCAGATCCGTTTTGTGGTCAGCCTGGCCAAAGGCCTCGAGCTCGGCACGCACCTGCGGCCGTCGCAGGTCATCGCGGAAGTGCTGCCGGAATTCCTGGCCGGCGCGCTGACGGGGCCGACCAATGCCGGCGAAGTCGCGCGCGGCCAGCCTGCCGCCATGGTGCTCGCGGCAACACGAGCCGATGCCTTTGTCGGGCAGGTGCAGGCGGCGTTGAGCGGGCCGACGCTGCGCGTTTACACGAGCGACGATCCGGCCGGCGTCGAATTTGGCGGCTGCCTGAAAAACATCTATGCCATCGCCGCCGGTTGTTGCGACGGACTGCGCCTGGGCGACAATGCCAAGGCCGCGCTGCTCACTCGCGCGCTCGCCGAAATGGTGCGGGTGGGCACGGCGCTTGGCGCCCGGACGGAAACGTTCTATGGCCTGAGCGGATTTGGCGACCTCGTGGCCACCTGCCACGGTGGTTGGAGCCGCAATCGCGAGTTTGGGCAGCACCTTGGCGAGGGCCGAACGGCCGGCGAATTGATGACCGGACGCAAGACAGTGGTCGAAGGCTACCAGACGACCGAGTCCTTCGCGGGCCTGTGCGCCGAGAAAAAAATCGACGCGCCCATCCTGCGCGAGGTGAACGCGATTTTGTTCGGGAATAAAAAACCCGCCGCGGCGCTGGCCTCGCTCATGACGCGCGAGCTGAAGCGGGAGTAGTGGCCAACGCTGAACGCTGAAAAAGAGCTTGTTACTACTTCGACGTTCAGCGTTTGTTCTGTTCGATGGCGGTGACTCGGCCGTTCACGAAGGTCACGCGGATGTTGTCTTCTTCGTGTTCGGAATAAACCGGGGCGCTCACCGGCTCGTAGTAAACATGATAAACGTGGTCCGCGGGATCGAAGAACACGGTGCGGCGGTAGCCGACCTGTTCCACGCCTTCAAATTGTTCATAGTAGGTTTTATAAATCCAGGTGGTCTCGGCGCCCTTGGCGGTGACTTTCTCATGCCGTTCATCCGGCGGGCCGAGTGCGATGTAAACCATGTCTTCCGTGTAACCGACCTCGACGATGCCCTGCCGGATCTTGCCCTGCGTCTGCGGATCGAGACGGTTGAAGACATCCTGCTTTTCACTGATGCGGCTATCGATAGTGCTGCAACCGGCGAGGGTGAGCAACAGCCCGGCGAACAAAATAATTATTTTGAGGCGCATGGTGATTTGGGGTAATGGGTTTGACCTCATTCCGGCTAGGCCTGTTCCTTGCTTGGCGATGTGATTTGGATGGAGCGAACCAAGGCCGCAATAAGCGGATGTGGTTCATCGAGCTGGGCGCTGCGTTCGGGCTGGAACAGTGTGCCGAAGAAAAACGGATGCTCGGGCAGCTCGAACGCGCGTAGATCGTCGTTTGGGTCGAGCGCGGTGAAACGCAGGCCGGCGGATTCGAGCCGTCCGCGCCACGCCGGCGCGGGACCATATTTGCAATGGTAGCCTTCATGTGCGGTGTCCCGGCCATAGATCTCTTGCAATCGGCTGTCGGGCACGAAGTGCAAATCGCCGGTCTTTTCGACGAGCGGGCAGGCCAGTGGCGTGATCACAAGCGCAGCGCCGGCGGTTGGATTTGTTTCGGCATGATCTGCAGCGGCGATGCCACAGACGTTGCGTGCAAACTCAATGAGGGCGTGTTGGCAACCGCCGCATGTGCCGAGAAACGGTCGTCCGGTCTCTCTCGCGAAACGAATCGCGGCGAGCACACCGTCCATGTTGGCATAAGGGCTCCCGGGCACGACCCACAGGGCCGAAAAATCCACCAGGTCGTTGGCCGCACTTTTAATTTTTGTGGTGTGAATCCATTCCCAAGCGATGGACGCACCCGCGACGGTGGAGGCAAGCTGGAGCGCACGAGGAATGCAACGATGGGCAAGCCTTTCGTTCGAAAAGTCACCCACCAGCGCGAGAGCCGCAGTTTTCATTTGTGCGGGAAGTATTCCATTTGCCGCGCGGTGGCTTCGGCGGCGGCGGGATCGAGCAGGCGCGCGACCACATGCAACGAGGCATCGATGCCGGCGCTGATGCCGGCGGCGGTGACGATCTTGCCGTTGTCGTGAAAACGCTGCGAGGGATCGACGGTGGCGGTCGGCGCAAACTCGCGCAGCAGGTCGAGCGCCGTGTGGTGCGTGGTGATGCGCAGGCCGTCGAGCAGGCCGGCCTTGGCCAGCACGAGCGCGCCGGTGCAGACGCTCATCACCAACTCGGCGGTGCGCGCCTTGGTCTGAATCCATTCGAGCAAGGCGGGCTTGTTGAGCAGTGCGCGCGTGCCGTTGCCGCCGGGAATCACGAGAACGTGTGGCGACGGACAGTTTTCGAGGGTGAAGTCGGGCACCACTTTCAGCCCATTGCGCGCCCGCACGCTGCCGGGAGATGCCGCGACGATGAACGTGTGAAACGGCTCGTGGTTGCAGAGTTCATCCGTGAGGGCGAAAACCTCGAACGGGCCGGCAAAATCGAGCACCTCGACGTCGTCGAAAATCAGGATGGCGACGTTTTTCTTCATGGAGCTGGCTTTGGCGCGAAGGAGGGAAAAATCAAACGGAAATTTCGCCGCTAAGATAGAGGGCGCAGCGTCCCGCAATTTTCACCCGGTCGCCGGCCATTTCACACCAAAGCTCGCCGCCGCGCGACGAGACCTGGCGGGCGTGGAGTTTGGTTTTGCCGAGGCGTGTGGCCCAATAGGGCATCAGCGCGCAGTGCGCCGAGCCGGTGACGGGATCTTCGGGAATGCCGGTTTGCGGCGCAAAAAAACGGGAAACAAAATCGCAGGTGCTGTCACCCGGCGCGGTCACGACGAGTCCACGTCCGCCCAAGGCGGCAACCTGCGCCAGGTCGGGTCGCAACGCACGCACGGACTCGGCGTCCGGCAACACCGCGAAACAATCGAACCGCGAGCGAGCGAGCCAGGCCGGCGACTGACCGAGCGCGGCGGTGGTGGTGCGAGCGACCTCGGGGTCATTTTCAGCGGCAACGGGCGTGGCTGGAAAATCAAGTTCAAGTTTTCCATCGGCCGACCGCGAGACTGGCAGCGGGCCCGAGCGCGAATCAAAGGTCAAGACGTCGCCGTGCTGGCCAAGTTGGTGGAAGAGCGTCCATGCGGTGGCGAGCGTGGCGTGGCCGCAAAGATCAACTTCAATGGCAGGCGGCGTGAACCAACGCAGGTGAAAGCGAGCCGGGCCGGTGCGGACGAAAAAAGCCGTTTCGGAAAGGCCGTTTTCAAAAGCGATCTTTTGCAGCAGCGTGTCGGGCAGCCAGGTGTCGAGCGGAACGACCGCGGCCGGGTTGCCGCGGAAAATTTCACTCGTGAAGGCATCGAGCCAATAGAGCGGCAGGTTCATGGCGGCAGTTGAATGGAATTCTTTTCATTGGCAACCGGATGTGGTGTTCCGGAATAGCTGCCTATAATTTTTTTAATTTATGCGCTCCCTTTTCTGTCATTCCGAGACCTCAAGCAAGCCGCTGCGCGGCTTGCGTAGACGTTCCAATGAACGGTTGGCGGGTAGGGCCCGTTGACCAACGGGCCGCGGTCCGCTCGGTAAGCGGACCCTACCGGCGCGGCCGCGCCAAAATCCAAATTAAACGATGTTCGATACGAGTTCATTGGCAGCCCAGCAGGAATCTCGTTTGTAATATAATACGTTACAAACGAGATTCCTCGCTGGGCTCGGAATGACAAAATAAAGGCCTGATCCCTACGCGTGTTTCGCGAGCGCGGCGCCGGTGAGGCGGCAGATGCGCCAGTCCGGCAGCACGGTGGCGCCGAGTTTTTTGTAGAAGGTCTGAGCTGACTCGTTCCAGTCGAGGACGGTCCACTCCATGCGGCCGCAGCCGCGTTGATTGGCGAGGCGGGCGACGTGGAGCAGGAGCGCCTTGCCGATGCCGCGCTGGCGAAATTCGGGGCGCACAAACAAATCCTCGAGGTAGAGGCCGGGCTTCGCGAGGAAGGTCGAATAGTTGGTAAAGTAAACCGCGAAGCCGGCCGGCGCGTGGTCGTCGGCGAAGGCCAGCACGCATTCCGCGGTGGGTCGGCCGTCCGCCGGGAAAAGCGCGCCGCGGAGTCTTTCCGCGGTGGCCTCGACTTCATGCGTGAGGTTTTCAAACGCGGCGAGGTCGCGGACGAGCTGCAAGATCAGCGGCACGTCGGCGTCGGTGGCTGGGCGGATGAGAAGAGGCATAGCGATTCAGCAAAGTATCGGGTGACAAGTATCAAGTAACAAGATTCCCAGCCCCAATCTTGATACGTGAAACTTGGTCCTTGGCACATCAAATCTGGAGTTCGGCCTGCATGCTGACCGCGACGCGGGCTTGGTGACTGAAGTAATGGTCGCTGAGCAGCGAGTACAGGGCGTGGAAGCGCGCCAGCAGGCCGGCCAGAAATTCACCGAGGGGGGAAGCCTTGGTGTTTTGCGCGTCGTCGGCCTGGCCGGAAAAAAATTGATCGAACTTCAGGGTGCGCAGTGCGCCGAGCATTTCTTCAACGGCGAGTTCAGCGGCGTTGGGCTCTCCGCCATGATTGCGAATGGCGCGCAGCCGGTTGAGGATGTTGGCGAGATTGTGATAAAGGCTGCGCGGGGCGGCGCCCTGTCGCAGGAGCAGGTCGGCGACAAAACGCGGCTGGCTGTGCGCCTGGTAGAGCCGGCGGTAGGCGTCTTGCGAGCCGAGCATGCGAAGCAGGGCGGACAGCTCGGGCGCCTCGCGGTCTGGCGCAAGCTTCACATGGTGCGCGCCAAGAGCGTGGCGGAGCGCGCTGCAGGTCATGATGGCGCGTTCGAGATGCGAACCGAGGCGAAGGAAATACCACGCCGCATCGTGCACCATCGTGCGCTCGGCGGTGCCGAGAAAGGCGTTTAAGTCGACGAGCACCCTGGCCACGGCTTTGGCGGTGATGGGTTTGGTGGCGGGACTACTTATTGTTCCAAGTTGGGCGCGGTAGGCGGTGTTGAGATTGGCGACGAGGGGCGGTAGCAACACCCAAGCTTCGGGGCTGAGGTGGTCGCGCAGGCGGCGGGCATTTTCGGTGGCGAGGCGGACGGAAGTGTAAATGGAGCTGGGGTGTTGCGCATCGAGGGCCATACTGCGGGCGAGCTCGGAAGAAAAAGCCTCATGCGGCCGGGTGCGCAGGCTGACCCGCTGGGTTGCGGCGTGGCCGGTGGCTTCGAGCAAGCCCTGCCAGACCGGGAGCCAGCGGCGGCGGTCGCCCGCGGGGATTTCCTCAAGGGCAACGTCATCGAGGATGGAGAGCATGCGCGCCGTGGCTTCGGCGCGTTCGAGATAGCGGCCGAGCCAGAAAAGATTTTCCGCGGCGCGCGAGCCGAGGGCGGCATGGCCCTGGGCCGCGCTTGGAACGAGGGGAGGGGCGGTTGCGCCCGAAGCGGGCAGGAGCTTGTCCACATTTTCATCGATCGGAGCCGCACTGCCTTGAATCACGATGGCATCGGCGGTGACGCCCAGACGGTCGCAGGGCGGATCTTCGGCCCCGAGGTGGACGAGGCCGCCCGGCATGACGACAAAATCCTTTTCTTGCGCGAGCACATAGGCGATGAAGCGGAACGGCGGGGAATTTTTTGCGCCGGGTTGGAGTGCGAGCGGGGCGAGGCGTTTTTGGGCGACGTAAGCGAAGGGCGCTTCGCGCACTTCGCGCGCCAGGCCGCGCGGGCCCAGGAGGTCGGGGATGGGTTTGATTTTATCGCCGAGGCGCGGGTCGTGGGCGGGACGGAGGAGGAATTCGTGGGGCGCGTCGATAATAAGGTCGAGCTGGTCGATGTCGCCGCAGGTGTAGGTGGGCACGGCGGACAGGAGCGGTTTTTCGCCGAGATAAAAACGCATAAGGCGCGGCAGGTAGGCGTCGACGGTGCGGCTCTCGGCGATGCCCGTGCCGATGGCATTGGCGACGGCGACGTGGCCGCAGCGGATGCAATGCAGGAGACCAGGCACACCGGCGGTCTCGCGGTCGGTGGAAAAAACGACGGGGTCGATATGCGCGTCGTTGAGGCGGCGGTAAATGACGTCAACGGGCTCGAGGCCGGCGATGGTTTTGAAATAAACGCGGTTGTCGAGGACGAGCAGGTCGTCGCCCTGGACGAGGGGCAGGCCCATTTTGCGCGCGAGGAAACTATGCTCGGCGTAGAACGGGTCGCGCGGGCCGGCGGTCAGGAGGACGATGGCGGGATCTTCGGTGCGCGGGGAGAGTTTTTTCAACTCATCGAGCAGCAGCAGCGGGAAGTTGATGATGCTATGGTGATCGGGCAGCGCGCGGTAAATTTCACTGGCTTCCTGCGAGAGGAAGCGGCGGTTTTGCACGGCGTAGCCGAGGCCGATAGGCGTGTTGGCATGCGTGGCGGCGACGTGCCAGCCGTCGGGAGTTTTCACGAGGTCGAAGCGCAGAAGCGTGGCGGGGCGCGTGCGGTCGGGCTCGAGGTTGAGGCAGGGCCGGCGGTAGTAAGAATCGCTGAGCACGGCTTCGGGCGGGAGCAGGCCTTCCCGCAGCACGAGCTGGCCGCCGTAAACGTCGAAGAGCAACGCGTTGATGAAACGCGCCCGCTGACGCAGGCCGGCTTCGAGTTCGGTCCATTCGGCAGCAGGCAGCACAAGCGGCGTGGGCTCGAGTTCCCAGAATGGCCCGGCGTGACTGGCGTTTTCGAGCGCGAGGTCGGTGAGGCCGGCGTCGCGGATGTTGGCGCGCAGGCGCGCCCGGAGCATGTGGCGTTGGGCGGGACTGAGACGAGGGAATACAGCGGGCATCGGAAAATGCAGACGCCAACGTTGGCGCGCGGAACAACGGGCCGCGAGAATTTTATCGCCGTGTTGCGCAGTCTCGCAGAGAACGGCACGCATGCTGCCATTGTGGGACGAGAATCCGGCGCGCCGTGCGCCGCCGGTGGCGACGGTGCTGATCATCGCCGCGAACTTGGGCGTGTTCGTCTATCAAGTGATGCTCGCGATGCAGGGCCCGGGTATGCTGGCAGCGTTTATCGGTACCCACGCGCTCGTGCCGGGGCGGCTGGTCGCGGACTGGGACCAGGTGGGCGAGTGGAAGACGTTGTTTACCCATATGTTCATTCATGGGGGGGTGGCGCATGTGTTGGGCAATTGCTGGTTTCTTTGGGTTTTTGGCCGGAGCGTCGAGGATCGGCTGGGCCCGATGAAGTTCATCCTGTTTTATTTGCTGTGCGGGCTGGCCGCGGCGGGACTGCAAGTCGCCGTCGAACCCCATTCCGCGTTGCCCATGCTGGGCGCGAGCGGCGCTATCTCGGGGGTGCTTGGCGCCTATTTGATCATGTTCCCGACGGCATGGATTGTCACGCTCGTGCCGTGGATCGTGCCGATCATCCCCCTGCCGGCGATTTTGTTCCTTTTCGTCTGGTTTGCCTTCCAGGCCCTTAATGGCGTGGGCTCGATGCTGAGCGGCGCGGACGCGGCCGGTGGGGTGGCGTGGTGGGCGCACGTGGGCGGATTTTCGGCGGGGATGATTTTAATTGTCTGGGCAAAAAGCGCGGGCTGGGTGCGGCGAGAGTGAAATCTGACCGGTGCATGGATCCTATTCATCGTGCTCATAATCGTTCTCGTTCTCATTATCGATAGGAGGGCATCTGTGAGAACGAGAATGATTAGGAGAACGAGAACGATTTGGCTATCCTGGCGGTAGTAACATCAAGGATTGCCAAGCCGGGGAAAGGAAGGATACGATGCGTTTTCCTTTTCTCATGTTGCGAAAGCTTTTTGCCAGGTTGCGCGGGACGCCCGCGCCAAAGTCCGATCCCAAGCCGGTTCCCAGCCACGCCAAGCCGCATGGTCACGATCACAGCGCGAAGCCGCAGCCAAGATCCGGTGGCGGGCCGCGCCGGGATCCCCGCCCGCGCCACGATGCGCCGAGGCACAAACCCGCGTCGCACAACGCCCCGGCCCCGCATAGCGCCCCGCACCGCGAGGCACCGGCGCCCCGGGCTGAACTTCCGCGACCTGACGTGCCGAAGATGGACACCGTTTTCTCACAGCTCGGCCTCGATCCCGCGCTGGCGTTTGCCGTGCAGCAGATGGGCTACACCGAACCGACGCCCATCCAGCAGCAGGCCATCCCGCTGGTGCTGGCCGGCCGCGACGTCATCGGCTCGGCCCAGACCGGCACGGGCAAGACGGCGGCCTTTGCGCTGCCGATTTTGCAGCGGCTCGGGCCGCACGGTGCGCTGCGCTGCCTGGTGCTCGAGCCCACGCGCGAGCTTGCCCTCCAGGTGGAGGAGGCGTTCAAGACTTTCAGCAAGTTCACCGGCCTGCGGGCGACCGTGGTGTATGGCGGTGTTGGATACGGAAAACAGCTGGAAGACCTGCACCGGGGCGTTGACGTGCTGGCGGCGACGCCGGGACGGCTGCTCGACCACATGGAGCAGGGCAACTG
>Ga0210395_10001317_pt1 | contig 19271 bp, 20 predicted proteins | sample IncBWH4OmetaG_FD_150861 | JGI IMG/M metagenome (GOLD analysis project Ga0210395, IMG submission 150861) | Forest soil microbial communities from Barre Woods Harvard Forest LTER site, Petersham, Massachusetts, United States - Inc-BW-H-4-O ...
AAGGCTTTGGCATAGGCGTAAGACGCCATGCAGGCGGTCGAGGTGAAGACGCCGAGCTTGAGCAGCGCTTCGAACGCCTTGAGCGGGTAGGAGAAGAACTTGCCGTTGTAGTAGATGCGGGACAGCCGCGGCCGGGCAATGAAATTGTCGGGCAGGATCTCCTGCCACAGCGCCACGACCTCTTTCGACTTGGAGAAGAAGCGGTGGCCGCCGATGTCGAACAGGAAATCCTTGTATGCGACGGTGCGGCTGATGCCGCCGACATAGATCGGGTCGCGCTCGATGATGATGACGGAGCGTGCCTCCTTGGTCAGGCAATACGCGGCAGTGAGGCCGGCGGGCCCGGCACCGATCACGAACACTTCGGCATCGACGCTCATCGGTACGGCTTTCAGACGGGGTTTGGTTGGCGGGGTGGCGGGGTGCGCGGCCGGAAGGCGAACAGCGCCTGGCCGCTATAGGAGACCAGCGCCCCGCAGGCGGCGCCGATGATCACGGCAAGCTGCGGCATCGCGCTAAGCGCGGTGACGACGAGGGCGGCGAAGACGGCATAGCTCACCGCCTGGGCCGAGGCGGCGACGGCGGCGTAGCGCATGGCTTCATCGGCGGTGCGGCGGCCGCTGCGGTCGAAGGTCAGCGCGCGGTTGAGCCGCCAAGTCACCAGCGTCGCGATGGCGAGCGAGACGAGCCGCGCCAGCAGCGGGTGGGGGGCCTGCGCGATGATGAGGGTGAAGACCGCCAGATCGGTGATCAGGCCGAGCCCGCCGACACCGAGGAAGCGCAGCGGCCGCGGCAAAATCGCAAAAAACCGGCGCACGGGGTCATGGTCGGAGCCGGCGTGGCAGGGCATTTCGCCCACCGCCGCGCCCAACTCGACATGACTGCGACCCATGACGCCTTCCCGCTGGCGGGCGGCCGCTTTGGCGCCGTTTCCGGCTGGCCGTTGGCCCGTTGTCCCCTTGCCCGCATCATCCGTGGCAGGCTTTTCTTAATGCCGGGCTAGCGTGAAGGTGCGAATTCGCGGCTCGGCGCGACACCGTTAAGAGACCCTCAATCCGACGCGGCGGCCGTTGCCGTCACGGGGCGGATCGCTCGGCCGATCATTTGGCCGATCGCGCGATAACCCAAATGCTTATGCTGTCTTGCGGCCCGATACCGCCCTCCTATATGAGCCAAGGGAAATCGGCTCGAAGCAGCGGTCTTCAGCGTGGGACTTTGCCCGGGGCGATTTAGAGTTGAATAAGGGGGTCGGACTGAGGGCGCCATTCGGGCCTGCCCGACCTGCCGCAAGAGAGAGGATTTAGGACCATGGGCAAGGTCATCGGTATCGATCTCGGGACCACGAATTCCTGCGTCGCCGTCATGGAAGGCAAGACGCCGAAGGTCATCGAGAACGCGGAAGGGATGCGCACCACGCCATCCATCGTAGCTTTCACCGACGAGGGCGAACGGCTCGTCGGCCAGCCGGCGAAACGCCAGGCAGTCACCAATCCCGAACGCACCATTTTCGCCGTCAAACGGCTGATCGGCCGTCGCTACGACGACCCGATGGTGGAGAAGGACAAGAAGCTCGTTCCCTACAAGATCGCGCGCGCCAGTAACGGCGACGCCTGGGTCGAGATCGAGGGCAAGAGCTATTCGCCGTCGCAGATTTCCGCATTCATCTTGCAGAAGATGAAGGAGACCGCGGAATCCTATCTCGGCGCCAAGGTCGAGCAGGCAGTCATCACCGTTCCGGCTTACTTCAATGACGCGCAGCGCCAAGCCACCAAGGACGCCGGCAAGATCGCCGGCCTCGAAGTGCTGCGCATCATCAACGAGCCGACGGCGGCGGCGCTCGCCTACGGTCTCGACAAGAGCAAGACCGGCACCATCGCGGTCTACGACCTCGGCGGCGGCACGTTCGATATTTCCATTCTCGAAATCGGCGACGGCGTGTTCGAGGTGAAGTCGACCAACGGCGACACCTTCCTCGGCGGCGAAGATTTCGACATGCGGTTGGTCAACTACCTGGCCGACGAATTCCAGAAAGAGCAGGGCATTGACCTGCGCCGCGACAAGCTCGCCTTACAACGGCTGAAAGAGTCCGCGGAAAAAGCCAAGATCGAGCTGTCGTCCACGACCCAGACCGAGATCAACCTGCCGTTCATCACGGCGGACGCGTCGGGACCGAAGCATCTGACCATGAAGCTCACCCGCGCCAAGTTCGAGGCGCTGGTCGACGACCTGGTGCAGAAGACAATTGAGCCTTGCCGGCAGGCGATCAAGGACGCCGGCCTCAGCGCGGCCGAGATCAACGAAGTGGTCCTGGTCGGCGGCATGACCCGCATGCCGAAAGTGCAAGAGGTCGTGAAGCAATTGTTCGGCAAGGAGCCGCACAAGGGCGTCAATCCCGACGAGGTCGTCGCGATCGGCGCCGCGATCCAGGCCGGCGTGCTGCAAGGCGACGTCAAGGACGTGCTGTTGCTCGACGTCACCCCGCTGTCGCTCGGCATCGAGACGCTGGGCGGCGTGTTCACCCGGCTGATCGACCGCAACACCACGATCCCGACCAAGAAGAGCCAGACGTTCTCCACGGCCGAAGACGGCCAGACCGCGGTGACGATCCGGGTGTTCCAGGGCGAGCGCGAGATGGCGGCCGACAACAAGATTCTCGGCCACTTCGATCTCGTCGGCATTCCGCCGGCGCCGCGCGGCGTGCCGCAGATCGAGGTCACGTTCGACATCGACGCCAACGGCATCGTCAACGTCTCGGCCAAGGACAAGGGCACCGGCAAGGAGCAGCAGATCCGCATCCAGGCCTCGGGCGGTTTGAGCGAGGCGGACATCGACAAGATGGTCAAGGACGCCGAGGCTCACGCCGAGGACGACAAGAAACGCAAGGCCGAGGTCGAGGCGAAAAACCACGCCGAGGCCCTGGTTCACACCACCGAGAAGACGCTGGCCGAGCACGGCGCCAAGGTCGGCGAGGCCGAGCGGCGCGCCATCGAGACCGCTTTGGCCGATCTCAAGGAAGCCTTGAAGGGCACCGATGCGGAGGCCATCGCGGCCAAGACCAATACGCTGGCCCAGGCCTCGATGAAGCTCGGCGAGGCGATGTACAAGCAAGCCGAGCAGCAGCCCGGCGGCGGCGAAGGCGGCGGCGGTGCCGAGGCCGAGGCCGAGGCCAAGAAAGACGATGTCGTCGATGCCGAGTTCACCGAAGTCGACGACGACAAGAAGAACAAGAAGTCGGCTTGATCGATCGGTCGTTCGATGCTGCGACGAGCCTGTAAATCCGCACCCCCGCCCGCAAGACGGGGGTGCGTATTTTTTTTAACTGATCTTTTGCGCAAAGATGATTGGACATCATCAGGGACGCAATGATGGCCAAGCGCTGCTATTACGAATCGCTCTCAGTCGAGCGCACCGCAACTGACGGTGACATCAAAGCTGCCTTTCGCAAGCAGGCGATGCAATGCCACCCGGATCGCCATCCAGGCGACCAAAGCGCCGAGCATCGCTTCAAGGAAATCAACGAAGCCTACGAGGTCCTCAAAGACCCCGACAAACGTGCGGCCTATGATCGTTTCGGCCACGCCGCGTTCGAGCACGGCATGGGCGGCGGCGCGGCGGCGGGTTTTGGCGCCGAATTCGCCACCACGTTCTCCGACATTTTCGACGACCTGTTTGGCATGGGTGGCGGCCGGCGCGGCCGCGGCTCCGGCCGCGAGCGCGGCGCCGACCTGCGCTACAACATGGAAATCTCGCTGCAGGAGGCTTACGCCGGCAAGGCGGCGCAGGTCCGCATCCCGACGTCGGTGACTTGCGAGGCCTGCTCCGGCTCCGGCGCCAAGGCCGGTACCAAGCCCAAAACCTGCCAGATGTGCGGCGGGCAGGGCAAAGTCCGCCACGCCCAGGGCTTCTTTACGCTGGAGCGCACCTGCCCGACCTGCCAGGGCCGCGGCCAATCGATCGACAACCCGTGCGCGTCGTGTTCAGGCTCCGGCCGGGTCACGCGCGAGCGGACTTTGTCGGTCAACATCCCGGCCGGCGTCGAGGACGGCACCCGCATCCGGTTGGCCAGCGAAGGCGAAGCCGGCGTGCGCGGCGGCCCGCCGGGCGATCTCTATATCTTCCTGTCGATCGGCTCCCACCCGTTCTTTCAGCGCGAAGGCGCCGACCTGCATTGCCGGGTGCCGGTCTCCATGGTGACGGCGGCGATGGGCGGCGAGTTCGAAGTGCCGACCATCGACGGCGGCAAGACCCGGGTGAAGGTCCCCGGCGGTACGCAATCCGGCCAGCGCTTCCGGCTTTCCGGCAAGGGCATGCCGGTGCTACGCGCCCGGCAAAGCGGCGACATGTACGTGCAGATCCTGGTCGAAACCCCGCAGAATCTGACCAAGAAGCAGCGCGAGCTTCTGGCCGAATTCGACAAATTATCGTCGTCCTCGACGCAGCCGGAATCCACGGGATTCCTCGGCAAGGTCAAGGAGTTCATCGACGGGCTTGGCTCGCGGGCGAATTCCGACTGAGCCCTTGACCGGTTCCGGCGGGGCGCCCGGACGGCTGGTCTTTGGCGCCCGGATGTTTTAAAAACGTCAGGATTTTGTCACCTGGGATGCCAGGTCTGGGATGCCATGTCACTGCCGGCCCTGCAAAAGTTTGAAAAACAGATCGGACGGCACATTCGCTTCCTGGAGCTCAGGAAGACGATGATCGAGCGCAAGATCGAGCGCCAGATCCGGCGGTTCGAGCAAAAGCGCGATGGCTTCGGCAAGAAGATCGAAGCGCAAATCAAGCAATTCGAGCTCAAGCGCGGCATCCGGTTCGACGACGAGGTGCGCTTCATCCGCTCCTGGATCGAACGGCCATTGAGCATCGGCGCGGTGACGCCGTCGGGAAAAAATCTCGCCCGGACCATGGCGCGCTACGTCGATCCGAACAGTTCCGGGCCGGTGGTCGAGCTCGGCCCCGGCACCGGTCCGGTCACCGAGGCGCTGGTCGAAGCCGGCGTCGACCCGGCGCGCCTGGTGCTGGTCGAATTCAATCCGGCGTTCTGCCGGCTTTTGCAGAAGCGCTATCCCGAGGCCACCCTGGTACAGGGCGACGCCTATAGCCTGCGCCGCTTGCTCGAAACGCTGCTCATCCAACCGGCCTCCGCCGTCGTCTCGGGCCTGCCGCTGGTCACCAAGCCGATCCGGGAACGCTGGCGGCTTATTCGCGACGCCTTCGACCTGATGGTGCCCGGCGCGCCGTTCGTGCAGTTCACCTATTCGGTCGCTTCGCCGCTGCCGAAGCGGCTCGGCGGCTTCACCGCCGAAGCCTCCGAACGGATTTGGATGAACATCCCGCCGGCGCGGGTGTGGGTGTATCGGAAAGCCTGACGACGCCTTACGATGGCCGCCGATTATGGCCGCCCCGAAAATCCTGGTCATCCCCGGCTCACTGCGCACCGGCTCGCACAATGCGCGGCTTGCCGCGCTGGCGACCAAGGAGCTGGCGCTGGCCGAGGCCGAGGTGACGCGCATCTCGCTGGCGGATTATCCGCTGCCGCTGTTCGACGCCGATCTCTTTGCCGATTCCGGATTGCCTGCGGCGGCGGTGCAGCTCAAACGCATGGTGGTGGCGCACCAGGGCGTTTTCATCACCAGCCCGGAATACAGCGCGTCGGTGACGCCGCTGTTGAAGAACACCATCGACTGGATTTCGCGCGGGCGCGACCGTGGCGACGCGAACTACGCCGTATTCAAAGGCCGCGTTTTTGCGATCGGCGCGGCGTCGGGCGGCTCCGGCGGCGGTGTTCGCTCGCTGATGGCGCTGCGGCAAATTCTCGAGCTCGGCTGCGGCGCGCTGGTGATTCCGGAACAGATCTCCGTGCCGCGCGCCGAGCAGGCGTTTGACGACATGGACAATCTGAAGGATGAAGCTCTTGCTGCGGCGCTGAAAGCGGCGGTGCGCCGGCTGGTCGAGCTGGCGGGCGTGATGTCGTGACATTGCCAAGGGATTGGCCAAGGGATTGGAATCGATCGATGCCGATAGAGCCTCGCGAGCGTCTGATCGTCGCGCTTGATCTGTCTTCGGTCGAAGCGGCGCAGGCCATGGTGGCAAAACTCGGCGACGCGGTGTCGTTCTACAAGATCGGCTACCAGCTCGCTTATGCCGGCGGCCTTGCTTACGTGTCGGCGCTGACCGGTGCCGGCAAGCGCGTTTTTCTCGATCTGAAACTTCACGACATCGGCCACACCGTGGCGCAGGGCGTCAAGAGCGTGGCGAACAGCGGCGCGAGCTTCCTCACCGTGCACGGCTATCCGCAGACCATGAAAGCCGCGGTCGATGCGCGCGAGGGGAATTTGCGCATTCTCGCCGTCACCGTGCTCACGTCCTACGACGACGCCGATCTCGCTGCAGCCGGCTACGACGCCACCGTGCCGGAGCTGGTTGCCGCGCGCGCCGGGCAGGCGCGCGATATCGGCGTTGACGGCGTCGTCTGCTCGGCCGAGGAGGCGGCAAATATTCGCGCCATCGTCGGCACCAAATTGGCGCTGGTGACGCCGGGCATCCGACCGGCCGGCGCTGAGGCCGGCGACCAAAAACGCATCATGACACCGGCCGCGGCGATCGCCGCCGGTGCCGATTATCTCGTGGTCGGCCGACCTATCCTGGCCGCGCCCGATCCGAAAGCCGCGGCGCAAGCGATCGTCGCGGAGATCGCATTTTCAAAAAACTGAAAAGGGAGACGACACATGGCGAAAGGTTACTGGATCGGGCGCGTCGAGGTGCACAACGAAGACGGCTACAAGCCCTATGCCGCGGCCAACCCCGCGATCTTCAAGAAATTCGGCGGTCGCTTCGTGGTGCGCGCCGGCAAGTTTGAAAATCCGGAAGGCTCCAGCCGCTCGCGCAACGTCGTCATCGAGTTTCCCGATTATGCCGCGGCGCTGGCCTGCTACAACTCGCCCGAATACCAGGCCAACATCAAGGTGCGGCAACCGCATTCGGTGCTCGATATCATCATCATCGAGGGCTACGACGGCCCGCAGCCGTAATGTTATTTTTCGCCGCCTTTCGACGGAGCACGCCATGCCCAAGGGTTATTGGATTCCGCAGATCGATGTCAGCAATCCGGAAGGCTACAAAGCCTACATGGCGGCGACGCCGCCGGCCCATGAAAAATATCGCGGCAATGCGCTGGTCCGCGGCGGCAAATCGGAAGTGGTCGAAGGCCGTGCCCGCTCACGCAACGTCTTGCGCGAATTCCCCGACTACGCCACGGCGCTCGCCTGCTACCGCTCCGACGAATATCAGCGCGCGCGGCCGCTGCGCCTGCCGCATTCGCAAATCGATTTCCTCATCGTTGAAGGATACGACGGTCCGCAGCCTCAGGCTTCTGGCTCGCCGCCCGCACCCGCGGCCAACAAAGGCTACTGGATCGGCCACATCGATGTGACCGATGCCGAGGGTTACAAGCCCTACATGGCGGCCGACCAGGCGCCTTTTGGCGCGTTCGGTGGCCGCTATCTGGTGCGCGGCGGCAAGCAGGAAACGCCAGAAGGCAAATCGCGCAGCCGCACCGTGGTGCTGGAATTCCCGAGCTACGACGCCGCACTCGCCTGCTATCGCTCGCCCGGCTATCAGGCGGCAAAGAAGCTGCGCGACGGCAAGGCCGAGTTCGACCTGGTCGTCGTCGAAGGCTACGGCGGCCCGAAGTTCTGAATTTTGGTCCTCCCCCTTTCAGGGGGAGGAAAAACCGCTATACCCGCCGCAACCGGAGACAAAACCATGGCCGACATGCGGGTGGTGATTGCCGGCGCCGGCGGGCGCATGGGGCGCACGCTGATCCAGGCGATTGCCGCGACCAAAGGCTTGGTGCTGGCCGGCGCCGTCGACGCGCCGGACTCCGCGGTCATCGGCCGCGACTCGGGCGAGCTCGCCGGGCTCGGTGCCAACGGCATCAAGGTGGCGAGCGACGTTGCGCCATTGCTCAAGCAGGCCGACGGCTTGATCGAGTTCACCATTCCCGCCGCGACGCTGGCGTTCGCCGAGCTGACCGCGGCCGCCGGCCTCGTCCACGTCATCGGCACCACCGGCCATTCCGCCGAAGAGGAAGCGGCGATCGCGCAAGCGGGCAAGCGCGCGACCATCGTCAAATCCGGCAATATGAGTCTCGGCGTCAATCTGCTCGCGGCTTTGGTCAAGCGCGTAGCGGCGACGCTCAACGACGACTACGACATCGAGATCTTCGAAATGCACCACAACAAGAAGATCGACGCGCCGTCCGGCACCGCGCTGCTGCTCGGCCGCGCGGCGGCGCAAGGCCGCGGTATCGATCTCGCCAAGCACTCCGAGCGCGGCCGCGACGGCCTGACCGGCGCGCGCAAGCCGGGCGATATCGGCTTTGCATCATTGCGCGGCGGCACCGTGGTCGGCGAGCACAGCGTGATCTTCGCCGGCCCCGCCGAGCGCGTCGAACTGACCCACCGCGCCGAGGACCGCCTGATCTTCGCCCGCGGTGCCCTGCACGCAGCGTTATGGGCGCGCGGCAAGAAGTCCGGGCTTTATTCGATGGCCGACGTCTTAGGGCTTGGCGATAAGTGAGAACGTCGCCATGATGCCGCAAGCCGTCAAAAGCAAGCAGCGCATCATCTATCTGCTCATTGCTTTGGGCTTCGCGGGCCTGATCGGCGCCCATGAAGTGGCGGTAAACTGGCCGTCGACCGAAGATGATACGACGATCATAACGGTGCCGTTTATTCTTGCGGCGGCTGGCACACTCTGTTTCGTCGCCGCCGGACTGTTGGCGCGCAAGCTCATGAAGGGCGGGGCTTCGCGATAATGGGTGCCTCCGCCGCCTGGACTAAATCGGCTTCGACGCGTTAAATTCGCCGGACCAGCCGGGGCGACGCCTCATTCGAGTGCAGGCCATGGTCGATAAAATCACTGCGCAACGCGACGTGGAGTACTTTTACGAACTGCTTGCGAAAGAGACCGACGAGAACAAGCGCGTGATACTTCAACGTTTGCTCGCGGATGCAGAACGACTGCGGCAGTCGGAAGACGAAGAGGAAAAAAGCAACAAGAAAACGAACGCCGATCAAGTCAACATCAAAGACGATTGAACTTTATCATGCCCGCGAAAGCGGCATCCAGTAAGCACCGGCGTCGATGCCAAATTTCGCCGCCAGTAAATACTGGATCATCCGGCGGAGCTTGTCATCGGGCCGGCCACTTCGGGCCGGACCCGTTGGCGGATGATGACAGTGTCGCCAGCGCCCGCTACTCCGCCGCGATCGCCGGGTCGGCGATGAATTGCGAGGCCCACACCTTGCGGCGCTTCAGGTTGGCCCGGTAGAGCGCCTCGAATTCGGCTTCGGGGAAGGAATGGGTCGAGGGCCGCGCCATCAGCGTGTCGGTCCAGGTTTTGAGCCGCGGGAATTTCTCGATCGTACCGAGCGGCCTGACGCGGTCGAGGAACACGTAGCGCTGCAGGAACGGCGCATAGGCGGCGTCGACCAGCGAATATTTGGCGCCGTTGAAAAATGGCCCGGCGCCTTGCTTCTCCAGCGCCCGTTCGAGCCGCTCGAATGGCAGCGGGATTTTCTCGGCCGCGGCCTTGTAGGCGGCCTCGTTCTCGGCGTAGCCGGTCGCCGTCACCGCGCTGGCAAAGGTCGGCACAAAATCGGTCCAGGCGCGGTTGATGGCGCGCAGCACCGGATCGTCGGGATGCAGCCGCGGCACGGTCGTCTCGTCGAGATATTCGGCGATCGCATTGGACTCGAACAGCGACACCGTGTCGTCGACGCGCAGCACCGGCACTTTCTTGTGCGGCGAAATGGCGAGGAACCAGTCGGGACGATTGTCCGGCTCGATGTGACGGAACTCGAACGGGATGTTCTTCTCGCGCAGCACGATCGCCGCGCGCTGCACCCACGGGCAGGTCTTGAAGCTTACGAGCAGGTATTTCGCCATGATGTCCTCGCTGACCCGGTCGCGCCGGTTCGTGGAAATTCTATTGTACTTTGTGCAGTAAGGAAACGGCAGATCACCTGATACAAATAGGCCGCCCGAGGAGCGGATTCTTCCTTAAATCGCATGGTCAACGAGTAGCGCAGAGAGAATTTGAACTCAAGGACGGCGCGAAGCGCCGCCGCCTGCGGCGGTTGCCGAAGGCAATCCTTGACTTCAAATTCTCTCTGCGCTGCGGTCAGCCATGCGATTTAAGGAATAGTGGCTGCAACGCAGCTTACATTTGCCTAAACCACGTCACGGCAGCGCCACGCCCGCGCGCCTACTGACTGCGCTGCGCGGCGTCGCTGACGATCTTATAAGCCTCGGCCAGTGCCGGCTTCTCCTTCGAGACATCGGCGCCGACGCTGGACAGCGTCTTCAGCAATTCCGCCTGCTCGTCGGTCGGCAAGCTGATCAATTCGCCACCGTTGTCGGTCCAGGTCTTCACCGCGGCATTGTCGATCTCGATGGCGCGCGATTGGAAGCTCGTGACGGTGCTGGCGGCGTCCTTCTCGACGATCTGCTGCAAATCGGGAGGCAGCGTATCGAACCATTTCTTGCTGAGCTCGACGAGATAGAAGATCGCGGCGTGGTTGGTCACGGTGATGTATTTGGCGGCGTCATAGAAGTGCAGGCCGCTGAGCAGTTCGACGCCGGCGACCGAGGCGTCGAGCGAGCCTTGCTGGAGCGCCGTCATCACGTCGCCGGGCGACATGGCGACCGGCGTCGTGCCGAGACGCTTGAACGACGCCGACTGAAACTCGGAGGCGAAAATCCGGATTTTCTTGCCCTTGAAATCGGCCAGATGGCGAATCGCGTTCTTGGCGACCACCTCCGCAGGCTCGGCATAGGCGACGGCGACGCCGTGCAGTCCTTTCTCGGCGCCGAGCCCGAGGTAGAACGTCTGCACCGCCGGATCGGCGGCAACGCGATGGCCCTGAGCCGCAGAGGTCACCAGGCCCGGCGCCGCCAGCACCTCGAAACGCTCGTCGACGCCGACGAAGAACTCCGGCGGGATGACGGCGCACTGGATCGCGCCGAACTGCGTGCCTTCGATCTGCCGCGGGATCGCGCCGAGCTGGCTCGCCGGATAAACCTCGACCTTGATACGGCCGCCGGAATCCTTCTCGACGGCGGCGGCGTAGACTTTGGCATAGAGATCGAGCGCCGCGTTGAGCGTCGGTGTCGTGATCTTCATCGTGAAGGTCTTGTCCTGCGCCTGCGCCGGCCCAACCGTCAGCGCCACCACAAGCGCGCCGGCGGCCGCCAGCGGACCTGCCTGCCATTGCCTGCACGAAAAGCTCATCTCGTCCTCCCTGTCAGTTCTTTCGTTGACGGGTTGTTTAGCGAGTTTCGCCGCGAGCGCAAATCGACTACGGGTTGTCGAGGCTGCGGCAAAGCGGCCGCTCAATCGGCGCGCAGCAGCGAGTGGCCGGTCATTTCTTTCGGCTTCGGCAATTCCATCAGCTCGAGCAAGGTCGGCGCGATGTCGGCGAGGCGGCCTTCGCCATCGAGCGCGCGGTTGCGGGCGCCGAGCAGCAACAGCGGCACCGGGTTCAAGGTGTGCGCGGTGTGCGGGCCGCCGGTTTGCGGATCGCGCATCATTTCGCAATTGCCGTGGTCGGCCGTAACCAGCAGCGCGCCGCCGGATTTTTGAATGGCATCGGCAATGCGGCCGAGGCCCGCATCGACTGTCTCCACCGCCTTGATCGCCGCCTTAAGGCTGCCGGTGTGGCCGACCATGTCGGGATTGGCGTAGTTGAGAATGATCAAATCGTATTTGCCGGAAGCGATCGCCGCGACCGCCTTGTCGGTGAGCTCGGGCGCCGACATTTCCGGCTGCAAATCGTAGGTCGCGACTTTTGGCGAGGGCACCATGATGCGCTCCTCGCCGCGATAGGGCTCTTCGCGGCCGCCGTTGAGGAAGTAAGTGACGTGCGGATATTTTTCGGTCTCCGCCATGCGCAATTGGGTGCGGCCGGCGTCCGCCACGACTTCGCCGAGGATGTGGGCGAGCGGTTGCGGCGGGAAAATCGTCTGCATGAATTTATCCAGCTCTTCGCTGTACTGGGTCATGCCGACGGCGGCGGCGAAGCGGACGAAACGCTGACGCGGAAAACCGGAGAAATCAGGACCGAGCATGGCGCCTAAAATTTCGCGCACCCGGTCGGCGCGGAAATTGAAGCACAGCACGCCGTCGCCGTCCTTCATGCCGCGATAGTCGCCAACCACCGCCGGGATGATGAACTCGTCGAATTTCTTGTTGGCATAGGCGTCGGTGACGACTGCCGGCGCATTGGGGAAGCGCGGCCCATCCGCTTCGACGATGGCATTGTAGGCTTTCGCCACGCGCTCCCAGCGCTTGTCGCGATCCATGGCATAATAGCGGCCGCACACGGTGGCGATCGCAACGGATTTCGGCAGCGCGGCGATGAGACGCTTGATGTCCTCGCCCGCCGATTGCGGCGGCGTATCGCGGCCGTCGGTGAACGCGTGAAGGAGCGTCGGCACGCCAGCGTCGGCAAGAATTTTTGCCAGCGCCGCGGCGTGATCCTGATGCGAATGCACGCCGCCGGGCGAAACCAGGCCGATGAGATGACAGGTGCCGCCGCTGTCCTTGAGTTTTGCGATCAGGTCGGTGAGCGCCGGCATCTGCTCGATGGCGCCGTTGGCGATTGCGCCGCCGATGCGCGGCAGATCCTGCATGACGACTCTGCCGGCGCCGATATTGAGATGGCCGACTTCGGAATTGCCCATCTGGCCGTCGGGCAGGCCGACGTCGTTGCCGCAGGTGCGCAGGAAGCCGTGCGGCCCGTCCTGCCACAGCTGGTCAAAAGTCGGCGTCTTGGCCTGGCGGACGGCATTGTCGGCCGGATCGTCGCGCCAACCCCAGCCGTCGAGAATGACCAGCATCACCGGCCGCCGCCGCTGCATGTCGCAAAGTCCTTTCAGTCAGACAACGTCGAAAGGGGTATTGCGGATCGGCACGGCAGCGTCAATCAGCGCGCACTTCTCCCTCTCCCCATAGGGGAGAGGGAGGGGTGAGGGGGTTCGGAAGATTCAGAAAGAAACTCAACCGTCCGAACCCCCTCATCCTGTCCTTCTCCCCTCCGGGGAGAAGGAACGCAGCTTTGCCACTCTCGAATTGTTTGCAGCGTCGCGGGTACTACGCCGCCGCCCCGACCTGCCCCGCCTCCCAGCCGAGCATGGCGCGCTTGCGGGTGATGCCCCAATGATAGCCGGTGAGTTCGCCCGACTTGCCGACGACGCGATGGCACGGCACCACGAACGATACCGGGTTCTTGCCGACGGCGGCGCCCACCGCGCGCGCGGCGGCCGGCGAGCGCACTTTGCCGGCGATGTCCGAATAGGTCACGAGCCGGCCCATCGGAATTTGCATCAGCGCTTCCCAGACCCGCACTTCCCAATCGGTGCCGATCAGCACCACGCGCAGCGGCTGGCTCGGCTGCCATTGCGACTGATCGAAGATGCGCTTGGCGACGGCCGCCGTGCGGGCGCTGTCCTCGACGTAAGCAGCGCGCGGCCAGCGCGCCTTCATGTCCGCGAGTGCGCCGAGCTCCTCGCCGGGATCGGCGAAGGCGAGGCCGGCCAATCCGCGCTCGGTCGCCATGACCAGCGCGCTGCCGAACGGCGAGGGATGAAAACCGAAACGGATCGTCAGGCCCTCGCCGCCCGTTTTCCATTCGCCGGGCGACATTGCTTCGTGGGTGACGAACAAGTCATGCAAGCGGCCGGGGCCGGACAGGCCGACCTCATAAGTCGCGTCGAGCACGCTTGCGGAATCGCGCAGCAATTGCCGCGCGCCGTCGAGCGTGAGCGCCTGCAAGAACGCCTTCGGCGTCAGCCCGGCCCAGCGGCGGAACAGATGATGCAGTTCCGTCGGCGTGACGCCGGCAGCCTCGGCGATGGCTTCGATCTCCGGCTGCTCGCGCCAGTGGCCGCGGATGTGGCCGATGGCGCGGCGCACCACGTCATAATCGGCGGCCGCAGCCGCCAGCGGCATCGGGTTTTGGATGCGATCGGGTGACAACATGGGAGCCTCCATTGGTTGCTCCTGATCTAGGCCGTGACCATGGTGCAAACCACCCGGTTTCTGCGCTCTTTTCCTCCCCCTTTCAGGGGGAGGTTTAGATGACTGTCCGCGTCGGTCCGCGCCGTGCCTCGCCGAGCGCCGCCGACAGCGCGGTGGCGAAACTTTTCTTCTCGTCGGGACCCAAAAAGTTAGCGATCGACAGCCGCCGGCCGTGCGACACCAGGAACAGCCGCTCGATGCCGAATTCCTCGTGCACGATGCGGTCGAGCTGCACCCACACCGGATTGAGTGTCCATTCGCGCACTTCGCCGCGCTGGCTGATCTTGCGCACGGTGAGTTCCGTGGCGGTCACCGTCACCTCTTCATAGGCGCGGGCCGAGCGGTAATTGGCGCGGAACGCCCAATACACCAACAGGACGTCTAGTCCGAAAAAGCCGAACACCGGCCAGGCGCCAAGCATCAGGAACACCATGCCGGCCGCGAAACTGATGCCGCCGATGCACAGCATGAAGATCAGAAAGCCGGTCGAGCTCAACGAGCGATGCGGCGTGATGATCGCGGAAAAGAGCGCCGGCTCGGCTGGCAGGTCGCTGGTGTCGTCGGCCATGGCGGTTATTATACCGGCAAGATGGCGCGCAAAACACCCAAGCCAAAGAAGTCTCAGCAAAGTTTGAAGGCGGCCCGCAAGGGCAAAGCGGCGCGTCTCAAGGGCCGCAAGGCGCAAGCCAAAGCCGACGCCAAGGCGGCCCACGGCGAACTGCCGCAATGGACCAAAGCCGAGATCGAAGAAGCGTTCCGCCGGTTCGCCGCCGCCAATCCGGCGCCGCGCGGGGAGCTCCAGCACATCAACCCGTTCACGCTGCTGGTTGCCGTCGTGCTGTCGGCGCAGGCGACCGACGCCGGCGTCAACAAGGCGACGCCGGCTTTGTTCGCGCTCGCCGATACGCCGGAGCAGATGGCAAAGCTCGGCGAAGCCCGGGTGCGCGATCTGATCAAAACCATCGGGCTTTATCGTACCAAGGCGAAGAACGTGATCGGGCTGTCGCGCGCGCTAATCGAAAAACACGGCGGCCAAGTGCCGCATGATCGGGAGTCACTGGAAGCGCTGCCCGGCGTCGGGCGAAAGACCGCCAACGTGGTGCTCAACATCGCGTTCGGCGAGCCGACCATCGCGGTGGACACCCACATCTTCCGCGTCGGCAACCGCACCGGGCTGGCGGTCGGCAAGACACCGCTCGACGTCGAGATGAAGCTGATGGAAGTGGTGCCGGAACGCTACCGGCTGCACGCCCATCACTGGCTCATCCTGCACGGCCGCTACACCTGCGTCGCGCGACGGCCGCTGTGCGAGAAGTGCATCATCGCCGATCTGTGCAAGTGGCCGGGCAAGACGGTCAATGCGCCGCCGGCTGCAGAAGTACGTTAGCGAAAGATGCGCTCAGCGAACTCCCTCTCCCCAGAGGGGAGAGGGTTGGGGTGAGGGGGCTCGGACGTATGAGAAAATCCTCGGCTTCCGAACCCCCTCACCCTCGCTCACTATCGCTCGCTCGACCTCTCCCCGCTGGGGAGAGGTGAAGGAAGGGCCATTCGCTCCTGCGCCATCTGCTGCAACACCGCGCGGTCGAGCTTGTTGGTCGAGGCGAGCGGCAATTCGTCGACGAACCAGACGAAGCGCGGGTGCTGATAGGCCGGCGCGTTGGCGAGCGCGAAGCGCTTGACCGCTTCGCCGTCGAGTGCGCGGCCGGGTTTCTTGATGACGAAGGCGACCGGCTTTTGGCCCTTGATGTCGTCGTCGATCGGCACCACGGCCGCTTGCGCAATGTCGGGATGGCGCTCCAGCATGCGCTCGACATCGGCCGGATAGATGTTCTCGCCGCCGGAAACGAACATGTCGTCGGTGCGGCCGACAAAATAGTGGAAGCCGTCGGTGTCGCGACGAAAAACGTCGCCGGTGATATAAAAGCCGTCCGGCGTAATCGGCGGCGCGACGTCGGGGCGGTTGTGATAGCCGAGCATCAAGGCGGGACATTTCATTTCCAGGATGCCTTGTTCGGCATCGCGGTTATCGCCGTCGACGAGGCGCAGCGAAACCAAAGGATGCGGATAGCCGACCGAGAGCTCGGGCTGCGGCAGGCCTTTCGGATGCGGCCCGAACACCACCGGGCCGGCCTCGGTGGTGCCATAGGCATTGGTTACCGAGGCTTGCGGCAGCACCTCATGGAGCGCCGTCATCAGGCTGGCGCTGACCGGCGCCGAGCCCATGCGCACGAATTCGACGCTGGACAGGTCGGTTGCCTTGAGAGCCGCGGTTTCGCGCAGCATCATCGCGATCATCGGTGGCACGGCGGTGAGCCAGGTGCAGCGATGCTTTCCGATCGCCGCGATATAGGCGGGCGCGGAAAATTGCGGCAACAGCACGATGGTGGCGTGCGCCGCGCAGGCGAGTTTTGCCAACGCCAGCGCATTCATATGGTAGAGCGGCGCGGCGATCAGATAGCGATGGCGGTCTAGTCCCGGCGCCAGCCGCGTCTCGACGACCCAGATGTGGCTTTGGTGCGACAGCACGACCCCTTTCGGCGTGCCGGTCGATCCGGAGGTGTAAAGGAACATCGCCGGCTCGTTCGGCGCCGGGATCACGGTGTTGAACGGGCCTGGATCGAGAAAGGCGTCGAACGCCGCGCCGAAGGTCACGTTTGGAATATCAGCAGGGCAGTCCGCCGCGCGCGGCACATCGCAGAACACCAGTTTCGCGCCGGCGTCGCGGGTGATGAAATGAATGGTCTCGTGCGGGAATTTGAAATTCACCGGCACCGCAACTAAACCGGCGCGCATGATGCCGTAATAAGCTGCGATGTATTCGGCACGATTGGCCGAAAGCAGCGCGATGCGGTCGCCGCGCTGCAGGCCGCGCTTGGTGAGCGCGCGGGCGACGCCGTTCGCCATGGCGTCGAGATGGGCGTAGCTGAATTCGCGCGGGCCGCTCTCGCCGCCGAGGTCGACGATCGCGATCTTGTTCAGATCGCGATCGCGCCGGATGAGATCGCCGAGATTGGTGAAGCCGCTAGGGATTGCGCGACTCCAAAAATGCGGCGAGCGCGATCAGGTCGCCGTCGGAGAGATTCGCGACCACCGGCTTCATGAAAGCCACCGCCGTGCCGACGCGCGTGCCGCTCTTGATGTCGTTGAGCTGGCGATACATGTAGGTCGCGGTGCGGCCGGTGATCGGCGGCACTTCGCCCATGCCGCGCAGGTCGGGACCATGGCAGACGCCGCACGGCACGGTCATGCCGTTGTCGCCGGTGGTGGCGAGCGTGTGGCCGCGGGTGATGGCGCCCTCCGGCACGTTGTCGGTGAAGCCGGAATGCGGATCGCGCAGTTTCGCCTCGGTCTCGTCCTTGGGCAGCACGATGATGCGGGTGCCGGTCGGCTCGGTCTCGTTGCCTTCGCTGGCGAAGCGCATGCCGCCGGCGCCGACATAGCTTTTCGGCACGGTATCGGTCTCTTTCACGGTGTTGTAACCGGCGGTCGGCTTGAGCTTGGAAAAGTAATCGGCGGCCGCCTTGATGTCGTCGTCGGACAGCACCTGCGCCATGGCGATCATGACGCCGGCGCGCGGATTGTTGCGCTGGCCCTGCTTGAACGCGTGCATCTGGCGGATGATGTAGTTCGCCGGCAGGCCGGCGAGGCTCGCGGATTCCGGATGGCCGTCGCCGGTCGGCAGATGGCATTGCGCGCAGGCGCGGCCGGCGGGTTTCGGTCCGCCATGGGCGACGATCTGCGGCATGGCCGGATGTTCGTTGGGAAACCAATCGGGCGGATTGAACGGATCGTCGATCTGCGCCTGCGTATATTGCTGGGAGCTGCCCGGCACCGATTTCTGCACCGTGTTATCGAGCTGGCCGGGCGGCGGCGTCACCGGATAGGCCCAGTCCGGCTGGTCGGCGGCGAAGGCATAAGCCGACAGCGCCGCGGTGAAGGTAAGCCCGAGCAAAACTTTCATGGTCGCTTCCTCTCAAGTTTCAAGACGTTTTTGGTTGAGCCGTCAGATAGGTGCCGCGGCCGCTACAGATCAGCTTGCCGTCGAGGTCGAAAATATACGCCTCCGCGGTGGAAAATTGCGAGCCGGAACGGACGACCTTGCCGCGCATGATCAGATCGCCGGGCATGGCGACGCGATGGTAATCGACGCGCATGTCGATGGTCGGCACGCCGCGGCCAGTCTGCTTGATGAGCGCAAAATCCGCGGCGAGATCGATCAGGGCGGCGAGAATGCCGCCGTGGGTGTAGCGCCGTTCGACGTTGACCACCCATTCCTCGCGCCACGTCGCCTTGATCTCGACGCTGTCGTCGCCGACGGCGAGCACGGTGAGCCCGAGCCATTGGTGAAACGGCGCGCGGGTGATCAGCGCTTGGACTTGTTCGAGGGTGATGTCAGTCACGGCGTCACCACCACTTTGCCGATGACCTCGCGGTCCTGGATCAGGCGCAAGCCTTCGCGAGCTTGCTTGAGCGGCAGCACTTTGTCGATCACCGGCTTGATCTTGCCGGCGCCGATCAAGTCCATCAGCGCGGCGAGATTGTCGTCGTAAAAACTGTTGGAGCCGATGATCTGCAGCTCAAAGCTCCAGATGTAGCGCAGGTCTTCCTTCGGATCGTAGCCTGCGGTGGCGCCGCAGACCAACAGCTTGCCGCCGCGCTTGAGGCAGCGCAGCGACGGTACCCAGGTGTCGCCGCCGGTGAAATTGATCACCACGTCGACGCCGCCGTCGTAAGTGCGGCGCTGCGGCTTGCCGTATTTTTCGACCGCCCATTTCGACCAGTCGGTCTTGGTGTAATCGATCACCTCGTCGGCGCCCATGGCTTTGAGCCGCGCCAGTTTTTCCGCGCTCGACGCGCAGGCGATGACTTCAGCGCCGAGCATTTTTGCCAGCAGCACGCAGCCGGTACCGACGCCGCCCGAGGCGCCGAGGACCAGCACCTTTTCGCCAGGCTTCACGGTTTGATGCGTGATCAGCATGCGATGCGCGGTGCCGTAGGCGACCGGCAGCGACGCCGCGTCCTCGAAGCTGACGCCGACCGGCATGGCGACGAGCTGGTCGGCTGCGACGGCGCAATATTCCGCCATGCCGCCGTCGAGCATCTCGCCCATCAGGCCTTTCTTCTTGTTGACCGGATTGACCAGCACCCTGTCGCCGGCCTTCCAGCCGGTCACCCCCGCGCCGACCTCGGC
>Ga0210395_10001318_pt1 | contig 19262 bp, 16 predicted proteins | sample IncBWH4OmetaG_FD_150861 | JGI IMG/M metagenome (GOLD analysis project Ga0210395, IMG submission 150861) | Forest soil microbial communities from Barre Woods Harvard Forest LTER site, Petersham, Massachusetts, United States - Inc-BW-H-4-O ...
CCCACGGCGAGGGGCCGATCACCGATCCAAAAGACCTTGCGCCGGCGCTCACCCGCGCCATCGCCGCCGTGAAGGCCGGCGGCCCGGCCGTGGTCGATGTCGTAACCGATCCGCGCTGAGGAGAGCAGTGATGAAAATGTTCAAGCGTATCGCGGTGACGGCGTTCACTGTGGCCGTCCTTGGCGCTGGCGCGGCCTCGTTGGTCGCGGCGCAGGACGCCCCGCAAGGCAATGCCGCCAATGGCAAGCGTATCTTCCTCGCCGACGGCTGCTTCACCTGCCACGGTCGCTCCGGCCAGGGCGGCGCCTATAACGGCCCGGCGCCGATCCTCGCCCACACCGCGCTGCCGTTCGACGGCTTCAAAGGCCAATTGCGCAATCCGTCCGACGACATGCCGGCCTTTTCCGACGCGGTGCTGTCGGATAACGACATCGCCGACATCTACGCCTTCGTGCAATCGCTGCCGGGTCCGACCTCGCCGAAGGATATCGCGATCCTGAACAATTGAGCGTCATCGCCGCTTTGTGCTGCGTTCGCGTCGCTCGCGCGACCGCAAGGGCACGCGCTTGTGAGCGCTAATCCCACCAACTACACTTTGTCGCATTGCAACCATTAGGACGGAAACACCAGGACATGGCCGACAATACTCTCAATGTGATCACGATCTGCGGCAGCCTGCGCAAAGGTTCCTATAACGCCTCACTGGCGCGCACCTTGCCGTCGCTGGCGCCTGCGGGAATGTCGATCACACCGGCGCCGGCCTGGGACAAGATGCCGATCTATAATCACGACATTCAAGCCGGCACGGGTTTTCCGGCCGACGCCGAAGCCTGGGCTCATGCGATCCGCTCCGCCGACGGTGTCATCATCGTCTCGCCGGAATACAACTGGAGCATCCCGGGCGGATTGAAGAACGCCATCGATTGGGTCTCGCGCATGAAGGACGTGCCGTTCAAGGACAAGCCGGTCGCGCTGCAGTCCTGCGCCGGCGGCGTGCTCGGCGGTTCGCGCATGCAATACCATATGCGCCAGTGCCTCACCTCGATCGACGCGTTCCTGTATGGCAAGCCGGAAGTTTTGGTGACGTTCGCCGCCAAGAAATTCGACGAGAAGACGATCGAGCTCACCGATCAGCCGACCATCGACATCGTCAAGCAGCAGCTCGCCGGCTTTGAAAAATTCATCCGGCGGCTGAACGGAAAGAAATAGCCATGGCCCGCCTCGACGGCTGCGTCGCGCTGCTCACCGGCGGCGCCAAGGGCATCGGCCGGCATTATGCGCACCGGCTGGCCGCCGAAGGCTCGCGGTTGATGATTGCCGACATCGCCGACGGCAGAGAGCTTGCCGAGGAGATCGCGGGAAAACACGGCGCCAATTCGGTGGCAAGCGCGGTCACCGACGTCAGCGACGAGGGCGCGGTGAAGGCGCTGGTGGCCAAAACCATGGAGCGCTTCGGCAAGATCGATATTTTGGTCAATAACGCGGCGCTGTTTGCGCCGCTTGCCGAGCAGAAAGTCACCGAGATCGATGTCGGGCTTTGGGATAAAGTCATGTCGATCAATATCCGCGGCGTCTTCCTGATGACCAAGCACGTCGCGCCCCACATGATCGCGCAGAAATACGGCAAGATCATCAATATCAGCTCCGGCACGGTAGCCCGCGGCATTCCCAATTTCGCCCATTACGTGACCTCGAAGGGCGCGGTCACGGCGTTCACCCGCTCGGTGTCGCGCGAGCTCGGCGAGCATAATATCTGCGTCAACAACCTGGCGCCGGGATTTACGCTCAGCGACAGCGTGATCAACGAGAACCCGGGGCATCTGGCGCATTCGCAGGCGCCGTCGCTGGCCCGGCGCGCGCTCAAGCGCGACGAATATCCCGAGGACCTCTTGGGCGCCCTGGTGTTCCTGGCCTCCGCCGACAGCGATTTCGTCACCGGCCAGACCATCGCGGTCGACGGCGGCGCCACGAATAACTAAGCGGGAGCCCGCTACGGCTGCATGACAGGCCCGCCAGGCCTCCATTTCCCGCTATTTCCGCCGGGCCGGCCTTTGACTATATTGCGGCCAAATCACCGGCTTTCGAGCTCACTGGAGGACACCATGGCGGTTGCCACCGCGACGAAATCGGCCAAAAGCAGCCCGGATACCAAGCACAATATCGAGGCCATTCGCCAAGGCTTCTACGACCGGATCGCCAAAAAGGACATGGCGCCGTTGTGGAAGGTCATGGGCTCGGTCGTCACCAAGGAGCCGGTGACACGCTGCCAGCCCCATGTCTGGCACTATGACGACGTCAAATCGCTGGTCCTGGAATCCGGCGGCCTGATCACCGCCGAGGAAGCGCAACGCCGCGTCCTGGTCCTGGAAAACCCGGCGCTGCACGGCGAATCCAAGGCCACCAATACGCTGTTCGCCGGCATCCAGATGATCCTGCCCAACGAAGTCGCGCCGGCCCACCGCCATGTCTCCTCCGCCATCCGCTTCGTGCTCGACGGCGAGGGCGCCTACACCGCCGTCGAGGGCGAAAAGTCCTACATGTCGCGCGGCGACTTCGTCATCACCGCCAACTGGGCGCCGCACGATCACGGCAATACCTCCGACAAGCCGATGCTGTGGCTCGACGTGCTCGACTTCCCGGCGGTCAATTTCTACGAGGCGTCCTTCGCCGATCACGCCGACGAAGCCACTCAAAAGACCACGCGCGAGGACGGCGATTCGCTCAATTTCTATGGCTCGGGCGTGCTGCCCGACGGGGCGTGGAGCAAGAGCTACACCCCGGTCATCAATTACACCTATGAGCGCACGCGGCCGATCATCGAACGCATGATGAAAGCGGGCGACATCGACAAGCGTCATGGCGCGCGCGTGAGCTACGCCAACCCGGCCACCGGCGGCCCGGTGCTGCCGACCATGGGCGCCTGGCTCGCGATGTTCCCGAAAGGATTTAAAGGCGAGCCGTACCGCGCCACCGACGGCACCATCTTCGTCTGCGTCGAAGGTGAGGGCACCACAACGGTCGATGGCAAGGTGCTGAACTGGCGCCCGAACGACGTCTTCGTGGTGCCGCCGTGGAAGCGCTACCAGCACAACGCGCCTGAAGGCGCGGTGCTGTTCTCGATCTCCGATCGCCCGGCGCAAAAGGCGCTCGGCATCTGGCGCGAGGAGCAGTGAAGGCGACAGCCTTCACCCACGACGTTCCGCCGCAACGCGTCGTCTTTGCTTCCGGTGCGCTCAATCGCGTCGCCGACGAGGCGGCGCGGCTGAAAATCGAACGTGCCGTAGTCGTCGCGACGCCGGGCAGCGGCGCGCGGCTTGGCAAAAAAGTCGGTGAGCTTCTTGGCGCCCGCGCCGTAGGTCTGCACGCGGAAGCCGTCGTGCACGTGCCAAAGGCGGTCGCCGAAGCAGGGCTCGCGGCTGCACGCGCGAACAAGGCCGATGGCTTGATCGCGGCCGGCGGCGGTTCCGCTATCGGGCTTGCCAAGGCAATCGCGCTCGAGACCGGCCTGCCGATCCTCGCCATACCGACGACCTATTCGGGCTCCGAGGCGACGCCGATCATCGGCATGACCGACGGCGAGCGCAAAATCACCGGCCGCGACGTCAAGGTCGTGCCGCGCACCATCATCTACGATCCCGATCTCACGCTGGGCCTGCCGGCCGCGGTCAGCGCCGCAAGCGGCATGAACGCCATCGCCCATTGCGTCGAGGCGCTATGGGTCGATAGCCGCACGCCGGTAACGATCGGGCTCGCTACCGAAGCGATGCGGCGATTTGGGCAAAGCCTGCCGGCGGTGGTCGCCGACGGCGCCAATGTCGCGGCGCGCGGCGAGTGTCTCATCGGCGCCTGGCTTGCCGGCACAGTGCTCAGCTCCGGCACGGCGCTGCATCACAAGCTCGCCCACGTGCTCGGCGGGCTTGGGCTGCCGCATGCCGAGACCCACGCGATCCTGCTGCCGCATGTCATGCGCTTTAATCTCGAAGCGGCGCCAGAGGCCAAGGCGCGCTTGCAGGATGCGCTCGGCAGTGACGATCCGGCGGCGGCAGTCGCCGCCATGCTGAAAAAATTCCCGATCCCGCAACGGCTGCGCGACGTCGGTTTCGATGTCGCGAAAGCCGATTTCGTCGCCGGTGAGATTGCCACCGCCGCGATCACCGCGCCGCGGCCGGCTTCGGCGAGCGATGTGCGCGATTTGTTAGCCGCGGCGTATTGAGGTCCCCCTCCCCGGGGGGAGAAAAATTTCAATTTAAGATCTTATCGGCAATGCCGCTCTTGATCATCTTGCTCCAGCGCGCGCTTTCGCTGCGGATAAAGGCATCGAGCTCTTCCGGTGTGCTCGACTCGGCGTTGAGTCCCGCCTTTTCCAGCCGCGCGGCCATCGCCGGCTCGGCGTAGATGGCGGCAATCTCGCGCTGGACCTTGTCGATGACCGGCTTCGGCGTGCCGGCCGGCGCGACGACGCCGATCCAGGTCGCGCTTTCGGCGATGTCGGGAAGGTTGGCGGCGACGGACAGGCTAGGCACGTCCGGCATGAGCGGCAGCGGGCGGTTGGAGTATTTCGCCAGCGCGCGGAATTTACCGGCCTCGATCAGCGGCAGGCTGTTGGAGACGCTGTCCTGCGCGAAATCGACAGCGCCGGTCAGCAAGCCTTGGGTGATGTCGGCGCTGCCCTTGTAGGGCACCAGTGTCACGTCGATGCCGGCGGCTTGCGTGAAGGCGAGCACGCCCAGGCGCGAGGTGATCGTGCCGGCGCCGACATTGAGCTTGCCGGGATTGGCTTTGGCCTTGGCGATCAATTCGGCCATCGTCTTTGGCCCGTCGCTGCGTGCCGTGATCAGCGAGATGTTTTTGGTCAACAGCGTGACCGGCGCGAAATCCTTCAGCGGATCGTAGGGCAGGTTGGTCATAACGAGCGGATTCATCACCATGGTCACGTCCATGGCGACGAGCAGCGTGTAGCCGTCCGGCGCCGACTTCGCCACCAACTCGGCGCCGATCGCGGTGTTGCCGCCGGCGCGGTTCTCGATCACCACCGGTTCTGCCCAATGCTCGGACATTTTCGCACCGACGATGCGGGCGATGGTGTCGGCCGGGCCGCCGGGCGGGCACGGCACGATCAGGCGAATAGTGTGGCTCGGATAATTGTTCGCGTCCTGCGCCGATCCCAAGGACGGTGCGCCGATCAGAAGCAAGGCCGTCGCCAGAGCGCGAGCTATAAAACCCTCCCCCCTTGTGGGGGAGGGTAGGGAGGGGGGTCGGGAGGTTGGGCGCATGTGTCGACGCACTGACATCATCTTTCGACCCCCACCCCTACCCCTCCCCACAAGGGGGAGGGGAAAGATCACTCGAAAATATAATTGGCGTTGTCGTGGATGACCTTGCCCCAGCGCTCGGTTTCGCTGTGGACGAACGCCTTGAGCTCTCCGGGCGTGCTCGAGACCGCGATGATGCCGGCTTCCTGCAGTCGCTTGGCGACGGTCGGATCGGCATAGATGGTGGCGATGAAATGCGACAGCTTGCCGGTGATTTCGCTCGACGTGCCGGCCGGCGCGTAGAACGCGATCCAGGTCGAGATGTCGCCGAGCTCCGGCACGCCCGCGGCCTCGGCAAGCGGCGGCAGATCGGGCAGTTGGTCGAGCGGGCGGTCGCTCAATTTGGCCAGCGCGCGGAATTTGCCGTCATTGATGAGCGGATAGCTTGACGCCATGCCGTCGACGCCGAAGTCTACGCTGCCGGTGAGCAACCCCTCCACGGTCTCGGCGCTGCCCTTGTACGGAATGATCGCGAAGTTCGTGCCGGTGAGTTTTGCGAACAACAGCGCGGCGAGCCGGCCATTGGTCGTGCCGGCGCCGAAATTCAGTTTGCCGGGCCGCGCCTTGAGTGCGTCGAGGAGGTCCTGCACGGTATGCGCAGCGGAGTCCGCGCGCACTTCCAGCACCGAGATATTTTTGGCGCCGAGCGAGATCGGCTCGAAATCCCGGACCGGATCGTAAGGCAGCTCCTTCTTCAACAGCGGATTGAGCACCATGGTCGAGTCCATGGCGGCGAGCAGCGTGTAGCCGTCCGGATCGGCCTTCGCCACCACTTCGGCGCCGATGGTGGTGTCGGCGCCCGGGCGGTTTTCGATCACCACCGTCTGGCCCCACGACGCCGTCATCTCCTTGGCGACGATGCGGGAGAGAATGTCGGTCGGGCCGCCGGGCGGGAACGGGACGATGATGTGGATCGGCCGGTTGGGATAATTGGCGGCTTCGACGTCCTGGGCCGTCGCGACAGAAGACGTGGCCGCTAGCAAAAGAGCAGCCGTCAAAGCGCGGACGGCGAGCGCCATCATTCCCTCCCCCCTTGTGGGGGAGGGTAGGGTGGGGGGTCGGGAGGTTGGGCGAGTGCGTCGACGCACGGATGTCACCTCCCGACCCCCACCCCTGCCCCTCCCCACAAGGGGGAGGGGAAATCATGCGTCATCTCACGCATCAAGGTCCTTCATCAGCCGCCCGAGTTTAGGCGCCGGCTCGCCATCGCCAAGCTTTTCCTTGAGCCGCTTGAGGCAGCCCCACAGCACCGCCTGATTGCTGTTAACCACCGGCTTGCCAAGCGCCTCCTCGATCGCGGTCACCGCCTCGATCTGGGTGGTGTTGGTGCAGCTCAGGAAGATGCCGTCCGCTTCCGGCGTGTCGTTCTCACGCGCCAGCTCGAGCCAGCGCTGCGGCGTGATCGCCTCGAAGTCGGCGGCGGTGGCGCATTTGAGCGCCACGTCCTTCACCACGGTGAAGCCGGCGGCATTGAGATAGCTGATGATCGGGGCATTGGACATGTAGGGGCTGAGCAGCACGAGCTTCTTCAAGCCCAGGACGCGCAATGCATCTTTCACCAGGCTCGACGTCGACAGCGCCTCGATGCCGGTGGTCTTCTCAATGAGGTTGATGATGCGCGCCTCGCCGTCGGCGCCTTCCTTCATCGAGGTGTTGGTGCAGTGGAAGACGATGAGGTCGGGCCCGGCATCGGCCAGCGTGCCGGCGGCGTGGGCGATCTCGTCGGTCAGTTCCGCGACCGTCTTGCCCGGCTGCCCGGCGACCCGGCCACGCGCCACGTAAATGCCAAGGCCCTCGGGCGCGTAGTGGTTGAATTGCGGCTCGGTCATGCGGTTGACCGAGGGGATGATCAGGCCGATGCGCGCCCGCGGCTCGGCGAGCGCGGCGGCGAGGCTGTCCTGCTCTGCAATGGCGTCCATGTTTCGCGCTCCTTGTCGCCTGTTGTGCGGCCGATCCTAGCAGAAGACTTGTCGCCGCTCACACCCGGACGGAGGCGGCCGGGGCCAGGAGGTGCATCAAACCCGCGCATGACGTCGCCTGATCGAGCCCCAAGACTGCATCGCGGACTGCGTTCCGCGCATCGGGCCTGAGATGGCCTTCGGTTACGCGAGCGAATTTTCCGAGCGCCGTCGCGGTGTCAAGTCCGTTCGGCGAAAATCCCGGCGGCTGCAAAACCTCGACGTCGTAAGGCCGGCCGTCGCGGCCCACGGCGTGGATAGCGCAAGGATAGGATTCGCCGGCGCGGCGGGTGAGATCGGGATCGGTGGTGATGTCGATGCGCGCCATCAGCGCGCGCACTTTTGGGTCGTTCCAGCGCGCGTTGTCGAATTGGCGCAGCCCGAACGTGCCGTCGTTGAGCGCAACGGCGATGAGGAAATGCAGGCTGTGATCGGCGGCCTCGCGCGATTGCGGTTCGGTGCGGCCGGAATCGGCTAGCCAGCGGCGCACGACGGGCAGGTCGGCGAGCGCGACGCGGATGGTTTTGAATTGATCGACATTGCCGCCGGCGAGACGGTGCAGCGCGATGCCGGCAGCGACCGCGCTCTGGCCGCCGGCAAAGCATGGAAAGACTTTGATCGCACTGCGCATGATGAAGCTGTCGTCTGGCAACGGCGCGTCGAAAATGTCGCCCGCGGGCCCGCGTGGGAACACCGCCTTGAGCCCGCGCTCGGCTTCGAACAGATCGAGCGGGCCGGTGACGCCATGTTGCGCCAGCAGCGTCGCCTGCATGCCGTTCTGGGCGATCAGCGCATTGGCGATGTTTTTCGCAGCCGATATGCCGCCCTCGCGCACAGCAATCGGCGTCGGTGCGCGTGCTGCACTCAGCGCAATCGCGTGAGCGAGCTTATCTTCACGCAGCCGCAGCAGCCAGCCGGCGACGGCCGGCGCGACGACACCGGAGACGGTAATGCCGTCCCACGGCGAATCGGCCTCCATCAGCGCTTTGCTGCGGCCATAGATTTCGTAAGCGAGCACGATGGCGGCGAGAAGATCGCGCCCGGACGATTTGGCCAGCTCCGCGGCGGCGAGCGCGACCGGAATATTGTCGCTCGGATGGCCGCCGCGGGCGCCGCTTTGCGGATGGGCGCCGACAACGTAGTCGTTGAGATCGAGGACGCGGATCAGCGTGCCGTTGGCGAGCACCGCGCTCGGCGCACTCATGCCTTGGCGATGGCCGAGCACCGTGCATTGCGGTTTCTCGCCGAGCGCGTCGAGCGTCGCCAGCACCGCCCGCGCGCAATCATCATCCAGCGCGGCAAAGCCGCAGCCGAGCGTATCGAGCAGCAAAAGCTTGGCCCGCTCGATGGCGCGTTGCGAAAAATCCTCGGCGCGCAATGACGAGAGCCAAGCGGCCAGCCGCGCGATGGCGCCTTGATCTGAATGCGACAAGTCTTCGACCTCGCGCGGCCGCTTTCTCAGTGGCTCAAGGCGTGCTGTTGCTCCGGATGCAGGATCAGCTTCTGCACGCGCCAATTGAGGAGCTCGGCGACGTAGAGGGTGTTCTCGTTCGGGCAGGCGATGGCGTGGATCCAGCCGAACTGCTTGAGCTGCTTGCCGGAGCGGCCGAGCATGCCCAGCACCTTGCCGTCGAGGCTGAGCTTGTAGATGCGGCCGGGAAAAGCGTCGGAGACATAGAGCACCTGGTTCGGCGGCGGCGTGATGCACAGCGTCCACGGTGCGCCCGGCGTCATGGTGCCGCCGTTCTGCAGGTAATTGGTCAGGTCCGGCTTGTTGCCGATCGCCGGCTGCGCATCCGGCTCCGGCGGAATGTCGATGGTCATGATGCGCAACAGCTTGCCGTCGCTGTCGAACACCTGGATGCGGCGGTTGCCGCGGTCGGCGACGTAGATGGTGCCCTTGGCGTCGGCGGCGATGTTGTGGACGGTGTTGAACTGGCCGTCGCCCTTGCCTGGCGTGCCCCATGACGCGACCCAATCGCCGTCCTTGTCGAGCTTGGCGACGCGGGAATTGATGTAGCCGTCGCTGATGAAGATGTCGCCCGCCGAATCCCAGGTGACGTCGGTCGGCTGGCGGAAGCGGCCGTTCTGCGCCGGCAGCGGCGGATTGACGTGCTCATAGGGCTTTGCGTCGGCGTCGGAGGCCTCCGGCTTGCGCCCGATCACCATGGTGACGCGGCCTTCCGGGTTGAAGCGGACGATCATGTCGGAGCCTTTGTCGATCACCCAGATGTTGTCGTCCTTGTCGATGCGGACGGCATGCGCGAACGACCAGGCGTAAAGATTCTTGCCGATCTCGCGGACGAAGCGGCCGTCGGCATCGAACTCCCACAACTGGGCGGCGGTGTTGGCGAAGGCCGGCCCGTGGCTCGATCCGCCGCGGTGGAAGACGAAAATGTGGCCCTTGGAATTGACCGCGACGCCCGCGGCCTCGCCCATATTGAGATCGGTCGGTAGCTTGAGGAAATTCGGCACCGAGTCGTAGGGGATCAGCGGGGCCGTCGGTTGCGCCGCCTGCTGGGCGATGGCGGCCGTGCTGAGCAGCGCGAAAACGGCGAGCAAAAGGCGCTTCATCGGGGCCTCCCTTGACGGCTTTTCGTCAGTATATATTGCAAAGCGCGTGGGCGGGAACCGCGCGCAAAGGAACAGGGCGCGAATTGGCGATGGATGTTCCGGCCAAAAAATCGAAGCTGATCAAGGGCGCGACCGGCGACTGGGAAGTCGTGATCGGCTTGGAGGTGCATGCCCAAGTCACCTCGCAGGCCAAATTGTTCTCCGGCGCCTCGACCGCGTTCGGCGGCGAGCCCAATTCGCATGTCGCGCTGGTCGATGCCGCGATGCCGGGCATGCTGCCGGTGATCAACGCCGAATGCGTGCGCCAGGCGGTGCGCACCGGGCTTGGGCTGAAGGCCCAGATCAACCTGAAATCGGTGTTCGACCGCAAAAACTATTTTTATCCGGACCTGCCGCCGGGCTACCAGATCAGCCAGTACAAATCGCCGATCGTCGGTGAGGGCGAAGTCGTGGTCGACATGCCTGACGGCGAAACGGTACGCGTCGGCATCGAGCGGCTGCATCTGGAGCAGGACGCCGGCAAGTCGCTGCACGACCAGAATCCATCGATGTCGCTCGTCGATCTCAACCGCGCCGGCGTGGCGCTGATGGAGATCGTGTCGAAGCCGGATTTGCGTTCGGCCGACGAGGCCAAGGCCTATGTCGCAAAACTGCGCGCCATCCTGCGGTACCTCGGCACGTGCGACGGCGATATGGAGAAGGGCAGTCTGCGCGCCGACGTCAACGTCTCGGTGCGCAAGCCCGGCGCCCCTTACAACACGCGTTGCGAGATCAAGAACGTCAACTCGATCCGGTTCATCGGCCAGGCGGTCGAGCATGAAGCGCGCCGCCAAATCGATATCATCGAGGATGGCGGCACGATCGAGCAGGAGACGCGGCTGTTCGACCCTGACAAAGGCGAGACGCGCTCGATGCGCAGCAAGGAAGAGGCGCACGATTACCGCTACTTCCCCGATCCGGATCTGTTGCCGCTCGACCTCTCGCCGTCGCTGGTCGAGGATTTACGCAAGAACCTGCCGGAATTGCCGGACGCAAAGAAGTCGCGCTTCGTGCGGGACTATGCGCTGTCAGCTTATGACGCCGACGTGCTCGTCGCCGAGCGCGACATCGCGGAATATTTCGAAACGGTCGTCAAAGGCGACGACCGCGGCCGCGATGCCAAGCTCGCCGCCAATTGGGTGAGCAATGAGCTGACCGGACGCCTCAACAGGGAAGGCAGGGATATTACCGCAGCGCCAGTCTCCGCGGCGCAGCTCGGCTCGATCCTCGATTTGATCGCCGACGGAACAATCTCCGGCAAGATCGCCAAGGATGTGTTCGAGATCGTCTGGAACGAGGGTGGCGAGCCGCGAACAATCGTCGAACAACGCGGCCTGAAGCAAGTCACCGACCTCTCCGCGATCGAAAAGATCGTCGACGACATCGTCGCCAAGAACCCCGACAAGGTCGCGGATGCCAAAACGAACCCGAAGGCGATCGGCTGGTTCGTCGGTCAGGTGATGAAGGCGTCGGGCGGCAAGGCCAATCCGCAGGCGGTCAACGATCTGCTCAAGAAGAAGATCGGCATCTGAGCGGAACGGCGTGTCGCTGCCGTCTTCGCGTACGCACGAACACTCGGCGTGCTCGTCGCGAGTCGAAATGGAACCAAATCTGCCGCGCGCCGCCGCCACACGCGGTCGGCAAACGTGCCGTCGCCGCGAATCGCTTGGCGCTGATTCGCGCGTTTTGCGCCGCGTGAGGCCCTTGAACACGTCGATAAACGCATTCGGTGCAAAATTTTTTTCGCGTCGCGAAGTCGACTGCGCCGGCGGCGTTGCGTGCGAAAAATTCTTCGCGAGATAGCGCTGTCGCGTCGCGTTTTCTCGCCGTGACAAAAATCGTGACAGCGCAGAAACCCTTCATTCATCGGCATTTCTGCATTACGTCGATTTTCGCGCAAGATATCGCGCGCGCGCAAAAGTTTTTGCCGCGGCGTCGTGCCTGCGATGCGGTTGCGCATCGCCGGCGAGCGTCGGGCAGGGCAGTTACACACAAAATCTAGTGGAGTGACTGTTCTTTTTTCCCGGCTGTAGTAATCCGGTCGTAGTGTCCGTCGATTCGCGACGGCACTGCACTGAGTCGCCACCCACTCAAGCTAGGAGGGCAGCAATGGCGAAGAAGAGAAAGAAAGCAGCGGCGAAGAAACCGGCGAAGAAGCGTCGGAAGAAGAAGTAGTCTACGCCGTTATCGGTCTTCGACGACACTCGAAGATCGCGTCACACGGGCCGGCCAACGTCGACGGTGGATCGATATCAGCCTAGACGGGCCGGCCAAGTGATCGACGGGGGGCGTCGGCGTGACGGGGGTTTGAACTTTGCGAGCGCGCGCATCGCGCGGTAGCGAAGACGGGGACGGAGAAATTCGAACCTCACCTCGGCACAAGCTGACGGCTTGATCCTCAGGCCTCGCCGACGCCCTCGGTTTGTTGGCGGTGTCCTCTAATACTTGCAGCGGCGCTGTGGAGCAATTCCATGGCGCCGTTTTTCTTGGCCCATAGCGCCAACGCATTGCATGAAGCGCGCCGCTAAGCGACCTACGAAATCAAACGCCCGGCGCCGCGCCGCGCCGATCGCGCTCTATTACTGGCCGACGCCGAACGGCTGGAAGATTTCCATCATGCTCGAGGAGTGCGCGCTGCCTTACGTCGTGCACGCGATCGATATTTCCAAGGGCGAGCAGTTCACTCAGCGCTTTCTCGCGATCTCGCCGAACAACCGCATTCCCGCCATCGTCGATCCCCATGGGCCGGGCGGCCGGCCGATTTCGGTGTTCGAGTCCGGCGCCATCCTGCAATATCTCGGCCGCAAGACCGGAAAATTTTATCCGCTTAACGAGCGCGCCCGCGTCGCAGTCGACGAATGGTTGTTCTGGCAGATGGGCGGGCTCGGCCCGATGGCGGGGCAGGCGGTCCACTTCCGCCGTTACGCGCCGGAACAGATCCCTTACGCGGTTGCGCGCTACACCGACGAGGTCAACCGGCTCTACGGCGTCATGAACACGCGGCTTGCCAAGCACGAATTCTTGGCCGGACGTTATTCAATTGCCGACATCGCCTGCGTCGGCTGGGTCCGCCTCGCCGAGCGCCAGGGCCAGGATCTTGCGCAGTTCCCGCATCTCTTGCGCTGGTTCGAAACCATCCGCGCCCGGCCCGCGGTCAAGCGCGCCTTCGCCATCCACGTCGAGGCGGCGTCCAAGGTCGACGTCAACGATCCGAAGGTGCGGGCGGTGTTGTTCAGTCAGCGGGCGCGGTAGGGCGCGCGCCACGCGACGTTGCGATCAATTCGACCGCGTCCAGGTCTGCGTCTTGCAGATGATGCTCATCACGCAGCCTTTGAGCTCGGCGGTGTTCGGCCCCGTCAAGGTGAACGAGCCGGTATAGGTCTTGCCGTCGGAGGCATTGTAGACGTTGCCGCTCCATTGGTCGGGCGTGCCGCTCGGCTTCATGCCGAGCACGATCGGCACGCCAATGAGCGGCCGGTTCTGCTTGCTGGCGTCGGCATTGTTCTTGTCGGTCTTCGGCCGCCCGGTGGCCGGATCGTTCGGCTCCTTGAGCCCGACCAGCGTGCCGCACAGCGCCCCGCCGCAATTGGTGATGCGCACCTGGCTGTCCTTGTCCGCCGTATACCAGGTGCCGAGCGGATCGGCGGCGCGCGCCGGCCCGCTCGGGGCAAGCGCGATCGTCGACAGCACGATGGTCGAAAGGCAAAGTGCCAAACGAAACGTTTTCATTACGAGCCTCTATTCCTGTGGGTCGCGCGGCCGGGACCATAGCCGAGGGAGCGCGAATTGCCCAGTTGCCGGGCTTTTCTCGCTACCTGCGGCCGGCCGGCGCGACGTTGCTTAACGCAAGCTTGCCGCAAACAACGCAAGCCCACGCCGCGCGGTTCAGATTCGATTCATCGCATTACTTAAACCACCATTCAAATCTTCCAAGGATTATCGGCGTGTTGGCCCGGGGGAATAAGGGCCGACGAAAGCGGACAGGAACAAGGCGTAGACAGGGGATTGTTATGGCTCGTTTTGAAATTCTCGACAGTAACATGGCACCGCTCGGCGAAGGGCCGGCATCGGGCGACATGCTGTTCGAACTCGGCATGATGTATTCGGTCGGCCGCGACGTGCCGGTCGATCTCGTCTCGGCGCACAAGTGGTTCAATCTCGCGGCGGTGAAGGGCAATGCCGAGGCGATCCGGCTGCGGCGCGAAATCGCCAACCAGATGTCGGATGCGGAAATCGCCGTGGCGCAACGCGCCGCGCGCGATTGGCTGCGCGGCAACGCCGCCGCGCCGGTGCCTGCGCTCGCATCCGCGATGGCGGCTTGACGCCAGCGCGGCGTTTACGCTCACGGCTTGCGGACGAAGAACTGGTACATCTTGGCGAAGGTCGCCGGCGCTTGCGTCTCAAACGCGTGCCAGCGATCGAGGTCAAGCATCGCCCCCGGTTCGGGGAAAAGCGCTGTGAACTGCTGCACCGTCGCTGGATCCAGCACAAAGCCGGTGAATTGCACGCCGTTCTCGGCCAGGAACGCTTTGATGTCGGGCAACGTCATCTGGTGTTCCTGGACGTGAAAGATCAGGTCGCGGCATTCGTTGGTGGTGAAGAAATCGCTGAAGGTACTCGCCGACTTCAAGAGCGAGCCGTCGGCGGCCGCCAAAATCTCCTCGCGACAGCGGCGGATGTCCTCCGGGATCGGCCGGTAACCGCGCTCGGCGATCAGCGCGCGGGCGGCGATGACGTTCTGCCGCGCCAATTTGCTGTAGAGGCCGACCTGCATCACGCCGCCGGGCCGCAGCAGCGACAATAGCGCGCGCCAGCCCTGCCATGGATCGCCAAGATGGTGCAGCACGCCGGACACATCGATGAAATCAAAACCGCGGCCGATCGCGGCCGCCTTGGTGATGTCGGCTTGGGCGAATTCGATATTGTGAAAGCCGAGAGTTTCGGCCATGCGCTTGGCGTAGCCGAGGCTGGCAAGACTCAGATCGATGGCGAGGATGCGCGCGTCGGGTGCTTGTTGCGCAAAAGTGATGGCCGACAGCCCGGTGCCGCAGCCGGCAATCAGAACGTCGGGAATCTGCCCGGGCTGGCGGCCGGCAAGCAGCGTGTGCTGTTGCGGCAGCGCCGGCTTGGTCCAGCGCGGGTAGGGGTTTTCCTCATATTGTTGGCGGACCGAGCGCGACACCTCGCCGTCGATCTCCGTCAGAGCGGGCATTTCCTTGGCGAGCCGGCGTTCTTCCGCCGGTTCCGCGACCTGCTGGACGAAGAGAGCGCTTGACGATTGCGGCCAGGAGCGCTGCAGCAGCGCCTGCGCATTGGCCAGCGTATGCAACGGAAAATAAGCGCCGACCGCGATCGGCCACAGCGGTGGGCATTCATGTCCCGATGCCAGCGCCTGTTCGAGCGACGTGCGCAGGCGCTGCGCTCGCTCGGCTTCACCGTCAGCCAACGCATAAACGTAGTCGTTCTCGTAACACTGCCGGGCCACGGCGCAGTAAAAGCCGAGCAAACCTTCGTCACATGCGCCGCCGGCCTCGGCGGCCGTCAGCATGGTGGAGCGTATATTTGCCAAGAGCCGCTCAAAGCCGACATCGGTGAGCGGAGCGCTTTCCAAGAGGCAACGCAGCAGGTCGTCTCGCGCCAGCGCATCGAGCCCCGCTGCACCGAACAACTCGGCCGCGGCAAGGCGCGCCGGCCATGCCCGATTGGCGCGCGCGACGCATGCGCTGATCGCGCCGTCGAGCGCGACGAGGCTGAGGCACACCGCGACCAGCTCGCGCGGGTGCGTCCAGCCTTCCGAAAGCGCGCGCAGCGACAATTGGCGAAATTGGCCATTGTCGGCAGTGAACCTGCCGTATCGCAGGCATTGGGCGAAAAAGATTCTCGCCGCCACCGTATCTCTCAGCTCGAGGGCACGGCCGGCGGCCAGGATCGCCGACCTGACGTCGCCGGTCGCCATATAGGCTTGGCCGAGATTTTCGAAAACCTCGAACAAATCCGGCTTCAGCGCGGCCGCCCGCTCGAAGTGAGTAACGGCTTCGGCAACCCGGCCGAGCGCGATGAGCGCGGCGCCGAGATTGCCGTGGGTCTCGGCGTGATTCGGATCGATCGCCAGGACCTGATTGTACTGAGCGACCGCGGCGTCGGGCCGGCCTTGCTCGGACAAAACGTTGGCAAGATTGAAGCGTGCGAGCGCCAGGTTAGGGCTGACCGCAATCGCGCTCTCATAGCACGCCACCGCGTCCGCCAATCGGCCCTGCTCGCGGCGCACATTGCCCAGGTTGAGATGCGCCAGCGCGTGATCTGCGCGTAGCGTTACCGCGCGCTCCAGATGCGTTGCCACGCGATCGTTACGGTTGAGCGCGCGCCACGCCAACGCGACGTTGTAGTGATATTCGGCAACCGTGCTGTTGATCTTGATCGCCTTGTCGAACAGCTCCACCGCGGCCGCTGCGTCGCCGCGCTGGAGTGCGATGAGACCGAGATTGTGCAAGCTGTCGGCATGGTTCGGCGCGAGATTGAGGATGTGCCGGTATAGCCGCTCGGCCTCGATCAGCGCTCCGCTCTGATGATGGGCGACGGCGGCATTGAACAAGGCCGCGGGCGAGTTTGGCGCGTCGGCGGCGATGCCGAATGCCGGCGATGCGCCGGGCGGCCCTGCGCCTCGCCCTAGTTTGCGGCTCATGGTTTTATCGACGGCTTAATGAATGCTGGCCATCCTGCTAGCGAACCGGCCAAGGTGGGTCAATTCAGGTCGAACTGCGGGGCCGGGCGGCTTCACGACTTACTTCTTATGTTTCGTGTTTGCGTTTGAGTTCCCCGAAATGCCCGAACGGCGTAGGATGGCGGAGAGGATGGGATTCGAACCCATGATACGGCTTTAGACCGTATAACGGTTTAGCAAACCGCCGCCTTCAGCCACTCGGCCACCTCTCCGGATGCCGAAATACCTATGCTTCCGGCCCTTCAAGGTCAAACGCCGTCGGATGGCCGTAAGTCTTGCCTGAGGTTACTGCGATGTCTCGGTATAACAGGCTCAGTCGCCCCTCGTTCGCCGCGGCGATAGTCTTTTGCATCGGCGCGCTCGCGGCTCACGCGCAAGACGACGTCATCGAACGTCAGCTCAAGGCGGCGCCGGGCCGCGACGTGCGCGCCGGCGTCTTCACCGACATCCGTCCGGATTGCACGTCCGGGCCGCTGCCGGCGATCAGGCTTGCCACGCCGCCGGCGCACGGCAGCGTCACTGTCAAGCGCGGCACGCTGAAAGCGACCAACATCAAACAATGCCTGGCGATCGAAGTGCCGGCTTTTGTCGCGTTTTATCATGCTAGCGCGGACTACAGCGGCGCCGATGATTTTGAATTGGAAATCAGTTTGCCGGATGGTCACAAGCGGCGCGAACGCGTCCATGTGATGGTGACGAAATCTTCAAGCGGCGGCGAAGGCATATGATGTCGAAGCGACGTCGATGCGCTTTTCGTTGAAATTTTTCGTCAGTCAAAATTTCCGCGCCTAGAATATTTCGTGCGCACGCGTTTGGCGCGACAAACGTTCCGACGCTGCATTGCATTGAGCGATTCATTGTCGGGGCAGGGAGAGAAAAAGCAGCGCAGATTCGCCGCGGCGATTCCCAACGAAGCGCGAAAAGCTGCTTGTTTGTCCTCTCGGCGGCTGAGTGCGGCGGTTCACCGTGCGGCAATGGCATTATCGCGGGCTTTGCATGAGAGCTCCGATCTCGCCCGTCGGGTGTCTCCTTAAGCTGTTGTTTTAACAAGATAATAATGGCCGAGCCGGCTGGCTCGTGCGATCCCGGCCGCACATCGCGGCGGCACCGATTGCGTGTTTTTTGCGCAACACCTTCCCGAAAACGGCAGCCGGAGCCTGTGATTGGGGCTGTTCTTCATTGCATGTCGGAACTCACTGGCTAATGTGGCGATGCGACGGAGGGGGGAACCCCAAGTCGTCCCAGCCGGAAGATCGGGGTTAGAAAATCCGGATGGGAAAGGGGACTGAAGGGGACCTTCCAGGGGGCACAAGCACCCGGCGGAGACGGAACCCTCCCACGGCAAACAATTGGAGGTTCAAATGAAGATGGTGAAAAGCCTCCTCCTCGGCTCCGCAGCCGGTTTGGTTGCGGTCACTGCGGGGCAAGCAGCTGATCTTCCCGTCAAGGCCAAGCCGGTCGAGTACGTGAAGGTCTGCAGCCTCTACGGGGCAGGATTCTACTATATGCCCGGCACCGACCTGTGCATTAAGGTTGGCGGCTGGGTCCGCGCCGAAGCTGCCTATGGCACCAACGGCAACATGACCTGGGGCCCATTCAACGGCAACGTGAACAACCGTCTGACCAGCAACGAAGCGCTGCGGGCTCGCGGTTACATCACGGCTGACGTTCGGAACCAGACCGAATACGGCACCGTCCGCGGTTACATCGCGGTCGGCCTCAACACCAACGACGTCGGCCTGCAAGTGGCCAACCTGGTGGACAGCGCCAACCGCGCCTTCGTCCAGTGGGCGGGCATGACGGCCGGTCTGTCACAGTCGTTCTTCGACTTCTATAGCGTGCCGGCCGTGCAGTATCGCGGCGGCTATCTGCCCGCTTCCGACACCGGTGACGGTGGCTGGTGGGTATGGGCCTATACGGCACAGTTCGGTGGTGGCTTCTCCGGCACGATCTCTTCGGAATCGCGCCGCACGACGCAGATCATCGACGCCAACGCGCTGCCTGGCCCTGCGGGCACGGCGGCTCTCGCTGGCGGCGGCACCATCACTCCCGGTGGCTTCCCCTGCGCAGCGACGATCACTGCGACGGGTGCGATCGTGGCCGGCACTTCGGCTGGCGGTTGCGGCTCGCTGCTCCCGGGCAACGGTGCCTATGGTGGCTTCCAAGCGCCTGACATCGTCGCCAACTTGCGCGTCGACCAGGCGTGGGGCGGTGCCCAGATCATGGGCGCTCTGCACGAGGTCAATGCCAGCTACTACAGCGCCGCCAATGCGCTGCAGTCGGCTCCCAGCACGACCGGCGCCGGTGGCGTTGGTCATCCTGGCGACCGCTGGGGCTGGGCCGCGGGCGCGGGCTTGAAGATCAATACGCCCTTCATCACGCAGGGCGACTGGTTCCAGGCTCAGGTCAACGTCACCCAGGGCGCGCTCCGCTATCTGTTCAACACCCCGAACTCGAACTGGGGCAAGGTTGACGCAGGTAAGGAAGCCTATGGCGTGCTCAGCGACTGCGTGTACGCGGGCGTCGTTGCCATCGGCAACAACACCGGCTGCATGCTGACCAGCGCATGGGGCTTCAACGCCAGCTACGAGCATTACTGGACCCCGGCTTGGCACACCTCTCTGTACGGCGCCTACTACCAGGTGTCGTATGGTCAGG
>Ga0210395_10001321_pt1 | contig 19241 bp, 23 predicted proteins | sample IncBWH4OmetaG_FD_150861 | JGI IMG/M metagenome (GOLD analysis project Ga0210395, IMG submission 150861) | Forest soil microbial communities from Barre Woods Harvard Forest LTER site, Petersham, Massachusetts, United States - Inc-BW-H-4-O ...
GTGGTGGCGACGGGAAAGCGGTGACAGTTTCGCACACTAAACCCACCGCCTCCGGCGCTCAGGCCCGCAAGCTGATTTCTTTCAAAAAGTCGGAACTGTGATCTATTGATTCACCCGCAGCAGCATTAGCGTGCCGCTCTCCAACTTCACGTTGCCCTTCTCGGAGCTCACAATCGAACCCTCCGTGGCGTTCGCTGCCGCCGACAAGCGGAGGCTTGATATCCCTACCACGCCTTGGGTGTTGGCCGTGATGGGCTGATTGGTTGCTTCGGTTTTGGTCGACGATTGCCCCGTGGCTACAGGAGGGGCTGACGCTTGTGACGGCGTTCCGCCACCCATCCCTGCAGACCGGCCGCCACCGCTGGATGGCATTCCCCCACCCTGGGGGGAAGGAGCCTGGCTTGCGCTTCCGCCGGCATCGCTATTGCCGGCATTGGAACTCGGCGGAGCTATGATCGCTTGTATCGACATAGGCAGCTTCACGTCTCCGCCATTCTTCATGACAGCGTGGTCGAAGGCGATGCCGACCTCAGATTCTTTCTGCTCCTTATTGCGGGCCTGCGCTTCTGTGACATGCCCCATCACCTTTGTATCCTTTGGCAACACTACGTCGCCCTTTCCTGACTTCAGATCTTGTGTGATCTTGGCTTCGATTTCGTCACCCGTCTTTAACTTCTTGGCGTCGATGGTTTTCGTGAGCTGCACCGGGATCACACTGCCCGGCGCGATCCGCGGTTCCCCGGTCGGCGCCCCAGGGTTCGATTGACTAGGATTCGATTGACCAGAATTCGATTGACCGGGGTTCGATTGATCGGGCCGAGCCTGATCAGATTGAGTTGTAGGAACCTGCTGGGTCGGTTGCGCTGGCGCATTTGTTTGCTGTGCCGATGCGCCCAGCGTCAGGGAAACCCCGTACATCAACACTCCTGAGAGGACTTGAATGAATAAGCTCTTCATGAATCGTCTCCTTCCGATTGGACATTTCGAAGGCGCACAAACTTGCAGATGTCTTTAGTTGTTAGATGTACTTTCACGCCCTGGGGTATATGCGATCGGAAGCGAATTTGAACGCTCCTTGTTGTGGACAGCAAGGTCGATTTGTCGACAGCAATGTCGATAGGCGTGGCTGTCCGTGGTGACTGCCAGGGGAGCCGCCTTCAACCCAACCTTGCTTGGCAGCGAGGCAGCGGCTTCCATTCGTGTAATTCTGGCATCAGAAGGCCATGTCAATTGAAACTAAGCAGCGATTGCTGGTGCCCTCGGCTGTAGATCAATACTTCCGCACTCCGCCGGAACCTTATCCGGCTCCGATCAATGAGCCGCCCAACCCGTTGGAGAATCCGGATGTTCCCGTACGCGAGCCCGATCCTGAAGATCCAACGCAGATCTGACGATGTGGGGCCTGGGACTCTGCTCCTCTCAGGTGGCTATTTCCTGTGCAGGAGCTGACGTCGCAAAGCGTGGCTCCGCGTTCCTAAGTGTTTACGACGGATGTTACTGAGATCTTTTTTCCGTTCAGCGTGCCAACAATCCGAACGCGCTGGCCTGCTACTCGTTTCAGAGCGACGACGTCCCCGTCGAGAACGTAGGTTGTCTCGCCGTCGACGAGAACGAACTGCTCGCCAGCGTACACGCAAATTCGCGTACAGTTGGCAGCCGTCCGTCCGGTTGCGGGAGAATGTCGCGCACCGCAGCGCGTGTCTGCAATCATGCCCTCGTAGGTCCGGACTGGGGACAACGAACTCGATTGACCTGATTCCGTTTCTCCTGCAGCGGCCCCCGCGAGAAATCCTAGAATTGCAATTGCCAACGCTAGTGCGCAGGCGATGACGCTCGTTAAAGCAATGGTTTCGAACCAGAAGAGCGCTCTCGTCGAAAAGAGTGATCGAGGCGCAAGCACTACCTGAACCGATCCTCCCGCCGTCCCTTTTGTGAGCATGTTAGGAGACCAGTTCTATGCTGGTGACGTGAAGAATCTTTCCATCAGCATCCAGGCTACCTGCGATTTTTACCTGCTTACCCTCGTACTCTTTGAACTTGTCCTGGTCGTCGAGTTGGTACACGCTATTACTGGATACCTTCAACATGTACCGGGTGCCGTCCTTTACGATCGTGCCCATCAAAGTCAGTGCTGCTGGTGGCTGCTGCTGGGCGGACGGGTTCGGTTGTTGCTGGTCTGGCTGTGGTATTGGCCGGTCTGGCGGCGGCAGCGGCTGAGGTGCGGGCTGCGGTTTCTGAAGTTGCGACCAGGCGATGAGTTGCGGACCCAGAATGCTGGACGGAAGCGCAGGACTCGGTTGGATCTGCGGATCCTGTGCGAGCATCAAGGGCAGGCTCACTAACAGGAAAACCACCGTGGCTAAAGAGCTAGTCTCTCGTTTCACAGTACACCTCCGAAAGACGAAGCGACCCAGCATACACAGAGCAATTGGCATTCCATCGCTGGCCTCATCGTGCCTGCGCAGCGATGACGATCGGGAGTACAAACCTTCGCGTGACCGCTCTTTTCTTCTACTCGCAGCTGCCATGAGGAGCCATACATCATTTCCTGTAAAACGAAGCTCGCATCATCTTTCGCACGAACTGTTTATCGACTCAACGAAAAAGATCCGCGTGTGATTTCCCCTGTAAAAAATACGAGGTTTACCGTATAGGCATTTCTCTCCCCTCTGCACTATTCTCGGGTTCTACTCGACAGACGCCCCAACGAGCAGGTGCTGGTTCACTGGGAGAACCGGCATCTGCTCCCTCTCAGGGATGTATTGCTTACACAGCCTGGAAGCACGAAATACAGCTTTGAGCGGATTCGTGGCCCCGCGATTCAGAGCTACGGTTTCCTACAGTACAGACAATCTGGAAGGAGGCATCATGCTTTACTGGATGATAGTGTTCCTGGTGGTAGCAGTGATTGCTGGAGTTTTGGGCTTTGCTGGCGTTGCAGTAGCGGCTGCAAGTGTGGCGAAGCTTTTGTTTGTCATTTTTCTTGCGCTGTTCTTGATTTCGCTCATTGGCCATCTCTCGCGCCGAGGAAGCGGAGTCTAGATGCAGGGTGAAATCTTCGGGATGACGACGCGCGGCCGCGTTTGTCGCGTGCTGTGAAGGTCTTGGCCGGTCAATCCAGGATCGATGCCATGGAATCGATCAAGGGAATCGATCAAGGGAATCGATCAAGCCAGCAATTGAATGTGATCCAATTGCATGACCGATCCTTCCCAACCTTAGCAATCCCTTGCAGCAACTAAGTCTTAGGTAGGGAAAAATCTGAAAGGCGCCGAAAAGTTTCGCACGCCTTTCCTAGGAGGAAGGTTTTTATGGGAGTCGATATGGAGAAGAAAGGTCAGCAAGGCGGTCAGTCTGGGCAGCATGGCCAGAACCAACCCCACGATCAGTCTAGCCAGAACCAGCCGAAAAAGCCGGGTCAAGGCCGCCCTGAGAACAACGAAGAAGAAGACGACCAGAATCGTGATCGTCAACGTCGCGCTTCGTAGGTTCTCTTTTCGACGCAATGATCAAATGATCAAATGGTCAATCGGAAGTCCCGGCTTCGGCCGGGATTTCATTTTGTTGACGGCCCACAATCTGTTGACGGCTCACAACGAAAGATTCAAGAACGCCGCATATAATTGTGATCGTTAGTTTGTCCTTCCAGCATCCCAACCCCCGCATCATAGGTTCGGTTATGCGGTCAATATCTCGTCATCTCATCACGGGGCTTGCGGTAGTACTGTTGGTAGCCTCCGCTCCGAGTCCAGGTGCGGGCTATTCAGTGCTGACCCATGAACAAGTCGTGGACCTGATGTGGGAGGATCAGCTTCAACCGCTATTGCTGAAGCGTTTTCCGGGCGCCGGCGAAGAGGATCTGCGCAAGGCGCACGCCTATGCCTATGGTGGTTCCTTGCTGCAGGATATGGGCTATTATCCGTTTGGGAGCAAATTCTTCAGCGATCTCGTTCACTACGTGCGCTCGGGGGATTTCGTTAAAGCGCTGCTGCAAGATTCGTCCGATTTGAACGAGTACGCGTTCGCGCTGGGCGCGCTCTCGCACTATGCCTCGGATAACAGCGGTCATCCCACGATTAACCGCGTGGTGGCTCTGGACTTTCCCAAGCTGCGAAAGAAGTATGGCGACACAGTGACCTATGCCGACGATCCCAAACAACACATTCGCACGGAATTTGGGTTCGATATGGTCCAGGTAGCGAAGAACCGCTACACCTCCGACCGTTATCACGACATGATCGGGTTTGAAGTTGCTAAGCCATTGTTGGAACGGGCTTTCCAGAAAACTTATGGCTTAAGGCTGGGAGATGTATTCGGAAACGTAGATCTTGCGATCGGCAGCTATCGGCGCAGCGTGAGCATTCTAATTCCAGAAATGACCCGGATAGCGCTGGTCTCGCGCCGCGACGAGATCGTGAAAGACACCCCAAATTTCGACAAGAAAAAATTTCTCTATTACCTGTCTCGCAGCAACTACGAGCACGAGTGGGGCACGGTATATCAGAAACCCGGGGTTGGAACCAGAATCCTCGCCGTATTCCTGCGATTGATACCGAAGGTGGGGCCGTTCAAGGCGGTCAACTTCAAGATTCCTACCAAACAAACCGAGGACATGTACATCAAGAGTGTGGATACCACAGTTGGGGCCTATGCCGGGTTGCTGCGCGCAGAAGGCAAAGGAGAACTCGACCTGCCGAACCGCGACTGCGATACAGGCGCCGAAACCCGTGCCGGAGAATACTCCCTGGCCGACGAGACATATGCCCACTTGACTGATGAACTGACTAAGAAGAATCCCGATTCCTGGAGTTCCCCTCTTCGCGACAACTTGCTTCAGTTCTATTCCGACCCGATGGCGCCAGTTGCCACCAAGAAGAACGCTAAAGAGTGGAGAAAATTGCAGGACGAACTCGACACATTGAGGAAGCGGACTGCCGCGCAGTCCTCAGGGGTGACCCATTCTGATTCAATAAGCCACTTGGCTTCAAGGTAGTCTCGCACCGCCGGCGCGGTTATTTCTGGCTCTCTGCGGCAGCGCGGAGTTCGTTAAAAGGCGTGCGACAGGAGGGTTCGGGGCTTAATCCCCAGGTTGGTACATGAGCAACCGGATTCACTGTGAGGCGGGATGTTGACACAATCGGCGGGTAGTTCCAGTCGCTGTTGGCGGCCGCGTCCTTTTTGGGAGGAGTGACTGCACACGGTGGCCCGAGCGGGGCCTTTGCAGTTTGACCGGCTTGGAAGCCATCCTTGGCCGCCAACATCCTTGGGTTTTTCTACCGCCTGAACTCTCTAAATAAAGGATTCACTGTATAGCGGTCTCAGGCATCCTTGACTAGAGTCCTTTTTGCATTGGACCTTACAGAATTTGTTTGCACATTCGGAGGTATCTATGAGAAGCCAAACCACTCCAGTCCAAGCCACGCCGGGAAGCTGGCGAGAGCTTTACAGCGCTGCTTTGTTTGAGACGGATACGATGCGGATTCCGGCGCGAATTGCCGACGCCGAGAAAGCGATCGTGGCCCGGGCACGCGAACTGTTTTCGGCAGCCGCAGACACGATCGAGGAAGACCAGGCGCTGGATGATGCGCTGTATGCTTTGCGAGCGCTTCAGAGCTGCTTGCATCTGCGTGCGGCCTAACGGCGTCGTTCGTTCGTCCTGTCAGGGAACCTGGGAGGCCTGGACGACAGGCAGGCTGCGGTTTTACGGAACCTTACATCTTGTGCGGTTGACGAATAGGGAAACTATAGCTGGTCACCAAGGACTCAACAGTATTCGCTGACCGGGAAAGTCATTTTAGAGTCGAGGCGTGTAAGAAAGTTGAGTCCTCCCGAATGGCACCCAAGATTGCATCACGATTCATAGAACCGCCTCGGTCGGTCTCGCCAGATGATCTGAAACGCGTGTTCGATTCGGCAATGTCCAAGCTCCATGATGCCGCTGACCAGAAACGATTGTGGTATCGCACCCCCATCGTTCAGCGCGGCATTTCCCAAGCGGACACAGAAGAGCGCGCTCTGAAGGACGCTGCTCGAGCGCTGGCACAGCTTTGGAGGGTATGAGCGGACGTGGAAGGCTTGACCGAATTTCGCATAACCGAGCCAAAAAAAAATTCACCGGCGACCATGAGATCACCGGTGAACGGTTATGGACGAAAGGAAACTACTAGCTGACTTTGCGTCGGGAGCGAACATCAATCTCTGCGGTTTCAGTCGACTCATCCTCACTCGAATCATCGACCGGCTCTTTCTTCAGGTCTCGCTGCCTGTTGACCGCTTTCTTTTCGGCATCTTTCGCGTTGCCCCAGGCATTCTGCACTTTTCCCTCAACCTGCTTTACGGCTCCATCGACCTGCTTCTCTTTGTCTCCGGTCCATTCGCCTGCCTGACGCTCGATGCGACCGGCAACATCCTTAACCTTGCCCTCGACTTGATCTTTATTCATGGCTAGACTCCTCCTGAAGCTTCTCTCGAATATTCAAGAGCAATGTTCTCGCATTTGTGTTCTGCCGAGCAGTCATGTCAGGCTATCGGGTTTCGCCCCTGGATGAGACGGATCAAGACCGCAACCACCGCCAAGAGCAGCAGAATATGAATGAATCCGCCCATTGTGTACGAGCTGACCATGCCTAACAGCCAGAGAATCAACAGTAAAACGGCTATAGTCCAGAGCATCGGTACTCCTTTCGTGGACGTTGTTGTGTTTCCTTCCAGCTGGAAACTCCAGAAAGTTTACCGAGGCAATATGGCGCCAGGTATCGAGTAAAGGCCCTAGCCGAGAGGCTATCTCGCTTTACTTACGAGGAATACCGCAGCGACAGAGGATCGCGACAGGAGGCGGGTTGTTCGTTCTTGGAAAATCTGATTTCTCAATAACTCTAACTCTTTAAATCTTCTCAATAAGCATTTTCAATCTCAATAAACCTGAACGATTCCGTTGCGCACGGCATAGAGCGTGAGATCCGCAATCGAATGCAAATCTAGTTTGCGCATAAGGTTCGTGCGGTGAGTTTCCGCGGTTTTCACGCTGAGGCTAAGAGCTGTGGCAACCTCTTTCGTGCTCTTTCCTTCTGCGACCAGCTGGATCACTTCTCGTTCCCGCGGCGTCAGAACACATGGGCTGCCAGTTTCGCTCTCGCTGTGCGGACGCAGATAACCCTCCAGCATCATCTGCGCAACTTTCGAAGTGAAGAAAGTACGACGGTGTTGCAAAGCTTCCACAGCAGCCACGAGGTCACGGCCGGTATCGGACTTAAGCAAAAAACCGCGTGCTCCTGCGGCCAGTACTTCGCGTACCACCTGGTCCGAATCGTGTACGGTCAGGATCATGATGCGAGCGTCCGGCATGATCGTGAGGATTTGTCTAGCCGCATCTAACCCGTTCAGGTTCGGCATACCGATGTCCAACAATAGAACTTCTGGTTTCAACTGTCCGGCAAGCGCCACAGCTTCACGGCCGTCTCTGGCCTCACCACAAACCTCCCATCCCGCATGACTTTCGAGCAGGGAGCGAATTCCTTTCCTGGCCACTTCGTGGTCATCCGCAATCAGGATTCGAAGATCGCTCAAGCTTCACCTCCAAACAAGGACAAGACATGATTTTTCATCGAAAGCCCAACTTCGGGCCTCAGACTTGCGACCACGACAGGCACAGGTCGGCAGCGTAGCCGCGCTAGTTGAACACTTCTCTCTTTTCTCTTTGGGCGAACGTGATTCGACAAGCAAGGAGGTTGCCAAACCTGGAATTCTTTGAATTCCAATGCCTTAGTGAGGGCCTGCATACGGAATTTGATGTAAGTTTTTCCCACGAGAGCATCCCGGTGGGCAGTTGGTAGCACCGGTACACATCCCCGGCGAACATGTAATGTCAAACAGTGTCAAATAATGTAAAACCTGGGATTCTCGGCCGAGCGCAAGTTGGATGCTCCCTGTTGCAGGACAGGAAGGTTCGGCCATTCGTGCCAAGAACCTGCCGGGCGTCTCTCGTCCGAGGCGAGCCGCGATGATGCTCAGACCACCGTGGTCTCGGTTCCGCGATGGATCTGAGGCGGCATCTGAATCTGGATAATGTTGTTCTTGATGGCGTAAACAACCAAATCGCGGATGGAGTGCAGGCTCAGCTTCCGCATGATGTTGCTGCGATGCGTTTCCACGGTCTTGGTGCTCAAATTCAGGACTGTGGCCACCTCCTTGGAACTCTTTCCTTCGGCCAGAAGCTGAGTGACTTCGCGTTCCCTGGCGGTCAGTGTTGGTAAGTTCGGAGGCTCATTCCGGGACACGGCATGGCCCTTTTCCAGGAAGCCCGCCAATACCAAATCATTCACCCGGGGTGTGAAGAACATTCGTTTGCTTTGCAAGGCTTCGACAGCCGACACCAGATCGCGGGCTGCATCGGACTTGAGCACAAAGCCACGTGCCCCGGCGTCAAGGGCCTCGCGGATAATCTGATCGGAATCGGTAATCGTGAGAACGATGACTTTGAAGTTGGGGTCATGCTGCAGCAGTTGGCGTGTGGTGTCAAGGCCGTTGAGATGTGGCATGCCCACGTCTACGATAACGACGTCAGGCTTCAATCGCTTTGCCATTTCGACCGCTTCGCGGCCATCGGATGCCTCCCCGCACACTTCCCACCCTTCGTGTTTCTGAAGAAGCGCGCATAAGCCTCGACGCACAATTTCATGGTCGTCGGCCAACAAAATTCGTAGTTTCATGGCATCCTCCACATACCGCCTGAGAGTTAAGATCTACTCGGACCCTTGCTATCGGCCCAGAAATGCTATCGGCCCCAGAAATTCAAGACTAAGCCTGCGGACCACGAGCCATGGCGGTAAATATCCGGTGCTGGCTCACCGCTTCGACAGCCTCCAGCAGATCACGGGCGGCATTCGACTTTACGACATACCCCCTGGCTCCTGCATCCAGAGCCTCGCGCATCATCTGTGGAGAGTCGTGCTGGGTGACTACCAAAACCTCCAGATCGGAGGTTTTCGGCTTTTGCTGAATCAGCCGGCAGGCTTCCAGGCCGTTCATGCGAGGCATGGTGATATCGAGCACCACGACGTCGGGCTGCAAACTTTCGACCTTCTCCAAAGCCTCGATCCCATCGGAGGCTTCTCCGACCACTTCCCACCCCGGCCGCCCTTCCAGCAGAGTCCGTAGTCCTTGTCTGACGACGGGATGATCATCCACCAGGAGTATGCGGACTGCCATAAGGTTGTTGGCTCTCTGAGGTAGTCCTGCGGGTCCCAAGCTCACAATTTCACGGCTGGCGCTGGTTTCATTCGTGCCTCGCTCCTTGCGCAGGAGTTTACTCGTACTATGCAGAAAGGCAACTCCTTAAGTACAGCATAGCGAAGCTATCACGGTACTACAGCCCCCCGAATACAGGGAATCCTGTATTTTCGACGGCCGGACCGGCCAGCGGGAATCCTACAGGTTATCGACGGAACTCATTGATGGGAAATAGGTTTTCTCATGCAAGAGTGCGTCGACAGCCTCGACAATCGAGCCTACATCCGATTTGGCGCAAGCTCCCCGGATCCCCACCCTTCGGGCCTCCTCCGCCAACTGCCGGGACAGATGAATCGTGACCATCAAAATCGGAATTTCGGGGAATAATCTCGAGATTTGCCGGGCAACATCAAGCCCATTCAAGTCCGGCATCTGGAAGTCCAACAAAATCATGTCGGGCGGATTGTTCTCCACGCGTTGAATCGCCTCTTGCCCAGTTCGCGCCTCGGCGCAAACTTGCCAACTTGTTTGCTGCTCCAGCAGAGCTCGAAGATAATGCCGGACCGCCGGGTTGTCGTCTACCACCAGAATTCGAACCAATCGGCACTTCCTTAGGTCCGGAGTTTGAAAAGTTGATTTCGATTTTCGATGTTGGTAGCGGGCCACATGCTGCTCGCAAGCCGCCGCCAGTATTCCCTGTCAGTATTCTAATTCTAGTGTCCTTTGCTGTGACCTGCGGCCTTGTGCTTCTTCAGCACGGTTCGCGCAGCCACTTCCTTCGCCCGGCCACCATACCGTCCGGAATGCTGCGCGCTCTCCTTGATGTGTTCGTACTCCCTCTGCTCTTTTGCGCTCACGCCCCGAAGATGTTTTTTCCCTGGCATCGGCTCCCTCTTTTACGACATGTTTTCTGTCCTTCCCCACCATAGGGTTTCCAGTCGCTGGCTCGCAATACCGTAAACTCCCGATCATGCAATATTGGATCATCCAATACTGAACGTCCCAGTCGCACGATCTCTTTTCGCTCTCGGCAAGGCACGTCGAACATTGCGATTCAAGGGAACACCTTTCAGCTTGAAGACGTGTCGATCTAGTGTGACTCAGGGCTTCCTGTGTTCCCCGAATAATATCCGGTGCGAGTTGCGACGCGCAGTTGACTGGACCCGTCGAACGCCCGAACCTGAATGGAGTGGTAGCTGCCCGGCGTGTGTGGATTCGATGAACGGTAGCCGATCACATACTGACTTCGAATGTCTCGCGAAATAGTACTCGCGATCGACTGCACCTCGTCCAGACTCGACGGAAAGAATGCTGTGCCTCCGGTTTGTTCGGCGAGTGTACGCAGGGATTGCCGATTGTCGTTGTCGCGCCGCTCGTTGTTTCGGTGATCGCTGTTTCGGCGATCGCTGTCTCGCCCATCGCTCTGTTCGAGAGCGATCACGTAGACGACGGGTCCGTTCTTCGATTGCAACCTGTGGAGAGCGTCTTGGAAAGTCGCTTCGCTCGCGTTATCCCGGCCGTCGGTCACGACCAACAGAATTCTTTTTTGCAACGGGGAAGTCTGGTTCAGGTGATCGGCGCCGGCAATGACAGCATCGTAGAGAGCGGTGCTGCCCCGCGTCTCCACGCGCTGGAGAGCTGCCCTCAGTTTGCCGACGTCCGGAGTGTAGTCCTGATCCAGAAAAGCGCCATCGCCGAAGTTGACAACAAACACTCGATCCTCCTGCTGGCTGGCATCCACCAACTGCAGGGCCGCCTCGTTCACTTTCGCCCGCTTGGGCAACATTGAGCCCGAGTTATCGATCAGGATTCCCAGAGCGACCGGAACTTGCTCCCTGCGGAAGGAAGTCAGTTCCTGCTGCTTTCCGTCTTCATACACTTCAAAGTTGTTGCGTGCCAAACCCACCGCCAGATGATTCTGAGCATCTACGACGGTGGCATGCAGAACAACCTCTTCTACTTCCTTCTTAAAGACGAAGCCGGGGGACTGGTCACCGGGGGACTGATCGCCGGACGATTGATTGCCAGGCGATTGGTCACCGGGCGGTTGCGCAACACCCGGCGCCTGCGAAGCTGGTGGCGATGACGGCTCGGGCGAAGGGCTCGAACTCTGTGCCCAACTTGCGCCGGCAAGAATCAGCAGGCACACCAAGAACCGAGACATGCCGCTGAAGGCTTCGCCGACTCGACGTCCAAACATCTGCGTTCCTCCAGAGCTTTGTGAATACCGAGCTGCGGATGCTACAGCTTGGCCTCTTCTGTAACTTCCCTGAAACTAGATGAATTTCAGGGTTAAAGAGTTGGTTGGGCCTGAAAGAGGGAAGGCTAGATCCGCGGCTAGATACTAGATCCTTAGATCTATGATTAGAACCGGTTAAAAAGAGGCGGCGGCCCTTTTCGAATGAGAGGGCCGCGCATAGGGGGAGAGCCTCGGGTTTTACCAGTAGGTAAAGTTCAGTTTATCGAGCCAGACCGAGTACGGCGTTTGCTCGTGGTTTCCATCCTGCTGATAGTTGATGGTCACGCCGTACCACGTGGTCGTCGTGGGGGTTTCGTAGTAGTTGAGCGTCGAAGTTACACCGTTGAGGGTGATCGATTGGAAAAGGAGATGATTGTCCGAGGTGCGCTGCACCTGAAGAGTGAGGTGGTTCCAGGCATTTGCCAACGGATTGCAGGGAATGCCAGTCGGGTGCCAGGCCTGACCGGGATCATCCCAGATGTCCCACTCATTGCCGCCGGCGATGCGACATTCATGCCCCCAAATGTAAGAGTAGCCGTCGACGAACTGGTTAATATCGAACTCTACCGCTTGCGAAACGCCGGGATCTTCGACGTAAAAATAGACATCGTAGGTGAAGTTGTGGAGGCTGGGGACAATGGTGTGGTTGTAGTCGGGCATGCCCTGCGAGGAGAAGTCCCCGATCAGATGATTATTCCAGAGGACATCTGAATAGACCGTCTCCCCGCCAATGTCCATGCGGGTCGAGTTTCCGCTGATCGATGGCGACGAAATATTCTGCGTCATCGACCAAGTAACCTGCGGGCCCGAAGGTGCGCAGGAAGTGCAGATGTTGTATACCGATGGCAGCAGGCCGTATCCGGTCCAACCGGGCTGTTGATGAAGATTGGTGAATACCGAAGTAGAGCCGCCTCCCACCGTGATGGTGACCGGAGTCACCGCTGCGCCGCCACAGTTGTCCCATTCCGTGACCACAGTGTCGTACACGCCAGGGTTCAGGGTAAGCAGCGTATTGATCTGTGCGCCCTGCGTTTTGTAAGCGAGCTGACCGGGCGCGGTATAGATTCCCATGGCGGAGACGCCCTTCGCGCAAGAAGAACTGGCCGATGCAACATACTGCACCGTCGGGCTCACCGTGCTGTTCGCCTTGGGGGCGGCTACATTCACGCTGCCACCGCTCCCTACCGTGATCGTGACTGGCGTCCCCGAAGCTCCGCCGCAATTGTCCCATTCCTCTACTACGGTGTGGTACACGCCAGGGTTCAGCGTAAGCAGCGTATTGAGCTTGGCGCCTTGCACTGTATAAACAAGCTGATTGGGCGCGGTGTAGATTCCAACGGCGGAGACGCCTTTCGAGCAAGAAGAACTGGCTGATGCCACGTACTGCACCGTCGGACTCACTGTGCTTCCATTGGCTGGTGCTGAAACGGAGACGCCCGCGGTGGCCAAAGTTGCTGGACACAATGCCAGCAAAATGACAAACTTCCTCATAAAAATTGCTCCTGTCGTAAGGTACAAGAGCGGTTGTCCCTACAGTGTTTTAGGATGGATTATCCAGAATTCTACGTACTGCGCATATTCTGCTCAAGCAAACACTGCCAGGAAAAATAATCGGAAGTACTAAGACCCAGGCGCAGTTTTCCGAACCCGCCTAGAGCGTTTCCCCGAGATCTCGCACTGCGATACTGCACCTTCGTTTTTTGAGACATCTTCGGGTCGCATCCTCCACATCTCAAACATGCCTCTTGGAATTGCGCTGACACAGTCGCGATAAGCAAGGAGGTTTCGGGCGAGATGCCGTGATTCTGAGCGGTGATCGGAAAGGAGCAAGCGCGTGGAATTGGGTTCAGTCGTAGTAGTTCCGGCCAGGGAGGGCTTCATGGGAATCCATGAAGCTCAGCCGTACGCCGCAGCAGCCTTGGAAAATCGGCGACCGTTTTATTCTACTTATTCCACGCGAATGCCGGTATTGGGCAATGACATCTTGCAGTCCTGGATCGAGCGCGTCCGCAAGCTGGGAGTGCAAAGCCTATGGCTTACCTCCGATGCGAGCAGCGGGAGCGTGGCTGGTTCTGCGCTGAGTGAGCTTGCCCGCCAGGGGGTCAAGCGACTGCTTGTAATTAAGCTCAAATCGTATGCGGAGATGGACCTTACCGATCTGGTTCGTTTTCATTGCGAACGGCGAAACCCGGTGACCGAAGCCCGGGATTCCCGCGGCCAGCTGGGAGTTTCGCTGCTCGATCATCGCGCTCTGCGCGCAGCCGCAGAAAAACAATCCTCCTCCATCTCCATGACCACTGACACGGGGCGAATTCCTTATCGTTTCAGCGGGTACGCCAAGCGAATTTTATCCGCGACGGAGAGGCAGGAACTGGTACGCGATGGCCTGACCGGGGCCTGCGCAATGCGACCGGCAGGAACACAGATTCGGGATCAAGTGTGGGTCGGGGAAGGCGTGAATCTCGCGGATTCCGTGCGGCTCGTTGGCCCAACCTATATTGGAGCGCGCACAATTATCCGCGCTGGCGCCACTATCGGTCCCTTTGCGTCGGTGGAGTCCGATTGTGTGGTGGATTGCGGAACTGCGGTGGAGCGATCGACGGTTCTACCGCACACCTACCTGGCGCCGGGCCTTCTCATTCGACACGGGCTGGTGGACGGGGACCATCTCGAAGATCTGGCTTGGGGGACAGTGGCAGATCTAAAGCCGGCGGGCTTGGGAAGCCGAATCCAGCGGCATGACTTACGCTCAGCAACACGTAAGCCTACGTTTAAACCAACGGCCCGCGAGACTGCCCCCAACGCTTTCCCGGGTGCAGACGGCTCTGTCGTATGGGACTTTGCTGCGTCCTCCACTGCGTCGCAGCCGTGGCTCCAGGTGCGGCTATGAATCAGGTACAGCTATGAGTACCCCTGCCCGTACTGTCCTGGCGTTTCCCTGCGCCGCGAATTCTGGCCGCCGCCGCACCCTGCGGACGGATTTGCTGGAGGCTCTGCGAGTTTCCTCGTCTCCGGTGATTGTGGATGTCTCCGGGTGTTATTCCCTGAATCAAGAAGACATTGACCTTTTGTTGGACTGCGTGGCGCAAGCAGCGGGCCGTGACACGAAGGTGCTGTTCGTTGCCGGCGCTCCCGCTAACCGTGTGCTCCTCGAGGTCACGCGCATTTCGTCAGTCGCGCCGGTCTTCAATTCTGTGACTGAGGCGCTTGCCTATCCCCAGATGCCGGCAGAGAACGACGGTGCAGGGAGCGACGCTGACTCTAAAGATCAACCTGTGAGTGAATCTCAAAAACGTTGGAGCGCGTAAAATGAATTGGAATCGGACAAGCGGCAGATATTCCAGATGCCTCTCGATTGCCCTGCTGACAGGCGCATTTCTCATCTCGAGTGAGATGCCTCTTTTGGCTAGTCCTCAACAGTCGACTCAGTCCAGCACTACCAGCCAGGCTCAGGACAACTCTTTGCCGGATGCGCCGCAGTCTCAGACTGCACCTGCATCGTCGAATCAGCAACAGCCTACACCCGCTCCCTCAGGGGCCGCGGGAGCGAAGGCAGCCCCTGTGAAAGGGGCTCCGGTGGCTCAGCCGGCGGGCGCTGCAGTGGCTCCTCCCCGTCAGCACGGTCATCGCTCACTGCTGATCAAGATTGGTTTGCTGGCAGGAGCCGGAGTCGCCGTGGGCGCAGCGGTCGCGTTGTCTGAGAGAAGTCCGTCACGGCCGCCGGGCGCGTCACCCGCTACTCAGCGATGAAATCATATCGATGATCCATGTTGACGAACCGTGTTGATGAACCATGTTGACGAACCGCCATGTCGATGAATCGATGGCCGCTAAACAAGCCACCTCGCAGGCTCCTGCGACGCGCCCGTTTTTAATTACTTTCTCGGGAATCGATGGAGCCGGTAAGACCACGCAGATCGAGCACCTCTCGTCGTGCCTGCAGAGACAGGGCCTTCGTGTGTTGCGGCTCAGTTTCTGGGACAACGTTGCAGCGTGGTCGAAAATGCGCGCCGGAGTGGGCAGTCCGGCAACGGACTCGCAGCTGACAAACCGCGTCCCCGCAGGCTCAGTTATCCCCAAAAATAATAAACACGTTCGGAGATGGTATTTGACGGCAGCGCGTGCGGGATTCTATCTGCTTGATGTTGCTCGATTGCGACGCCTGCTTGCCGGTCAAGATGCAAAGCACACAGACGTCATCATCTTTGACCGCTATATTTACGACCAAATCGCGAATATCTATTCCCATTCATTTGCAGCTCGCATCTACGGCAAAATTCTCTTGCAGAAAACGCCAACTCCCGACCTGGCCTTTTTCCTTGATGCGTCTCCTGCCGCGGCTTTTACGAGGAAGCCGGAGTACCCACTGGAATTCATGTTTCAGAACCGTCGAAGTTTTTTGCGCTTGCGAGAGTTGGTTCCTGAGCTGATCGTCATTCCCGATGCCGCTACGGAGGATGTAAGAAGTGAAATCTTTTTTCACATCCGTCGATCACGGCTTGCAGAACGTAACTCAACTGAGGAAAAGACTGAAGTTCGAGGGGGCCTGCCCCGTAGCCTGTCTGCAGAGTTCCTGTAGGGTATGAAACAACCCAACAGCAAATATCTAAGCGCCATCCAAGGCTTACGCGTTAGCGAAAAGCGAGGCCTTGAATGGAACCCGGAGTTTCTGAGAATGTTTTTACCCTAGTCGTACCCACGCTCAACGAAGCTGGAAATATAGATAAATTGTTGACTGCACTCATCGATGCGTTGAGTGAGACGCAATATGAATACGAGATTGTAGTAGTAGATGACGGAAGCACTGACGGGACAGTGGAGCGGGTTCGCGACTGGACCGAACGAGATTCCCGCGTTCGCCTTATTTCGCGTGCGGGAGAACGAGGTTTAGCAGGGGCGGTGTTGTGTGGTTGGAGTCAATCCCGAGCGAACCTGCTCGGAGTGATCGACGCTGACCTGCAACATCCCCCTGAGTTGTTGCCGCGATTATTGGAAGCGGCTGAAAGATCGGATATTGCCATCGCCAGCCGCTATGCTCTGCATCACGGAACCAAAGGTTGGAATCCGCTGCGCGCCGCCGTGTCCCGGCTGAGCACGTTTGTGGCGGCGCCTCTGATCAGCAAGAAGAATCTTCGGGTCACCGATCCAATGTCCGGTTTTTTTGTAGTCCGTCGCCGCTGCATCGAGGGGCTCACCTTTCAGACCACCGGCTTCAAACTCCTGCTTGAAATCCTGGTGCGGGGGCGTATCCAGACTGCGCAGGAGGTCGCTTACCATTTCGGTCTTCGCCGGGCGGGCAGAAGCAAGGCCAGTGCGGCTGTCGCCTTTGATTATTTGCATCTTCTTGGCCGGCTCTCGCGAGATCTGGTGTTGCGCTCGAACGAGCCATGAAGATTGCGTTCATCACCTCATTCCCACCCAGTCGCCACGCGCTTAACGAGTATGGGTTTCACGTGGCAGATCAACTTCGGCAAGAGCCCGGCGTTGATCTGACGGTGTTGGGAGATTATCTCTCTACGCCAGCCAGCGAGCTGCCCGGCTTTAATGTCGTGCGCTGTTGGGGCTTCGGCAGGCCTGGCAACCTGACCAGTCTGTTGCGTGCGATCCGCAGTATCAAAGCAGATGTGGCCTGGTTCAATCTCGGGTTTGCCAGTTTCGGCGACCGTCCGCTTTCGGCGCTATTGGGTCTGGTGACGCCGGCTGCCGCGCGACTGAACGGAGTGCACTCACATGTGACGTTGCACCAGTTATTCGAGACGGTCGACCTGGAGGATGCCGCGGTTAGCTCACCTCTGCTATATCGAGCGGGAGGCTGGCTTGCCACACATCTTCTTTTGACCGCGAACTCACTTTCCGTGCTCATGCCCAACTATCGCCGAACTTTGGATAAGAAATACGGGCGAGGCCACGTCAGTGTGCGTTCCCACGGGATCTTTGCCGGGAAGCCGGATCCACCAGACTTTACGCGGCGGGGCAATCCGATCCACCGCATTCTTGCGTTTGGAAAGTGGGGAACTTACAAACGTCTCGAACTATTGATCGCGGCGTTCAACCGGATAGTAACCAGCTTCCCGAATGTGCAACTGGTAATCGGTGGCGGCGATCATCCAAAAACTGCCGGCTATGTGCGCTCGATGGCGCAGCGCCACGCCAGCGATCGAATTCGCTTTCTGGGCTATGTACCTGAGGAGTTGATTGCCGACCTATTTCGCCAGGCCAGTCTTGCGGTAATGCCCTATACGTCGTCGGCTGGATCGAGTGGCGTGGCGCATCTCGCCGCGCAGTACGGAGTCCCGGTGATCGCCTCGGGTATACAAGACTTTCGGGAGCTCGCCGAGCATGAAGGGATTGCCATCCGATTCTTCACGCCCGGCGATGCCGACAGCCTAGTCGAGCAACTGCTCCTCGCCTTGAATTCGCCGGAGGACCTGAAAGGAATGGCCTTGCGGAACTACGCCGCGGGCGTGTCCATGAGCATGCCCGAAGTAGTGCGTGAATATATCCGGTCTTTTCGCCAGCAAGAGCGCGTCAGGATCCTGCAATCGGCGGCGACCTTGCGGCGCAGCGGCCAGTTCCATAGGTCAGAGGCGGTTGCTCGCACGGTAGGCGAAAAAATTCAAAGATGGCAGGACGAAGACGAGATTGCCCGCCCCAGCGTCTAGCCCGCGCAATCCACACCACGGGCCCGATTGCGACGCAGTACGCGTCGACTCTAGTCAGGCTACTTCTGATTTGGACTCTGGTTCTGCGGGTTTTGCGGCGGCAAGGAATTTTCCGGCTGCGGATTCGGTGTTACATTCCGATCCGGTTCGGAACCCGGAGGCGGCAGGGCCGGCAGAGCCGGGGGCTGCACAGCAATCGAGGGTACCGGCGTCGCATCCTGCTCATTGGTGACAGAGGTCCCGTCGCGGCGCTTCAGTTCGATCGGTTGATGTTCGCGGCGCTTCGTCTCTTGAATCGCCTTCAGCGTGGACTCCACGTCCGACTGATTACCGTCGGCCAAGTTATCGAGTTTTCGTCCCTCGGCATCACGACGCGTGGCATAGCTCACGCGGGCATTCGCGTCTCGACCTGAGCGGGCTGCCTCGTAATACATTTCGGCGCTCTCCCGATCGCCCGCCAGTTCGGCGAGATAGCCCAGATTGTTAAGCGTGAACGCATTCTGTGCGTCTCGTTGATATGCCTGCAAGAAAAATCCCTGCGCAACCGAAGGGTTGTTGTCGTTGAGGGCCGCCACTCCGCGCAGATTGAGGCGAGCGCTCGACGCTTCAACCCCTTCGCCCCTGGCGATCTGCTGGCTGACGGCCGCCGCGTTTTCCGCGGCTACTGCGCTGATGGGCCGGCCGCGCCACTTCAGGCGCGGTGTCACCACGATCCGCTGGTTTGAGTGCATGCTGGCCGCTGTGGAGTAAGACCGCAGCGCCCCCTCGAGATCTCCGACAGCCTCCATGGCATAACCAAGATTGTTGAGTAGAAACGGATCGTGAGGGTAGCGCGGCAGGGCAGAACGCAGAAGATTCCTTGCTTCGAATACCTGCCCCTGTTGGAGCAGCACAATTGCACGCTCATTCAGCCGGCTGATTTCCTGATCGGAGTCCTTCACCTGACGAAACGCCTCATCGAGTGGCTTTCCCTTGAGGGCCGCCTGACTCGATACATCGATCACCGCGTCGGTGTGACTTTTCGCAGCCAACGCATAGTAACGCAGGGCCCGATCGGCGTCTCCCTCGAGTTCGGCAACATATCCCAGATTGTTCAGCGTGAACGGGTCTTC
>Ga0210395_10001322_pt1 | contig 19237 bp, 16 predicted proteins | sample IncBWH4OmetaG_FD_150861 | JGI IMG/M metagenome (GOLD analysis project Ga0210395, IMG submission 150861) | Forest soil microbial communities from Barre Woods Harvard Forest LTER site, Petersham, Massachusetts, United States - Inc-BW-H-4-O ...
CGACGGTGGTGGGCGCGGCGGTGGAAGAATGGCCCTGATTGCCCATCTGCGTGGCGACTTTGGTTTCCTTGGCGCGACGCGACACCTGCCGGGCTTCATCAATCGACCAGGTGAGCGGCTTTTGAACGTAGACGTGTTTACCTAGAGCCATCGCGGCGAGGGCGATGGGCGCGTGCATGTGGTCAGAGGTAGCGACGAGGACGGCGTCGATGTCTTTCTGCTTTTCAAACATCTCGCGATAATCCTGATAGCGCTTGGCTTTCGGCCAGTGCTCGTTTTTCAGGCGAATCATGCCGTCGAGGCGGATTTTGGCTTTGACGCGATCGAACTCGACTGGGGGTTGGCCTGGTGTGGGTTGCGGCGTGAGTTCGTCCAAGCGTTTTTGCAGATTTGGTATTTCAGTGTCGAATTTGTCAAATGATTTGGCGGCGTACCCCCAGTCGACATCACAGAGGGCCACTATGTTTTGGCTAGCGAGATTGATCAGATTGGTGCGGCCCATGCCGCCAATGCCAACACCGGCGATGTTGAGCATGTCGCTCGGGGGAGTAAACCCGCGTCCCAAGACATGCCGTGGGACGATGGCAATCGCAGCGCTGCCGGTAGCGACGTTGGCCAAAAATTTGCGGCGTGACAGGTCATTCTTTTTGCTCATGGGCTGTTCCCCTTTGCGCTCCGGGCATTATCGCGCTGTCGTCGGTACATTGCGATTGCTAAGTTCAGGCCTAGCGGTATGGCGCTTCGCCTGCGCAGACCTCGGGTATTGTGGGAGATTATTGCAGAGCATGGCCGATGCCAGCCGGGTACCACATAACAAACAGTTACCCGCTACTCTTCGATTGCCGCAAGCAGCCCCGACAGGCTAATATATCTGTTGGAGGCATCAGTTAGTGCTCACTATTCGTTTGTCCAGGATTGGCAAGAAGAAGAAACCGTTCTATCGCGTGGTGGTAATTGAGAGCAGCAAGCCACGGGACGGACGTGTTGTGGAATTGGTGGGAACCTACGATCCGCTGAAAAAGCCCGCGGAGATTAAGCTCAACGCCGAACGCATCAAGCATTGGCTCGGAGTCGGTGCACAGCCCAGCGACACCGTTCGTAGCTTTATCGACCAGCAGAAGATCGCGTAATCCCAGCGAATTCACCGTCTCTTGCGCGGCCCCGGCCAGACTGGGGCACGTTTTCCACGTACCAGAAGAAGATCGAACACGTGGAGGTGAAGGATGAAAGAGCTGGTCGAAGCCATCGCCAAAGCACTGGTTGACCATCCCGAAGAAGTTCAAGTTCGGCCTGTCGACGGCTCGCAGGTAACCGTTCTTGAGCTACGGGTGCATCCCGAAGACCTTGGCAAGGTGATTGGGCGGCAAGGGCGCACGGCTAAGGCGGTGCGCACGCTTCTCGGCGCCGCAGGTATGAAGGTAAAGAAGCGCTACACGCTCGAGATACTGGAAGATTGAGCGCCGAAACCCAACGTTGGGTGATTGTCGCGCGGATTCTGCGTCCCCGCGGCAATAAGGGCGAAGTGGCTGCTGAACTCCTCACGGATTTCCCCGAACGATTGACACGGTTGACGGAGGTTTTTCTTGGCGCGAGCGGCGGCACGCGTGCGGAAGAGCCGCGCTTGACCGCGTTGAAATCCTGCTGGCTCAGCCAGAACCACAAAAGCCAGGCCGTCTTTCATTTCGAAGGATGCAATTCGATCTCCGAGGCCGAGAAGTTTCGCGGGCTCGATGTATTGCTTCCTATTGAAAAGCGAGTGACGCTCGGTCCGGGCCAGTATTTTGTGGATGAGCTCATCGCGTGTGCGGTGTTCGAAAATTTTGGAGAGCGTTCCGTCGTTTCATCCTCTCCATGCTCGCTTGCAAGCGCGCCGTCTTTGCTGGGTGTAGTCAAAGAGGTACAAATTGCCGGCGAAGGAGTGGCCGGAACCCCGCTTCTTGTCGTCGATACTTCTGGTGGAGAGCTTCTGATTCCGCTCGCCGAAGATATTTGCACGAGCATCAATACGGCTGCCCGGCGAATCGACGTCGTGCTTCCCGATGGCCTCCGCGATTTAAATGAAAAGACCTGAGCTCGTGAGCAGCTATTTGCTGGCTAGCGATGTCCGCAAAGGCCGCGGGTACGTTAGACTGGGACAGGCGATGCGTTTCGATCTGATTACCATTTTTCCTGAATTCTTTGCTGGCCCTCTGGATCACGGAATCCTGCGGCGGGCTCGGGAGACGGGCCTTGTCGAGGTCCACGTGCAGGACCTGCGCGTTTTCACCAAGGATCGGCACCGCAGCGTCGATGACCGGCCGTTTGGCGGGGGCGAGGGGATGGTGCTTAAGCCGGAGCCGCTTTTTGAGGCGGTCGAATCATTGCTTGGGCATAGCTTGGGAAGCGCCGAGCAGCCAGCTTTGCTTGCTCCGAAGACGGCCATCGTTTTGATGTCGGCCGCGGGGAACCTTTTTCGGCAGAAAACCGCGCGACGGTATGCGGAGCTGGATCGCATCGTTTTCCTGTGCGGGCGGTATGAAGGAGTTGACGAACGCGTCGCCGAACATCTCGCCACGGAAGAAATTTCTGTCGGAGACTATGTGCTGAGTGGAGGCGAACTTCCTGCGATGCTGGTGGTCGATGCGGTGACGCGGCTTATACCGGGCGCGCTGGGAAATGAAGCGTCTTCGCAGAATGAGTCGTTCAGCGCGGCGCGGCGTTTGGATTGGCGAGGAGAGGGCGGGGCAAGCCCCGCTCCTACAAGCGTTGAATCACGTACGGAGAGCCGCGCAGTTTTGGATTTTCCGCATTACACGAGGCCAGCCGATTTTCGCGGCTGGAAGGTGCCTGAGGTTTTGATCGGTGGCAACCACGCGGAAGTCGCGAATTGGCGGCGCGCCGCGGCGCTGGAGAAGACCCAGCGTAACCGCCCGGATTTATTGTTGCGCTGAAAATGGCTCGCGGTATACTGAGTATTCGGTGAAAGCAGTGATCCAGACCGGTCATTCGCGCGCCACGCGGGGCGTTTACGCCTGCGGGCAGGTCTGCGTGTGTCCATGCTGCGCTTGTATGTGTACCGCTGCAAGCGGCATGGGAAGTCCTTCGGTCTAGCGCAAGACTAAACCTCAAAGGAATCCAGGGCCGCTCGGAATAAGCGGCCCTTTTTCATTGTTAAGTGAATGAGGAGCACGGTGCCATGAGCAATGCGGCAAGCGGAAACGGCAAGGAATACGGCGCGGGGAAACCCATCGCCATCTACTATGAGCAGCAGCACTGGTTTCGACCGCTCTTCGAGCAGCTCGACGCGCGGGGCGTGAACTGGGTGAAGGTGGACGCGCGGAATCATCAGTACGATGTCGCGGCGAAGGAGCGCGAATATTCGCTGCTCTTCAATCGCATGAGCCCTTCCGCATGGCAGCGAGGCATCGGGCACGGGATCTTTTACACGCTCAACTATCTTTCTCATTTGGAAGAAAAGGGCGTCCGCGTTGTGAACGGCTCACGCGCGTTCACTCACGAAATTTCCAAGGCCTTGCAGTGCAGCGTGCTTGAAGCGCTGGGTTTGCAATATCCGAAGGCACGCGTGATCAACCATCCGTCGCAAGCCCTGAGCGCGGCCGAAGCGATTGGATATCCCCTGATCATCAAGCCGAATATCGGAGGCAGCGGAGCGGGGATAAAGAAATTCAATTCGCCCGGCGAATTGCGCGGGGCGGTCGAAGAAAATAGCTTGTCGTTTGGAATCGACAACGTCGCGCTGGTGCAGGAATTCTTCACGGCGCGCGACGGCGTGATCACGCGCGTGGAAGTGCTCGGCGGCGAATATCTCTATGCGATTCAGATTCACATTACCGGCGACACTTTCGATCTTTGCCCGGCAGACATTTGCAAAAACACGAAGGGCGAGGAACTAACACGGCTGGCTTGCCCGGTGGACGCTCCGAAGTCGGGACTTACGGTGGAACCTTACGAGCCTCCGCGGCAAGTCATTGACGACGTCGAGCGCATCATGGAGGTTGGCGGCATTGAAGTCGGCGGCATCGAGTACGTCATTGATGATCGCACCGGACGGCAGCTCTATTACGATATCAACGCGCTTTCGAATTTCGTCTCCGACCCGGAGCGCATGATCGGCTTCAATCCGTATGCGCGGTTGGCGGACTATTTGGTCAGCGAAGCCCGAAATCATGAGGCCAGCCGGGGCGAACCGCTCATCTCCACCGGGAGCATTCGATGAGATACGGCTACTGGCTCCCCGTATTTGGCGGCTGGCTACGGAACGTCCCGAACGAAAACATGGAAGCGAGCTGGCCGTATGTAAAAAAGCTGGCGCAGCGCAGCGAAAAAATCGGCTTCGACCTCACGCTCATCGCGGAACTAAATTTGAACGACATCAAGGGCGTGGAAGCTCCGTCGCTAGATGCGTGGTCCACCGCGGCTGCTCTAGCCGCTGTTACCGAGCGGATTGAGTTAATGGTCGCCGTGAGGCCGACGTTCCATCTCCCTGCGCTGCTCGCTAAGCAGGCCGCGAATATTGATCACATCAGCGGCGGCCGCCTTGCGCTTAACGTGGTGTCGTCGTGGTGGGCGGATGAAGCGAAAAAATACGGCGTCGGGTTTGAGCAGCATGACGACCGCTACGCTCGTACCAACGAATGGCTCGACGTGCTGCACGGCGTATGGGCGAAAGATCACTTTTCGTATATGGGGAAGTATTATCGCGTCGAGGACAACGTCCTTGAGCCCAAGCCCGTTTCAAAGCCGAACCCGACGATCTATGCGGGCGGCGAATCGCCTGCGGCGAAGGATCTCATTGCGGAGAAGTGCGACGCGTACCTGATGCACGGCGATCCGCCGGAGCGCGTCGGCGAAAAAATCGCGGATTTGCGCACGCGCCGCGCGCGGCACAATCTGCCGCCGATGAAGTTCGGCGTTGCGGGCTACGCCATCGTCCGTGAAACGGAGCGGGAAGCGCAGGACGAGCTGAAGCGCATAACGGATGTCCAGCAGTCCGCGGCCGGGTATGCCAATTACCAACAGTGGCTTGCGGGAACGCAGCTTGAGCAGCGCGTTTCTCTCGAAGACTACTCAGTTTCGAATCGCGGGCTGCGCTCGGGGCTAGTCGGCACGCCGGAACAGGTTGCTGAGCGCGTGACGCAATTTGAAGCCGTCGGAGTCGATCTCGTCCTGCTTCAATTCAGCCCGCAGCTCGAAGAAATGGAACGCTTCGCGGAAACCGTGATTCGCCGAAGCGCGTCCGTGGCCACGCAGGCTTAGGCCAGAACGCATCTCTGGCTAACTCTGTTGTGGTGCGTACTCCGTTTCTTCAGGGACATCGGTCGGGCTTTCGAAATCGATTCGGTAGCCATCGGGGTCCGAGAAAGGCACCACCCACAAACCGTTTCCGACGAATGGGTTTCTACTAACCTTAATTCCCCGAGATGCCGCGTCACGATAGATCGCCAGCGCATCTTCGCACTGGAAACAGACCGATACGCCTTCCCCTACCTTGCCGCTCGGCTTCCAGGAGTCGTGTCCTTCCCTCCGAAATTCCTGCAGCATCAAAGCCGCGTCGCCGATCTCCAGCCAACACCAGCGAAGCTTGCCCTCGTCAATCCATTTCTTGGTCATGGCAAAGCCGAGACCGTGGACGTAAAAACGAAGCGATTCTTCCATATTCGAGACGTTGAAAAACGGCACGGCTTGCTTCACATTCGCTTGGGTCTTCTTTTCAACGCTCATGGTTTGAGTTCCTGAGGAGCATTCGTGATCCGCTGGTGCCAGACTCCAGGCGAAGCCAATACGGGTAATTCATAGCTCTAAGAAAGATCATAAGTCAATGAAAGGGCTACCCGCGTTTGAGCCGCATCCTTAGGCCGATAACTTAATGGCGCGACTTATAGGTATCCTCCTTTGACAGGTCCTCCCCCTCGTATACATTTGACCAGCAGTGGCGAACTCTGACTCCCAATACGATAGCCAGCGGTTTCTGGCTGTCCGCCGGTTTCGAGACCTGCCAGACGCCCTCCTTTTCGAAAGCATTCTGGACTCTGCGGGTATTGAGTGTTTCCTAGCAGATGAGAACACGATTCGAATGGACTGGTTGTGGTCCAATCTTCTCGGCGGCATCAAGCTGTGCGTCAGAAAGTCGGACGCTGACGAAGCTTTGAGTTTGTTAGACCAACCCATTCTAGCGAGATTTGACGTAGAAGGAATCGGGGAGTTTCAGCAACCTAGCTGCCCCAATTGCAAGTCACTGGAAATCTCCTTCCAAGGATTGGACAAGCCAGTCGACTACACTCGGGCCCTTCGTGGCGGCCCTCGGCCGCTTCATCGCAGTCTCTGGGAGTGCGATTCCTGCGGTCACCAATGGCCGGAGTCCAAGGAGAAACCTCCGGCGAACTTTTTGATTTCGGCCTCCTCAATACTGATGATCGTGTGGACGGTGTTTATCTTTCTTGTTTGGTTGCTATTCCTGACTGAAGCCCTTCGCTCTGCCGCATCGCGCTAGCGGCAGCGTTAGGCTTTCCCGCTTTTGAATCCGCTAGGTAAATTGTGAATATTTGGCTATAATTAGCGTTTACCTTTGAAGAGCTGGCCCCGCCTGAGTGGGTCTGCAGGGAATACGAACATGAACCTGGTTATAGCTAAACTCCATGAAGCGCAACTGCGCAAAGACCTCCCCGAATTTCGCCCCGGCGACACGGTGCGCGTCAACGTCCGCCTCAAAGAAGGCGAGGGCGAGAAGGAAAAAGAACGCCTGCAGGCGTTCGAAGGGGTCGTGATCTCAAAGAAGGGCCGCGCTTCGGGTGCCACGTTTACCGTGCGCCGCGTAAGCTTCGGCGTCGGCATCGAGCGCATTTTCCCGCTGCATTCGCCTTCGATCAGCTCGATTGAAGTGGTTGGTAAGGGCAAAGTCCGCCGCGCCCGCCTCTACTACCTGCGCGACTTGCGAGGAAAGGCTGCTCGCATCAAGCGCGCTGCCCGCGAAGAAGTGGCCGCCGTTGCAACGGCTGGCGCCGAAACCAAGGCGTAAACGCAACCCCGCATTCGAAACATTTCCCCGAAAGAGTCTCGGTTTTACTGGGACTCTTTCTGTTTTCATCTTCTGTTTTGGCTTGTCCTTTAGGAGGATGAGCGATTTCTCGCCTTCGCTTATCGCAAATTAGGGCTGCACGTTGGTGACGCCTTCCGCACCAGCCTTTGGAAAGTGCTTCTCGTACCACGCGATAGACCGGTCGGTCCAGTCAATCACATGTTTCGTCTCGCGGATGCCGTGGCCTTCGCGCGGGTAGCGCACGAAAACTGCCTCGGTTCCCACGTCTTTTAGCGCCACAAAAAACTGCTCCGCCTCGGCGATGGGTACATCGTTGTCATTTTCGCCGTGAATAAGCATTGTCGGCGTGTGCGCAGCGGCCACGTGCTTCAGCGCCGAGCGTTCCCACGCCACATCCATCAAATTGCCCTGATGCAAAAATTGGCCGAACTCCATCTCTTCATACTGGTTGTAGTAGGTCATGTAGTTGTAACTGATCAGGTTTGCGATGCCGGCGGTGGGGATGGCGGCTTTGAATTCATTGGTTTGGGTAATCAGCCAGTCCGTGAGCTGGCCGCCATAGCTCACGCCTTCAATGCCCATGCGCTCGCGGTCGATCCACAAGTAGCGGCGCACCGCTGCGTTCACGCCGTACAAAACATCCTGGCCTTCGTTGCCGTTCTGATCGCCGAAGACTGCGTCGGCAAACTTTTGCCCATAGCCCGTTGAGCCGCGAAAATTCACGTTGAGCGTCGCCCAACCGTGTGCGGCGTAGACCTGGTTCCTAAAATTAAACCCAGGCCCGTTCTGCCCGTGGGGCCCTCCATGAATATTTACGATGAGTGGATGTTTCGAGGTCGCGGTCATCCCCAGAGGCTTGGTGAGAAACGCTTCGACTTCAAATTTGTTGTCGTTGCTGACGAAAGTGAAAGACTCGACCTCGGCGACTTGTTTTCCTGCGAGCGCTTCCGCGTTCAAGTCCGTGAGCTTGCGCGCTGCAGCGCTGCCGGATTTGACGTAAAGCTGCGCCATATCGCGCGGGGACGTAAAGGTGTAGGCCAGCGTGCCATCCTTGCCGACGGAAAAGCCGCCAACGCCGCCGGTATCTTTCACCACATATTCGGGAGCGCCGCCTGAAACCGGTAGCCGAACGAGATGATTGCTCCCCCGCTCTTGCACCGTGAAGTACACCGCGCTGCCGTCCGGCGCCCACTTCGGCGCGCCTTGCCGGTTGTCAATTACCGCTCCGATTTCGCGGCGATTGCTGCCATCGGCGTTCATCATCCAGACGTGCGTGTCCTCCATCGTCGTCTCGCGATCAGTCAACCCACGCTTGGTGCCGCGATAGACGATGTGCTTGCCGTCGGGCGACCAGAGCGGTTCGTACTCGTTGTATTCCGTGGCGGTCAGGCGGCGGATGCTGTTGTCCGCGACATTCAGCGCGAAAATGTCGTAGTTGAAAAACTCGTCCTGGTTTGGCTCACGGTTCGACGCGAACAGAATCTCTTTGCCGTCGGGCGACCAGTCAATGGAATGCTCGTCATAAATTCCCTGCGTCAGTTGGCGGATCTGCTTGGTGGCTACGTCCACGGCAAAAATGTGCAGGCGCTGGTTGTCGTTGAAGCGGGTCATGCCTTCCCCGGCATCGGGCTTATACAAGTAACGCGAGATGACCATGGGATCGCCGCTGGCTTCGGCGGCCCTTTCGTCCGGCGTGGAAGAAATGAACGCGATCTGTTTGCCGTCGGGCGACCACGTAACATCCTGTCCTTCTCCCGGCAAGGGACTGTTGGTGCCGTCCATTTTCTCGACGAGGGCCGTGATCTCGGAGCCGTCCGGTCGCGCTAAGAGCAAACCGTGTTTCTCCCCAACTCTTCCCTGGAACGCCAGCCACTTTCCATCGGGCGACCAGCGCGGATTGCCCGCCACATCCTTTTCGCCCCCGATGCGAATAGGTTTTTGCGTGGCAAGATCCATGATCCAGAGTTGCGGAGCAGGCCGCCCCGGTCGGTCGAACGAAATCACGGTGTAAGCGATGCGATGGCCGTCCGGCGAGAAAACGGCGTCTCCGACAAAGCGGAAGCGAGAGAGATCGCTGCTGACCAACCCTTGTGCCCTGCAGAATGGGGCCAGCACGAGAAGCGCCGTCAAACTCAAGAGGCAAAGGCCGACGCGAAGCCAAGCGGACTGAGTGCGTAGATGCATGGAATTCCCCCTTAAATCACTCTCGTAGCTAAATTTGCCGGGCCATCGTAGGTCCCCCGGTGTGTCCTGGTCAACGAATCTTGTTAGGAAAACAACATAGCGTGGGTATCTTGGGCGATTCGCATGAACCTATGGCGTCCGCGAAGGTATTCTCCGGATGCACGAAACATTCTCCCGGCGGTTTCGTCGATACCGGGAGGCGACCTGTTGACAATCAACAGGAGCAAGCGTAGTCTCCTGTTGACCGCCAAAAGGAGAATCGCAATGGCGCAAACGCGCGGTGAAGTGTTGCAAGGCACGCTCGACCTAATCGTGCTCAAGACCTTGGAGGCCTTGGGACCCCTGCACGGGTATGGCATCGCCGTGCGCATTCAACAGGTTTCCGCCGATCTCCTCAAACTCAATCAGGGCACGCTTTACCCCGCTCTGCTGCGTCTCGAGCAACGCGGGTGGATCTCCTCGAAGTGGGGCGTCTCGGATAACAATCGCAAGGCCAAGTATTACTCGCTGACGCGCAGCGGACGTAAACAGCTTTTGGCGGAGACGGAAAGCTGGGAGCGCATGGCCGCGCTTATGACGCGCCTGCTCGGACGCGTCGAAGGAGCTTGATATGGAATGGCTGCGCATTTTCGCATCCCGCGTCCTGGGGATTTTCCGCAAACGCAGGCTCGAAAATGAACTCGATGCGGAATTGCGCGCACACATGGACGCGCTCACCGAGGAAAACATCCGGCGGGGAATGAGCTGGGAGGAAGCCGGTCGAGCCGCGCGTCGCGACTTCGGAGGAGTCGAGCAAACCAAAGAATCGTATCGCGATCTGCGGGGCCTGCCGTTCTTCGAAACACTGGCGCAGGATTTGCGTTACGCGTCGCGCATGCTCGGGAAAAGCCCCGGGTTCACGGCGGTGACCATTTTGACGCTGGCACTCGGCGTTGGCGCGAACACGGGTCTCTTCTCCCTCGTAAACTCTGTTTTACTTGGCAACCTACCGGTCCGCAATCCGCAGGAACTCGTTGTCATCAAGTACACGGACAGCCGTTCTCAGGAACTAAATGAAGACTTCTCTTATCCGATGTACCAGGCCATGCGCGATAAGAACACGGTCTTCGCGAATGTTTTGACGCGCTCCGGTGTGAGCTTCAATGCAAGTTACGATGGAGAGAGCGAACACGCTGGCGGTGAAATGGTTTCCGGGAACTACTTTGAAACCTTAGGCGTGCAGCCGTTTCTTGGCCGCCTGATTAGTCCTGAGGATGACCGCACACCCGGCGCTCATCCCGTTGCCGTCCTGAGTTACGGGTATTGGCAGCGGCGATTCGGCAGCGATCCCTCCATCATCGGAAAAGACATCCTCCTGAACAACCAGCCGATTCGCGTCATCGGCATCACGCCGCCGCGGTTTTACGGCACAGAGTTGGCGCAGAATCCGGATATTCGCGTGCCCATGATGATGGCCACCGTTTTCCGACCGGTGCCCGCGAACCGCTTGCAGAATCCTCGGCACCGTTGGATGACAATCCTGGCGCGCCGCAGGCCGGAAGTCACCATCGCGCAGGCCCAAGCTTCGCTCGACATCCTATACCACCAGATTCTCGGCGCAGAATTGCAGGAACTCGGAGCGAGCATCAACGCTCATGACAAGGAACGCGCTCTCGCGAGCCGCATCCAGCTGGCGTCGGGCAACCAAGGTTTCGCCCATCTGCGAGGAGAAATGGAACGCCCCCTGCTTCTGATGTTCTGCGTGACCGGCATTGTGCTGCTGGTTGCGTGCGCGAACCTAGCGAATCTACTTCTGGCCCGGAATGCAAAACGAAAGCAGGAAATTTCCGTGCGCCTCGCGATTGGAGCGGGCCGCGGAAGGCTCGTTCGTCAGTGGCTGACGGAGAGTTTGCTGCTCTCCGTTCTGGGTGGATGCGCCGGGATTGTTGTCGCCTATGTGGCCAAAACGGCTTTGCTTGGTTTTTTGCCCGCAGACTCCAGCACAAACCTCCATGCGCCGATGGATTTGCGAGTTCTGGGTTTCGCGCTACTCGCTTCTTTAGCCACAGGGCTGCTGTTCGGACTCGCTCCTGCCTTACAACTTTCTCAGACGGGTGTGTCCATCGCGTTGCGCAACGATGCGCCTTCGGTCGCCTCCGGTGACCGCCTCTTCAGTTTGCGCAGCGCCCTGATTTTCGTTCAGGTAGCGCTCTCACTGCCGCTCTTGATCGGTGCGGGCCTGTTTCTCCACAGTTTGCGCAATCTGCGTGGCGTCAATACCGGTTTTGTCAAAGAAGATGTTTTTCTGGCGACGCTCAATCCGTCCATGAACGGATATTCCCAGGCAAGAATCAAGTCGCTCTACGAGGATCTGCTCGCCCGCGTTCGCACACTGCCCGGCGTGCTCGCCGCAAGCCTGACCACCAGTTCCGTCATTTCCGGAGGCTGGGATCAGGAGAGCGTCAAGGTGGAAGGCTACCGGCCCGGCCCCGACGAAAACATGAGCCCTAACGCCGCGGTCGTGTCCCCCGGCTACTTCGCGACCATGGGCATCCCATTCGTTGAAGGCCGCGACTTCACAGAACGGGACACAACTTCGCGCCCCAAGGTCGTCATCATCAATGAAACCATGGCGCACTATTTCTTCGGAACCAAGGATCCGCTAGGCAAAAAGATTGGAACTGACGACGATCCGAAAGCGCCTCCTGACAGGGAAATTGTCGGAGTCGTGAAGGATGCCAAGTATGTACGACTCTCTGAAGAGCCGCGCCGCCATTTCTATGCGCCGATGGCGCAAGAGGAGCGTCTCTTTGACATGACGTTGCAGGTGCGCACCGCCGGCGAACCAGATAAAATCCGCGACCTGGTTCGAGCACGGATACATGATCTAGACACAAATCTGCCGCTCTACGCAACGACCACCCTGGAAATTCAGATAGACAATTCGCTGACTCAAGAGAGGCTTCTCACCTGGCTTTCCAGTCTGTTTGGCTTGCTCGCCACGCTGCTGGCGTCCCTCGGACTCTCCGGCGTGGTGGCTTTCTCCGTAGCCCGTCGCACACGCGAAATCGGTATCCGAATGGCGCTGGGCGCGCAGCCGGGCGATATTCTCAGAAGTGTAGTGAGCCGCATGGTACTGTTGGTCGCGGCAGGCATAGCCGTAGGTTTGGCCGCTGCGTATGGGCTAAGCAGGCTCCTCGGCAGCATGTTGTACGAGGTTGGCTCCGCGGATCCCTATTCGTTTGCCGGTGCTTGCTTACTTCTGGGTGTAGTAGCGGCCCTCGCGGCATATCTGCCGGCCCAGCGCGCCACGCAAGTCGATCCGGTGATAGCGTTGCGCTACGAATGACGCCGTTCGCGCATTCGCCGTGCTAAAATCTCCGCCCAATGAGCCGACTCTGCTCTTCCCGTTTCGAGCGAGAGGCGCGTCAACTTGGTTGGATGCGCATCGCCGGTCTAGATGAAGCCGGACGCGGCGCGCTCTTCGGCCCCGTCGTCGCCGCCGCGGTCATTCTCAATCCCAAACGCCGCATTGTCGGGCTCGACGATTCAAAAAAACTTCCCGCGGAGCGCCGTACGGAACTTGCCGTGCGCATTCGCGAGCACGCCCTCGCCTGGGCCGTCGCGGAAATCGATGCCCAGCGCATCGACGCCTGGAACATCTATCAAGCCAGCCGCCAAGCCATGACCGCCGCTCTGCAACAACTCTCTATCCAACCGGATTATTTGCTCATCGACGCCATGCAACTAGATGTTCTCATCGAGCAGAAATCTCTCATCAAAGGCGACGCGCGCAGCGTTTCCATCGCCGCCGCTTCCATCCTCGCCAAAACGCATCGCGACGCTTGCATGGAAAAGTGGGACGCCGTGTACCCGCAATACGGCCTCGCGCGCCACAAGGGCTACGCCACTCCCGATCATCTCGAAGCCTTGCGCCAGCACGGCCCCTCTCCGCTTCATCGCCATTCCTTCGCGCCTGTCCGCGACGCCAATTGCTGGGCCGCCGGAGCGACGCAAACACCGCTGCCTCTTTCCTAATGCGTTACATTAAATCTCCGCCAGACATTCCCGAGGTTTGCCAAGGATTTGGGCCTCAAGCGTGACAGCTACAACCTCCGCGACCTCTGGGAGCACGAAGACCTTGGTTCCAAGGAATCTGTCGAGATCGCTCTCCCGCCCCACGGTCCGCGATCTACTGGGCCTCTGAAAAATGACGAACTTTCTTGTTCTTCGCTGTCGCGTCACTCGCTTGCCAAATCGTACCGGCGCGTTCATCGTCGTCCCCGCTGGAGAGCATCAGCGGCCCTTCTTTCGCCCCCTCTAAAGCCCGAAAAACGCCACTACCCCGCTTCGCCTCGTCTTCGCCAACTAGTTTCCTAGTCCTAACGGGGATAACTGGCTGCTCACACCCATTTCTGGGTTCGTTGACTTGCCTTTTCCTGGCCTGCTAGCGTTAACAAGCACGACCTGTGTCTGCCTTCCCAACCTTTTGGGCGGGGGAGATATCCCCTGGCAGGCGCTGGACGCATCTTGTCCGGGAACCCGAATGGCCTATAGCAAGAGCAAATACGTCGAATCCGCGCAGAAGCTGCTTAATCAGGGCAAAGTCCCTCAGGCCATCGCCGAATACCAGCAAATTCTCAAGTTTGAGCCGCGCGATCAGGTCACCCTCATGACCATCGGCGAGCTCTACATCCGCCAGGGTGAAACTTTTCAGGCCATCGATTACTTCGAGCGCCTCGCCCAGATTTTTGTCGGCGACGGTTTTCTCACCAAGGCCATCGCCGTTTACAAACGCATCGCCAAGCTTGCCCCCGAAGAGATTCGTCCTCTGGAAAAGCTCGCCGACCTCTACGTCCAGCAAGGTGTTATGAGCGAGGCCCGCCCGCTCTTTCTGCAACTTGCTGAAATCCATCTCAAGAACAACCGCCAGCCCGAAGCCGTCGGCCTTCTGAAAAAACTTCTCCTCGCGGAACCAGACAATCTCCGCATTCAGATTCGCCTGGCGGATCTTTATCAGGCTATGGGCCAGTCGCGCGAAGCTGTCGACACCTACGTATCCGCCGCCCAGCGCGCCCTTGCCCGCGGAGACCAGGTCGAATCCGATAAACTTGCAGACAAAGCTTTAAAGATCGATGCAAATTGCCTGGCCGCCACGATCGTAAAGGCCCGTTCTTTTTCCTCCCAGGGCAATCTCGCGCGGGCAGCGGAACTCCTCGAACATGCCTCCGACCTTGATAAGGGCGGCGAACAAACTGAGCTGCTCCTCGATTTTTATCTCAAAAGTGAAAATTGGGAGAAGGCCACCGCTCTCTCGCTCCGGGTTGTGGGAGCCGACAGCAAGAATTTTGGTCCAGCGCAAAAAATCGTCGAAGCGCTTCTCGAGTCAGCTCAGAGCGACCGCGCCATGGCTATCATCGGGCAGATTCGCGTTCCCATGATCGACGCCGGTGAGCATGAAGTCATCGGCCGCCTGCAAAGCGAGCTGGCCTCACGCATGCCTGGCCGCATCGAGCCGCTCGAATGGCTCGTCGACTTCTACGGCCGCACCAGCGATTCGTTCCGTCTTCCCGATGCCCTCGCCCAGTTGGGTGACGCGCTAGCCGCGGACAATCAGCTCGAGCGCGCCAAAACCATCTTGGAGCAGCTCGTCGAGCGCCAGCCCGATAGCGATTCCGCCAGGCGCAAACTGGACGGCGTCCTCCGCAAAATGGGCTTGCTTCCTTCCGAGCCAATCCCCGCCCCTCCCCTCGCTCCCACAGAGAATCTGCAGACAGATATCCCCAAGGCTCCTGCGCCAAAGCTGCGTCCAGAAGTGGAGACGGCCTTTACCCCCGTCGCCGGCGACAAGCTCGCTGCCGTCGCTGCCCCCTCCGAGCCTCCCCTTGACGAAGAGACCCAAAAGTTCATCGCCCAGTCCCTCACCGATGTGGACCTGTTTGCCAGCTACGGCCTCACACAAAAAGCCATCGGCCTCCTGGAAGCCATTTTGCGTCGCGCGCCTCGCCACACGCCAACCCTCGAAAAGCTCCTCGACTTCGTCCTCGGCGCGGGCGACGACCGCCGCACCGCCGAGCTTGCCGCCCAACTCGAGCAAATCCATATCGACCATGCGGATCTGCGCGGCGCCGAGCGCTTCGGCGAACTTCGGCGCAGATTCCAGCGCGCTGCCGGTCTTACCGATGCGGAATTGGCAGCCAGCAACGCAGTTCACCAGGCGCCTCCAGCGGCAACCATCCCGGAAATCCCCATGATGGAAGTCACCGCCGAGCCGCCCCCAATCGTAGAACAACCGGCCCCCAAGCCTGAAAAACCGGTGGCTGCCGAGCCGGTCGAAACCAGCACCTCTTCAAAGGCCGCCTCCGTTCATGAGGAGGTCGACCTTTCCGATGAATGGGCGTCGATGCTGGAAGATTCTCATCCGGCCGAGCCTGCCGTAAAGCCGCCGCTGGCAAAGCCCGCCGCTCCTCCTGCCCATCCGGAAGTTGCCGCGGAGCCAGTCGCCGCCGACGAATTTTCGATCACGGAAGAGCCAGTCGCCGCTGCACCTTCCGCATCTCACGAGGTCGAGGGATTCGAACTACCCGCCGAAGCTCCTCCAGTACTCGAGAAACAGCCAAATTCCTTTGCCGACATTTCCGCTGAGCTTCCTCCCGTTCACGAACCGAAAACCGCATCTCCCGTGGTCCAGAAAAGTCACTCCCCCGCAATCCCAGAAAAGCCGGTCGCTCCCAAACAGCCTGCCCCTCCCAAACAGCCTGCCCCTCCTGCCCCCGCTGAACCCGAATTCGAGCTTGAGCAGGATTTTGAGCTGGTCCTGGAGCCGGAGTCGCTCGTTCCCGCGTACGACCAGAAGCCTCCTGAGACACCCATCGTTGTTCCAAAGCCCGCACCGGATGCCATTCACGCTGGCCAGAATTCAACCGCTGCCCCACCCGCAAGCGGTTTCGCCTCCGACCAGTTTCTCGCCGACCTCGCAAAAGAGATCGACGATCTCGGCCTCGATGCCCTCACGCCTTCCCACTCCGAACCTGCGCCTCAAGCGGCCCGACCTAAACCGGAAGAAAAGCCCACTGGGCCAGCGGAACACAGCCCCCTCAAGGAAGTCTTCGACGATTTTCGCGCCGAGCTCGGCGAAATGGGAGTCGAGGACGAGGACCTCGAGACCCACTATAATCTCGGCACCGCCTTCCGGGAAATGGGCTTGCTCGACGAAGCCATCAGCGAATTCCAGAAAGTCGCCAAGGCCACCGAGCGCGGCAAACCCTTCCGCTACGTCATGCAGTGCTGCACGCTTCTGGGCCTCGCCTTCATGGAAAAAGGCCAGCCGGGCATCGCCGCCATCTGGTATGAGCGCGCCCTGCTCACCCCGGGCATCGAACCGGAAAGCATTCTCGCGTTGCGGTATGATTTAGGAGTTGCCCAGGAATCCGCGGGTGAGCCGGAAGCAGCGCTGAAGAGCTTTTCCCAGGTCTATGCGATGAACATCGATTATCGCGACGTCGCTGATCGTATCGCCGCTCTCCAGAAGCCCATCCGCTGATACCCGGCACCCATTAATGCTGGCGATTCCCTCTTAACCATGAACCGTGTCTTCCGCGCACTGCTGGTCGTCGTTTGCTTCGAAATGGGAGCTCTGCTTCTCTATCTGCCCTGGTCTGCCTTCTGGGAACACAACTTTTTTCTCCTCCATTTTCCTGCGCTCATTCACGTCGTGCTTCATCCCTCCTTCCGCGGCGCCGTCAGCGGTATCGGCCTGTTAGACATCCTGCTGGCTCTCAGCTTTATCGGTTCGCGCTCTGGTTCTGCCAGTGTCCCTCCCAAATAATTCTCCGATCGATTCCAAGTCGCATCCGGAGAAAAAGCCCCTCCTCTGCTACGTCTCCGCCCGCCTTAGCTTGCGGGTCCCACCCGGCAAGGATTTGCTCGAGCTGCTTCTGGACAAGGTCGAACTGCTCGCTTCCGCTGGCGTCGATTGGATTCAGCTTCGCGAGAAAGATTTATCGGGGAAACAAATGGCCTCGCTCACCCGCGAAGCCTTGCGCCGTGTTTCAAGACAAGCGAGCCACACCCGGCCTCCCACGCGTATTCTCGTGAATGACCGTCTCGATGCCGCTATCGCCGAGCAAGCCGGCGGCGTCCATTTAGGTGAGAACTCTCTGCCTGCGGATCAGGCGAAACATCTGCTGCTGGCCTCTCCGGCCGCACAGTCGAGCTCTCAAGGTTTTCTCGTCGGAGTTTCGTGCCATTCGCTGGAAGCAGCCAAATCAGCAGCCTTCGCTGGAGCCGATTACATCTTCTTCGGCCCCATCTTCGCCACGCCCTCTAAAGCTGTCTTTGGCGCGCCCCAAGGTCTCGAACGTCTCGCAGAAGTCTGTACTTCCGTAACGATTCCGGTCCTGGCCATCGGCGGAATCACTCTGGAAAACGCACCCGCATGCCTCTCAGCCGGTGCATCCGGTATCGCCGCCATCCGCCTGTTTCAGGACTCTGCCGATCCCGCCACCATCATTCGCGCGCTTCGCCACCGAAGTCTCTAATCCAATCCCGGCTTATGCTGTGCATCATCAAGCCATCAATCGGCGGAGCAGCCGTATTTGCCCCGCGTGATACACATCGTGCAAAGCCACCTCATATATATGTCGCAGAAGCTTTGCTCCCCGCGGTGTGTCCAGAACTTTTTCGATTACCACACGCAACGCCCGGTGCTCTCGCTCGAGCAGCTCCCTATCCGTTCGCCACGCCGCCTCCTTGGCGTGGCCCTTCTCTGGCCGTGGGAAAAAATTGCTCCCCTTCAGCGCAAATGAGTTTCGTTTTCCCCCTTCGATCCGCCTCTTCACGACGTATTTCCAATATGCTGCATGCAACGTCTCTTCCCATATATTGTGCCTTCCTGGTCCCGGCCGCCATGCGGCCTGCTTGGCGCTCACTCCCCGGATCGCCTGTCTCAGATTGGGCCCATGCCAGGTCTTCTTTTCGTAAGCCTCGTCGAACAGTCTCAACACTAGTTCCCGTGTCCGCACGCAGTCCTCGCTTCAGCGAAGGCATCCTTTCGACGCAATCTTTCTGCTTGACGAAAGGTTGCTTTTCGCGTACTATCTCTTCTGGGTAATACTATGGTTCGACCCATGCCGCCAGCATCTTGCTGGCGTTCTTACTTTCTGGACCGTTTTTGCGGGCTAAATTCCTCTTCTTCTCCGCGCTTGGGAATCAAACCACTCTCTGCGCTAACGCAGCACAAGCAAAATCTTTAGAATCAACACTTGCAAAAGTGTATCAAAACAAACGATTTTAACTATCTTTAGAATCAACACTTACGGAAAAAGGGAGGGGGGGCCCGTTTCGCAAACTTAGCTGCTCCGGACCCAATTCGTCCCGCGAAATTCCTTCGAGCGGGGACCTGCAAGAATCTTTCAAATTTGGACGTTGCCGTTAGGCTTCTAATTGCATGTCGCCGCCAGCTGTAACGAGATCCAACCGATCCATCCAGCAAACCAATCGAGCTGAGCACCTCAGTGATCAAAGGAAGATGGGAAACCACTTTTGGAAATGAGAATGCGGGCCCGTGCCAGGCCGTGCCACCAAGGAATTCTCTGAGAATCCGTTCTTACCGTCCAAGTCTAACAGGAGGCCGACCACCCTAGAGTCCTATATCTCTTAGTACCACCGTACCGTTGACCATGGCAGTCCTAAAACCTATTCTCACCGAGTACGGAACTGGCGCTTCCAGCTCACCCAGCGAAAGCTTGGCGAAGGGAAGTGCCGGGTACGTATGTACCAATACGGTACAAGTCCGTAGTGCGAGCTACTTGACATCCCTGTTGTAAGGGGTAGAGTGTCTCTGGGTGTCGTTCATTCCCCGGAGGCAAAAAATGTCCAGGAAACTCGCAGTGGTATTTCTCACTATGCTCGTCTTGGTGGGAGCTATGGGCTTGAAAACAGTTGTAACGGCTCACGGCGACGGCTCGGCAATCATGGCCAACGGCGCAGGGCCGGCACCATCAACGCCGTACAAAAACGGCGCAGGGCCGGCACCAT
>Ga0210395_10001325_pt1 | contig 19231 bp, 20 predicted proteins | sample IncBWH4OmetaG_FD_150861 | JGI IMG/M metagenome (GOLD analysis project Ga0210395, IMG submission 150861) | Forest soil microbial communities from Barre Woods Harvard Forest LTER site, Petersham, Massachusetts, United States - Inc-BW-H-4-O ...
GCGGCGAACTTCGCCCGGAGGAGATCGCGACGGAAGTCTTTCTTCTGCCCGCCGCCGGGCATGCCGAGAAAGACGGCACCTTCACCAACACGCAGCGTCTGCTGCAGTGGCACCAGAAGGCCATCGATCCTCCCGGGGACGCGCGCAGCGAAACCTGGTTCATGTACCACCTGGGCCGCCGCCTGAAGGAAAAAGCGAGGCAAGACCCGCGGCCGCGCAATGCGGGATTAAGAGCTCTCACATGGGACTATTCGCTGGAAGGAACCATGCAAGAGCCCAACGTGGAAGAAGTCCTGCAAGAAATCAACGGCTACACAGTAGCTGACCAGGCGCTCGTAACTAGATTCACCGAATTGAAAGCCGACGGATCTACTGCTTGTGGTTGCTGGATCTACACCGGCGTTTTCCCCCGCCCGGGTGAGAACCGCGCCAACCAGCGGAATTCGCAGGACCTCTTGGGACACGGCTGGGGCTTTGCCTGGCCTTCGGACCGCCGCATCCTCTATAACCGCGCTTCGGCCCGTCCTGATGGGCAGCCGTGGAGCGAGCGTAAGAAACTAGTTTGGTGGGATGAGCAGAACAAAGAGTGGACGGGTCTGGACGTCCCAGACTTCACGAGGACGAAAGCGCCGAATTACCAGCCACCGAAACACGCACAGGGTGATGAGGCCCTCGCCGGGGATAAACCGTTCATCCTGCACCCCGATGGGACGGGCTGGATTTTCGCCCCAAAGGGATTAGCGGACGGCCCCCTGCCAACACACTATGAAGGATTGGAAGCTCCAGTTTGCAATCCACTTTATCCAGACCAGCAAAGTAATCCGGCAGAAATGCGAGAGGAGCGGCCAGACAACCGTTTCGCCAGCTCTCCCGATGACCGCTTCCCCTATGTCATGAGCACGTATCGGTTGACAGAGCACCACACCTCCGGCGCAATGTCGCGCATGCTTCCGCACCTGGCTGAGCTTCAACCCGAATTCTTCTGTGAAATATCCCCCGAGCTGGCGTCAGAACGCGCAATCGAAAACGGAGGATGGGTCACCCTTATGACTGCACGCGGGATCGTTGAGGCTCGAGCACTGGTGACTCGGCGCATGCGGCCGCTGCTTATCGACGGGAAGATGGTGCACCAGGTAGGCGTCCCCTATCACTGGGGTTCTCGCGGCCTGGTCAAAGGAGACTCCGCCAATGACCTGGTGGCCATCTCGGAGGAACCGAACGTCCGGATCATGGAAGCCAAAGGGATTCTCTGTGATGTTTCTCCGGGACGTCGCGCACGGGGAAAGGCCGCTCTCGATCAATTGAATGCCCATCTGGGGAGGACGTGATGCCGACCAGTGCATTTCTAACGGATGCTTCAATATGCATAGGTTGCAAGGCCTGTGAAGTGGCCTGTAAGGAGTGGAACCACATCCCCGACGATGGGTTCAACTGGACTGGTCAGTCGTACGACAACACGCATGCGTTGGGAGCATCGACGTGGCGGCACGTGCTCTTTTTGGAAGAGAAGCAATCCATGGGTCCGCAACTCGCCGGAATAGAAGAGCCGTTTCGTTGGCAGTTCCTCTCCGATGTCTGCAAGCACTGCGAGAACGCCGGATGCCTGGAAGCGTGTCCCACGGGCGCGATCGTTCGGACCGAAGTTGGATCGGTATATGTGCAGCCTGATGTCTGTAATGGCTGCGGCTATTGCGTGGTTTCGTGTCCCTTTGGAGTGGTCGACAAGAATCATGAAGTCGGAACCGCCTCCAAATGCACGTTCTGTTACGACCGGCAGCGCGACGGGTTAATGCCCGCCTGCGCGAAGGCCTGCCCTACGCAATCGATTCGATTTGGCCACCTGGAAGACTTACGGCAAGAAGCGCAAGTGCGCGTGAAAGAGTTACAAGATCGCGGATACAACGATGCGCAAGTCTACGATCCAACAGGATCCAGCGTAGGGGGAACGCACGCGATTTTTGTGATTCTCGGCCAGCCGGAGGCCTACAATTTCCCGCCTGCTCCTGAGGTACCCACGATTCATCTGAAATCAGCATGGACCGCAGCGCTGCTTTCGGCGCTCGTGGTTGTGCTGGTGGTATTCCTGGCATTCGCGCTTTAGCTGGATGCGGAATTTTTTCGCGTAGATCTTAAGCGAGGTTGTTGAGCATGGCTGCAAATCCTCGATTCAATGAAGACCGTCTGGATGCACTAAGGGAGGAAGCGGCGCGAACTGGGAAAGTACAGGATCACGGGATCGCCCCTGTGGGCAGCCCTTTTCCAAAACCGGCTTCCGGGGTTAGTTATCACGGAAATCCCGTGCTCAAGCCGCCAACCTGGACGTGGCAGGTTCCCCTGTATTTTTTTGTGGGTGGAGTAGCTGGGATTTCCGCGGTAATTGCTCTGGCGGCCCATCTCTTCGGCAATGCTGGACTGCTACGCGCTGGATTGTGGATAGGATTTTTAGGCGCGCTGATCTCGGCGCCTCTACTCATCGCAGATTTGGGTCGTCCTGCCAGGTTCTTAAACATGTTGCGAGTCTTCAAGTGGCGTTCAGCAATGTCGGTCGGCGCGTGGACGTTAGCGAAATTTTCCTCTGCAGTAGGCCTGGCAGTCGTTTGTCACGAACTGATCCTGGCAGGATACGGAAACGGCTTCTTGCTTGTGCTCGAGTGGATCGCTGAAATCTCCGCAGCCCTGAGTGGACTGATACTGGCCAGTTACACATCAGTCCTTTTGGGCGTAACTGCAATCCCAGTTTGGTCTGAAAATCGGAGGCTCATCCCGGTGGTTTTTCTTGCTGGAGGTTTGGGCTCGGCGGCGGGCGCGCTGGAGCTTCTGGGATTCCTGGTTCCAGTCACTCAGTTCATCGGAATTGTCGCCAGTGCCGTCGAGACGTTGGTTGCGATCATTATCGAGCTTCGCGGGCGATACGTTGATCGTCCGCTGCGAGAAGGAGCCATTGGTTGGCTAACTCGTGCTGGCGCCGCATTGGCTGGGCCCACCTCATTGTTGCTCAGAATTTTCTTGGGACACAGCTCCGTGGCTCGCTACATCGCTGCAGTTTGTTTCATCATCGGCGCTTTGATCAGCCGGTATGCCTGGATTGGGGCTGGACGAGTCTCCGCACGCGATCCGCAGGCGCTTTTCCGAATCCAGCGACCTGCCCCTAATGCCGCGGCTCATTAAGCTTGGTCGCGAATCTGGGGTACCAAACAAATTCAGAACTCAACCAGAGGCTTACCAATGGATTGGGCAAAACACGGAGTCAAAATCGTACATTCGGATGAACTTGATTTGAATACACCACAGACGTCGGGCATGACGCGGGCTGCCGCAATTACCCAGGCGAAAACCGGAGCAAGCAAGTTATGGGCGGGCACAATGGTGGTTCAACCGGATGCCAAGACCGGACCGCATCACCATGGAGAACTGGAGACCGTGCTGTACGTGGTAAAAGGCCGAGTTCGAATGCGTTGGGGCGATCAACTGGAACTGAGCGAAGAAGCCAGGCCGGGCGACTTTATTTACGTTCCACCTTACGTGCCGCATCAGGAGATCAACGCCAGCCCAAATGAGATCTGCGAAGCTGTGGTCGTGAGGGACGGACAGGATCCGATTGTGGTCAATCTAGATGTGCACACCCCAGAACCGGCCAGTGCTGGGCATCGCGGCATGCCGTTTCACCCTGATCGCTGAAAACGAATTCCCCCACGCGACGAACAAGAACAACGAGGGGATCCAATTTACGCGGCCGATGGCGAGGACGCCGCCATGTCGATGGGTAGTGTGAACTGAAATGTCGCACCTGATCCCGTGTTGGCACTTGCCCACAAGTGGCCCCCGTGAGACTCGACAATTCTCCGACTGATGGACAGTCCCAAGCCGGTGCCCTGCTCTTTGGTGGTGAAGAACGCCTCGAAAATGCGGTCGCCTTCTCCGATAGGAAGGCCGATACCTGAATCACTCACTGAAATGAGTACTTGACCATCGTCGGCCCTCTTCGATGTTACGGTCAGGTCACCGTTCGCACCTTTCATCGCTTCGATGCCATTGAGCATCAGGTTCATTAATACCTGCTGCAGCTGTACGCGATCCGCTGTGATCCGCGGAAGCCCTGAGGCGAGCTCAGTGCGGATTGAAATGGAAGTCCGATTCGCCTTGTCGTGCAGCAGAATAATCATTTCTCGAATGATTTCGTTTATATCAAGCAGTTCGCGGTCTGATGTTTCTCGCTTGTAAAGCGAGCGCACACGGTCGATAACTTCGGCAGCGCGCGTTGCGTCATTGATCATTCTTAATGCCGCCTCGCAACCCTCAGCGATATCAGGAATATCGCGCCGTAGCCACCGCACGCAGGTCTTGGCGTCCATCAGGGCGGCGGCGATTGGCTGTTTAATCTCATGAGCCAGTGAGGCAGTTAATTCGCCCATCATGCTCACGCGGTTGATGTGGGCGAGATCTGCTTCTAACTCACGCAATCTCTGGCGTTCTGCTGCTGCGCGCTTGAGGTCAGTAATGTCAATGTTCGAACCGATGTAGCCGACGAATTCCCCCGCCCCCGTGTATCGCGGAATGCCACTTTCCATCAGCCAACGGTATTCGCCATCCGCTCGCCTGAGGCGGTACTCCATTCGGAAAGGCTTTCGCGCATGGAAGGCAGGCAGGAAACCATCGTAACAACCTTGCACATCGTCAGGATGCACGCCTTCGATCCATCCCGTGCCTACTTCCTGCTCCATGGTTCGGCCGGTGAACTCGAGCCATGGCTTATTGAAATAGTTGCAAAGGGCATCGGTCCCGGTCATCCAAATCAACACCGGTGCCGTATCGGCCATTGCCTGGAACCGGGCCTCGCTCTCCCGCAAGCGTTCCTCAGCGCGCTTCCGTTCAGTGATATCGCGGTATATTGCGTAATTTACAACCTGTTCGCCGGAAGCCGTTCTAACCGAAACAGCGAGAAGAGACACGTCAATCTCAATCCCATCCTTGCGTCTTCGAACAGTTTCGACCTCTACTCGGCCACCCTCCTTCAGCAGGCGTGCGTAAGCCCGGGCGCTCTCAATCTGAGCCTCAGGAACGATAAGATCATTGATAGGGAGCTGCAAAACTTCGTCAGGCTCATAACCGAACATGCGCGTGAATTCCTTGTTGACGCGAACGATGCGGTCATCGGTGCTTAGGACAGCAACCGCTTCAGGAGCCTGTTCAAACAACTCGTCTAACCGAGAAGTCTGCTTCTGCAGTTCCTCTTGTGCGAGTTTTAGGTCTTCGATGTCGGTGTTCGTCCCATACCAGCGAATAACCAGCCCGCCGGAATCACGTAAAGGCATAGCCTGGATCAAGAACCACCGATAGCATCCGTCAGCCCGCCGCACACGCGCTTCGGTTTCATATGACGTCGACCGTTCCAAAGCCGCTCGCCATCGCTCCTGCAAATCGGTTATGTCTTCAGGGTGAATCGCCGCGGCCCATCCCCACCCCTTGATCTCCTTGAAAGACATCCCCGTGTAGTCGAGCCACCTTTGGTTGCAGAATTCGACGTCGCCATCAGGAAGAGCGCTCCAAACCAATCCCGGAATCGTATTCATCACGCCTAGCAAAGTAAGTTCACGTCGCTCTCGATCGTTAGGGATTTCGGTGACTCGCGACCGTTCGTCTTGCCCGTCTTCGGCCCGAGCAGAGGTCCCATGAACGCTGGATCGTGGGCCTTGCATCTGATGTGTCCCCTTTGCGGTGACGTGCCACCTAAGTTTGGAAGCAGCGAGAAACGAGTAAATATTGTATAAGAAATGGTAGCCGTTCTGTCTACACTGCTCACGGTATTGACGTCTTCATTGGTCGAGCGTAACATTCCCGACAATACTTGTCTTTTTTTTCGATTCAACTCAATTTAGCGCGCACGCACCGAGCAATGGCGCGTCAAGTGTTATGCCAGTCGCCTCGCCGTGCGGTCAGGAGGAGACATGCTGAGCCGAGAGGAATGGCTGCCCCTCGCCCGCAAGCTAGATTGGGACTACTCCTACGTGCGAGAAGATGAAGTCTTCCCAGAGGTGATCAGCGGAAGGCCTTGGCTACCTCATTCAGAATGGAAAGACTGGGAAGAGTCATTCAAGACTTCCTATCGCGAATACGTCGACAACCAGTACGAAAAGGATATGGCTGTACAGGCCGTGCACGATGCGGTAGGGCGCATAGAAAATGTTCAGAAGTTGGCCTTGCCTTGGTTGAACAGTCTGAAGGTACACGCCGCGGCATTGCCACTAGCGGAGTTCACTGGAGTCATCGGCAATCTGCGGGGTGCGAGGTTTGGCCGCGACAGCGCCTGGCGAACGATGGCGACTTTTGGAGCCCTGGATGAATATCGCCATACTCAAATTCCACTGCTCCTGTTTCATCCATTACTGCGCCTAGACTCCCAGTTCGATTGGGCACACAAGTTTTACCACACCAACAATTGGTTCGCAGTTGCCGCGCGACATTTCTTCGATGAGCTGACCGTCGGACAAAACGCGATTGAATTCCATATCGCCACCAACGTCGTGCTCGAAACCGGTTTCACTAATTTGCAATTCGTCGGACTGGCCTCGCTCGCTCGCGAATCGAGCGACCACATGTTCGAGAGGATGGTCACGAGCATTCAGACGGACGAGGCTCGGCATGCACAGATTGGACACCCCGTGCTCGCTACCGTCATGAAGCACGATCCCAAGTACGCGCAGTACCTGGTCGACAAATGGTTCTGGCGAAACTGGCGCCTATTCTCGATTCTGACGGGGCTCTCGATCGATTATTTGACCGCACCGGATCAACGTCCTTACTCATTCAAAGAGTTCATGGAAGAGTGGATTATCGATCAGTTTCTGCGCACCTTGGACGAGTTTGGGCTTGAGAAGCCGTGGTATTGGGACCTTCTCATGGACGAACTTGATATCTACCATCACATGATCTACGCGAGCGCCTACAGTTACCGTGCAACCTTATGGTTCAATTTCGTCGTGCCAGGTCCAGCAGAGAGGAAATGGCTGCGCCAGAAATATCCCAAATATTGGGATGACATGGATGCCGTGTGGGAACAAATCAGCGAACGCTGGCGAACTGTCGGGCCCGGAGCGGAAAACGAATTGGCTGTCCATGGAACTGCCATGCCAACTTTTTGCGATCTGTGCCAGTTGCCGCTGAGCGCAGGTACCCCGCGTAAGAACACTGCCAGGGTCCTCGTCCACGACGGGCGCAAGTACATTTTCTGCTCGGAGCCGTGTCAGTGGATTTTCTTACATGAGCCTGAAAGATATGCCAACCATAAGGATGTTGTGAAGCGCGTCCTCTCCGGAGAGGCCCCGGCTCAGTTGCCCAATTTGCTGACGGAGTATTTTAATCTCACCCCTGATACTTGGGGCAAAGACGTTCATCATGGTGATTACGAGTGGCTCGCAGCTCCAAAAGACTCTGCCGCTTAGCTTGCTGGACTGACGTTTATGCCCGTTCCTCTTTATGGTTTCCTGCAAGGTGACACGGTCGGCCTTCTGATTCTGGCTGACGACGGAGAGACACTCGAAGCCCTGGCACGAAAACTGCAGGCTGCAGCCAGCCTTCGGGTGGCAAGGAGAGAGCAGGTTCGGGTGGTGTACAACGACAAAACAATGGATTTAACTATGACAGTCGCGCAGGCTGGGTTCCAGGCATTGGATCGGTTTGACGTCCTTTCAGGATTGAAGTGATGACGCTTCAAAAGGTCGCCAAAATAGAAAACCTTTGGAGCGGCGAAATGATGGGCCTGGAGATAAATGGTGAGCGCGTTTTGCTGGTCAACATTGATAACCGCATTTACGCCTACGCCGATATCTGTCCCCATCAAAAGAGTCGTCTCAGCGAAGGCACTCTAACCGACAAGATTCTCCGTTGCGCGAGGCATCATTGGGAATTCGATGTTTGCACCGGATCTGGCGTAAACCCTCGGGATGCCTGTTTGAAGGTGTTTCCGATCAGGGTCGATGGAGATGACATCCTTGTCGACATAGATGACGTTAGGAGCTTGGGAGCTGATGTGGACGGAGAGAAGGAACGATGACCGAAGAGGCGGCGGGAGTCTATGACCGAGTCGGTCCTGTTCTCCAAGTGGGAACCGTGGCCAATGCCATTATTGCGGCGATCAAGGATCTGAACCAGGACGTTATGGTCGTGGACCGCGGCGCATATGTAAGAGTTCTGGTTCCGCAATGTTGTGTCGTGACCCGGTCTGCAATCGAAAAGCACCTGGGACGCCCGTTTCGTTTTCCAGGCGAATTGGAAACTGTGATGTCTGCCTTCAAAGGTTCGCTTCAGCTGAACCAGAACGATGCGGCTTGGCGATTTGCTGTGCGGAGCCGCAATTCCGGTTGAACGAACCACGTGCCTTGCCGTCTTTGAGGAGCACACATGTCTCAACAGAAAACGTATTGGCATCTTTTGCAACAAAAGCGGATGCCAACTGAATACGAAATTGTGACTTCAAAACTCCTCTGCTACACCGGCGAGGGCTTCACAGGAAAACGTTTCGAGCTCGATGTTCCGCTGAAAGACTGGTACCGCAGATATCAGGAAGAGTCCCCATTAGTCTGCAGCTCGTGGGAAAAGTTTCGGGACCCACGAGAAACAACCTACACGAAGTACACGGATTTGCAGAGAGAGAAAGAAATCTTCGTCGACGGGATCCTGGATGAAATTGAAACTACGGGTTACGATGCGCACCTTCGCCCTGCATGGCTGCACATTCTCCCAAGAGTGGTTGCGCCGTTCCGGTACCCGGGCCATGGTTTTCAAATGATCGCATCCTACGTCGGCCAAATGGCTCCCAGCGGGCGCATTACAATCGCTGCCGCGCTTCAATCAGCCGACGAGATGCGTCGCATTCAGCGGATCGCGTATCGCATCCGGCAACTTCAGCTCATCTACCCTGGGTTTGCGGCCGACAGCAGAACTTTGTGGCAGACCGACTCGCTATGGCAACCCCTGCGTGAAGTCGTTGAGAAATTGCTTATCGTATACGATTGGGCGGAATCCTTTGTCGGACTCAACCTAGTGCTCAAGCCCCTCGTGGACGAATTGTTCATGAAACACCTGAGCGATGTGGCTCTTCGTCAGGACGACTACCTGCTCGGTCAGATATTTTATTCGTTGAATGAAGATTGCCAGTGGCACCGGCAGTGGAGCGAGTTTTTGGTTCGAATGGCGATCGAAGATAATGTCCGCAACAAGGACATGATTCAGGGGTGGATCAATCAATGGTATCCGCTTGCGGCTCGTGCGGTGCATACATTTGCGTCCCTTCTAGAAGACAGCTTGGAACAGATAAAGACACCGCCACTCGAGCGCATACAAACGACCGTCGATCGCTACTATCGCGACTACCTTCGGACAATGAACCTAGAAGTTGGGTCGTGAATCTTTGAAGGCCCTCCTGGTTCCTTCGGATGACGGCTGGATTCCGAAGTGTATTCCGGATGGGCTTCCGTTTACGGTCACTCATTTTGGAATCTCCTTTGTGTGACTTCCCCAACGACATCCTTCATTCAAGACTGGCGCGTACGTCGCATCCGACCGCAGATCGGAATCCGCACTGGCTACTAACACAATTGCGAGGTCTAAAGGATCGAAGCGACCGCAACCGCCAACCTCTGAGAAGGCAAGAAACGACTAGGGCGAGGAGATGCTCAGCCTGGTGACGGGGGCAACTCAACCACAAAGAGACCAATAGGTCCTCCACAGCGCTTTCAGTTCCCCCCTCAGAAAACTGTGCCGCTCACATCTAAGGTGAATTCGTCCCGGATGTCAATGAAGAAAGAAGTCCGGGACTCCAGAGTGCGGCGGCTTAGCAGCTCGTCAGCCGCGCGGATACGATTCTGAGAACGGTTTTCCAACACCACGTCGAATACCCTCTCTCGGTCGGGTCGACCATCGCGTAATCGAGCTGTCGTGACTCGCGCTCTGCTGGCAGCGGAATATAGTGGCAACAGTTTTGATGACAGACCGAATCTGTTGCGGCGCAGATATTTCTAACTTGTTGAATGTGGGGCATGGGCGATGCTTCACGTACACGCTAAGTCATTGTCGCCAACGTTCGGGAACAATGAATCGTGAGCGAATGTGAGCCGATCGAGACATCGACATCGCAGGGCGAGGTGTACATGCGTACCAAGGTCAGGCGTCTGTTATTCTCACTTACTTTTCCGGTTACTCTCCACTCTCCGGTTACTCTCCACACAAAAAAAATCCGACCCTGTCTCGGCCTAGCAGTGCCGTTCTCAGTTCTTGCCATGGGGAAACTCTCACCGATTCCCATTCACGCAACAGCGGCTCGCATCATTTTCGGCTAAAAACAATAACGCCTGGATGGAATCCTTCGGCCCAAATATCGAGATGACCGACCGTAAAGGTCATGGTATCGTCTTTGCCGAGGCAAACACCGGCAATCCGCTGAAAGGAGACTTTAAGCGGATGGCGCGCCGGAGATTTCAGCATGGCAGTGTATTCCTTAGGGGCACGCGCGAGCTGGTCTGGGTGGGACGGTGGCGAGAAGATGTCATCGAACCAAGCGGCAAGCTGGTGCGGATCCGTAAAACGGAAGTCCTCGGCACCAAAAAGGACCTCCCAACCAAGAAACTGGCGCTGCGTGAATTGGGGTTAAGGCTCGCTCCAATCAACAGCGGCACTTACCGGGCTCTACGTGCGGCGACTTTCGCTGAGTTCGCGGACCTCTGGAAGCACAGTGTCCTTACTCAGCACAAACCGGCAACCCAGTCAGCGGTCAACAGCAATTTGAAAAATTGGTTCGTTCCATACTTCGGCGATTACGCGATGAAGGATATTGGGGCACAGAACATACAGATGTTCGTCAGGAACTGCCCGCTGTCGCCGAAGAGCTGTCTCAATCTTATCCTGACCCTGCGCATGATGTGGAAGAGCGCGAAGGCTTGGGGCTACGTTTCACACAACCCGTTCGATGGGCTGGTCCTCCCGAAGATCACCCATCAGCGGCGCTTCTTTTTCACGATCGAAGAGATACAGCGAATCATTAAGGCGGCCGAGGATCCGCATAAAATACTCTACTGGCTGGCGGCCGAAACTGGCATGCGGGCCGGAGAATTGTTTGGGTTGAGAGTCGAGGATGTTGACCTGGAGGGTTGCGTCATCAGCGTTCGGCAGACTGTGTGGCGCAACGTGATCCAGACCCCCAAGACAGCCAACTCGATCCGACAGTTCGCAATCTCGGCTGCGCTCTCTACTTACTTACGATCCTTCCTGAGCACGTGGCGCCCTAACCTGCTGAATCTGGTTTTCGCCACGAGAGGCGGGAAGCCTTTAGACCGCGGGAATCTCGTGGCGAGGAAGCTGCACCCATTGCTTGACTCTCTTAAGGTCAGGCGATGCGGTCTCCACGCTTTCCGGCACACTAACGGAAGCCTTATGGATAGGCTCCAGACTCCAATGAAAGTGAGACAGTAGCGTCTCGGGCATGCGCCCGGGTCGGACATCACTATGGCCGTCTACACTCACACCGTGAGCGAAGATGATCGTAAGATTGCTCAACAATTAGGCGAGATTTTGGACCCAACTGGTCCCAAGTTCTCGCACAACGAAACTCCAACGATCCAGCATGCGGAGACGATTCAATAGGTTATGGGACTCCGTGGTGAGACTCGGGATGCGCTTCTCGTGGGTAGGTTACTTTCGTGTCATTCACGTCGCGCTGATTCTACAGGCGGTTTGAAGCCGGCGTGAGTGCTTCTTGTTGTTCATTGTTTGCGACGTAAGGAGTTAAAGTGGTATGAAACGCCTCTGCCACGGGAAAAGTTATGTCCACAGCGGTTCGGGTCATCAATCTCGAAGAGGGATTTCCAACTCGCAATCAGGCTTACCAGAAGCTCGAAGCTGCACTGGCCCGCGCGCGGAAAGACGGCATCCCGGCGTTGAAAGTGATTCATGGTTATGGCTCGACCGGTGCGGGCGGAGTGCTGCGGTTTGCCATTCGCGGCTTCTTGCGTCAGCGAAAAGAGAAAGGTGAGATTGCAGCATTCGTCAACGGAGAGAGTTGGTCCAGCTTCGACGAGCGCAGCAAACTACTCTTCAAGAAGGTTCCGCAACTGGTATTAGACAGTGATGTGGGGCGCGGCAACAAAGGAATCACGCTAGTGCTGCTGTGAACTCGTGTTTGGATCGTCGAAGCTCGCGGTGACGTGTATGATCGGCGCGTGAAGGAAGGGGTTAAACCCGGCGTAACGGCATTTGTTTTGGCGGGCGGCAAAAGCTCTCGCATGGGAAGCGATAAGGCCTTCCTCCGATTAGGAGACGAGACTCTTCTCTCGCAAGCGTTGAAGTTGGCAGGTAATGTTGCAGAAGCAGTTTGGATTGTAGGCGACGCCAAGAAGTTTGCAGCCTTCGGGCGGGTAGTCGAGGATGTGTATCGCGATCGGGGACCGCTGGGAGGAATTCATGCGGCACTCTCAGGTTCGACGACCGAGGTAAATGTGATGCTCGCGGTCGATCTGCCCTTCGTGACCCAGAAGTTGCTTCAATATTTGCTTTCGCGGGCGCTGGAATCGGGTGCAATGGTCACGGTTCCGCGTACGGGCTCAGGGTTCCAGCCGCTTGGCGCAGTCTATCGCCGCGGATTTGCGGAGGTGGCGGAACAGTCTCTGTTGGAAGGGAAAAACAAGATCGATTCGCTGTTCGCAAGAGTCGAAACTTGCGTGATTGAAGAGAGCGAGTTGGTGCGGGCAGGTTTCTCGGAGCAGATGTTTCGGAATCTGAACACGCCCGAGGAATTGGAGAAGGCGAAAGAACCACGCCCCACGTGATTCAATTGGTACCATCATCTAAGATAGAAAATAGTCCTAAGGAGAACCGACAGACCGCGATATGGCTAGCAACGGGGATCTGGCACCGTATATCGAATTCAAGGACGTCTCGAAGGCCTTCGGCGAGAACTGCGTTCTCGACCACGTGAGCTTCGATGTGATGGCGGGAGAGACGGTTTGCATCCTGGGGCGAAGCGGTGTGGGCAAATCAGTTACGCTGCAAAATATTATGGGTTTTCTCAAGCCGGATTCAGGCCGGGTGATCGTGGCCAGGGAGGACATTACCGACTACGACGAGGCAAACCTGCAGCGCATCCGCAAGAAAGTCACGATGGTTTTTCAGAACGGCGCGCTGTTCGATTCGCTGACCGTGGGCGAGAATGTGGCATTTCCGCTGCGTGAGCGGCGCGATCTCAAGGAAGATCAGATTTTCCAGATCGTCGACGGACTGCTGGAAATGGTGGGAGTGAAAGAAATGCGCGATTTGCTTCCCTCGGATTTATCCACGGGGATGAAACGATCCGTGGCGATCGCGCGAGCCTTGGCGGCGCAGCCGGAGTGCGTCCTTTATGATGAACCCACAACCATGGTCGATCCGCTGATGGCGCAGTTGCTCGGCGATTTGATCAAGCGGCTCAAGACCCAATTGCACTTGACCAGCGTGGTTGTAACCCACGACATGCGCCTCGCCGAGAAGCTGGCGAACCGAATTGTATTTCTCCACGAAGCCAAGGTGCTTTTCTTTGGTACCTATTCAGACATGGAGAAATGCCAGGAGCCGATCGTGCAGGAGTTCCTCGACCTGGATAGACTGATCTTGGAAGCGTAGGGATGCGCCAGGCTTCAGGCGAGTGTGAATCGTGACCCGGGTCGTTTCTAAAATCCTTCTCGCACCAGTCGTTCGACATTGATGGAGCTGTTGGTCGAATCGCCTCTCATCATTTTCTCCACGTATTTTGCGATCATGTCCACTTCCAGGTTTAGGGGATCGCCGGGCTTGAGGGATTTCAAGTTCGTCATTTCGGTGGTGTGCGGGATAATGGCGACCGTCACTTCGGTTCCTTCCACCTTTGCGACTGTGAGGCTGATGCCTTCGATCGAGAGAGAGCCCTTGAAGATGACATAGCGCGCCAGGTCGGGTGGGATCTCGATGCGCAGCCAATAGTTGTCGGCGCCGGGGATTTCGTCGAGTGCTACGAATTTGCCGGTGCCATCGACGTGTCCCTGGACGATGTGACCGCCGAAGCGTCCATCGGCGCGCATGGGGAGTTCGAGGTTGACCAGCGCGCCCGGTTTGATTCGGGAGAACGACGTACGATTCCAGGTTTCCTCGGCCAGATCTGCGCCGAAGGATTTCGCCGTGATCTCGACAGCGGTGAGGCAGACGCCGCTGACCGCGATGCTGTCACCCTTCTTCAACTCTTTGACGAGGTTGGAAGAAGAAACGGTGAGCCGGCGGTTCTCGTTTTCGTGGCCGATATCGGTGACGCGTCCAACTTCTTCGATGATGCCGGTGAACATGGAATCTCCTTCATTTCACCACAGAGGCACAGAGACACAGAGAAGGCAAGATAGGGAAATCACAGAGAAATAAATGGATTCTCGTTTTTCGCTGTGTGCCTCTGTGGTGAAATGCGTCTCAATCCGCATATGGATCTTTCAAGTATCCTTCAACTGCAAAATCTTCGCCAAAATGGCGCAGGCGCGTGGACCTTACGTGGGCCGCGTCATTAAGGCTCGCGAATCCTGCGCCTCCGGCGAACGGCACGGAAGCTGTGCCTCCCAGAATTCTCGGAGCGTAGTAGAGAAAGATTTTATCGACGATGCCCGCGAAAAGTGCGGCTGCGTTGACCATGGCGCCCCCTTCAATCATCAGGCTGGTGATCTCCATCTCACCAAGGAAGCGGAGGACGGCAGCCATGTCGGGATGGCCCTCCGAGTTTGCCACGGGTAACTGTTCCACGCGAACGCCGAGCTTCAGCAACTGCTTCTTCTTTTTCTCTTCGGCGAAAGAGCATAGCACGAGAACATCGTCCTGGGCGGTCTTGGCCACTCGGGATTCGAGGGGCAAGCGCAGACGCGAATCAAGCACCACGCGAAGCAGCGGGCGGCGGCGAGGACGGCCACTGCGGTCAGTGAGCAACGGATCGTCGGCAATCACGGTGCCGACACCTACGAGAATAGCGTCGCTCTGATGACGAAGCTCCTGCACGTGAGCGCGTGCGGATTCACCGGTGATCCAGGCGGTGCGAGTCGTGTTCCCAGCTGCGGGATTCAGCGATTGATTTGGAGGCGGTGCGATTTTGCCGTCGAGCGTCATAGCGGCCTTTAGCGTGACCAGCGGAATGTGCTGGCGAATGTATTTGGCGAAGGACTCATTGAGCGCTTTGGCTTCTTCTTCCAGTAGTCCGGAGGAGACGTTGATCCCGGCGCTGCGAAGTTTGGCAAAGCCCTGGCCGCTGACCAGCGGATTCGGGTCCAGCATGGAAGCCACTACGCGGGAAATTCCGGCGGCGATCAGCGCACCGGCGCAAGGTCCAGTTCGGCCCTGATGCGAACACGGTTCCAGGTTGATATAGAGAGTTGCGCCGCGAGCTTTTTCTCCGGCTTGTTCGATGGCAAGGACTTCTGCATGCTTCAGGCCGTCGTAGGTGTGGCTGCCCTTGCCGACGACTGTGCCTTTCGCATCCACAATAACGGCTCCCACACATGGGTTGGGTGAGGTCAATCCGATACCTTGCCGGGCCAGATCAAGGGCTCGGCGGAGGAAGAGTTCGTCAGTATCGGGTGATGTAGTCACGGCTGACACATTATTCCACCACGGAGACACGGAGGCACAGAGAGGACAAATGCTCGCCTTACGGCCTGCGCGGCAGAAACGATCGGAAGGAATCGTCCTCCGGTTCGGCGACTGCCGCGCCGCTGCGGCTTTTGGGACCGTGGCGGACTGGAACCAGCCTGTCCGCAAAGGGATCCGCCGGCGGTTGTAAGCAATTCCCGATTCTATGCCTTACAAAAGGAAATCACGCAAATAAAGAATCCACAAAATCTTTAGCGTTGAAGGGCAACAGGTCTCCGGCCTTTTCACCGACGCCGACATAGCGGACGGGCACACCCAGCTCTCGGGAAATTGCAACCACTACGCCGCCCTTAGCGGTGCCGTCGAGCTTGGTGAGCACAATACCGGTTACCCCGGCGGCATCCGTGAACTGGCGTGCTTGTTGCAAACCGTTTTGCCCGGTGGTGGCGTCCATCACCAGCAAAGTTTCGTGCGGGGCGCCGGGAATGATTCGTTGCGCTGTGCGGCGCATTTTGTCGAGCTCCGCCATGAGGTTGGTTTTGGTGTGAAGACGTCCGGCGGTGTCGACGATCACGTAATCGGTATGGCGCGCGGAAGCGGCTTGCAGAGCGTCGTAGAGCACGGCTGCCGGATCGCCACCGGCTTTGGTTCGGATGACTTCGGTCCCGGTACGTTGTCCCCAGATTTCCAGTTGCTCGATGGCGGCGGCACGGAAAGTGTCGGCTGCGCACAGCAGCACAGTTTTGCCCTGCGAACGAAATACTTGCGCAAGCTTGCCAATGGTCGTCGTCTTTCCTGTGCCATTGACGCCGACCACGAGGATGACCTCCGAGGTGCCGTCGACTTTCTGAACCGGACGGATGTTGGCGGCATTCAAGATGTTGAGCAGCTCTTCTTTCAACAGGCGTTTTAGTTCGTCGGCATTTTTGATCTGCTTGCGGTCGGCTTTTTCGCGAAGCTTGTCCAGGACTTCACGGGTGGTCGTGTTGCCAAGGTCGGCGCCAATCAGGGTGGCTTCAAGGTCGTCCAGAGTGGCGCGGTCGATTTCCTTGCCAATGGAAACAACTTCTTCGATGCGCTGGCTGAGGTTTTCGCGAGTACGCGTCACCGCCTCTTTCATGCGGTCGAAGAGGCCCGGCTTCTGCTGCTCGTCCAGGCTGCCAAAAAGGGTCTGAATCATAGACGTTGGGAATCGTGCGCTAAGTATCAATTATAGCGGCAGGTGACGATTGAAACCGGAAGCAGGGCAACTACTGACTAAGCGGGAGCTTCGGAAACGACCGGGGCAGCGGCCGGATGCGTCGAGGGGACGGGCACAGAGGATGTAACTGGTACGGACGGCGCGGGCGTGCTTTGGCGCGGGATACGAATGTCGCCGCGTCCATAGATTGCGGTTATGGCCGCGACGGCAGTGGGATCGAGGCGCTTGCCCGATAGATTGTGAATGATCTTTAAAGCGTCCAGGGGAGAATGTGCGTGTTGGTAAGGACGGTTGGTGGTGAGCGCATCGAAGGTGTCGGCGACCGCGATGATGCGAGGCAGGAGTGGGATCTCGTCTCCCTTTAAGCCATGCGGGTAACCGCGGCCGTCGAGCGATTCATGATGCAACTCGATGCCGGGAATCATGTCCTTCAGCTGCGCCACCGGACGCAGAATATTGGCGCCCTTGGTGGTGTGCGTTTTCATGATGTCGAATTCTTCCGGAGTAAGTGCGCCCGGCTTCTTGAGAATGCGGTCTTCGATTCCAATTTTGCCAACATCGTGCAGTTGGGCGGAGATGCGCACGGTCTCTATGAAATCTTCCGACACGCCCATTTCTTTGGCGATCATCATGGAATAGCGAGTGACACGGTCGGAGTGACCGCGAGTGTAAGGATCTTTTTCGTCGACCGCTCCGGCGAGCATCTGAATCGAGCCCATGAACAAATCGCGGTTCTCGGTTGCGGCTCGTTTAAGGTCGAGCACGAAATGCTCGAGCTCTTCGGACATGACATTGAAGGTGTCAGCCAGTTCGCCGATTTCGGTGCGGCTCTTGACGTGAACGCGCTGTGAAAAATCTCCACCCGCGATAGCCCGGCTGAAATGGGTAAGGACTTGCAGCGGATTCGTAATCCGGCGGGCGGCGAAAATACTGATGCCGATGCTCAGGGCAATGGCCATGATTGCCAGATTGCGGGCGTTGCGCTGCATCTCATACACGCCACGGTAGGCCTCGGCGCGCGGTTTTTGCACCACTACGGCCCAGTCGAGGTTGGTCACGGGACTGTACGTGCCAAGCATTCTTGTGTTGGTGTTGCCATCGCGGACGTTGAATTCCCGGGTCGCGGCCACCATTTGCACCTTGGTACCCGCCTCGACAAAATTCCGCACGATTTCGAGGTTCGACATATCCTGACCGGTCGCATAATCAGAAGTGGCACCAGCGACCAGTCGCCCCTGGCTGTCCACTACGTACGGCGTGAGACCGCCCCGGTTGACCTCCTGCAGGCGGCGTATCAGGAATTGCAGGTCCACGACGGAACCGATCATGCCCAGGAAGCTGCCACCATACATCACCGGAGTGCTGACCAGCATCACGGTGCGGGCCGACTTGCCAGTGCCCACTACAAGTGCTTGGCCGTTGTAGACTCGAGCTTCGCGGGCGGCGGCATAAGCGCGCTCCAATTCGCGCTGCAAAAAGGCGTCGGGAGCGATTCGGCCAGCGGAAATCCCCTTGGCATCGGCATTCAACAGTGTGGCATAAGCGAGGTCGTCGGAAGAGGAAACAAAATTTTCTAACAAAGCGCGCAACTCGGGCGCTTCAACATGTTCGGAAGTGATGTCCCCGCCGCTGGCGACTTGGAGTGCGGAGGCCAGATTCGCCTGCATCATGCGGAGAGATTCCTGGTGCTGCGAAATGTCATCCGCGAGGGAGCGCGTGACGGTATTCTGCAGGAGCCTTTCGTTGGTAATCAGGCGGTCCCGGTTGATCGACTCCACCTGGGCCGAGTAAAAATACATGGGGACCACGCTGATCAGTACGAGCACACTTAGAATGACGTACAGAATGGGCAGGCGAGATGGCGTTGGCAAATTCAGCGACAAGTGACCCCTGCACGCGGCGTTTTCTACTCAACTAAAGCTTCAGCGATAGGTTAAGTGTAGCGTGACATCGCGGTCGTTTATTGTTACGAAGGTACCCCGGAAAGCGGTGCCCTTCAGCGGTTTGACAGGATTTGCGGAGGTCTGGAGAATGGCCCCTCAAGGCGATTTCTTTTCCGGCTAAGTGGTTGATGGAATGATCCTATGACTTCACTTCGGGGTGCCAAATCTGGCAGGTCAGAGGTTGAAGGCCGGTCCTCCAAGCGGAGGCGCGGGGAATGGGGATATCTGATTATCTGGGAATTTCGAGTCCGCCCAGGGATGGAGAAACGCTTCGAGAAAATCTATGGATCGGACGGCGATTGGGCGCAACTCTTCATTCAGGATGAATCATATATCGGAACAGATTAGTCCACAGCCTGAACGGCGAGCGGACGTATATAACGCTGGATTTCTGGAAGTCGCGACAGGCCTACGACAAATTTCGGAAACGGCATCTTGCCAACTACAAGACTCTCGATCAACGGTGCGAGGA
>Ga0210395_10001326_pt1 | contig 19224 bp, 9 predicted proteins | sample IncBWH4OmetaG_FD_150861 | JGI IMG/M metagenome (GOLD analysis project Ga0210395, IMG submission 150861) | Forest soil microbial communities from Barre Woods Harvard Forest LTER site, Petersham, Massachusetts, United States - Inc-BW-H-4-O ...
CCCCCGATACCGGGCGTCGGCGCCTGCGGGGTTAGCCCGCGGGTGTAGTTCAATGGCAGAACGTCAGCTTCCCAAGCTGATAGTGCGAGTTCGATTCTCGTCACCCGCTCCTAGAAAAAAGCCACGTCAGCGGCGCCTTCCGGTCAGCTTGGGCCTCTCGCGATCTGTCATTGACACTGAATTTCTCGCAATTTCTCACATCCTTTCTCGTGGCTCACGCGCCGAGCAGCGCGGCGATGGCGTCGCGGGCGGCTTCCAGGTCACTCGGCAGGACCCGGATGTAGTGCTTGAGCGCGGTCGCGCCGCAGTCGGCGTGCCTGCCCAGGCGGAGACGACCGCGATCGGCACCTGGCCCGAGTTGAGCAGGTAGGACAGCGCGGAATGGCGGGCGTGGTAGAAGGTGATCTTTCTAAGCCCGCCGCAGGCCACTAAGCAGTAGAAGGCGCCCGTAATCGCTCCGTGGTGTAGCCAGAACCGGTCTCGTCGGCGCCACGTAGCGGCCGTGGCTGCCTGGCTGATAAGCCTCTCCGGCAGCTAGCCGTTCCTTGTGCTGAAGCCGCCGCAGCTCACGGAGTGCTTTAACCGTGCCATCGTCGGGCGGGAGCGTCCGCTCGTGCCAGTCTCGCTCGACGATGCGTGGAGACGGAGATGGGGAATGACGATGCCAGGAAGCCCGACAGTGCGCGGCGGGCACCGTCCTGCAGCGAAGGGTTCCTGCCTCTGGCCACTCGGGTTGTCTCTGCGGCCGATTGAGCGTAGCGTCCGGCTCTGGAAGGTGTTCGTCCATCTGCGCGCGGACGACAGCGATATCCCTTCCGGCTGCTCCGGACCTCGGTAGTCCCGTGCGCTCTGCGAAACCGAGGTGCCCGATGGCCGCGTCTGCGCTTAGCCGTGCTCGCTCTCCGTCAGCGAACCACTTCAAGACATGACGTCATCGCGGCGCTCCGAACTACGGATGCCGACCCGCAGCTCGACGGCTCCGGCTTGTCGAGCTGGGCATGGCCTAATCCGAGAACCTGCCACGATGCCTGACAATCCACCGGAGACAGGCCTGGCCGAGGCGGCTGCCTCGGCGGCTGGCGGACAACGGCGGCCTGCATGTGGTCCCCATTCCGAAGGGAGCGCCGGACCCGCCAAGGTCCAAGCTATCGTCGAGCTGCGCCCGGCGCTGCGGAGCAGGCAGCTCCGCGAGGCCGTCGCCGGCCTGCCCGCTGACGGCCGGACCACGCCCAGGGGCGCACCCCGCAACCTCACAAGTTCGGCGCCGCCTTCTGACACTCCCGCCACGAGAGTCGCGTCACCTCGCCGCCCATCGCCCTGTAGACCTCATGCTCCCGTCGCTGTGCGCGGTCGCCGAGGCCCTCGGCGTGCGCCCGTACTAGAGCCAACGGCAGCCAGATCCGGAGCCCCGGCGGCCGCCGGGTAGTGCCATACAGCGATCCACGATCCGCTCCTTGGAGGAAAGAATGACGTAACGCACTCCGAACGCGGCCCAGCCAGAGGTTGCGACGGGCGTCCAGCACCTGTTCAAGGCCGTGTACGCCGGGGGCGTGCCGCAGCAGACACTGGAGCTAGTTCACCTGCGCGAGCCAGGTCAACGGCTGCAGCGCCTGCGTCGACGCCGGCGTCAAGAGCGCCACGAAGGCCGGCGTCAGCCCCGAGAAGCTGCTCACCGTCGCCGCTTGGTATGAGAACCCGCTCTTCGACGACGCCGAGCGCGCCGCGCTGGCGCTCGCTGAGGCTGAGACCCGGCTGTCGGACCGGCCCGGCGCGGTCACCGATGAGATCTGGGCCGAGGCCGCCAGGCACTACGATGAGCGGCAGCTCGCGGCTCTGGTGCTGATGGTCGCGGTAACCAACTTCTTCAACCGCCTCAACACGACCCTCCGCGTGCCAGCCGGGACCGCATGGGACTGACGCCAGACCGGCGACTTCCCACGCCGGCGGCACGCATGCTGGCACGCCTGGCGGAGGATGCGGTGCACGCCCCGTCATCGGCTAGCCCGGCCGGCTGCGGATACGCGCCAGCAGCGCCAGCCCGACGATAACGACCGCCCCGCCAGGCGGCGCGAGCGCGTTCGGTACGGCCGACTGCGCAGCTGCCGTGGTCATGGCCTGACGCCACTTGCCTCTCGCCTCTCCTTCACGAGGAGGGCGAGGACCTGGTGCTTCATCATCGGAATGGTTAGGGAGGTCCGTTGAGCGGACTGCGGCCCGCGAATCGGCAGGTAATGCTGCTGTGGGCGGCAAGTGCGGGAAACGCGGGTGCCTCCTGGATCATGCTGGTCGCTGTTTTCGTATGGGTGCTCCGCCATTTCCCGGCATCTTCACTCGCGATTGTGGAACTCGTCGGCACGCTGCCTGCCCTGTTGTGCATGCCGTTCGCCGGGGCGATTACCGATCGCCGCGATGTCCGGAGGCTGGCGCTGGGCTCGATGACGGTTCAGGCGCTTGGCCTGCTGGGCGTGCTGGTGACGCTGAGGGTCGGCCTGTGGGAGATCGCAGCCTGCTACGGCTTGCAGGGCGCAGCCGGGGCGGTATGGCCGCCAGCGCGGCAGCGGTGGCTGTATGCGCTGGTCCGCGAGGACCGCAGTCGCGCCGCGGCCAACGCCGCGATTGGCTCAGTGGGCGGCGTCATGACAATCGCGGGCGCGGCGCTGGGCGGGGTCTTGTCGGCCTGGAGCACAAGCGCTGCGCTCGCGGCAGCTGCCGGGCTCCAGCTTGCGGCTACCGTGCCCGTGCTGGTCCTCGCACGGCCGGCATTCCAGCAGCGTGCGCAGGCAGGCGGTGCTCTCCGGTCTCTGCGTGCCGACCTGGCTGAGGGATTAACCGCGCTGCGGGCTCTGCCCCTGGCGAGGTCAGTAATCTGGGTAGGCATCTCCTGGGGCCTCATCGGCGGTGCCTATAACGTTTTGCTTGCCGCCTATGTCACGGACGATTTGCACGGCGGCGGATTGCTGCTCGGCGTGTTTTACGTTGTGGATGGCGCCGCGGTGATCCTGGGCTCGGTGCTGGCGGTCCGCCTCAGCCGGGGGTCGCATCTGGCTGCCTATGCGCTGGCATATGTGCTGCAGGGTGCCGCGTGGGGTGCAATGTTCCTGGGGGGTCAGCCCGCATGGGGCGCGGCACTGCTGGCGGTCATGCGGACCGCGAGCGGCGTGATCATCGCCCTTGACACGACGATCCTGCTGGCTACCGTGCCTGGGCGCCTGCGAGGCAGGATCACCAGTTTGCACATGACTACCTATGGCGCGGCGTCCAGGGTGGCGCTGGCGGTCTTCGCCGGATTGCTCGCGATGACCGGGGTGAGGACCGTGGGCGTAGTCGCTGGCGCAGCCTCCGTCATAGTCGGGGCCGCATGGTGGGCGCTGAACGGGCGGCGCGCCCGTCCTCAATATATGGGCGCGACATCCGCAGCCGACGCCCCGGACAATCCCGCTAAAATCTCCAGCCAAACCGCAGGCGGAATAACTTGACGCGGGAAGGTGTCGGCATTGAATTCCGAGGCGGCCCGAGTGGGGCTCTCCCCGAGGGTCGGGCTCTCGCTGCCGCGGTGCCCGCCACGTGCCCGATCCAGCATGGCGTGGACGACCGGATCGCCTTGTCGCCACTCATGATGCACCGCCGTCCTGCCTGATCATGCAGTCGATGACCTCCAGCACCCAGCGGCAGCTGACCTCCTGCCGCCCGAGGTCATAGGCGATCATTCGGCAGCGCCGTCTCACATTCGTCTCACAGACTGTATGGATCGGCCGGATTCTGGCGCACCCGTTGGACAAGTGAGAGGTCCTGACGTGCAGGAACAGCACGCATGAGCACTCAGCGGACGTTCCCGCTTGTTTCCCAAGCTGACAGTGCGAGTTCGATTCTCGTCACCCGCTCCACAAGAATACCCAGGTCAACGTAGCCATTTAGGGTTGGTGTTCGCCTTTCGCGACATGTCATTGGCAGCCGATTTCTCACAATCCCTCTCGCTCACGCCTCCGTGGAGCGCGCTCCCTGCGCCTCCTCAACGAGGTCGTGCACTGGAACGGAACCAGATGGACGCGCGTCGCTACCGTCGAACCCGGCGGCACCGGGAGCAGCGCCGGCAACCACCTCTACGGGGTTGCCTGCCCGTCCACGGCGAACGGCTGGGCCGTCGGAGTCTTCCACCTCAAAGCCCGCGGTCACACTAGCCCGACCATATCCTGCACTAGAACAGGACCAGATGGTCCGCAGCATGACAGGCGTCGCGCCATCCAGCGTGCCCGTAGCGCCACCGTGAACACGCCAATCTCAACACGTCCGCGGCGGCAGAAGCGGATGTTCGGACGGCATCAGTAGCCGGGAGACTGGCGGGATTGCTGCACCAGGCGAGCCCGCCGATGAGCCGGCCACCCTCCTGCGCTGTCAAGCGCGAGCGCATCACGCCGCTTTGGCGACTCGTTCACGATCCTGGCTGGGACACCCCGTGGTGGCCGGGCGCGGAATCGGAACCCGTCCGGTAGGACGGGTCGGGCACCTCGATGAAGTCCCGCTCGCAGAGCTGAGTCGAGGACCTGGTGTCACCGTGCGGTCAAGGCCGGCCGCCACCGCGTCATGACAGCCGATCACCTCATCCACCAGCGCGGCATGGCCGGGTGTACCTGTATCCCGGATAGGCGCCAGTCACGTCGCGAACCGACCCGTCGCTCCGCTCACCTGGTGCGGCAGATAGGCCCAGCCCCACTCCACCAGCGCGCCGCCGCAGAACCATAGCCAACGCGGCCAGGTGCCGCCGTCGCAGGCGTATCGTTTCCCGGATCCAGCCAGCTCCCCGAATGCGGCGTTGCTGTTCATCGCGCGCAGCCGTCGAACGGTTCATGCAGCCACCCGTCGACCCCCGATATCAGTCGATTGCTCACCGGCGACTACGACGCGTGACCAGCTGGAGGAAGCTGGCACTCGATCGATTCGCGCTCGTCGCGGCGAAAGTGGCTTGTACGGCGTGCACCAGGACCTGGTCGGCTTCGTTGAGGATTCGTCAACGGCCAGTGGGCCAGCAGGTCGCTGCCGTGCGCGATCGCAGCCGGTCACGCCCCGATGCGGCTGCAGGAAGGGCGGCTAATAATCAGACTTGGCGTGATTCTGGACATGGGCTGGCGGTCACGAGTGTCCTGATTTCTTGAACTGCTCAGGCGCAGGGGCCACAATCCTCACGAGGGACCTGGGGGTTTCGGAACATGGAACTGCTTGAGCGAGAATCATTCCTGCGGACGCTGGGTGAATACGCCGCTGAGGCCAGAGCAGGCGATGGGCGGCTTGTCCTGGTGTCGGGCGAGTCCGGAATGGGCAAGACGGCGCTCCTGGAAGCCTTTGGGCAGAAGCTCGAGGGCGCCCGGTGGCTCTGGGGTGCGTGCGACGGCCTGCTCACCCCGCGGCCCCTCGGCCCGCTGTTCGACATCGGTGCCCAACTCGGCGGCGAGCTGGGTGCCGCTTGCCGGAGCGTGGCTTCGCGCGACCGCCTGTTCGCCTCGTTCCTGGCTGAGATCGGCACGCCCGCGAACTTCACCGTCGTGGTGATCGAGGACGTCCACTGGGCCGACGAGGCGACGACAGATCTGCTGAGCTTCGCCGGCCGCCGGCTGGGCCGGATGCCGACCCTGATCCTAGTCACCTATCGGGACGATGACCTCCGAGATGACCACCCGCTCAAGATTGTGCTGGGTGACCTCGCGACCCAGCGTGCTACCCGCCGGATGCGGATGCCGCCGCTATCGGTCGAAGCCGTCCAGACCCTCGCAGGGCCCCGGAACGTCGATGCCGCGAAGTTGCACGCCGTGACAGGCGGCAACCCGTTCTACGTGAGCGAGGTCCTCGAGGCTGGCTGGCCGTCTATCCCCGCGACTGTGCGCGACGCCGTGGGGGCGAGGCTCGCCCGGGCATCGGCTGCAGCCCGGCGGGTCGTGGAGTCCGCAGCCATCATCGGAACCCGGGTAGACAGAACGCTGCTTCGGCAGATTCTGGCCGACAGCGGTGTTTCGATGGAGGACTGCCTGGCTACCGGCATTCTCGTACCGGACGGCACAGGCCTGCGATTCCGGCATGAGCTAGTCCGGATGGCGGTGGCGGCCGGGGTGGCCCCGCACCGAAAAGCGGAGCTGCACGCACGCCTGCTCACTGTCCTGGAGGAGTGGGGCGATCTCGACCCGGCGGTCCTGGCCCACCACGCGGAGGGCGCCGGCGATCACCAGGCCGTTCTCAGGCACGCCCCGGAAGCGGCCAGACGGTCATCGGCGCTCGGGGCCCATCGTGAGGCGGCGGCGCAGTTCGAGCGTGCCCTGCGGTGCGCTGATGACAGCAACGGGCAGACTTTCGCGCCTTTGTACGAGGGTGTGGCTGACGAGTATGCGCTGCTCGACCGCTGGCCAGAGACTGAGGCGGCGCTGCGTGCCGCTCTGGCGTTCAGGCGTGAGCTCGGCGATGCCGTCGGCGCCGGGAGGGACCTGTGTATTCTGTCGACCGCGCTGTGGCGGCTGTGCCGCGGTGGTGAGGCCGAGCGAGCCGCGCGGGAGGCCGTCCTCATCCTTGAATCGGCGCCGCAGAGCCCGGAACTGGCGTGGGCATACGCCAAACTTGGCGTGAGGATCCTGACCTCGGGACGAAAGGACGAGGGCCTGGAGCTGATTGGCCGGGCTCGCGCCATCGGCGAGCAGCTAGACCAGGCGGACGTCGTGAGTTTCGCCCTGAACGCAATCGGCCTGACTCTCGTGGAGGACGGCCAGGACGGGATCCCGGCGATCGAGCGGGCGCTGCAGATCGCACTGGATGCCGATGTGCAAGAGGCGGCGGGCCGCGCCTACTCCAGCCTCCAGGAGGCCAGCATCTGCCTGCACCGCTATGACGACGCGGGCCGGTATTACACCGAGGGAATGGCCTACTGCGACGATCGTGAACTCGGCGTGTTCAGCACGTGCCTGAGCGGCGGCCGGGCCAGCGCCTTGCTGAAAGTCGGCCGGTGGGACGAAGCCGCGGCCATCTCAGCCCAGATGCTCAGCCGGCCGGGGATTTCGCCGGTGAACCGCCTGAACCCGCTCATCGCCCTGGGCGCCGTACGGGGCCGGCGTCGTGAGGAGAACGCCTGGGACCTGCTGGACGAGTTAATCGCCCTCGCGGAGGGAACGGCCGAGCCATGCTGGATAGTCCCCGTCCGCGCCGTCCGCGCGGAACTGAGATACCTGACCGGAGAGCCCGACCTGGCCGTCCGGGAAGTCCGGGCCGCCAGCGAGCACCTCGCGCACGTTGATGCGTGGGACGCCTGGTCGGTTGCCATCTGGATGTCCAGGATGCAGCAGCCGATGGATGTTCCCGCGAAGCCGCCCGGGCCCTATGCGCTGGAACTGGCCGAGGACTGGAAGGCCGCCTCGGTCCAGTGGGAACACCTTGGGCGTCCCTACGACGCTGCGCTGGCGGGGATCAGCTCGGCTGACGAGACCGACCTCAGGGATGCTCTCGTAAGGCTGGAGGCGCTTACCGCCAGGACCGCCGCGGCCTTCGTCCGGCGGCGGATGAAGGCGGTCGGCATGAAAGCGATCCCGCGCGGGCCGCGGCCGGCCACGCAGGACGCGCCGGCCGGGCTGACCGCACGGGAGCAGGAGGTCCTAGCGCTGCTGTCAGAGGGCTTGCCGGACCGGGAGATATCGCGGCGGCTGTTCATATCCGAGCGGACGGTGCATCACCATGTCTCTGCGGTGCTGTCCAAGATCGGCGTGCCGTCCAGGACGGCGGCGGCCCGCGAGGCCGTGCGGATGGGCATCGGAAACGTAACCTAGGCATCCCACCGCCAAACCTAGGCAATGCATCGCCCAACCTGGGCATTTCTCCCGATTACTCCGCTGGCCTGGCCGGCCTACGGTCGTAGCGACAACCGACGACCGCAAGGAGGCCGCCCGTGCCGCTGTTCATGGATGTGCACGAGATCGCCGGCGGAGTGGCGATGGATGACGTGGCACAGGCCCATCTCGCCGACCTCGAAATCCAGTCGGCACATGACGTGCGATACCTGCGGTACTGGGTTGACGAGGCATCTGGGCGAGTGTTCTGCCTGGTAGAGGCCCCATCAGCGCAGGCCGCTGCCGACGTGCATCAGAAGGCTCACGGCCTGGTCGCCGATCAGATCTTCCAGGTCCAGGAAGGATCCTAGAGCTGACATGACCGATAAGAGCGAGCATGTTGAGATATCCCGGCGCAGATGGCTGGCCGGCGCCGGAGCGGCGGGAGCCGGGCTTGCTGCCGCATCGGTAGGGCTTCTGCCGGGTGTTGGCCCTGCCGCCCGCGCTGCGGCTGCCGCGCCGACCGGGCTGCCAGGCCGGCTAGGTCCCGGCATCCCGCCGGACAGCGGATTGTTCGGGCGGATCTTCCCCGGGCTGCCGCCGTTCGCTGATGCGACCGACGCAGTCCGCGCCGCGCTGCTCGAGGTCGGCATGCAGGGCGGGATCATGGATGCAGGCGATGACCTCGCGGCCGGCCCGAAGAACCTCATCGTCGACCCGACCGTGAACGGCAACCCGACCGCGGCCAATCCCTACGGGACCAACCCCGACAACCCGACGATGACAGCCGGGTCGACGTTCGTGGGCCAGTTCACCGACCACGACATCACCTTCGACCAGACCTCGGCCCTCGGCGTGACGGCCAACCCGCTGGCCTCGCCGAACACCCGGACTCCCGCGCTCGACCTGGACTCGGTGTTCGGCGGCGGCCCCGGCCTGCGCCCGGACCTCTACGTCCAGAACCCGGACGGGTCGGTGGGGCCGGAACTGAAAATCGGGTCCGGCGGAGTACATGAGGACGTCCCCAGGGTGGCCAACGGCGACGGCACCTACACCGCTCTGCTGGGCGACCCGCGCAACGACGAGAACATCATGATCGCCGGTTTGCATTGCGGCCACATCCTGTTCTACAACCGGGTGCTATCCGACCTGGGCAGCTTCAGCCTGCACGCCTTCCCGGCCGCCAGGAACACCGACCTGTCCGGCCGTTACGCCCGGTTCGTGATCGCTCGCCAGATCACGTTGTGGCACTACCAGTGGCTGCTGGTCAACGAGCACCTCCCCCAGATCGGCGGGCAGGCCGTCGTGAGCGACGTCCTGTCCAGGGGTAATCGTTTCTACCGCCCGCCGGCCGGCGACGCGTTCATGCCGATCGAGTTCGGCGCCGCTGCCTACCGGTTCGGCCACTCCATGGTCCGGCCCTCCTACCGCGCGAACTTCACCAGCGGTACGGGCGACAGCACCAGCCCGACGGCCGACCCGTTCTTCGGCCTCGTCTTCGACGCGGCCCAGCCTGACTTCAACACCCCCGCCGACCGCGACGACCTGCTCGGCGGCTACCCTGCCGCGCGCCGCTACGTCGGCTGGCAGACCTTCTTCGACCTGGGCGACGGACAGGTCAAGAACAACAAGAAGATCGACACCACCATCTCCTCGGTGATGTTCACCCTGCCGCTACCCGCGATCGCGCCGCACACCCAGACCGCGCCCACCGTCCTGCCGCAGCGCAACCTGCTCCGCCAGCTCACCTGGAGCCTGCCCTCCGGCCAGGCAGTCGCCCGAGCGATGGGCGCCGCCCAGCTCACCGCCGCCGACCTCGACGACATCGCCGGCGTCTACGCCCCGTTCGCCGTGAGCACGCCGCTCTGGTACTACATCCTCGCCGAAGCCAAAATCGCCGCCGGAGGCGTCAATCTCGGCCCGGTCGGCGGCCGGATCGTTACCGAGACCCTCATCGGGCTCCTGCGCGCCGACCCGGCCAGCTACCTCAACCTCTACCCCCGCTTCGAGCCTTTCCTCGGCACCGACCTGGCCCTCGGGTCCACCCCGAACACCGCCATCACCGGCAACCGCACCTACACGCGCGCTCACTTTCTCTATTACGCAGGCGTGGTGACTCCGGGCACCTACCGCTAGCCGCACATCACACCCGATGCCGGAGCAATCGCATGAGTAAGCCGATCGAGCCTGGGGCTGCAGGTTAACGCAGCCCTCGACCAGCCGAACGCTGGCGGAGACCCCTACACGCAGTGCTACCGGCTGTACCTGGCCGCCTGATCAACACCGGATTCAGCCTCGTTACGGACATCCACAGCGTCGCTGCTGACCTTTCCGCTTATGCGGCGACCGACAGGAGACAGTGGTGCCTAGCCTCTCAGATGTCGTGATTACGTTCAACACTCATGGTGACAACAAGAATGACTCGACCATACTGCATGTCTTCGTCAAGAACAGGCTGAGTACCTCGCTGAGTCCCGAGCAGGATACCGACTTCATCTCGAACTGGCTGGCCTTCAACCGTTACTCAGGAGCCGGTGACCTGGCCGACGAGTACAACCCGTATCTGGCTTCTGCGATCAACCTGGCGCCTATTCAGGCTTTCGATGACCCGTCTTCTCATACCTTCCACCTCATCCTGCGAGCGGATGATATCGATGCCGACGAGATCGTGCTGCCAGTGGTCAACATCCACATCCAGACCGACGGCAGTGACGTCTGGATGTTCGACTACGTGATCGCCTTTGTCTTTGACGACGGCCAGAACTTCACCTTCTCCTCCGACGTCAACGGCGTCAAGGGAATCACCCTTGACCAGGATAATCGGAATTATTCCGGCATCTGCCGGGAGAACCCGCTGCGCACGCCCGATGTGCCGGTCCAGCCCCTGAGCAACGCCGTGCTGAACAAGGTCACGCTGGAACTTGCCACGCACGACGACAATAAGGACCCCGGCACCCGGCTGGACGTTGAGATCGTCAATCGCCTGGGACCGTTGTCCGCTCCTGCCCTGGCTATCGGCGTCAACCTGTTCGCCGGGGAAGAGTTCCCGGTCTCGGGTGATGGCTCCTACCGGATGTTCAGCTGGTCTGTCGCGGACGGGTCGCTCGCGCACAGCAACATCCGGCTGGCGGACATTGTCCTGCCGGCCGTCAGCATTTTCATCGAGCCGGACGGGGACGATCGGTGGGCTTTCGACTTCCAGGTCACCTTCGAGTTTGTGGACCCCGACGACTACGTTGGCAAGCCCACCATATTCTCATCCCGCACTAGCGGGATTGTCCTGGATCAGGAAAACAATAGGTATACCGGTGTCTACCAGGGCCGGCCGTTCCCTACGGTGACACCGCCCACGGCGCCGGAGCTCACGCTCCAGCCCGTGGACCACGTCAAGAATCCCAAGGTAATTCCGCTGGAATTCCTCCGGCAGAAATTTGCCGAGTTCATTAACGAACGTAACGGTGATGATGACAGCCACAACCCGCCACTCAATAAGATTCGGCTGCACAACGCCGGTGAGTTCCAGACTCATACGATTGCGGAAAGCTACCTGAACCGGAAGTCGATCACAGCGGGGCCGCCATCCCCGGCGCTAGGCGGACGGCAGTCGGTGAATTACTTCCCAGCGGCGATCAGTCTCGGCCAGCTTCCTTATAATTACTATCTCAACGACATCAACAGCTCCAGTATCAGCATCAGCGTCGATGCTGACCAGGTGACTCCTTTTACCGTCTCGGTCGAATTCGAGACCGGGGGCGGTGCCGAGTTCCTTGGCGGACCTATCGTGGTCGACGCCATCAGGTTCGGCATCTCACTGCTGCTGACGCTGGATGTGGACGAGTCCGCCAGATCTAACGTCAACGTGACCCTGGTCGACACGATGTCATGGGTACGTGAAATCGACGAGCTGATTAATACCCGGCAGTGGCAGCTGGGTTCTGACCCGCCTGTCTACCAGTACAGCGGTACGTTCCTGCACCAGCCGGTGAGCGTGGTAGGCAGCGATGACGTGGGCAGCCTGTTCGTCGAGCAGGTTGTCAAGGTGGACCTGGTGACGTCGAGCGCCTGGGACCCTGGCGACACCCTGCGGCAGCACATACGGGACACGATCTTCCAGCAGCTGACGAAGCCTGACATCATGTCCGGGCTGACCATCCGGGATTCGATCAATTCGATGGTCACGTCCTGGCTGCTTGGCGGCGTCGCAGACAATGACGAGAACATTGATCAGAACAACGTCGTGATCAGCGATCTGCGGATCGAGGACGACAATATCCGGGTCGCCTATGAGGGCCCGCAGAACGTGTTCGTGCCGGAGGCGCCAGCGGACTGGCCGACGGCGACACACGCCAGTTCCACTTACGATTTCTCGCCCGGAACCCTTGCGAACATCGACCACATCGTCGTGCTCATGATGGAGAACCGGTCTTTCGACCACATCCTGGGCTACCTCAGGCTCCCGGTGGAGCAAGGCGGCATGGGAAGGTCGGATGTCGACGGCCTGACCGGCGGCGAGTCCAACCCGTATCACGGAGCCACCTACCCGGTGTTCCCGCTGACCGGCACGTACTTCTCGCCCGACCCGCCGCACGGCCATGAGCCGGTAGAGCATGCCATCAACAACGGCCAGATGGACGGGTTCGTGCAAAGCTACGCCGACGCTCACGGCGGCGCGTCCGCCGGGCAGATCATGGCGCACCACACCGGGGCGACCGTGCCGGCCTACGACGCGCTCGCGCGCGACTTCGCCCTCGGCCATCGCTGGTTCGCCAGCCACCCGGGCCCGACGTTCTGCAACCGGTTCTACGAGCTGACCGGCCGGCTGAACCTCGACCCGCGCGGATTCTGGGAGTTCGACAACTCCAGCCCGCTGCGCCCGGTGTTCACGCCGACTATCTTCGACTACCTGACTGGCGCCACCGATTCGGTGACCGGCCAGCCAGTGACCTGGGCTTACTTCGAGCACGCCTACTGTTTCCTGCGGTTCTTCGAGAAATACACCTTCAACAACACCAACATCCTCTCGGCGGATGATCCGGAGGCCGGCTTCTTTGCCCTGGCCAGGACAGGCCAGCTGCCGAGCGTCTCGTTCATCGACCCGCACTTCGTGGAGCTCCCGCCGGATTCCAACTGCGACGGTCCGCCATCGGACATCAAGAACGGTCAGGCCTTCGCCCGGCAGGTCGTCGAAGCCGTCGTAGCCAGCCCGGCGTGGAACAAGACCATGCTGATCCTGGTCTACGACGAGCACGGCGGGTTCTACGACCACGTCCCGCCGCCGGGAGCAGTGCCCGTGGCGGAGGACTTCCCGATCCAGACCTACGGCGTGCGGGTCCCATCCTTCGTGATCTCTCCGTGGGTGGGGGCCGGCACGGTGTTCGGTCATGACGCGTTCCTGGCCAGTCCAGCTGCTCCGGGCACCAGCGCGCCGGAGGCACCCGCGCCGTCCGTGACCGACCGCCCCGAGAACCTGTATTTCGACCACACGTCGATACTCAAGACGATCGCCCGGCGGTTCCTCAGTACGGCCCCGCCGTACATGGGTGCCCGGTACGCGGCGGCCAGCGACCTGTCCGCAGTGCTGACCGACGTACTGCGCCAGCCGCAGTTCCTGCCGTTCATCCGCTACAACATCCAGTACGCTGCCTCGCAGCTGATGATGGACGTCCAAGGCGCCAATCCGGCAGCCGGGACCCCGTTGTGGCAATACCCGGCGAATGGCACCGTGGCGCAGGACTTCTCGTTCGAGGATGCCGGCGACGGACTGGTGTACATCCGCAGCCACGCCGGCAACCTGTACCTGACCGTGAATCTGACCTCGCCGCCAGGTGTCATCCAGGACATCAAGTACACAGGCCCGGGCCAGAACAACTCAATCTCCGGCGGACGCCGCCCGGCCCTGCAGAAATGGCGCCTCACCAGCACCGGTCTCACGATCCCCGACCGGGACCTGTTCCTGATCCAAAGCCACGCCTACCCCAACCGTGCGCTCCAGCCAGCCGCGCCCAGCCAGGCCAAGTCCCTCCTAGTGCTCGGTGACACCGGCCAGACCACAGGCATCCGCCCGAACGCACACGCCTGGAAAGTGACCAGCCCACTGCTCAGCATTCCGCTGGCCAATGCTCCCTGATGATGCGTGATGCTGGCCGGAACCGCCGGAAAGACATGGTCCTGGTGCCCAGATCCAGCTGAAGATCACGACTGCCATCCATGCGGATTCGCTGCTCCGCATAACGATGGGTCGTGGACGACGCATTACTTTCGGCTACATGTGGACGTGCTGCGAGCCAGAGGGGCCGCGGCTGCACGGGTGGCCTGAGGTCGTCGCCACCAGCCTGCGGTTGAGTTCTCCCGCCCACGACGGTGGGCGGGAGAACGCTGCCTGTTAGCTTGTGATGGACTTCAGGTCCGGAGTCGGCCAGTGCCGTTGGGTTGGTGTGCCACGGTGGCCACGACCCGGCTCGCCTGGCGTCGGCTGATGTCATGGCGTGCCGGCAGCGCGTGCGCTGATAACGGCGCGCCAGACGCGACTGATGTCCGGTAGGCAGCGAGCGCCGCATCTTCGCTGGTCGGCCTGGGTGGCTCAGGCTGGCCCGCGCCGGCCCGCACGAGCCGCAACAGCAGTTCGTTGCTGAACACCAGTGCGGCGGTCGGCCATGCGGCGATGACTGCGCCGGGTGCGCCGTGGCCAATTCCGGCGGCAAGGTTGGCGGCCAGCGTCGCGGCGATGCCGCAGCCGAGCCGCCACCGTGCCAGCGCTGGCACGCCGGACTGGTGGCGGGCAGCGTGCAGCAGCGCCATCGAGGAGCAATAGACAACCCCGTCGACCGTGACAGGCAGCAACGCTCCAGTAGCCCGGTCTCGGCGTAATGGGTTACTACTTGCTGGGCGTGACGGTAGGACACAACAGCGGCGACGGCCGCGACCGCTGCCACGACGGCGACTGTCGACCAGCGGATCGCCTTGTCGCCGCTCATGAGGTACCGCTCCATCCGCTCATTCGGTCGATGACCTCTACCATCGAGCGGCAGCTGGCCTGTATCTGGCCGAGCGTGTAGGCCGGGCCGGCTCGCAGTCGCAGCGGCTGGCGGCGTGCAAGCGCGCCCAGAAGCCCGCCCGTGTTCGACGCGGCTCGCATCGAGGCCGCTGAGCTTGATCATCTAGGCGCCGCGTCTCACAGATGTCTCACAGACTGTGCGGATGGGGCCGGATTCTGGCGCAGGTGCTGGACATCGAAGAGGACCTGGCATGCAGGAATAGCACGGGTGCGGACTAACCGGACGTTCTGGTTTGGTTCCCAAGCTGATAGTGCGAGCTCGATTCTCGTCAGCCGCTCCGAGACAAAACGCCAGGTCAGAGGCACCTTCCCGGCTGGCGTAGGCCTCTCGCGACCTGCCAATGACACTGAATTTCTCACAATTCCTGTGAGACGACCAGTAGACGACGCACCAGTAGACCGAGCAAAGGGGAGAAGGCCTGCTGCCGCGAGCCGCTCGAGGACGGGTCAAAGTCCGGGAGCGTGGTGTTCGCGGTTAGCGCGCGATCCTGTGGTTCTTGCTAGGCGCTGAGCGCCTGCGGCTGGTTGTCGGGGGTCACCTCCGTTGGGCTGGCGGCGAGCGGGAGCGGGCGAGGACGTCGAAGCCGAGGTAGCGGCGGCCTTGGTCCATTCGTCGTGTTATCCGGCGAGGACGGCGCCGACGAGGCGGATGCGGGAGTTGCGGTCGGGAGGATGCCGACGACGTCGCGTTGCCTAGTGCTCCGGCCGCGCAGAAACCGAGGTGCCCTGAGGACAGGCGGAAGCCCAGGAGGACGGCTATGTTCGGTTCCGTGGTGGTGTCAGACGACTCACAGAAGGCGACGAGCTCTCAGATGGACGGTCCTGGGGACCCGAGCCAGGCGTGGCCAGAACTCGCTCCAGACTACGAGCGGGCCCGGAGCAGGGCGGACTCGCTGGACCGGCTTGTCGAGTGGCCGGCGCAGCGGGACCTTCTAGGCGATGTCACCGGACGGTCGGTGCTCGATGTCGGTTGTGGCAACGGCGGCAAGCTTGCTGAGCTGGTCGGAGACGGCGCGACCGCCTCTGTAGGTGTCGATGTCAGTGGCAACTTCCTCAGCGCGCCGCCGTCTGGCTTGGAGCTCATCCGAGGCGATCTCAATGAGCTGGACTCGATGGCAGGGCTTGCCGGTCGCACGTTCGACCGGATCTTGTTCCTGCAGTCTTTCGGCTACGCGAAGGATCCAGTTCGCACCCTGCAGACAGCGCGAGCGATGCTGGCCGACAATGGATTCATCCTGCTGACCAAGACGCAGCCGATCCGATACGCCGTCGAGCGGGCTGAACAGAATGAGACCTCCCTGGGCGAAGAGTATTTCTCCACCGCCCGGTTCTCCTACCTCAGCGGCTGGAACGACCAGATCACACTCACCAAACGTCCCTTCACCATCTCTGACCTGATCAACGTGTTCAGTGCTGCCGGGCTGTGGATCGAGACCGCGATCGAGCCTCAACTATCCGAGGACGCTCGGCGCCGTTACCCGCATAAGCAGGCGTGGATGAACAAGTACCTCGGCATCCTGATCTTCAAGCTCCGGCCCCATTCTGGCCGCTAGCCGCGTCCTGAGTGCTTGCTCCGGGCCACTATTTTCGGCAAGATCGCTGACGCAGACGCCTGCGCGATCCGCGCCAAGTGCGTGCGTGCATGTGAGTGCCAGATCCGCCGATATGCGCTATACCGGCAGGGTGTTGAACGCGTTTGTGCAGAGCATGGCTTATAACTTCGAACAGGCGCTGCGGCTGATGGAGGCGGCGCTGGCCGACTGCCCCGACGGCCTGTGGCAGACGGACTTGTGGCCGGACCAGGCACCTACGGGTCCGGCGCCGCACGGGGGATTGCACGGCTCGGCTCCATGGTTCCTTGGCTACCACGCGCTGACAACGCTCGACTATGACCTGGCGGCGGAGTTCGAGCCGTGGGTACCGCCACAGCCGTTTGACGAGAGCACCTACGCCTTCCCCAACCGCCCGTTCACCAAGCCCGAGCTTCTCGGGTACGTCGGCTGGTGCCGCAGCCGCGTCCGCCAGACCCTGGATGGCCTCACCGAGGAGGTGGCCGCCCGGCCACTCCGTGGCGCCCATCGATACCACGGCACGCTGTTCGGGGTGATTGTCGGCAGCTTGCCGCTGCATGTCGTTGAGCACGCCGCCCAGATCCGTCAGTTCCTCACCGCTGCGGGCGTCACAGTGCAGCCCATGCCCGGTGACCGCGGGTACACAGGCTGACCGTGATGATGATCCGGCGGATGCTGTCATTGGCGCATGTAGTCACGCCCGTGCGCTGTCGGCTCAGATGCGGAAGTGGTCTACCGCTGTAGCCGTTTCACCCAGCGGTGCCAGCTATCTTGTCTGCGGTAACCGCTAGCCCGCCAGAGGTTCTGACCGAGGTCGTTGCTGTCGAGCACCATGGCCTCGACACGAGCCGCCCTGAGAGCCCTGAACCTGGTCTCGGCAGCGGCTAAGAGCGCGGAGCCGACGCCCTGCCTTCGCGAGGAAGGGCGCACTGCGAGCCGGTAGAGGTGGCAGCGCCGCGCCAGCCATCCCAGCCCGCGATGATCGATCCGATCAGCTGGCCGTCATGTTCAGCGAGGATCACGCCGTCCGGATCACGGTCCAGCATGGCGGTCACGGCAACACGGGTATCTGGCGGCCGGCTGTCGTTCTCGGCCGCTTCGGCCCACAGTGCCAGCAGCCCATCGACGTCAGCGGCCGAAGCGGCGCGCAGCGCAAATCACACCGGGGTGATCCTCCCACGTGCTGCGAAGCTTCACCCGACCGCTACAAGGTTGCGCCCCGGCTCGGCCACGCTCCCATGGCGGCATAGACCGGATGTTCACGGACTCGACGAGCCGCCCGCATTGTCGGGTGTTCTGAGCTGGGCGCGGCTGGCCGACCTGTCGCTGCCGACGGCCAGCTCAGACCTTGGCGGCCGTCCCGATTTCGGTTCGTGACGGCTGTTATCCGCTCCATGGCCGTCAACGTCGCCTGCGCTTGTTTCCCTCTGGGTGCCGGAAGGTGGTCCAGCTATGCGCTCTGGAGGACGCGAACCTGACCAGCGCGGACACGACGAACAGCAGTATTAACGCAGCGACGATCGACGCAAGCATGACCACGAGCTTGGTCGTCAGCGGCAAGTCTGTCGGCACTGCCAGCCCCCTTGTTGACCCGTATCGTACTGAGCCGCAGCAAACCGGCGCACCTGCCAGCGCACGATCATCGACATGCCGCGGATCGGATGCGGGCCCGCCGGAGGAACCTGAGACCAGCTTCGAAGAACACCATGCCATGGCCGGGATCGACGTCCGGTGTACTACTTGCCCGCGAAGTTGACGCCCTCCCTCGAACGCCAGGATCCCAGGACCGTGACCCCGGTCGATCGGCGGGCGGAACGGCCGGGGACTCGACCCACAAGCGGAGGTGCGCGTCTCCGCGGAGACGCCTTGTGAAAACATGCACAAGCTCTCTCCGTTATGTCCTTACTGCCGGCGCCACGATGATTCTGCGGCCCCGCTCTGCTCGCGGCCATGAGGGAGAGCTCAGCCGACGCGAGGGTCACACTGACCTTGTGCGGATCACTATTCGGGTTCGGCCCGGGTCTACTCGCCCTGGGGTCGGTGGCGAGCACGGGGGCATGCTGGTGGTGCGTGTCCGCGAACGCGCTGTAGACGGCAAGGCCACTGCGGCCGCCGTGGCTGCGGTAGCTGCGGCTTTCGGCGTTCGGCCCCACGCGGTAACGCTTGTGGCTGGGGCATCGAGCCCGACGAAGATCCTGGAGGTGGAGGGCGCGGACCGGCTCGCTCTCGAGCAGCTGCTGCTGGGCCGTTGACCATGCGGATCGCCGGGCGCGCCTTCGCGGCAGCCGGGCCGCGGCCGAGCCTGGATTGTTATCGTCCCCGGACGCGCCTGAAGAGGACCTGCAGATCAAGCCGATCGCACTGCGCCGATAACGGGCAGCCACGGCCAAAGGCCGATGGGTAACCGCGTGTCAACGCCGCGCACAGTCACGTCGTTCCGGGCTCCGGTGAAGAAGCAAACCCCGGTGTCCTAGCAAGGTGCAGATGAGTTGTCCGGTTGATGCCCACATCCGTCATCAGCCAAGGCTCAGGAGCCAGCCGCCGTGGTGCTGATGAGTCGTTGTCTCAGATTCGCGACCGTCCGCTTCCTGCTGCCGGAGGTGAGTCGCACGATCAGCGGTGTCAGGGACCGCTGAGCTCGTGACCAGTCAGGCGGCAAGGGATCCCGCCGGACAAGGACGATCCGAGTGCCGCCCTCCTCGGGGGTGAAGGTGAACGTGTGCCGGTGCGGGTCATCCTCGGGTGTGCCGATCGGCCCGCCGGTGGCTGTGAACTCGAAAGTCGATGGCCGCTCATACACCGTCAC
>Ga0210395_10001328_pt1 | contig 19211 bp, 18 predicted proteins | sample IncBWH4OmetaG_FD_150861 | JGI IMG/M metagenome (GOLD analysis project Ga0210395, IMG submission 150861) | Forest soil microbial communities from Barre Woods Harvard Forest LTER site, Petersham, Massachusetts, United States - Inc-BW-H-4-O ...
CATGCAGGTGACCACCATGGTGCCGGTGACGGCGATGCCATAGGCCGATGCCAGCGCGTCCGACGAGCGGAACAGTGCGACCAGGAGCAGCACGCCGGTCAGGAGCAGCCCGTTGACGCGCGGCATATAGATCTGGCCGGCCTGGTGCGCCGAGGTGTGGCGGACTTCCAGCCGCGGCAGCAGTCCGAGCTGGATCGCCTGGCTTGAGAGCGAATAGGCGCCGGTAATGACCGCTTGGCTGGCGATCACCGTCGCCGCGGTGGCCAGCACCACCATGGGGATCAGCGCCCAGTCCGGATACATCAGGAAGAACGGATTTTCGATTGCCTTCGGATTGGCGTACACCAGCGCGCCTTGTCCCAGATAATTCAGCGCCAATGACGGCAGCACCAGACCGAGCCAGGCCACCTGGATCGGCCCGCGTCCGAAATGGCCCAGATCGGCATAGAGCGCTTCCGCTCCGGTGACGGCAAGAAACACCGCGCCGAGCGTAATAAGACCGATCATGCCGTGATGCAGGAGAAAGTAGACGCCGTGAAACGGATTGAGCGCCCACAATATGCCGGGATCGGCGGCGATCCACGTCACGCCGGGTATGGCGATGGCCACGAACCAGATCGCGGTGACCGGCCCGAACAGCGCCGCGACCTTCGCGGTGCCGCGTGATTGGAACGCAAACAATACCAGCAGGATCACGATCGTGATCGGCACGACATAACCGTGGAACGCCGGCGTCGCGATATCGAGACCTTCGACGGCGGACAGAACCGACAGTGCCGGCGTAATGACGGCGTCGCCGTAGAACAGCGCCGCGCTGATGATGCCAAGCAGCGCAACGATGCCGGCCGCCTTGCTGAAGCGGCCTACCGCGCGCGTCGCCAGCGCCATCAGGGTCAGCGTGCCGCCCTCGCCGTTGTTATCGGCGCGCAGCAGGATGACGACGTATTTCAACGTCACGGTAATGAACAACGCCCACAGGATCAGCGACACAACGCCGAGGACGGTTTCGCGTGGCAGTTCGCCGGGGGTCGACGCGGACGCGGCGTTGATCGCTACGCGAAAGGCGTAAAGCGGGCTGGTGCCGATATCGCCATAGACAACGCCGATGCTGCCCAGCGCGAGACCCCAAAGTCCCGCGCTGGAACGAGCGTCGGCGCTGCCGTCCACCGGCGATTCGCCCCGGACCGGAGCGCTCACGCTGTCTGTCATGAAAATTGAAACAGGGTCTGGCCCTGCTCCTGATACCCGCTCCGTACCCGGATGCAGGGCAGCGCCTATACACCCTCCGTGCCCCGGAGTCATGCGCAACCCGAAGGCAGCGGCGGGTGCCGGCTATGCCGGCGGCGGGCGGCCGACTAGGGCTGCAAATCCGGCGGAACCGGCGGCGCCTCGCGCATCAAGGTGATGGTGACGCGGCGATTGGCGGCCATGAAGGGATCGTCGGGAAACAGCGGATCGGTGTCGGCCCTGCCGGCCACCTGGTAGAAATTGACCGACGGGAACCCTTGCTCTTCGAGGATCTGGCGCACCACATTGGCGCGATCGGCCGACAGGTTCCACGGCCCGTAATCGGGCTGCGGCGCGGTATGGCTCGCCGCCGTATGGCCGGTGATGGACACCCGGTACGGCGTCGCCTTGAGCGGGCCGGCGAGCTTTTGGATGATGACGCGGGTGCGCTCGTAGGGCTCCTTGGCGCCTTCCGGAAACATCGAGCGGCCGTCCTGGTCGACAATCTCGATATTGAGGCCCTCCTTGGACTCCTCGACCATGATGTGCTTGGAGGCCTCGGTGAGCTCCGGCATGTCTTGCATCGCCTGGCGCAGCGACGCCGCGGCGAGCGCAAAAGCCTCGTCGTTCTTGAAGTGCGCGCCGAATTCGCGGTTGTGATCGTGCTCGTCCGGCGTCGGCGTGGCGGAGGCATCCTCGGGCTGAATGTGGGCCGAGTTCTTGAGCTTCGGCCGGGTCGGCAAGCCGTCAACCTCGATGATGCCCGAATAGCGCACATTGTTCTGCACGCCGAAGGCGTCGCGCATCGAACCGGCGACGATTTGCAGCTTCTGCTGGTCCTGATTGGAGAACGCCACCAGCATGACGAAGAAGCTCACCAAGAGACCCATGAGGTCGGCGAAGGTGACGAACCAGCCGTGGCCGCCGCCATGAGCTTCCTTGCGCCGCGCCATGGTTTATGTGCTCCGCCGCCCGGTCAGGCCGCAGCCGGTTCAGGTTCCGGCTCTTCATGCCGATGTTTCTCGGGCAGGTAAGCCAGCAGCATTTCGCGTACCAAAGTGGGGCTCTTGGAATCGCGCATCATCAGCACGCCGTCGATGATCAGCGTGCGATTGATCTCCTCATCGACCAGTTTGAGATGCAGCTTGTCGGCGATCGGCAGGCACATCAGGTTGGCCACCACCGCGCCGTAGAGCGTCGCCAAGAGCGCCGTCGCCATGAACGGGCCGAGTTTTGACGGATCGGTCATGTTGGCGAACATCTGCACCATGCCGACCAACGTGCCGATCATGCCGAAGGCCGGCGCGCAGTCGCCGACCGCGCGGTAGATTTTCTGGCCCTCGTCGAGATGGGTGAGGAAGTTGTCGCGGTCGCGCTCGAGATTGTCGCGGATGAAATCGGCGTCATAGCCGTCGGCGACGAAGCGGATGCCCTTGGCCAGGAACGGGTCCTCGATCTCGACCTTTTCCAGGCCGATCGGACCCTGCTTGCGCGCGATCTCGGCCAGAGCGGCGATCTCGTCGACCAATTCGCGCTGGGTGGTGCGCCGCATGGTGAAGGCGAATTTGGCGCCGAGCGGCAGGCCGTGGAAGATCGCGGTCAGCGGGAAACGGATCAGGGTTGCGGAGAACGAGCCGCCGAAAATGATGATCACGGCATGGTCGCTCACGAACATGCGCAGGTCGCCGCCCATCAACATCAGGGTCGCGACGACGGTCGCCCCGGCGACCAAGCCGAGGCCTGTTGCAATGTCCATAAAACCCGCTCCAACCAGCCTACCGGCAGCCCTAACGGGCCGGCCCCTAAACTACCGTCGCCGCGCTTAAGGGACGGTTACCGGTGGAACATTTGCGGGTGTTCTGCCGCCAAAACTCCTCAAAATATGGACGTCCTATGGACGGTCCGTGGGCCGTGACAGGCGACGCCACGCCGGAAGGTCGCACCGCCTCGCCCGGCCCAAGTCAGCGTGCCAGCGTCCGCGCAACGCGCAAGCCGAGAGCGCTGGCATGATCGTCCACGGAAATAGCGCCGCGGCGAGCGGCGCGGATGGCGGCAAAGCGCGGATCGGGAGCAAAGAAAAACCAGTCGCCGCCACGAATGGCATGACGGCTGCAATCTCCCGATATCCAGGCGGAGCCGTCCGATGGCGCGCCCGCGTAGCTATCGTGCCAGCAATCTTCGGTCCACTGCGACGCATCGCCTTGCATGTCGTAAAGGTCGAAGTCGTTGGCGATGAAGTTGCCGACCGGCGATGTATAGGCGTAGCCGTCGTTGCATGGCAGGATCGTCCAGCTCCTCGCGCCGGGAATACTGTCCCTGGCCGTCAAATCCGGGCCGTTGCCATAGCGGCAAACGTCCTTCTCATCGTTGCCGAACGAATAACGCGGATAAGTGCCCGGTTCGGTCCGGCCGCGGGCGGCGTATTCCCACTCCGCTTCGGTCAACAGCCGGTATGGCTTGCCCGTCCGGTTGACGAGCCAAGCTACGTAAGCTTTGGCCTCGCCCCAACTTATGCACACCGCGGGATGTGTCGGCCCTTGCGGGAAGCCCGGGTTGCGCCACCACCGGTCGTCGCGATTCTGTACTTTGCCGTTCTCAAAGACCCAGCATTTGGAACGAGCGTTGTAGCCCGTGCTCACAGCAAAGGCCGCAAACTGCTCCAGCGTCACATGGAATTGTCCCACGGCGAATGGCTTCGCTATCGTAACAATGTGCTGCGGCCCTTCATTGTCGAACCTGTACTTCTCGGTCGGCGGCGAGCCCATCGTGAAGGCCCCGGACGGCAATACGATCATGTCCGGACACTCGGCACACTCCTTGAACGTGTCCTTCGGTTCCAACGCTTTCTCGCGCGCCAGTGACAACGGTGCCACGCCGTCGGCAGCGGCTTCAGCCGGCAGCGGCGCCGGTTGCTCGGCTTCGCGCGGCGGCGCTGGATTCGCTGGCGGCGGCACGCCAGGAGCCTGCGGCGCCTTCGTGTTCGCCGCCGGCTGCGGCGTCGCCAGAGCAGACGGCGCTTGGACCTGCGCTGACGGTGCTGGCCGAAGCGCGACAAACCAGACGCCGGCCGCAGCCAGCGCCGCCGCGCCGAGCAAACACGCGGCGAGCAGTGCGGGACGCAATCGCGGCCGCCGCGGGCCGACTTTGATGGTATCCGCCTTGGCGGCGGCCGGGCTTGCGGGCGATCCCCGCGCATGATCGGAAGTCGCCGCGGCGATGGCTCGATCCACGGGCGCCTGAAATGTCCGTACCAGCTCGTCGACCGCGCGCTCCTGCGACACGAAGCCGTCAATCCAATGCAAATCGGAGAGCCGCACGCGCAGCCCGCGCTTGGGTTGCGCATTCTCGATCCGAAATGGGATGATGACCTTCTGACTCTCGCCTGCGACCGTCACCTCGCGGCGGATGTATTCGCTTTCGTTGCAACGCTCTGAGAAAATCAAGAGCATCGCCCGGCTTGCCTCGATCGCATCGGCGATCTCGTCGTCGAACGGGTTGCCGGGACGCACGTCGCGCGGCGCAATCCAGCAGCGCACGCCTCGCCGTTCCAATTCCTCAACGATCTCTATGGCGGCACTTCGGTCTTCGCTGACATGGCTGACGAACAGCATTCGGTCAGGCTTCATCTGTGCCCTCGACGTCTCCGCACTCAACCTAGCATGGCCAAAGGGCTTGTAGGGTAGGCAAAGGTGCAATTAATCTAGCCCGCATTGAGCGCAGTGAATGCTGAAATGATCGAATAGCTCTAACGCCGACCCAGGATTTCGCTGCGCTCAATCCAGGCTACAGCCCCAGTGACCATTGCGGAAAAAACCAGCACAATAGGTCGAAATCCATACGGCTCAGTGCCGTTCGTTTTTCCAGGGAGACCATCCATGCGTGACATCGGCCACTTCATCGGCGGCAAGGAGGTGAAGGGCGCTTCGGGGCGGCAAGGCGACGTGTTCAATCCCAATACCGGCGAGGTGCAGGCCAAGGTGGCGCTCGCCAATAAGTCCGAGGTCGAAAACGCCATCGCCAATGCCGAAGCCGCGTTCCCGGCCTGGGCCGCCACCAATCCGCAGCGCCGCGCCCGCGTCATGTTCAAGTTCTTGGAGCTGATCCAGGGCGAATATGACGATCTGGCGCGGTTGCTCTCCTCCGAGCACGGCAAGACCTTTGCCGACGCCAAGGGCGACATCCAGCGCGGGCTTGAAGTGGTCGAGTTCGCCTGCGGCATTCCGAATTTGATGAAGGGCGAATACTCGGAAGGTGCCGGTCCCGGCATTGACCTCTACTCGATCCGCCAGCCGCTCGGCGTCACAGCCGGCATCACGCCGTTCAATTTCCCGGCCATGATCCCATTGTGGAAATGCGCCCCCGCGATCGCCTGCGGCAATGCTTTCATTCTTAAACCCTCGGAGCGCGATCCGTCGGTGCCGATGCGTATTGCCGAGTTGTTTTTGAAGGCCGGATTGCCGCCGGGCGTGCTCAATGTCGTCAATGGCGACAAGGAGGCGGTGGACACGCTGCTCACCGACTCGCGTGTAAAGGCGGTCGGCTTCGTCGGCTCGTCGTCGATCGCCGAATACATTTACGCAACCGGCACCGCCCACGGCAAACGGGTGCAATGTTTTGGCGGCGCCAAGAACCACATGATCGTGATGCCGGACGCCGACATGGATCAGGCGGTCGATGCGCTGATCGGCGCCGGCTACGGCTCCGCCGGCGAACGCTGCATGGCGGTGTCGGTCGCCGTGCCGGTCGGCAAGAAGACCGCCGACGTTCTAGTCGAGAAACTGATCCCGCGGGTCGAAGGCCTCAAGATTGGCCCGTCGACCGACACCCAGGCCGACTACGGCCCGATGGTGACGAAGCAACTGCTCGATAAAGTGCGCGGCTATATCGATCAGGGCGTCAAGGAGGGCGCCAAGCTCGTGGTCGACGGCCGCAATTTCAAGCTCCAGGGCTACGAGAAGGGCAATTTCATCGGCGGCTGCCTGTTCGACGACGTTAAGCCGGACATGACGATCTACAAGGAGGAGATATTCGGCCCGGTACTCTCCGTCGTGCGCGCCAAGGATTACGAGGAGGCGGTGCGGCTGCCGTCGGAACACGAATACGGCAACGGCGTCGCCATCTTCACCCGCGACGGCGACACCGCGCGCGATTTTACCAGCCGCGTCCAGGTCGGCATGGTCGGCGTCAACTTCGCGATCCCGGTGCCGCTTGCCTACTACACCTTCGGCGGCTGGAAGCGCTCCGGCTTCGGCGATCTCAATCAGCACGGCCCGGATTCGATCCGCTTTTATACCAAGACCAAGACAGTGACCGCGCGCTGGCCGTCCGGCACCAAGGAAGGCGCCGAGTTTGTCATTCCGACGATGCGGTGATGTCCGGCTTTGATCGCACAGCGGCTTGGGGCAGGCACGGCGCGAAGGCGGCCGCGGCTTTGCTCGTGATCGCGACGCTCGCCGGCTGCGCCAGCGCGCCAACACCCGAACCGCCGCCGGTCGCGGCCGCGCCAGCGCCCTCCCCGCCACCGCCTACACCGCCGCCGATCGATCTCGCCGGGCGGTGGCGGCTCACCGCGGCCGCAGGCGGCGCCTGCTTCATGACGCTCGGCGGCGCGCCCGGCGCCGGCCAAGGCACCATCGCGCCCGAGGGTGGCTGTCCCGGTAATTTCTTCACCAGCCGCAAGTGGACGTTCGAGCACGACGCGCTGATCATTCGCGACCACAAGGGCGAGGCGCTGGGGCAGCTGTCATTCACCGGCGGCCATTTCGAAGGCAAAGACAATAACGGCGGCACGCTGTCGCTGTCGCACTAGAAACCTAGCCCCGCAAACGATCGGCCCCATAAGAAATCGAAACATGTTCATTATTAAACCGGTTCGCATGAGCGACAACGGAAGTTGCCAGTCCGATGTGGTTTCCAATATGCAGCAAGTCATCCATAATTTCGGCTAGCAGGCAGATTCCATAAGCAAACAAATACTCGAGCGAACGCCTTCCTTGACATTGAACGATTGCCGCGCTGCAATAGCGCTGGCTTCGGGGGCATTGGACCGAAGGGAGTGATCATCGTGGGCTTCAAGATAAGCATTTACAACGCCGGTGCTGACGGCACGGTAGTGGTGACCGAAATGATCGATAAGAATAAATCCAAGGAAGTATTCAACGGCTTTTTGGGTGCAGGCCAGACCAAAAAGGACGTTGAGTGCCTGGGGACGGGCCGTACAGTATTTATCTGGGCCCACAACGGAAATTTCGGAGAGGCGCCGCTCGTCGATGGCGGCGTGCTCAGGGTAGGCTAATCGTCGCAGGAAAAGCACTGCCAGAAACACGATGGCCGAATATCAGTTGCACTGCTTCGCCCAATCCGGCAACGCCTACCGCGCCGCGTTGATGCTCAATCTGATCGGCGCCGACTGGCAGCCGGTGTTCGTCGATTTTTTCGGCAAAGGCGTGCAGCGCTCCCCGCAGTGGCGCGGCGACATCAACGAGATGGGCGAAGTGCCGGTGCTTGTTCATGGCGGCAAAACGCTGACGCAGTCCGGCGTGATCCTGACTTACCTCGCCGAGCATTCCCAAAAATTCCTGCCGCGCGGCGAGGACGAGCGACTCGAAGCGCTGCGCTGGATCATTTTCGACAATCAGAAGGTCAACGGCTTTCTCGGGCCGTATCGCTTCCTGCGCAATTTTGCAAAACCCGCCGGCCACCCGGCGGTGATGGAATTCCTCAAAAGCCGCATCGACAATACGCTCGGCATCGTCGACAAGCGCCTCGCCGGCCGGCCATATATTCTCGGCGCGGAGCCGACCATCGCCGACCTGTCGCTGGTCGCCTACCTTTATTACCCGCCCGAGGAATTCGGCTTCGACATTGCGGCCACGCACAAGAACATTGCCGCCTGGCTCGATCGCATCAAAGCGCTGCCAGGCTGGAAACATCCCTACGATCTGATGCCTGGCCACCCGCTGCCGCAATAGTTCGCTGCAGGGCGAGACTGGCTAAATCGGAATATCGAGAGTCTTTGGCGGCGCCGGGTGCGCCGGCACAGGTGCCGCCGCAACAGGCGGCGTTGGTGGCGCCACTGGCGGCGGACTTGCGACGGATGCTGGAGGCGGAGCCGGCGCCGCAGTAGGCGGCGCGGCTGGAGCAGGACTCGGCGCCGGCGTTACCGAAGCAGTTGCCGGGGGCGGTTGTGAGATCGGCGCTGCCGGCTTTAACGCTGGAGCAGGCGATGGCGCGGCGGCCGTCGGTGCCGGCGCAGGCGGCGTTGTCGGCGTCGTTGCTGAAATTGTCGGCTTGGCCGCCGGCGTCGGCTTTGGCGGGGTTGGCGTTGAAGGCGTCGGCGTTGAAGAGGTCGCCTCGACTTTTGGCGGCGTGGTCGTGTCGGCTTTGGTTTCGTCGGGTTGCGGCGCCCGCGCCGTCTGCGCGGGTTGCGGTTCGGGCTCGCCCGCGTATTTCGCCTGCAGCGCGCGCGCATTGGCGAGGAGCTTGCCGCCGTCGACCTTGTGCTCCTTCATGTCTTTCAGCCACGCCTCGACCACCGGCTCGGTCGCCTTGCGCCAACGCGCGACGGCTTCGGGCAAAAGCGTGGTGATCGGATCGCCGCGGCCGCCGACCATGTCGACGACGGCCGCCGCCTGCACGTCCCACATGGCGCCGGCGATGGTCGCCGCGGGCTGACCGGAATTGTTGTCGATGACGGTTTTCAGATCGTGCGGCAGCTTGTCGTATGTCGCCTTGTTCATCGCCAGCACGAATGTGGTCGTGCTCAGCGACGAATCGGAGAATTCGGTGTGGCTCTTGAGCAGATCGTTGAGCTTGAACGTCGGCACGATGTTCCACGGATCGATGCCGCCATCGACCACGTGCTGGCTGATCGCCAACGGCAGTTGCGCGCTCGGCATCGGCACGGCGATCGCGCCGAGCCAATGCACCGCTTCGACGGCGAACTTGGTCTGAACGTGCAGCCTTAAGTCACGGATCTCCTCGACGGTGTGGACCGGCCGATTGGTGTGCAGCACGCCGCGGTCGGAACAGGAGAAGCAGATCGGATGCACCTCGCGGAATTCGTCCGCCAGGTTTGCGCGTGCGTAATCCTCGACTGCCTTCGAGCTCACCAGCGCCCGGCTCGACGGCACGAACGGCAGCTCGAACGCCTCGATCCTCGGGAACCGTCCCGGCGTATTGCTGGGCTGCGCCCAAGCGATATCGACGACCCCGTCGCGCGCCTGGTCGAACAGATCGGCCGGCGCGCCGCCGAGCTGCATCGAGGGAAACAGATCGATGCGGATGCGCCCGCCCGATTGCGCCTCGATCTGGCGCGCCCACGGCGCCAAAAACTTGTCGTGGGCGCTCGACACCGAGGAGAACGCGTGATGCAGCTTGAGCGAAAATTGCGGCGCGTCAGCCCAAGCGACGCGCATGACGGCCGGAGCCGCCACCGACGCCATGGTCGAGGCCAGGAAGGTGCGGCGCGCAACACGCATGCTTAAATCTCTCGCGACGACCTTTAGGCGACGATGATACGGCTCAATTGAGGCGCGATGGGCGATCTTCGTTGTCGGCGGCGGGCACGATGCTGACCGTCGCGGACTGCGGCACCGTGGCGGGCACCGCTTCGGCCCTATTCTCGCGCGTGCGCCGCTCGTAGCCATGGTAAGATAAATATCCGAACGGCAGGGCTCCGAGATAAGCCAGCGTCCCCGCGGTGAGGATGATCCACGGATAAGCGATCAACAGCGCGACGAACAGCACCGCCACGACCACGGCCGGCCCGACCATTTCCGGCGGCACGCGGGTGCCGACGCGCTTGCCGGAAAACACCGGCAGCCGCGACACCATCAGCGACGCGATGGCGAGCGTGTAGACCAGCGTCAGCCAGTTCAGCACTTCGGAACGCGGCAGGCCGAGCAACGCCACATAGACCGGCAGCAGCACGGTGATGGCGCCGGCCGGCGCCGGCACGCCGACGAAGAAATTACTGGCCCAGGCCGGCTTGTCCGGATCGTCGACCATCACGTTAAAGCGGGCAAGGCGGAGCGCGGCGCAGATGGCGAACACCATGGCGGCGATCCAACCCGCCGATTTCAGCGCGTGCAGGCCCCAGAAATAAAGGATCAGCGCCGGCGCGACGCCGAAATTGACGAAGTCGGCAAGGCTGTCGAGTTCGGCGCCGAAGCGCGAGGTGCCTTTGAGGAACCGCGCCAGGCGGCCGTCGATGCCGTCAAGAAAGGCGGCGAAGACGATCGCCGCCAGCGCCAGCACATAGCGGTTTTCGAACGCCATGCGGATCGCGGTCAGGCCGGCGCAAAGCGCCAGGAGCGTAATGATGTTCGGCACCAGGGTGCGCACCGGAATGCGGCGGAAGCGCCGCTTCGGCAAGCGCAGGCGTGGGCCGTCATAACGGGGCGGAGGCATGGACATGGCGCATTATAGCCGCTTCGGGCAGGCCCGGCCACGCGCCGCGACAATTCGGTTAACCCTCTATCAGCTCACGCGAAATGTCCGGCTCGCGTCGGCCGCGCGCAGGTCCGCCAGTACCGTCTCGCCGGCGATCGCGGTCTGCCCCTCGGCGACCAGCGCGCGCGTGCCCTCGGGCAGATAGACGTCGACCCGTGAGCCGAAGCGGATCATGCCGATGCGGGCGCCCGCGGCGACCGCCTCGCCCTCGCGCGCGAACGGCACGATGCGCCGCGCCACCAGGCCCGCGATCTGGATCACCGCGATGCGTTGGCCGGCAACCGTGGCGATGACGAAGGCATTGCGCTCATTATCCTCGCTGGCCTTGTCGAGATCGGCGCTTAAAAATTTGCCGGCGCGATAGACGATGCGTTCGATGCGGCCGGCTACCGGACTGCGGTTCACATGGCAATCGAACACGCTCATGAAAATGGAAATGCGCGGCAGCGGACGATCGCCAAGATCGAGCTCCTTCGGCGGCAGCGCGTTGGCGATCTGACTCAAGCGGCCGTCGGCGGGCGCCACGACAATGCCGTCGCGCACCGGCGTCACCCGGGGCGGATCGCGGAAGAAATACGCGCACCATAATGTCGCGACGGTGCCGATCCAGCCGAGCGGCGACCAGAACCAAAACAGGATGAGGCTCACCAGCGCAAACCCGCCGATGAACGGATAGCCCTGCAGATGAATCGGCACGAGCTGCGAGCGGATGGATTTGATGACCGCCATCGCTACTCCGCCGCGTCCGCGGCCGGTATGAGCTCGACTTGCGACTCCGCGTCGTCCGACATCCCTGGCGGATTGCGATTGGGCGCCGCGTCATCATCGCCGACCTCGGCCAACAGCTCGCGGGCCTTTGCTGCCTCGCGCTGCCGGTTCCACATGCTGGCATAGAGGCCGCCGTTGGCGAGCAACTCCTGATGGGTGCCGCGTTCCACGATCACGCCGTCGTCGAGCACCAAAATCATGTCGGCGCCGACAATGGTCGACAACCGATGCGCGATCACCAGCGTAGTGCGGCCGCGGGCGACGCGGTCGAGCTCGTCCTGGATATCCCGCTCGGTGTGGCTGTCGAGCGCCGAGGTCGCTTCGTCGAGCAACAGGATCGGCGGGCCCTTGAGTATGGTGCGGGCGATGGCGACGCGCTGTTTTTCGCCGCCGGACAGCTTTAGGCCGCGCTCGCCGACTTCGGTCTCATAACCCTTGGGCGAACGGCGGATGAAATCGTCGATCTGCGCCTGGCGCGCCGCCTCTTCCACTTCGGTGTCACTGGCATCCCAGCGGCCGTAGCGGATGTTGTAGCGGATGGTGTCGTTGAACAGCACCGTGTCCTGCGGCACCATGCCGATCGCGGCGCGCAGCGAGGTCTGCGTCACGTCGCGGATGTCCTGGCCATCGATCAGGATGCGGCCCGAGGTGACTTCGTAGAAGCGGAACAGGAGCCGCGAAATCGTCGACTTGCCGGCGCCGGACGGCCCAACGATGGCGACGGTGTGGCCCGCCGCAACGTCGAAGCTCACGCCTTTGAGGATCGGCCGCGCCGGCTCATAGGCGAACGAAACGTTGTCGAAGCGGATGGTGCCGGCATGCACCTGCAGCGGCTTGGCGCCCGGCTTGTCCTCGATCTCCGGCTTGCGGGAGAGCATCGCGAACATGATCTCGATGTCGATCACCGCCTGTTTGATCTCGCGATAGACCAGGCCCATGAAATTCAGCGGCTGGTAGAGCTGGATCATCATGGCGTTGATCATGACGAAATCGCCGACGGTGTTGGTGCCGTGCTCGATGCCGTAGGCGCACAACACCATGGTGGCGGCGAGCCCGAGCGTGAACACCGCCGCTTGTCCTGCATTGAGGACGGCGAGCGAGACATAGGCCTTGGTGCTCGCTTCCTCATAGCGCGCCATCGAGCGGTCGTAACGCTGGCCCTCGCGCGCCTCTGCGGAGAAATATTTCACCGTCTCGTAGTTGAGCAGTGAATCGATCGCCTTGGCATTGGCGTCGGTATCGCTCGAGTTCATCTCGCGGCGGATGTTGATGCGCCATTCGGTGGCGAGATAGGTGAACCACATATAGAGCGCGACCGTGATCGTGATGACGATGACGTAGCGCCAATCGAAGTGGAACAGCAGCACGGCGACGATCAGCACCAGCTCGACGATGGTCGGCGCCAGCTGTAAGAGCACCATGCGCACGATGGTCTCGATGGCGTTGCGGCCGCGTTCGAGCACGCGGGTGAGCCCGCCGGTCTTGCGCTCCAGATGAAAGCGCAGTGACAACAGGTGCATGTGCTCGAAGGTGAGCATCGCCAGGCGCCGCACCGCGTTCATCGCCACTTTGGCGAAAATGCCGTCGCGCAACTGCGTCAGCGCCGCCATCAGGATGCGCATGCCGCCATAGGCCAGCGTCATCATCACCGGCGTCGCCAGCGCCCAGGCGATGACGTCGTCGGGCCCGAGCGGCGCTGTGCCGTGGCCGGCCAGCGCATCGGTCGCCCATTTGAAGGTGAACGGCACCGCGACGGTGGCGAGCTTGGCGGCGAACAGCAGCACGGTCGTGAAGATCACGCGGTTCTTCAGGTCGCGCCGGTTCGCCGGCCAGATGTACGGCCACAAATGGACGAGCGTGCGCAGCATGGAGCCGCCATCGGCGGTCACCTCGCGCTTATGCACATGGGTCGGTCGGTGGAAGTCGCTCATCTAAGCCCGGGCCTGGACCGGCCGCGCGGGCCGCCTCCATATGTGTTTTCCGTCATATAGAGTGTTTTGCCGCGCTCTGCACCGGCAAGCGGCTCCCAAAGCGCTTGCAGCGCCGACGAATCGACGCCACATAGTCCTTTTAGTGAGAAGTGACTCCATGAGCAAAATCAATGCGCTGTGCGTTTATTGCGGATCGAGCCCGGGGACCGATCCGGCCTTTGTCGAAACGGCGCACGGCTTCGGTAAAATCCTGGCCGAGAACGATATCCGGCTGGTCTATGGCGGCGGCTCGACCGGCCTGATGGGCGCGCTCGCCGAAGCCGTGCTCAAACACGGCGGCGACGTGACTGGCATCATCCCCGAATTTTTGACCAACCGCGAACGCCCGCGGCGGCTTGCCCAAGAGCTGATCGTCACCCGCGACATGCACGAGCGCAAAGCCAAGATGTTCGAGCGCGCCGACGGCTTCGTCGCCCTGCCCGGCGGCATCGGCACGCTCGAGGAGCTGGTCGAGCAGCTCACCTGGGCGCAGCTCGGCCGGCACAAGAAGCCGATCCTGCTCGCCAACATCAAAGGCTATTGGGATCCGCTGCTTACCCTGGTCGAACATATGCGGACGCAGGACTTTCTTCCGGCGGTGCCACGGGTGGATTGCCTCGTCGCCGAGAGGGTCGAAGACATTCTGCCGAAACTGCGTGACGCCGCCCGCGATGTGACCGACGCGGAAAAGACGATGGCGGTCCCGGCGGAGCGGATGTGATCCCGTCATCGCCGGGCTTGACCCGGTGATCCATCTTGCTTTCAGCGCGAGCAAAAACTGGATTGCCGGGTCAAGCCCGGCAATGACGATGGGAAATTACTTCGCGTCCTTCAAAAACGTCACCGCCTCGATACGATTGCCATCCCAATCGCGGATGAAGGCGGCGTAGTAATGCGGCGAATATTCATGCCGCATGCCGGGCGCGCCGTCGGAATGGGCGCCCGCGGCAAGGGCAGCGGCGTGGAACGCGTCGACCGCTTTGGTGTCGGGCGCGCGCAGCGCGACGTGGGCGCCGGCGTCTTCCGGCAGCGGCTTTTGCTGGGCGCGCTCGTTGATCCAGAATTCCGGATAGGTCTTGCCGAAGCCGACGGTTTTCGGCGACGCGCGCACCGGCGTCATGCCGAGCGGCGCCAGCAAGGCTTCATAGAACCGCGCCGCGGCCCTGATGTCGCGCACGGCGATGGAGACGTGATCGATCATGGCGGCTCCTCTTTATTTTCCCCCTCCCCTTGTGGGGAGGGGAAGGGGTGGGGGTCAGGGTCGGGGTCGGGAGGTAGCGCACCGGCGTCGACGGGCTTTGCGCGGGCGTCTACGAAAGAAACTTCCCTCCCGACCCCCACCCTGCCCTCCCCCGACAAGCTTGCACTCGGGCGCGCGCAAGCGCGACCCGGGTGGGGGAGGGAAAACTCACGCCGGCGCGCCCGACTTCACCAGCTTGTAGATGATGGAATCCATCAGTGCCTGAAATGAGGCATCGATGATGTTGGGCGACACGCCGATCGTGGTCCAGTGCTCGCCGCTTTCGTCGGCGCTTTCGATCAGCACACGGGTGACGGCTTCGGTGCCCGCATTGAGGATACGCACGCGATAGTCGGTGAGCTCTAGCCCGGTGATAAAACTCTGATATTTGCCGAGGTCCTTGCGCAGCGCGAGGTCGAGCGCATTGACCGGACCAATGCCTTCGGACGCCGAGATCAACACATCGTCGCCGACTTTCACCTTGACCACGGCCAGGCTCACGGTGACGCGATCGCCCTTGGCATTGACGCGCTGCTCGACATTGACGTCGAACTTTTCCACCTCGAAATAATGCGGCACCTTGCCGAGCATGCGGCGCGCCAACAGCTCGAACGAGGCGTCAGCGGTTTCATAGGCGTAGCCGATCGCCTCGCGGTCTTTCACTTCGTCGAGCAGACGGACGACGCGCGGATCGTCCTTGTCGACGGACAGCCCGATGCGTTCGAGCTCGGCCAGCACGTTGGAGCGGCCGGATTGATCGGAGACCAGCAGCTTGCGGTGGTTACCGACAGTTTCGGGCGCGACGTGCTCGTAGGTCGCCGGCTCCTTCATGATCGCCGACGCATGGATGCCGGCCTTGGTGGCGAATGCGCTCTCGCCGACATAAGGCGCGTGGCGGTCGGGCGCGCGGTTGAGCATCTCGTCGAGCGTATGCGAGACATGGGCGAGGGTTTGCAGCTTTTCGTCCGGCACGCCGATGTCGAAGTGTTGCGAAAACTCCGGCTTCAGCTTCAGCGTCGGGATGATCGAGACCAGATTGGCATTGCCGCAACGCTCGCCGAGCCCGTTGAGCGTGCCCTGGATCTGCCGCGCGCCGGCACGCACCGCAGCGAACGAATTCGCCACCGCCTGCTCGGTGTCGTTATGGGCATGGATGCCGACGTGGTCGCCCGGGATCACCTTGCAAACTTCGCCGACGATCTTTTCCACTTCGTGCGGCAGCGTGCCGCCGTTGGTGTCGCACAGCACGACCCAGCGCGCGCCTTCGTCATAGGCCGCCTTGGCGCTCGACAGCGCATAAGCGGGGTTCGCCTTGTAGCCGTCGAAGAAATGCTCGCAGTCGAGCAGCACCTCGCGGCCTTTTGCCTTGGCGGCGCGCACGCTGTCGCGGATCGAGGCCAGCATCTCGTCCTCGGTCGTCTCCAGCGCCACGCGCACGTGATAGTCCCAGGATTTTGCCACGAAGCAGATGGCGTCGGCCTGCGCATCGAGCAGCGCGACCAGGCCGGGATCGTTCGATACCGAGCGGCCGGGCCGCCGCGTCATGCCAAACGCGGTGAGGCAGGCGCGCAGCGGCCGCTTCTCGGCGAAGAAATTGGTGTCAGTCGGATTGGCGCCCGGATAGCCGGCCTCGACGTAATCTATGCCGAGTTCGTCGAGCATGCGGGCGATGACGAGCTTGTCGGCCAGCGTGAAATCGACGCCGTTCGACTGCGCGCCGTCGCGCAGCGTCGTGTCGAACAGATAAAGGCGTTCACGCGGCATGATACTCGCTCACCACAGATAATAATTGGACGCCAACGCCACCGCGATCACGATGGCGATGAGCGCGATCACGACGTGGTGGGTGCGCATGCCGAAAAATGTCGAGTTTTGAGGTGCCATGGCGCTAACCGCGATAGAGCCGATAGACGGTGTAAAACGACATGGCGACCGCAGCCGCGATCACCGCGTATTTCAAGATCAGATAATAGAGCCAATGGCGCGGGAACGGCGTGTCCGGACGTTTCATGGCGCACTTCCCTCCGCTGCGAGCGGTTTGGTCATCGTGGTATTGGCGAGCCACTCGCCGGCGCGCAACACGGTATTGCGGCTCTTGGCGATATAGCCGCGCTTTTCGAAGAAGCCGCTTGCCGTATCGCTCGCCTCGACGGCGACTTCCTTGGCGCCACGCGCGGCCGCAAATTTCTCCAGCGCGTCGCAGAGCATGGAGCCGGCACCCTGCCCGGCCGCCGCCGGATGCACATAGAGCATGTCGATGCGCGTATTGTCGGCCAGCGACGCGAAACCGACCGGAGAGCCGGCGAACGTCGCCACCAGCGTCAGCGCGGCGGCAAGTTTTGCGCCGAACGCGTCCAGATCGTCGGCAGTCTCCGCCCACGCCTCCTGCTGCGCCTCGCTGTAATCCTCGGCGGTCAGCTCCTCGATGCTGGCGCGGAAAATCTCCGCGAGCAACGGCACGTCCGCCGGCAGCAGCGGGCGCATGGCGAGTTGTGATTGGGGACGGGCGCTCATCGCGCGATCTCCCAGGTGGTGCCGTCTTTGGAGTCCTTTAGCACTACGCCCATCGCGGCGAGTTCGTCCCGAATGCGGTCAGCCGCCGAAAAATTCTTTTCTCTGCGAGCCGCATTTCGCGCGGAGATCAATAATTCAACCGTCGCAGTATCGATTGACGCCGCTGCGACGGAAGCGGATCGATACTCAGATGCTGTTTTGCCGAGCAAGCCCATCAGCATTGCGGATGATTTCAAATAACGTTGAGCATCCTCTCCAGTCCGATCTCCCAGCATTGTGACTCCAGCCATAGCTAAGCCCATGACTGGGGGATGAGCCATTTGATGCAATCGCGCGACGGCTTGAGGCGTGTTTAGATCGTCGCAAAGGGCCGTGATAAATATCTCATCTGGAGTCTCTGCTGGTTTGCGGTCTCCAACAAACCCGTACCACCCGTCGATCGTCTTTTCGCTTTCTTCAAGATTCTTGATCGTCCAATCGATCGGTTGACGGTAGTGCGTCCGAAGCATGTTGTATCGCACCACCTCGCCCGGCCAGTCTTTCAGTAATTCGTGAATCGTCACAAAATTACCCAGCGACTTCGACATCTTCTCGCCTTCAACCTGAAGGAAGCCGTTGTGCATCCAGTAATTCGCCATCACCGGCGTATGGAAGGCGCAGCGCGATTGGGCGATTTCGTTTTCGTGGTGCGGGAAGACGAGATCGATGCCGCCGCCGTGGATGTCGAATTCTTCGCCGAGATGCTTCCATGACATCGCCGAGCATTCGATGTGCCAGCCCGGCCTGCCGGGCGTCTTGATACCGGCGGGCGATGGCCACGCCGGCTCGCCGGGTTTCGACGGCTTCCACAGCACGAAATCCATGGCGTCGCGTTTGTATGGCGCGACTTCGATACGGGCGCCGGCGATCATTTCGTCGAGCGGGCGTTTCGACAGCCGCCCGTAATCCGGCATCGACGGCACGCTGAACAGCACATTGTCTTCGGCGACGTAGGCGTTGCCGGACGCCACCAGCCGGTCGATCAGCGCGCGCATTTCCACAATATGCTCGGTGGCGCGCGGCTCGACGGTCGGCGGCAGGCAGCCCAGCGCGGCAACGTCTTCGTGGAATTGCCGGTCGGTTTTCTCGGTGACCTTGCGGATCGCTTCGTTCAGCGGCAGGTCCGGATATTCCTCCGCCGCGCGCGCGTTGATCTTGTCGTCGACGTCGGTGATGTTGCGCACATAGGTGACGTGATCGGCGCCGTAGATGTGGCGGAGCAGGCGGAACAGCACGTCGAACACGATGACCGGGCGCGCATTGCCGATATGGGCAAAGTCGTAGACCGTCGGCCCGCACACATACATGCGCACATTGGCCGGATCGAGCGGCTTGAAAACGCGCTTCTCGCGCGTCAGCGTATCGTAGAGTTTCAGGTCCATCGCATCGAATCGCATTATACGCCTGCAGCCTGCTGGCCGGGCGTCTGTCGGTCTCGATGATGAGAAAAGACGGCCGCAGCCAGCGTTGTCGCTAGCTCGTAATCTCCGGGCAGATGCCGCAGATGGTGGTTCGGCCGTTCATGGCCGGGACAATGATCGAGGACGGCTTTTGCGTCAAGGCACCTGCGGCCGGCGCCGCGGCGGCGCGCGGTTAACGGAAGCTTAACCCGGCCGTCGCATTGTCCGTGCCGGGACCCGAAATCGCTGGCGTTTTGGCGCCGTTTGGGGGAATTTCATGCGTTTCGTGATCGCCGCCGCTGCCCTGGCCACTGTGCTCTTCGGCGCGGCTTCCGCGCAGGCGGAAAAGCGCATCTTCATCATCGCCAACAATGCCGACGGCTACGGCGTCGACCGCTGCCTCGCCTCGGGCGCGGAATGCGGCGCCGCCGTCGCCAATTCGTATTGCAAGTCGCGCGACTTCGCGCAGGCGCTGTCGTTCAGCAAAGTCGACCGCGACGACATCACCGGCGCCATTCCGACCAGCGGCCCGGGCTCCTGCAGCGGCGGAACCTGCGACAACTTCGTCGCCATCGTCTGCTCGCGCTAACCGTTACCCAA
>Ga0210395_10001331_pt1 | contig 19203 bp, 16 predicted proteins | sample IncBWH4OmetaG_FD_150861 | JGI IMG/M metagenome (GOLD analysis project Ga0210395, IMG submission 150861) | Forest soil microbial communities from Barre Woods Harvard Forest LTER site, Petersham, Massachusetts, United States - Inc-BW-H-4-O ...
ACGGACCGGGCACGTTCTCGGCCGACCTGGTCATCTGCCCCTCGGTAAGCGCGAAATCCCCCGAGCTCCACACGCCCATCGTCGGGGCCTGGATCGGTGGTGGCTGAAGGCCGGAGAGCAGGAAGCGCTCTGGGGAAATGTTCGCCCGGTAATAGTTCAGGCCCGCCGTCAGCGAGTCGTTTGCCTGTAGATCGGCGATCGCCGCATCGGTTTCGGGGTGATGTCCCCAAGCGCGGAAGTTGGCCCAGTCGTTGTCCGACAGCCATCGCTCCGCGATGCCCTCGAACTGGAACAGGAGCATGTACCACGACTTCTCGTACTGTTCGAAACCGTCCGCGAAGAACGTGGCGGGATGCCCGACCGACATCGCCACGAGATGGTCGACGCGATCGGCGGCCATCAGCGCCGTGGCCCACGCGACGCCGGCCCCCCAGTCGTGTCCCACCACGTGCGCTCGATCGGCGCCCGCCGCGTCGATCACGGCAAGCACGTCGCCGACCAGCAGGTCCATCGTGTAGGCGTCCTTGCCCGCGGGCTTGTCCGATCGCCCGTAGCCGCGCATGTCGGGGACGATCACCTTGAACCCAGCCTGCGCGAGCGCAGCGACCTGATTGCGCCACAGCCGCCCCGAGTCGGGAAACCCGTGCAGCAGCACCACCGGGCGACCATCGCCGCTGAGTTCATACTCGATACCCACACCACCAACGTCGACGCGCATTATGGTCTCCTGTGAGAAAGGCGCCTCGTGGAGCAAGGGAGTCTGGTTTATGCGCGCTGCCGCCATGCGCCCCAGTCCGTTCGGCCTGCTGATCGTAAACCCTAGCGCCTGCCGGTGCGAGGTCGCGGCCGGGATCGAAGCTCGAGTCCTCTCGTATGCGACGAGCCGCTGCGGCGCGGCACACGGATGCGTGTTCGTCAAGCCCGCACCTTCCGCCGTTTATCCGCACGACGCTCAAGCTCGAGCCGCTTGCGATCCGATAGGAAGGGTAGGAGGCCTCCCAAATGGCAGGTATGGATGATCAGATCTGGCGACGCATTGGACCCGTGGTTGTGGTGCTCGCGTCGCTGTTTGCGCTGACCGGCACGGCCGTGCAGGCCGCCGGTTATTCGCCTGGCTGTGGAAAGGTCCCGATCGTCTACGGGATTCCGCCATGGGGATTCCACACCGGTGAGCCGACCACTGGGCCCACGGGCAGCTTCGCCCGCGGCCATGGCGAAATCAACCTAGAGGCGCACACCGTCTCCGGGATCCTCTGCCAGGAAAACCATCTCCGAAACCAGCCGACTCGTGCGATCACGATGACGGTAAACCACCATCTCCTCTACCAATCCCACTATGCGGTGATGTGGGGTTTCCCCGGGAACATAATGAAGATCAAGGTCCGCGTGCGAGCCAGCAACGATCCGCAATGCAAAGTAGGAACGATTGGACGCGCGACCCTGTTCGCCAGCTACAACGGCGTGCGCAGCGACAGCGTCCAATTCAGCTTCCCGGCAGCCTGCAAGGACCACGACCACCTCTACCACGGCACCCAGGTCAACAACCAGGTCCCGCCGCTTTAGCTTCCTCGGCATACGCGCTTAGGCGCCGGCGTCGGCGCCGACGAGAACGCACGCAGGCAGAGGGCGCACGCAGGCCGCCGCCGATGCGCTCCTATCCCTTCCACCCGCATCCGAGCGGGCCGCGCAGCGTGCCCACCGAGCCGGGCAGCGGCGCCTGCTCCATGGCCATCGTGCCCGCGCGGACAGAGACCTGTTGTGCGAGCGCGCGCCCGGCGAACTTACCGCGAAAGCCGTTTGATGTGAGTTGGGCTACCGTCATGCCGACTTTGTCACTGTAAATGTTCAAAACAAGAGATTCGCGCTTGCCGGCCAGCACAAGGTAGACGATGCCCGGAATCAAGAAAAAGCACATCAGAAAAACTGCGATAAGGGGATTGGGCCGGCGGTGATAGCGGAAGCTCGCTCCATCGTCGCTTTGCGCCATCACCTGCCAGTTGCGTTTGGTGGCGACGATCGCAACGGCGGCCATGACGATGCGACGCGGTTCGGTTGGCGTCTCGAAGCGCAGGTTCTCGCCCGATCGCAGAAAGAAGAAGGCGACGATGCTGGCGATTAGGACGAGCAGAGATATTAGGACGACGTGTTCAGGCATGAGCTCCCTTTCGTTGCTTGCTTCTGTCTGATCCGACAGCCAGCCTGGAAAGGGACACTCAAATCTCTGAAGCCGGCGCCACATGTGGCGCCGGCCCGGACGGTGCATGCACCGTCCGGCCGACTCGTGCATGCACGAGTCGGAACAGGGTCGCGCATGCGCGACCCTGCCACCTGGCGCATGCGCCAGGTGGAACAACAGTTGGTCTGGCCACGACGGACTATTTGGCCAGACCAACTCGCGTTCCTCCGGCCTACTTCACGATGTGGATGATCCGCTCCATGCCCAGCTGGGTATGGCTGCGATTGTCCTGGGTGTCCATGAAGCACAGCTCCACATAGATCCCCGGCTTGGCGGTGATCGTCTCCTGTTGGAAGGCTTCGTGGGAAATCGGCCCGGCAAAACCGACAGGCGGTCCGGCGATCAGCTTTTCAAAGGGCTTTTCCTTGTTGGCCAGCAGATCCTTGATGGCCTGCTTGGCAGCTTTCATGTTCTTGAAAGGCGCCGCCACGTCCATGTGCACGAGGTAGCCTTCGTTTTCAAAGCGCACAAGCTCGCCGTCGTGCAGCGTGCTCGGTCCCCGAAAGCCGAACTCGATCGAGCGGATCGTGGCTTCCGGCGCCGGCAGCGGCACGGGTGAGGCGGCCGCAGTCACGGTGAAGTTCGCGTGTGCCTTGGCGCCCTTGCCTTCTCCTCCGGGAAGCACGGCGACGTATTGGCCGGGTTCCAGGTAGGTCTGAGCTTCGCTTGACTGCCCTGAGGCAACTTCGGCGTCGAACACGATCGATCCGTACTTGCTCGTCGCGTTGGTGTCGCCGTGGGCTTTCTGGATGGCGGCTTCGACCGTTTCGAAGGTAGCCCCCGGCTTCAGGAGAAACAGGATCACGTTTGCTTCCTTGACGCCGGTGGCGCTCGACACGACGTTAACCGCGCCCGACTGGGTGGAGCCCCCGACCGCGATCGACGAGTTCGTCATCGTCAGCGAGAGCGTCGGCAAGGTCGAGGCGGCCGCCGCGGGGCCGACGGCGATCGTGCCCGCCGCGAGCAGAGCGCTTGCAGTGAGCAGCAGGATGAGTCGCTTCATTAGGTGGTCTCCTGGGTCGTATTGGAGGGAGGGGAAAGCCGAGAACGGCGGTGCGCGAGGGCGCACCGCGGGAGGCCAAACCTTGACCGACCGGTGTTCCGGCTCGATCGAAAGCTTACGAAGATTTGTGAAAGCGAGCGTCTCCCGCGGGCTCGAACGCCGTACCCATCCTCTCGATCTCGTTACGCGCGAGCCCAAGCTTCGCTGCGATATCTCGCCATCGGGAGATCGCGTCGCTCACCTGTCCAACCCAGGTTTGAGCTTCGTCGTTGATCAACCTGAACAGTTCGGCTACCGTGATCGCGGCTTCGATGCCGTCCTCGGGCATAGACTCGTCGATCGCCGTGCTGAACCGTTTCCCGGGTAGGATCGGGTTCAAATCGAACGCGTGGGAGAGGGACCATCCAGCGGTGCTCAGCTGCAGGAACCCGTGGTTGCGCAGATCATTATCTTATTCGGGCGCCGTGCTAGGCCGCGACCAGCTCCACCTCGCCTCCACGCTCGAGCTCCTCGGCGGCGACCGTCTCCGGCTGGGCGGCCGCGGGCGGGCGCAACACCAGGAACGCCGCGAGAATGCCCAGACCGACGCACCCGGCGGCTACCAGGTAGGCCAGGTGATAGCCGCCGGTCAAGGCGCTCGCCAGCGAATCTCCGCTTGTGCTCAACGTCTTGGTGTGGTCGGTCGCGATCGTGCCGAGCGTGGCCAGCCCGATCGCGCCGAACAGCTGCACCGACACGTTGATGATGCCCGAAGCCAGGCCCGCGTCCTGCGGCGCCGAGTCGGACATCCCCATCGTCAGTAGCGGCAAGAACGAAGCCCCCGCGCCAAGTCCCAAGGTCAGAAAGGCGAGGAACAGTCCCGGGAAGTAGCTCGCGTGCAGGCCTTGCAAGGCCAACAACACCAGTCCGATCGCGATCCCTGCCAGGCCTGCCATCAGCGTCTGCAGAGCGCCGAAGCGCTGCACCGCCCTGGCCGCGACCCCCATCGACATCACCGCGATCGAGAACGTCAGCGGCAAGAAGGCCAGCCCCGTGTCGATCGCGTCGTAGCCGAGCACCTTCTCCAGGTACAGGGCGCCCAGGAAGAACGCCGAGAACATCCCCGTGATGAGCAGCCCTCTGACGAGGCTCGACCCCATCAACATCCGCTGACGCAGGATCCTCAACGGCATGATCGGGTTCGAGATCCGCGACTCGAGCACCAGGAAGCCGGCCAAGAACGCAAGCGCAGCTCCGCCCACGCCAAGCGTGCGCGCCGAGAATAGTCCGTATTCACTGGACTTCACGATCGCGAAGGCCCCCAGCATTGTCGCCAGCGTGATCAGGATCGAGCCCGCCACGTCCACACCGCCCGCAAGGCCGAGTCCCTCGTTCTCCTCGATCAAGATCGAACCGAACACAAACGCGATCAACCCGATCGGCACGTTCACGAAGAAGATCCAGTGCCAGTCCAGCGACTGCGTCAGCGCGCCACCGGCCAGCAGCCCTACCGAGCCGCCCCCGGCGGACACGAACGCGTACATCCCCATCGCCTTGGCTTGCTCGGCGCGCTTGGGGAACTCGGTAACGATGATCGCCAAAATCACGCTCGAGGCAACCGCCCCGCCGATCCCTTGCAGGATGCGCGCCCCGATCAGCATCCCCTGACTTTGGGCAAACCCACACAGGATCGACGCCGCCGTGAACATCACAAGGCCTGTCAAGAACACCTTCTTGCGCCCCACCAAATCGCCCATCCGTCCGGCCAGCAACAGGAAGCCGCCGAACGTCACAAGGTATCCGTTGATCACCCAGGTGAGGCTCTCTTGGGAGAACCCAAGTTCGCGCTGGATCGAAGGCAGCGCCACGTTCACGATCGTGGCGTCCAGGACCATCATCAGCTGCCCCAAGCACAGCACCGCCAGCGCGATCCAGCGCCGACGCTCCCGCTTGCGCTCGTCCTCGTGGTGGGCCGCCGCCGGCTGCTTGCCTGCTTGATCTAGGCGATCTGCCTGTTGGGCATCTTGCTTATGGGTGTCTTCAGGGACGAGTCGCTGTACTGCCCGCCTCTGCGGCGGCCCTTCGCCTTGTCGGGTGCTTGTCCTCGGTGCGGTGGCGGTCTTCATGTTGCTCCTTCCGGTCTCGCTCACGGGGAACACCATAGCATGGATAATCCATCTTACAAGTATCATCTTGTTAGCAATGATGATTGCTGCATCATGGTATAATGCGTCGGCTATGGGCAAGCAATCTCATACGGCAGATCTCCACACCGCCGACCTCGGCTCGATGGTCCTGCTAACACGCCTGGCCAAGCAGGTCTACCGTCGCAGCAACGAGGAGCTGCTGGGCATACACATGCGCCTGGTGATGGCGCTCAGCTACCTGCGCGACCACGACGGCGCGCCCCAGCAGGAGCTGGCCGAGGCGCTCTGCATGGACGCCAACAACGTGGTCCTGCTGCTCAACGAGCTGGAGGACCTGGGTCACGTCGCTCGCCGGCGCGATCCCGAGGACCGGCGTCGCCATCGCGTCGAGCTGACCGAGCAGGGACGCTGCGCCCTGATCAAAGCTGAGCGGGCGCAGGAGACGATCGAGGACGAGGTGCTACAGGCGCTCGACGCCGAGGAACGAGCGACCTTGTGGCGGCTGCTCACGCGTGCGCTGCGTGGGGCGGAGCCAGAGGTTCCCGTCGATCGCAGCGACTCCGTGGTCGGCCCGATCTAGGTCGGCTCGGTCTAGGGTCGGCTCGGTCTAGGTCAGCTCGATCTAGGCGAGCGGCATATGCCGGTGACGAGTACGGTCCTTCCCGGTCGGCGCTCCCAAATATTTCGCAAGGCACGAAGAACGCATACCGCATCGTCCGTCCGCGCACGGCGCGCCAAGCCGACCGGCGGTCAACCGCCGGCGGGTGTCTCGAGCTCGTCGAGTTCGCGCCTGAGTTCCTGCTTGAGCTCCTCGCTGTCGGCGTCGATTTCCTTCTCCATCGACTTCTCGGCTCGCTGTAGCGCCTTGTCGAGCTGCTCTTGCAAGCGAGACTCGCCGATCACGATCAGAGCTGCTTCGCCATCCTCCAGGAGCTCCCCGAGCTCTTTGGCGTCGTCGCGGGAAATGCCCTTGCGCAGATGTCCTCCGACGCCGCCGATGACACCGCCGACCGCGGCCGCGCCGATGATCGACGGTGGGAACAGGACGCCGACAAGCGCGCCGACTGCGATCCCACCCCAGGCGCCGTGCTGGGTTGGCTTCTCGTGCTTCTCGACGTGCACCTTGCCGTCTGCGTCCTTGGTAACAAGTGCCACGTCGTAGGTGCCGACGAGCTTGGCCTGGTGAAGCTCGATCAGCCCGTCATAGTCGGCGAGCGCATCCGCCCGATCTACATAGGTAGCTGCGTAGATGAAAACCGGCTTGTCGCTCATCGCATCTCGCTTCCTCTCATGTGTGTCGAGCGACGCATGCGCTCGCTCGCGGCTCAGTGAGCAGGCGGCTCCTCCGTCTCTGGGCAGTCGACGCTCACTGGCGAGTCAACCATCGATGTGTGCGACCGTCATCCGTAGAAGTCCACCGCCGGCGTGTTCGGTGTTCTGGCAGGTACGCGCAGCAGGCGCGCGACCGGCGCCGGGAACCACCAGTTCCACTTGCCCATGACAGAGACGAGCGAGGGCAACAGCAGCGCGCGTACGACGGTCGCATCGAGCAGGATGCCTGCGCCCAGGCCGGTGGCAAGCACCTTGATGTCGGTGTTCGGCGCCGAGGCGAGCGAGGCGAAAGCCAGGAACAGGATCAGGGCTGCGCTCGTGACCAGGCGCCCGGTGCGCCCCAGGCCGGTGATGACCGCCTGATCGGTCGAGCCGGTGCGCTCGTACTCCTCGCGCACACGCGCGAGGATGAACACCTCGTAGTCCATCGACAGCCCGAACAGGAATGCGAACACGAGGATCGGCACCCAGAAGGTGATCGCGCCCGTGGCGGGAATCCCAAACACGAGCTGCGAGCCGTGCCCCTCCTGCCAGAACCATGTCATGAAGCCGAAGGCAGCCGCCATCGAGACGAGGTTCAGCACGACCGCCTTGACGGCCAGCACAACCGAGCGGAATGCTCGCGCGAGCAGCACGATCGTGAGCAGCGCGATCAGCGCGAACATCAGCGGGAAGTTGCCGAACACGGCGTGTTGGTAGTCGAGCTCGGTGGGCCCCTCGCCGGCGATCCCGATGACCCCTGGGCGGCCTTCCAGGTCCGAACGTGCGCTGCGCACGGCGCCGAGCGTCGTCGAGTTGACCGTCTCTTCGCTGGGTACTCCCACGACGATGCTCGTCGCGTCGCGTTTGCTGTCGGGGGCGGTCGAGTACAGCGCGTCGGCCATCCCCGGCAGGCTTGCCAGTTGCGCTCGCACCGAGGGTGCTCGGGGGGCGCGCACGAGCACTTCGATCGGCGTGATCACCCCGTTGGCCGCGCCGCCGGCGCGTATCCGTTCGTAGGCGGCGTGCGGTGGGCCGGTCTGCGCCAGTGCGCTGGCGCTGGTTTCGCCTGTGGTCAGGCTGAAGAAGGGAATGATCAGCACAACGAGGATGGCGACCGCGACGCCCGTCCCCAGCCACTTGCGGCGTACCAGCATCCGCGACCATGCCGTCCAGCCGCGGCTGGCCTCGCGCTCGTGGCGGATCCGGGGCCAGTCGACTCGCGGCCCGATGCCCCCGAGCATCGCAGGCAGCAGGGTAAGCGCCACGCTGGTCGAGACGAGCGGGATCAGCATGCCGCCGTAGCCGACGGAGCGCAGGCCAGGTACGGGCAGCACCACCAGTGCGATCAGACCGATCGCGACGGTCAGCCCCGACAGCACGACGGCGCGTCCGGCTGTCGCCATCGCGACCATCACCGCCTCGTGGTTTCCGCGCCCGCACGCGCGCTCCTCACGCCAGCGGGTGACGATCAGCAGCGAGTAGTCGATCGCAACCCCCAGGCCGACGAGCGATACCAGGTATTGCACGAGGAACGACACGTTGGCGATATAGGTGAGCCCGAGGATCACCAGCAGCGTCGCCAGGATCGCGACTGCCGCGATCAGCAGAGGCACGAAGGCCAGCAGCGAGGCGAACACGAACGCCAGCACTGCCAAAGCCCCCAGTCCGCCGATCACGGTCTCCAGGAAGACGCCCGCACCGCCCTGACTTTCTTCGCTATTGGAGAGTTGCAGCAAGCCCGTCATGCTCGCGCGTGTGCCGCGTGGCAGCGTCGCCGCCAGCACCTGCTGGGCGTGCTGAGGGATCTTGGGCGCTCCGAATGTTCTCTCCAGAGGCGAGAACAGGAAGGCATAGGTGCTACGCCCGTCGCTTGTGATCAGGCGCCGGTCGCCAGTGTTCGCAAAGTCCACGACCCGCACCACGGGAATGCTGCGTTTCACCCGTGCGAAAGCCGCTGCTATCTGCGTTTGCTCGGCGTGGACCGTCTGGCCCGGTGGGACCGTGACCACGGCGATCGCCGGTGGGATGATGCCGCCGTTGCCATAGGTGCGCACGATCTTCTGGGCGGTTTCGTAGCCAGGTTGGCCCGGGAGCGAGAAGTCGAGCGCGAGGCGGTTGGAGACATGCGAGGCGCCGGCGGCTCCAGCAAGGAACACGACCAGCCAGCTGCCGATCACCAATCGACGATGGGCCAGCACGAACCGCGTCAAGCGTGCGATGAGGCTGCGCTCGTCGATCGCGGCGTCAGGGGGTTGACGGACGGGCGCTTGCTGTCCCGGCCCATGCTGCGCGGACGCGCGCTGGCCTGTGCGCGAGTCCGACGTTTGCGGTTTGTGAGGGGGCTGCGGCGGCTCTGGCTTGGGCATCTCTTGTTCCTGGCGCCCGCCGGCTGGCGCTTGCTGGCGTCAGCGGCTGGCTGAGGGATCTGGAGAAGGGGAGATCTGAAAAGGTCTGGGGAGGGGGATGGAGGTCTGGAGAAGGGGATGGAGGTTCGGGGAAGGGGGAGATGTTACTGCTCTTTTTTGAGATCGTTACGTCCGGAATAGTTACATTGCATAAGTGTCCGGTAGGATATTGTTCCCCTGTGGAAGATTCAGCGAAAAATGAACTCCCCGCCGCGCCCGACCCGTTCGGCGTGCCAGACCCTGTGCCAGACCCGTTCGGCGCGCTCGGCTTCGCGCTCCCTTCCGTTGGCCGCGCGGTCGCCACGACGTTCTCAGCCAGGCTGGCCCCAATTGGCCTCGAGCCGCGCGAGTTTGCGCTGTTGCGTCGGGTCAACTCAAGCGAAGGAGCCTCACAGCAAGCTATGGGCGAGCGCTTGGGCATCCCCCCGAGCCGCATGGTGGCGTTGGTCGACGGACTCGAGGGGCGCGATCTGCTCCAGCGCCGGCCCAGTCCCACAGATCGACGGGCCCACGCCCTATACCTGACGTCGGCCGGCAGGCAACTGCTGGCCCAGGCGCACGCGGTCGCAAGGGCTCTGGAGGCTGAGCTCACTGCTGGGCTTGACTCAGCCGAGCAAACCCAGCTGATCGAGCTGCTCAAGCGCCTCGCCGCGCGCCTCGGCGGGCAGCCGGGCAGGCACGGTTTTCAGCCGACGGTCTAGGGTGGACGTCCAAGGGGTCTGTACGTTGACCTCCTTAAGCAAACAGAAGGGGTAGACGCCGTGCCGGACATCGAGGCGCTACTTGCCGAGCAAGCGCACTACTACCGAGAACGAGCCGGCGAGTACGACGATTGGTGGCTGCGTCGCGACCGCTACGACCACGGCTCCGAGACGAATGCACGCTGGTTCTCAGATGCGGCCGAAGTGCAGGCTGCGCTTGGTCGATTCGGTCCGACCGGCGAGGTGGTTGAGCTTGCGTGCGGGACGGGTCTGTGGACCCAGCGCTTGGCCGCGCACGCCGACCGTGTTACCGCCCTTGACGGTTCTCCGGAGATGCTTGAACTGTGCCGTGCACGCGTCGGGGAGGAGCGCGTTGAATACGTTCAAGCCGACCTGTTTGCATGGGAGTCCGAGCAGGCCTACGACGTGTGCTTCTTCAGCTTCTGGCTCTCTCACGTGCCCGACGAGCGCTTTGATGCTTTTTGGGGAAAAGTCGCGCATGCGCTAAAACCAGGTGGTCGGGTGTTCTTCGTGGACAGCTCACGCCACGATCTCGCTTCAGCAGTGGATCACAAGCTGTCCGCGCCAGAGGATCCGACGATGTTGCGCAGGCTTGCGGATGGTCGCGAGTACCGGATCGTCAAGCGGTTCTATGAGCCCGAGCGCTTGCAGGCGCGACTGGCCGCTCTAGGCTGGAGTATCGAGGTGGAGGCGACGAACGAATTCTTTATCTACGGGCATGGCGTAAAGTGACCCTGTGGTGCTATACGTCTGCCCGAGCGGTACGTCCTTCGGCGGTTTGCCGGCACCGCTAGCGCATCCGTGTGGTAGGGCCGCCAAGGCGCTCGAGGATGCCGGCTACAGCTACGAAACCAGGAGCGTAAGAGGTGGCACGCTCAAGTTCTGGACCCTGCCGAACCGGGCACGCGACCGCGCCGAGGTGGAGCGCCTGAGCGGCCAGCGCGCGGTCCCGATCCTGGTGCTCGACGACGGCGGTGTGATCGCCGGCTCGGGCTCGATTGCGGAGTGGGCGAAATCCAATCTGAGTGCCAGCTAATGTCCTGTGCGGGACATTAGTCGAGCTGAAACTCGCCGTCGCGGTAAATAACACGCTCCTCGCCGCCACGTAGCTGCGCGGTCACTATCCGGTCGCTGGTGGAGACGATGTCGGTGTGCACGCTCGAGTCGTTGAAGCCGAGTCGATCCCACTCATCGCTCTTGACCTGAGCGGGATCGCCGGCGTAGGCGTCCTGGTAGGAGCGCCCGAGCGCAATGTGGGTGTTGCCGAACGGTCCGCCGACGTTCTCGTCATAGAGCGTGTGCGCCATGAAACGCGTGATCCGCGAAAAGCGTTTGTCGGTCAGCGAGAACTCGCCGACCCTATCGGCCCCCTCGGTGGCGATCATCTCGGTAAGGATGCGCTCGTTCTCCTCGGCGCTCGCTTCGGTGACACGCCCCTCGGCGAAGGCAAGACGGATGCCCTTCACAAGGTTTCCATATCGGTACAGCGGTTGGTTGAAGCGAATCCAGCCTTCTGTCCCACGCCAGTCGGGACTGGTGAAGATCTCAAAGCTGGGAATGTTGCGACCCCGACCACCCAGCCAGCGCCGACTCTCGCCGACGCTTACCCAAAGATCGACATCATCCCCAAGGACGTGGACGCGCTGGATGTCCAGCGCGTCCAGGCGCTCCCTGGTCTCGTCCAGCCGCAACCCGATCTCGCGCCAGCGCGCGATCGGATCCTCCATGTCAAGAAAACAAGCATGGACGATCTGCTCCCAATACTCCTCGATGCTCAGCTGCGCCTCGGTCGCCATCGCCGGCGTCCCATAGAGGCCGAGCGTCCAGCTGAAGCGACCTGCGTTCTCCTTCTCCGAACGCCAATCCAACAGCGGGCGCATAGTCTTGCCGCGACGCATGATCAGCGCCGGATCGACCGACTCGAGCGCATGCGGATCGCTGTCGGCGAGGACCGAGACCTGATGATCCATTTCATCGATCACCCCGCGCATGTACTTCTCAGGGAAATAGTCGAGCTGGGTCTCGTCGGCAGTCTCGAAGAAGTCACGCGAAAAATTGACGCGGCGGTCGTCGTCGGGTTCATAGGCCCCGATCACATGCCCGCCGGCGCGCCAGACGGCCTTGCGCAACTCGGCGTAAAGCGGCCTGGCGCTTTCCGGGGACGCCACGCGAACGACCTCTCCAGGCTGCACCCCCCTGCCGCTGCCAAGTGCGAAATCGATCAGAACCGAGGCGTAGCGCTCGAGAATCTCTTTGGGCGGGACGTAAGCCATTCGGTGACTCTAGTCGTTGAGGCGGTCCAAAAGTGGAGTGGGGGTCGCTGGTCGGGTGGTCGGGTATGGCTGGGTGGCTGGGTGTTGCTGGCCAGATGGTCGGGTCTGGTTGGTCGGTCGGTCGGGTGTGGGTGGTTGGGTGTTAGTGGCCAGGTGGTCGGGTGTTGGTGCCTGGGTGCCTGGGTGCCTGGGTGCCTGGGTGCCTGGGTGGCTGGGTGTTGCTGGTCTGCTGTCGCCGACCAGTTCCAAGTCGCTGATGCTCAACGGTCACTCACCTTCGAGCGACTCGGACAGCTCCAACCAAGTCGTCTCCAACCGCTCGCGCTCCGCGAGCAGTTCCTCGAGCCCGGCCTGCAGCTCGGCCAGTCGGCCGTGATCGGTGGCGTTCACTGCCATCTCCTCGGTCAGCCTCTCCTCGCGCACAGCCAGCTTCTCGATCGAGCGCTCCAGCCGCTTGAGCTCGAGTTCGTCCCGACGGGCATCCTTGCGCGCGGCTCGGGCCGCGGCTCCCGCAGAAAGACGGCGCTCCGCGGACGAGGAGTGGCGAGAGTCCGTCTGAGGAGAAAACGCCGGCTGGCGCCGCTCGGTGTCGCGGCGCTCGTGCAAGTACTGGTCGATCCCACCGGGAACATGGCGCAATCCGCCGCCGGCGGTGATCGCGTACACGTCGTCGCATACCCGCTCAACGAAGTAACGATCGTGGCTGACCACCACGAGCGTCCCGGGCCAGCCGTCGAGCAGATCCTCAAGCGCGGTCAGAGTGTCGATGTCGAGGTCGTTCGTGGGCTCGTCCAACAGCAGCACGTTCGGTCCGCCCATCAAGAGTCGCATCAGCGCGAGACGTCGGCGCTCGCCGCCGGAGAGGTCCTGCACGAGCGTGCGCCCCTTCTCGCCGCGAAACCCAAAGCGATCGCAGAGCAGCGATGCGGTTATCTCGCGTCCGTCGCTCAGTACAGCGTTGCTACGCACCTCCTGGAGGGACTCGAGCACGCGCAGGTGCCCTGGGATCTCGACCGTGTCCTGCGAGAGATGAGCGATTCGTACCGTCGTGCCGCGCTCGACTCGACCGGAGCTCGGGCTGAGTTCGCCGGCGAGCAGCTTCACAAGCGATGTCTTGCCCGACCCGTTCACGCCCACCAGTGCGACTCTCTCGCCAGGCCCCAACCGCCATGTCAGCTCGTGCAGGATCTCGTGCTCGCCGAGCGTCAGCGACACCTGCTCGGCGTCGAGAACCCTCTCGCCCAGGCGCACTCCGGCAAAACGCAACAGCTCGACACGATCGCGCGGCGGCGGCTCGTCGGCGATCAGCGCATTTGCGGCCTCGATGCGGAACTTCGGCTTGGTCGTGCGCGCCGGTGGTCCGCGCCGCAACCATGCAAGCTCCTTGCGGATCAACTGCTGGCGCCGGCTTTCCTTCGCGCTCTCCTGACGGTCGCGCTCGGCCCGCGCGAGCACATATGCGGCATAACCGCCTTCGTATTGGTGCACCGCGCCGTCGGCAACCTCCCAGGTAGCGGTGCACACGGCGTCCAGGAACCAGCGGTCGTGCGTCACCACCAACATCGAGCCGCGTCGCTGAGCGAGATGACGGGCTAGCCAGTCCACCCCTTCGACGTCCAGATGATTTGTAGGCTCGTCCAGCAGCAGCAGCTCGGGCGGATCGAGCAGCAGACGCGCAAGCGCGACGCGTCGCCGCTCGCCTCCGGAGAGTCCGTCGATCGCAGTGTCCATGCCGGCGGGAAAGCGCTCCAGCCCCACCCCTCCCATCAGCCCGTCGAGCACGCCGCGAAATGCCCTGTCTGCCGCCCACTCGTGTTCGACGCGCTCGCCCACGAGCGCCGCACCGAGCGTTGTGTAGTGATCGAGCTCGTCCTGCTGGTCGAGTAGCGCCACGCCAACGTCCCCTGCACGCGTGAGCTCCCCTGCATCCGGCTGCTCCACGCCGGCGATCAGCCGCAGCAGCGTCGACTTGCCGCCTCCGTTCTGTCCAACCACGCCGATGCGCTCGCCGGCGGACACCCCAAGTGTGATGTCGCGCAGGACGGAGCGGCTGCCGTAGCCCTTGTCTACATCCTTGAGGTTGATCAAATTGCGCGTCGTTGGCATCCGTGCATCGTGGCGGATCGCGGTCGCACGTCGCGGCGCCGGGTGGGCAGGTTGATAGGAGGGGTCGTGGCTAGGGGCGTTAGCCGGTAGGGGTCGGCCGGTAGGTGCGTTAGTGCGCAGGGCTGTTTGGTGGGGAGGCTGGTAGACGTGCCCCCTAAACGGTGCAGATGCCTACGGCGCCGCGGGCACCACCGCGACCGGCCCCTCCGCGGCTGCGAGATCGCCGGTCTCGAAGCTGGGCGTCTCCAGGCGCTCCACGTGGTCCATCAGTCCGAGGAACTCCTCGGCGTCCTCGAGGAAGCCGATGCGAGGGGTGCGGTAGTGCATCGGCACGACCCACTTCGGTGCAAGACGCTCGACGATCGCCTTGGCGCCGCTTGCCCCGATCGTGGGCCCCCCGCCGACCGGGAGGATGATCAGGTCGACCTCGCCGATCGCCTCGGCCTGCTCGGCACGCAGCTCGCTCTGGCCGAAGTCGCCGAAGTGGGCGACCCGCACGCCGTCAAGCGTGAACACGAAGATCGTGTTGGGTCCGCGCTGCGTGCCCGCCGCCTCGTCATGCTCGGAGGCGACCGCGACAACCTCGCCGATCGGCGACTCCAGAAGGCCAGCTGTGGAGCGCAGAGTGGCCGGCTCGCCGGCGATCGCCTCGATGCCGTTGTGGTCGAGGTGCTCATGGGTGACGAGCAGCAGGTCAACCCCATCGACGGAGATCGCGGGATAGTCGAACTGAATGCCACGCTCGGCCATCGGCGAGAGATCGCCGAAGGGATCGATGAACACCTTGGCCTCCGGCGTCGTCAGGGCGAAGGCGGACTGACCGAACCACTCAACGTGCATGCTGCTCCTCCAATGCTCGGATTTTCTCGGGTGGGACCTTTTCAGAGGCTGGTTGCTCGACGTACTCGTAGCGTCCGCCGCGCAACATGGATGCCGCCGCCGCGATCAGACAGGCGACGATCGCAAATAGGAAGGCAGCGTGCAGCCCATCGCGAAAGGGGGCGGAGATCAGGTGGGGGAAGAAGGCATGGCCGGTGAGGACCGCCTGGGCGTGTGCGCTCAGCCCGTCCAGCGCATGGGCCCCCACAAGCTGCTGGATCGGGTTGTAGCCGAGGAAGGCTGCGAACAGGATCGAGATCGGCGGCGCGTGCGCGACGCGTCCGGCGACCTCCGCGGACAGCCCGTGGGCTTGTAGTCCGGCCTGTGCGGCTGCCGGCAGGCTGGAGGCAAGGCCGATGATCAGCAAGGTAAAGAAGATCCCAACCGAGAGCACCTGCGCGGAGTTCTGGAAAGTCTGATTCATGCCGCCCCCGGCGCCGCGATCGGCGGCGGGCAAGCTGTTCATAACAGCCGCGCGGTTGGGCGAGGCGAACATCCCCATCGAGATGCCGGTAAGCAGCAGCACCAGCGCGAACACCCAGTAGTTGAAGTCGGTCGGCAACAGCATCATCAGCCCGAAGCTGAGCGCCGCGCCGAGCATGCCGCCCGTGGCAAACCAGCGCGCGCCATAGCGGTCTGAGAGGTAGCCCGAGGTCGGCCCGGCAACAAGCATCCCCAGTGTCAGCGGCAGCATGTAGATACCGGCCCACAGCGGCGTCTCGGTGAAGGAATAGCCGTGCAGGGGAAGCCAGATCCCCTGTAGCCAGATGATCAGCATGAACATCAGTCCGCCGCGCGAGATCGCCGAGAGGAACGTGGAGAGCGTGCCGAACGTAAAGGCGCGGATGCGAAACAGGGCGAGGCGGAACATCGGCTCGGCAACTCGCTTCTCGACGATCACGAACGCGCTCAACGAGACGATCGCAGCCGCCAGCAGCGCCAGCACGCGCGGCGAGCCCCAGCCGGTCGCGTGCCCGTTGTAGGGTCGGATCCCATACGTGACGGCGACCATGACGAGGATCAGCCCGAGCGCGAAGGTCACGTTGCCCCACCAGTCGATCGAGGAGCGTTTCGGCTGGCTGCGCTCCTCGAGCTTCAGGTAGGCCCAGACGGTCGCAAAGAGGCCGACCGGCACAGAGATCAAGAACACCAGCCGCCAGTTGATCGGGGCGAGCAGCCCGCCGAGGATCAGCCCGACGAACATGCCGCTGACGCCGACGATGTTGTTGATACCCAGGGCCATCCCGCGCTGGTGGACGGGAAAGGCGTCGGTGATGATCGCGGCGGCGTTAGCGAGCAGGCACGCCCCTCCAATCCCCTGCACGATGCGGAACACGATCAGGTAGTCGGCACCGGCCCGGCCGGTCATCCAGTCGATCGCCAGCAGCAGTGAGGCGATCGTGTAGATGACGAAGCCGAGGTTGTAGATCTTCACCCGCCCGAACATGTCGCCCAGACGCCCAAGGCTCACGATCAGCACGCTGGAGACGACCAGATAACCGAGGATCATCCACAGTAGGTAGAAGCTGTTGGCGGGCTCAAGTGGATCGAGTTTGATGCCACGGAATATGTCGGGCATCGCGATCAGCGTGATCGAGGCGTCGAGCGTCGCAAGCAGCACCGCAAGCGTTGTGTTCGACAGCGCGATCCACTTGTAGCGGTCGGTGTGCGAGGAGCTCTGGCGGTGAGCTTGAGTGGGGGAAAGCCGCAAGCCAATGACTCTAGCCAGCCCGGTCGTCCCCTTGCGCAAATGGCTCCGGCGCATGGGTTTGGAGTCTGTTTCCCCGCCACCAAACAGCCGCGAAACGACGCTCCCCTGGCCCGGCGGTGCTAGGTTCAAGCTCTCATGGCAGTAGAGCCAGCATCGCCGCCAGAGCCTGCGCAGCCGCCGTCGGGTCGGGGCTTGAGTCCGCGTGTCGTGCTCGCGCTGATCGTGATCGTCGTGATCGCTGGCGGCGTGGCGCTCCTGACGACGGCGAGCCCGAGCAAACGTCCGAGCGTCGCCGGCATCCAGGGAGTCGCCTCCACCAAGTACGCCGGCTCGCTGGCCTCGCCGCCTGCGCCAGAGTTCCCGTTGTCACTGCGCAACTACAAGGGTGAACGGGTCAGCATCGCCCAGTACAAGGGCAAGGCGGTGCTGGTCACCTTCCTCTACACCCACTGCCCCGACATATGCCCGATCATCGCCTCCAACCTGGCCGTCGCGCTGAACATGATGGGTCCGGCAAAGGCGGCAAAAGTGCAGGTGATCGCCGTGTCGGTGGACCCGCGCGGGGACACGCCGACGGCCGTCGCGTCGTTCCTCGCGCGCCACGACATGACCGGGCGCATGCAATACCTGGTCGGCTCCGCCAAAGAACTGGGAGCGGTATGGAAGACATGGGGAGTGGGCGCCGAACAGGACGCCCAGCAGCCGCAGTTGGTCGACCACACGGGCCTGGTGTACGGGATCAGCGCCGCGGGCAAGGTCACGACGCTGTACTCGGCAAGCTTCACCCCGCAGGAAATCGTCCACGACGCGCCGCTGCTGGCTTCAAGCTGAGGGCGATACCCCGCGCGCGCGCGGGGGTATGCTGTTTTTTGAATGGATGGACCTACTGCTCGGCCGGCCCGGGCGTACCTTCCAACCGCCGACGCAGCTCTGGCCCGCGGCCTGCGCCGACGGCGCGCGCGGCGCGCTCCTCGCTCAGCTCCAGCCCCTGGGATTGGGCGAAATCGAGCAGATCCTGGCGTTCCTCGCCCTGCTTTGCGGTACGCAGGAACAGCCAGCCAAACAGGCAAAGCGTGAGGATGCTCTCCTCGATCATCATGATCGCCCCGGCGATGTTCTGATCGGCGATCGGGGAGATGCGCCAAACGGCGTCCCCGTGGATGTAATAGGGATAGAAGACGGTCCCCGACCACAAAAAGACGTTGCCGAGCACAGTCCCGGTTAGGCGCACCGCGACGATGTAGCCCAGCTTCGCGCCGTTGCCGAACCAGGAGGGCATCGGCAGCGGCCCAAACAGGCACATCCACATGTTGATGCCCAAGCCGAGGAACATCGCGTGCTCGAGCGCGTGCACGCCTGCGTGGCGCAGCGCCGCTTCGTAGAAGACGGGCAGGTGCCACACGTACAGGTCGATCGCCCAAAGCGGAAAGGCGATCAAAGGATGGGCGAGGATGCGCAGCCGGTCGAAGAACTTGATCCGCAGCAGCGGCGCGATCAACGGCCCCGTCAAGCCGAGCACGATCAGAAGCGCCGCGATGTCGCCGAGCAGCAGGTGCTCGACCATGTGCGCGCTGAGCAGTTCCTGGCTGTCGCCGCCGAGCGAGGTAAGCGCCACGCCGATCGTGAGAAAGCCGCCGTAGAAGCAGGCCTGGCGCCACCCCGGCAGCGGGCGGCCAGCCCGTCCAAGCGTGTGCACGCGCTTGGCATAGGCAAAGCCGAACAGGGCGAGCGGTCCGAGCTGGGTCAGCGCGGCAAAGGCGGTCGATGTGGCGAGGACGCTCATCAGGATGGAGCCTACGACGTGCAAGCGAGCGTCGTGGCCGCCCCTTTGGGAGACATTCGCGCATAGACTGGCGGCGCATGGTCCCCCTGCGCCGTCTGCTGCCACTTCTGCTCGGCGGCCTCGGTGTCGCGGCGCTGGTGTTCCCGGGCGTCGCCGATGCGCACGGGATCGTGGGTAGGGCAGACCTGCCGATCCCGGTTTGGCTGTTCAGCTGGACCGCGGCGATCGTGCTCGTGGTCTCCTTCGTGGCGCTCTCGACGATGTGGATGGCACCGCAGCTGCAGAGCGAGCATCGCAAGCGGCTGTTCAGAATGGCGCCCGCGGTTGCGCACCTCGCGAGCCTCGTGGGCGTGGCGCTGTTCGCGCTGATTCTCTACAGCGGCTTCGCCGGCACGCAGGTATGGTCGGTCAACTTCGACCCGACGTTCATCTACGTCATCTTCTGGGTCGGCATGCCCCTAGCAAGCGTTCTTTTCGGGGACGTCTTCCGCGCGTTCAGCCCGTGGCGGTCGTTTGCGCGCCTCATCCGCTGGGCCGGGCGCAAGTTGGCGCCGGAGGCGTTCGCCAAAGCGCCGCTGCGCTATCCCGGGCGTGTGGGCATGTGGCCCGCGGTCGCCGTGATCGTCGGCTTCGCCTGGATGGAGC
>Ga0210395_10001332_pt1 | contig 19199 bp, 18 predicted proteins | sample IncBWH4OmetaG_FD_150861 | JGI IMG/M metagenome (GOLD analysis project Ga0210395, IMG submission 150861) | Forest soil microbial communities from Barre Woods Harvard Forest LTER site, Petersham, Massachusetts, United States - Inc-BW-H-4-O ...
CACGTTGCGCGCGGTCGGGATGTGCCCGCCGCGCTGCGCCTGCTCCTGCGGCAGGTGGGCCGGCGCGAGCAGGCGGCCGGCGAACTCGTCCGGGGAACGGACGTCGACGAGGTTCCGCTTGCCGATCGCGGCGAGCACCTCATCGCGCAGTGCGCGCAGCGAGGCGTCCTGCTCCGTCGCGGTGTAGCTGGTCTTCTCGCGGGCCGGGACGTCGGTGGTCAGCTCGCGCGAGTCTAGTTCCCACTTCTTCCTGCCGCCGTCGAGCAGCAGCACGTTCTGGTGACCGTACAGCTTGAAGTACCAGTACGCGTACGCGGCGAACCAGTTGTTGTTCCCGCCGTACAGCACGACGGTGTCATCGTTCGAGATGCCGCGCTCGGACAGCAGCGCCTCGAAACCGGCCTTGTCCACGAAGTCGCGGCGGACCGGGTCCTGCAGATCCTTCTTCCAGTCAATCTTGATCGCGCCCGGGATGTGGCCCCGGTCGTAGGCGCTGGTGTCCTCGTCGACCTCGACGAGGGCGATCCCAGGCTCACCGATGCGGGCCTCGACCCAGTCGGCGTCGACTAGGACGTCGGAACGGCTCATGTCGTGGAAACTCCTTCTCTTGTTGGCGCAAGCTTGTGCGGCACGCCTCAGTCGGCGAGCCGGATCCGTTGGATGAGTAGGTACATCTGGCAGCCGAGGCACAGGTCGAATGCCGCGTTAAGGAACGCCGCGGCCAGGGCCAGCGCGGTGAAGATCATCCCTGCCGTGGTCGACCCGGCCAGGAAGCCGATGCAGCCGATCCCGGCGATCACCATGCCGACGCCCTGCGCGAAACGGGGCGGAGCTTCCGCCTCCGTCCTCGACGGTGGTCCAAGCCGAGGCCGGACCAGGTGACGGTACAGGAACCCGTAGGGCGCGTAGCGCAAGCCCGCCAGCGCCCCGATGGCGAACACCAGTGTCTGAGCGAGGAGCAGCCAGCCACTCGCGGTGAGCAGCACGACGGCGAGTACCACCGTGGTGATCACCGCGCCGAAGCGCGGCCCTCGCGGGTCAACGTTCATGGTCATGCTCCCAGACGCAGGTGAGATCAGTACTTCTTCTCCGCCTGCCCGCGGTTCAACCGCGCTTGGTCAGGCAGCAGGCGCCGACCGCCTACAGATCGCGGTCGCCACGCGGCAGAAGTCAACAGCGCGCCGCTTGGTCAGCATCCGGGCTGTTCTGGAAGACACGTACCAGATGGTATTCACCGATGGCCCCGCTGTCACTCTCGGCCTAGGGGGGCGCGGTCAAGCATGCTGCTCACAGCCGCGAGTACGTCGGCCTTCCGCGGCTGTCCAGAGGCTCGCCGCGCGATCGAACCGTCCGCCGCGAGCACGAATACGGTGGGCGTGCTGAACACGTTCAGCCGCCGCGCCAGGTCCATCCGCCGCGATGCGTCGATCTCTACGACCGCCACACCGTCCCGCGACCGCGCGACCTCGGCGAGCAGTTCACGGGTGGGGCCGCAGTACGCGCAGAATTCGGTGGAGAACTGCACGAGGGTGGCCCGCTCACCGAGCGAGGAGCCCAGGTCCGCTTCGGTCAGCACGGACCCGTCGGCGTCGCCGCCTGGTCCGGAACCGACCCGGACGGGTCTCCGCTCCCGGAACCGGCCATTGCGCAAGCGCGCGCCCCAGCCGACCGCCGACGCGGCGGCGAGCACAACGACGAGCACGATCAGGCCACCTAGCACGCCGGTTGCAGCGTGTCCCCGCGCCCCGATATTCCCGCCGGGCCGGTAGGGATTAAAGTTGCGCGCAGCGGGCGCCACCGGGGGCCGGGCAGCCGGCTAGGACCCGTCCATCAGGAGTCCGCCGTGATCGACCTGTTGTTGCCGACGGTGATCACGAATTTCTGGACCGACTGGGCGGGCACGGCGGCCGACGCTGGGTACCAGACCTCGCCCTCGTTCCAGCGGACCGTCCAACTGCCCGCCAGGATCGGGGCCTTGCCTCCCGCGATGACCCAGATCTGGCAGGTAGTGCCCTCAGGGATCCCGCTGACCTTTGCCGTGAGCAAAGTTCCCCACGCCATCTGGACGTACTTGACGGTCGCGTCCATCCCCTGCGATTGCCCGGCCGCTAGCTGCCAAGAACCCGAAGGGGCGCCTGGGTAGGGCAGAACCTGCTGCGCTGAGGAGGGCGGAGCGGATGTCACTCGCAGGCCGGCGAACACGCCTGCCGCGATGATGACTGCGGCCGCCGCGCCGAGAAGCGACTCGCGCCATCGGCGCCGCCGGCGGCGCGCAGCCGTCAGGTCCAGGACCGTGGCGACCAGCTTGTCCGGAGGCTCAAGTCCGTCTTCTTCCCATGCGGGCCGCCGATCGTCGACGGCGAGGGCGACAGCCTCCTCCTTGCTCACCCGGGCGAGCAGGGCGGGCAGCCCCGCCAGGCCGGCGAGTTCGTCCCGGCACTCGCGGCAGTGGGCCAGATGGGCGTCGACCAGCGCGCGTTCGGCCGGATCGATTGCGCCGAGCACGTATACGCCTAGCGACAGCCGCGCTTCAGAGCAGTCCATAGTCGCAGTCATGGCGCAAGTCCTCGTTCCTGAAGTGCTAGCTTGAGCGCCTTCAGCGCATAGAACGTGCGCGACTTCACAGTTCCCGCCGGTATCCCAAGGGTGGCTGCCGCCTCAGCCACCGAACACCCTCGATAGTACGTCTCGACAAGCACTTTGCGATGGTCTGGACGCAGCGAAGCTAGCGCCTCGGCCACCGCCCACGACTCGAGCGTGCGGTCGGCGTCATCGTCGGCGGGCAACGTGTCGAGCACCGCCTGCCCCACCTCCGGCGGCCGGGACTGACGCGCCCGGTAAGCGTCGACCGCCAGGTTGCGGGCCACGGCGAACAGCCATGGCCGCGCCGGACGGTCGGCGAGCGCCTCCGGGTGGCGCCATGCGCGCACGATCGTCTCTTGCACCAGATCCTCCGCCCGCTGCCTGTCGCCTCCCGTCAGGTGCAAGGCATATCGCAGCAGGGCGCCGCCGTGTTCGGCGTACAGCGCCCTGATAAACGCCTCGTCCGCCACCCGTTCTTGCCGGGCGGCCGTTCCAGCGCTCTGCACATTAGCGAGAACGTCGCCGACTGTGGGCCGGTTCACTTCCCCGTTGGATTTTTCCTGCCCAGGCTGACCGGGCCCGTTGCTCACGGTCACCCGTATACCCGCCCGACCGACCGAAAGGCAACCCGATCATGGTGTTTTCGTTACTCAGCATGCCACTGTGGCCGATGTTCCAAAACGGGTTTAGCGCGCTCGGCGCTTTTCGTGCTCATCGCCGGATCAGCCACCCGCGAACGGAGGCAGCACTTCAATCACCATACCATCGTCGAGCATAATCGACTCTTTGGCCGCCCGCCCGACCGGGTTGGCGTCTATCAGGAACGACGACCTGGCAAAGATCTCCGGCAGGCGACTGCCAGCTGTCCGCCGCGCGACAGCCGCGTCAAGCGCGTCGGCGAGCGAGACAGCTTCCAGAAACTCCTCAGAAATCCCCGCGGCTTCTCTGGCCGCAGCCCAGTACCTGATTGTTACCTTGGCCATAACATGGATATCCTCTTCTCAACGGGACCCGGGCGATGTTGCCTCCGGGTCCCGTTGTGTTTATACAGATCATGACGGCGTCTCGTGCGCCTCAGGACCGGAGGTGGCATCAGGTGGGCGAATTGCTGTTGGTGACCGGCGTTCTCGAGCCTTCCGCGGAGGTCCTGCCGGCCCTTGGCCTCCTTCTGCACTCCGTTCGCGTGCTGCCCGCCGACCCGTCCGCGCTGGTGGAGGCCCCACCCGTGGATATAGTCCTGGTCGACGCGCGCCGCGATCTCGCGCATGCCAAGAGTATCTGCCGGCTGCTGCACACCACCGGCCTTGACTGCCCCATGCTCGCCATCGTCACCGAGGGTGGTCTTGCGGCCATCAGCGCGGAGTGGAACGCTGACGATGTGATTTTGAACACCGCTGGACCCGCGGAGGTGGAAGCCAGGCTGCGGCTGGCCACCGGCCGCCGGGCGATGCGTGCCGCGGCGGACGCGCCAGACGAGATCAGGTCCGGCGACCTCGCGATCGACGAGGCCACGTACTCGGCGCGTCTGCGAGGTCGCGTACTCGACTTGACGTTCAAGGAGTTCGAGCTGCTGAAGTTCCTGGCCCAGCACCCTGGCCGGGTGTTCACCCGCGCGCACCTGCTCCAGGAGGTGTGGGGCTACGACTACTTCGGCGGCACCAGGACCGTGGACGTGCACGTCCGGCGGCTGCGCGCCAAGCTCGGCCCGGAGCACGAGGCGCTGATCGGCACCGTCCGCAACGTCGGCTACCGCTTCGTCCCCGTCAAGGGTGCGCCCGACGACAAGGACAGCCCAGGATTGCTCACGTCCGACCCGTCATCCGCCGTCGCGGCGGAGCGGTGACCGGGCCGTCCGCCCCCCGATCGGAAGAACACCGCTCCCCCGGCCAGATCGCGGAAGGGCCGCTGTCAGCCGGGCAGTCCGCCCTGATCCTTGGGCTCGCCGAGGCCGCACAGCGCTTCGATGGCGTCACGCCGCTGTCCGAGCATGTGCTGCTACATGTGCGGCACGCGGCACCGCCCCGGGGGGGACGACCCCCCCGAACCCCCCTGGAAGGGCCCACGGGCGCGGAGCGGTCGCGCGATCTGGTCTTGCTTGCCGACGACACGGTCGCCGGCTACGCGCACCTCGACGCACCCGATCAGACCGATGACGTCGATGACGTCGGCGCGGGCGACATGAGCGGCGAGCTTGTCGTGCACCCCGCGCACCGCCGACGTGGCTACGGCACCGCGCTGATCAAGGCGCTCGCCGCCGACGCGGCCGGCCATGGCATCCGGCTGTGGGCGCACGGCGACCTGCCCGCCGCCGTGGCACTGGCCCGCACGGCCGGCTTCACGAGGGTCCGCGCGCTGTGGCAGATGCGCATGTCCCTGGCCGGACCGGCGATCGCGAGCCCCGTCTTCCCCCCGGGGGTCACCCTGCGCACCTTCCGGCCGGGCCAGGACGAGCAAGCCTGGCTGCGGGTAAACGGGCGCGCGTTCGCCCACCATCCCGAGCAGGGATCCTGGACAATCGAGGACCTCGAACTGCGCGAGGCGGAACCGTGGTTCGATCCGGCCGGGTTCTTCCTCGCGGAGCGCGACGGCGAGCTGATCGGCTTCCACTGGACAAAGGTGCATCCCTCCGCCGAGCCAGGTCCGCCGCCGATCGGCGAGGTCTACGTGGTAGGCGTCGACCCCGCCGCGCAAGGCAGCGGTCTCGGCCGGGCGCTCACGCTCGCCGGCCTAGGGTACCTGCAGGGTCGCGGACTCGACCAGGTGATGCTCTACGTTGATGAGTCGAACACCCCGGCCGTGAAGATGTACTCGGCGCTGGGGTTTGACTTGTGGCACACCGACGTGATGTACCAGCGGGCCTTAGCAGCGCTCAGGAAGCGCGGCGGCACCCCGGCCGGACGCCGAGCGCGGCATCGAGTTCAGTCGGCGAGAGCGGCCCGTCGCTTGCCGCGACCGCGCTGAGCACCTCGGCATAGAGTTCGATCTCGTCCATGGCCACATCGTCGTGAACACGAAGATCGACCTGCCTGGGAATCGCGCCCACCTCCGTTGACCGGGAGCCATCTCGCCCGCTCCTGAGGTTACGTCGTGCCACCATTCCTCCGCATGACCCATCGGGGTCATTCGCACACCACCCTTGTGTACGGTTTTACCCGCGATCGGGGCAACAATTCCGCGAACGCGCGGCGGATGCTGTTCCGCTGCTGGTATCGGGTAACCAATCAATTGCTTGCCCGATTTCACCGCAAATCGTCCATAACGCCCGACTATCACAAGGTAACCACCCAGCTACAGGCTACGTGACGCACCGTGCTCGCGTCAGGCGTTGCGATGAGATCGTGGACGCGGATTCGCGCGATTCGGAACAGGGGCACCCGGGTATGGGCCACATCACACTAGCGATCAGTAACAGCAACCTGACACAGAGCTCGATCTTCACAACTCTGGCCACCCCGGCCAAGTCAGGAAATAACAGGATACTCTCCCGTTTCGGTTGCGGCCGTGGTCGGACGGGAGAAGAGTCGGATCACGCAGGCCACTCGCACCCGGTCCGTTAGACTCCGGACATCGTTCCCGTAACCCCACCTTGGACCTAAAGGTTCTGCTGAAGCCATGAATGAAAATAACGATCTGCTGCCGAACCTCCTGCATGAAGAATTCGAGATGCAGATGCGCGGCTATAGCCGCCGCCAGGTTGACGACTTCGTAGCCCGCCGCAACAACGAGATCAGAGAGCTTGAGCAGCGCTTGGCCCGTTCCCTCGATGAGGGCGAGCACCTGCGCCGTGAATTGTCCACCGTCCGTCAGCAGGCACTGTCAGGCAAGCCGGCCCATCAGGAGGTCAGCGAGCGGATCGCGCAGATTCTCAAGCTGGCCGACGACGAGGCGCTCGCGCAGAAGAACAAGGCCGACGAGGACATCGCCAAGCTCCGCATGGACACGCAAGCGGAGTCAGAACGTGTCCGCTCCGACGCGCGGGAGCAAGCCGAGCGCATGCTGACCGCCGCCCAGGAGCAGGCGGAGCGGGCCATCACGGCGGCGCGCAACGAGGCGGACAAGACGCGTACCGCGGCACGCGCGGAAGCTGACCGGCTGACCGGTGACACGAGGAAGAAGGCGGACGCCGCTCTGGCGAACGCCAAGGCGCAGGCCAAGAGGGTCCTTGACGAAGCCACCGCGCGCGCCAGCGCCATTCACGACGGCGCCGAGCGCAGGCTGAACCTGCTGAGCACCCGGCACGCGGAGACGGTCCGGCGGCTCACCGACATCCTGGATGGCGTCCAGGGACTTGTCGCCGCTGAGGCCTCCCGCATGTCGCTGGAGGAGGAGGTGGCGCAGTCGGTCACCAAGGCGATCAGCATGGCAGAGGCCGCCGAGTCCGGACCGGCCGGCGGAAACGGGGAGGCGGCCACGGCCCCGGACCTGGCGTCGCTGGCGCCGCCCGCGCCGGAGACCGTGGCGACGGGTGCCGCGCTCCCGCCGCGAAACGGAGCCGACGTCGGCCCAGGCCTGCCAGCCCGCCCGGGTCCGGTCGGCCGTCCCGCCGCTCCTGGCCCCGATCAGGTGACCGACCGGCAAGGCCAGGCTCCCGGTGGCATGCCGCCGAGCGCTGGCCGGCTGCCCATGGGACGCCCCGCGGGCATTCAGCCCCCGCCGGGGACGGCCATGCCGGGCGGACCGGCGCGGCCTGGCTCGCCCTCGCAAGAGGGCGCGTCGCGCCCGCCCATGCCGATGCCGGGCGGACCGCCTCGCCCGGGCCCGATGCCGGGTGCGTCCCCATCAGTTCCAGGATTTGGCGACGGGATGCCGGCTGACCTGGACGGTAACCGCGACGCAGGCGGCCGCGGGCCGCTCATCGACCCCGACGAGCCCACAGACGGCCCGCGCATGATGCCGTAGCCAGGCGCAGCTAGGACGGCGACTCGTTCAGCGTGTCCAGTCGCTTGAGTATCACGCCTTCACGCAGGGCCCACGGGCAGATCTCCAGCTGGGAAATGCCCATCAGGTCCATCGCAGCGTCGGCCACGACGGCGCCTGCCAGGGCTTGCCCGGCCCGGCGCTCGGAAACCCCGGGCAGCTTGGCCCGCTCGGAGCTGTCCATCGTGGCGAGCCGGTCGGCCCACGCGGCGACGTCGGCGTGGTTGAGGAACCGCTTCGCGTAGGGTCCCTCGCTGGACGGCGCCGCGCCGGCGATCCGGGCGAGCAGGCGGAACGTCTTCGATGTGCCGACCGCGTGATCGACAGGGCCGCGCCTGAGCAGGCCCCCGGCCAGCCGGGCGATCTCCGCGCGCACGTGCTTGCGCATCGCCCGCACTTCGCCGGCCGACGGCGGGTCGGTGGTTAGCCAGTCCCTGGTGAGCCGGACCACGCCGAGCGGCAGCGACATCACCGCTTCGGGCTCCTCGTCGAGCCCGGCGGCGACTTCGAGCGAGCCGCCGCCGATGTCGATGACCAGCAACCGTCCTGACGACCAGCCGAACCAGCGGCGGGCGGCGAGGAACGTCAGCCGCGCCTCGTTCTCGCCTGACAGCACCCTGATGTGCGCCCCGGTCCGCTGCTGGACGCGCGCCAGCACGTCATCGCTGTTGGCCGCGTCCCGCACCGCGGACGTCGCGAAGGCCAGGAAGTCCTCGACCCCTTTGTCTTCCGCGATCCGCATCGACTCCGCCACCATCTCGGTGAGCCGCTCCTCCCCGACTCTGGACAGCTTGTTGTCCGGCTGGAGGTGAGCGGCGAGCGAAAGCCCGGCCTTGTGCGAGAACGCAGGAAGCGGGCGCGCTCCGGGGTAAGCGTCGACTACAAGCAGGTGAACCGTGTTCGAGCCGACGTCAAGTACCCCAAGTCGCATGATCAGAACGCTACCTTGCCAGTTCGGCGGTCGTCACCACTGGCGAGAGGAGTGGCGGCACCACGGGTGACCAGCGGTTCGTTCGGACAAATCTGACGACGCCATGGGTGCGGCGGGGCAGCTGTTCGCGAACCCTGGCCCGACCTGCCGCATCTTGCTCCCGGTTATTACCTGCCGAAACGCGTGTTGTACCGTCGCCACCATGCGTAACGGCGGAGTTTCGTACTGGTGGCACGCGCGCGGCGGCTTCCCGCCGCGCAGACCCTCGCTGCCCAGGCCGGAAGAGGCCGACGTCTGCATCGTCGGCGCCGGGTACACCGGCCTGTGGACCGCGTACTACCTCAAGGGCATGCGCCCTGATCTGCGGGTCGTGGTTCTCGAGGCCGCCTTCGCCGGATACGGCGCGTCGGGGCGCAACGGCGGCTGGGTGACGTCGGCGCTGCCTGGGTCGCGGGCCAGGTACGCGCGCGGGCCGCGGGGAGCCGCCGGAGTCCGGGCGCTCGAGGCCGCGTTGCGCGCGACGGTGGACGAGATCGGACGGGTGTGCGAGGCGGAGGGGATCGCCGCCGACTTCGTAAAGGGCGGCCGCATCTCCGTGGCAACGTCGCCCAGCCAGCTCGCCCGGCTGCGGGCCGGGCTCGCGCACGACAGGACGTGGGGCGACGGAGAGGACATCGTCACGTTCCTGCCGCGGGATGAGATGCGGGCGCGCATCAATGTGGCCGCCGCCCTCGGCGGCCTGTACTGGCCGGACAGCGCGCGGGTGCAGCCCGCCGCGCTGGCGGCGGGGCTGGCCGCCGCCGCGGAGCGCCGCGGCGCGGACATCTACGAGGCGACCCCGGTCACGGCGATCCTGCCGGCCGAGACCGGGGCAAGCCCCGGCGGGTCGGGGAACAGCGCCATCGCGCGGACGCCGTTCGGCGACGTGCGGGCAAAGACCGTGCTGCGCTGCACCGAGGGGTTCACCGCCGGACTGCCCGGCTCGCGGCGCGTCTTGCTGCCGATGAACAGCTCGATGGTGGTGACCGAGCCCCTTCCCGATTCGGCGTGGAAGGACATCGGCTGGGACGCGTTCGAGACGCTGGGGGACGAGGCGCACGCATATATGTACGCCCAGCGAACCGCAGACGGGCGGATCGCGCTCGGCGGGCGCGGCGTGCCGTACCGGTTCGCTTCCAAGACGGACTCGTTCGGGGTGACGAGTCCAGAGACGGCCGCCGCCCTGGGCGAGGTGCTGCGGCGAATGTTCCCCGCCGCGGCCGCGGTGCCCCTCGAGCAGGCATGGTGCGGCGTGCTTGGCGTGCCCCGCGACTGGTGCGCGTCGGTGACCTACCACCCCGCGTCCGGCCTCGGCTGGGCGGGCGGCTATACCGGGCACGGCGTCGCCGCGGCGAACCTGGCCGGCCGCACCCTCGCCGACCTCGTGCTTGGCCGGTCCTCGGACCTGACGTCGTTGCCCTGGGCCGGGCATCGCAGCCGGAGCTGGGAGCCGGAACCGGCCCGGTGGGCGGGCGTGCACAGTCTTTACGCGCTCTACCGGCTCTCCGACAGGCTGGAGACGCCCGTCGCGGGAGCCCCAGGAGCCCTGGGAGCCCTGGGAGCCCCGGGAGCCCCGGACGCCCTCGAGGACGCGCAGAGCGGCGCGGGGTCCGGCGGCACCGGCGGGTCGGCGCGGGTCGCGCTCGGGGAGGCGCTCGGCCGCGTCGGCGACGTCATTTCCGGCATCCCGCACTAGCCAGCGGGCCGCCCGCGGTCGCGACCAGGCCTGTGGGCCGGCCACACTGGTGGTGTGGCAGGGATCAGCGACGAAGACCTGCGCCAGGGACCGCACGACGGTGGCGTGGCGCAGCCGTCCGACCCGCACGCCGCGGACGGGATACGGTCACTGCACGAGCGGTTCGACGACCTAGAGCGCCTGGTCGCGCAGCGGGTCCAGACCGAGGGCAAGCGAGAGGCGGGGTGGCTGCACGAGCACGCCGACGTCCGCCATCAGCTTCCCGCGTGGCGCCGCAAGACGAAGGGCGAGACACGCTGGACGGTCGCGACTGTCACCGCGATCGGGATCGCGCTGCAGATCATGGTGCCCGGCCGACTGGTCCTGGTGCGCCCGGTGTGGGTGCTGCCCGCGTTGCAAGGAGCGTTGCTCGTCGCGCTCGTAGTGGCAAACCCGCGCCGTATCGACCGGCAATCTAAAATCCTGCGGATGCTCAGCCTCCTCCTGGCGGCCCTGCTCAGCCTGGCCAACGGGTGGTCCGTGGGTCTGCTCGTGGTGGACATCGTTCACGGCAAGCTGGGAGGTACGGCGGGACCGCTGCTGATCACCGGCGCGGCGATCTGGCTGACCAATGTAATCGCGTTCGCCCTGTGGTACTGGGAATTCGACCGCGGCGGCCCGGTGGCCCGGGCGCTGGGCACGAAGCAGTACCCGGACTTCCAGTACCCCCAGATGGTCTCCCCGCAAATGGCGCCGCCGGACTGGGAGCCGACTTTCAGCGATTACCTGTACCTAGCGTTCACCAACGCCTCGGCCTTCAGCCCCACCGACGTGATGCCCCTGTCGCGGTGGGCGAAGATGGCGATGACCGTGCAATCGGTCATCTCGATCATCACGGTGGCGCTGGTCGTGGCCCGCGCTGTGAACATCCTGCCGTCGTAACGGACACTTGTCCGCTAGGCGTATACACCGTGGACCTTTCCCAGTAACGTGCATGTCATGCTGCTGCCTACCTCACTTGTTGGAAGCTACCCGCAGCCCGATTGGCTGATTGACCGCGGTCGGCTGGCCGACCGCTTTCCGCCCCGGGTACGGGCGCGTGAGCTGTGGCGCGTCGCGCCCGAGTTCCTTGAGCAGGCGCAGCGGGACGCCACGCTGCTGGCTATCCGCGCCCAGGAGGATGCCGGCCTGGACATCATCACCGACGGCGAGGTCCGCCGTGAGAGTTACTCGAACCGGTTCGCCACCGCGTTGGAGGGCGTCGACATCGACAACCCCGGGACCGCGCTCGACCGCAGCGGCCACCCCAACCCGGTGCCGCGTGTCGTCGGCCCGATCCGGCGCAAGCACCCGGTCGAGGTCGAAGACGTTAAGTTTCTGCGTGCCCACACGCCGCGCACCATCAAGATCACGGTGCCCGGGCCGTTCACGATGGCGCAGCAGGCGCAAGACGACTATTACGGGGGCAAGGAAGCGCTCGCGTTCGGATACGCGGAGGCGGTGAACGAGGAGGTCCGCGATCTGTTCGCGGCCGGGGCGGACATCGTCCAGCTCGACGAGCCGTACCTGCAAGCCCGCCCGGCGCAGGCGCAGCAGTACGGCGTCAAGGTGATCAACCGGGCGCTGGAGGGCGTGACCGGGACGACCGCGGTGCACCTGTGTTTCGGGTACGCCGCGATCATCCACGACCGGCCGGCTGGCTATTCGTTCCTGCCCGAGCTCGCCGCCTGTGACTGCGACCAGGTTTCCATTGAGACCGCGCAGTCGAACCTGGACTGCTCGGTGCTCACCGCGCTCGACGGGAAGACCGTCATCCTCGGCGTGATCGACCTGAACGACCCGACCGTGGAAACCCCGGACACCGTGGTGGAGCGGGTCCGGCGCGCGCTGCCGTACGTGCCCGCGTCCCGGATGGTCCTCGCACCCGATTGCGGGATGAAGTACCTCCCACGGGAGGCGGCGTTCGGAAAGCTGACCGCGATGGCCGCCGCGGCCGTCCGCCTGCGCGCGGAACTGGGCGGCTGACCGCGGCCACGCCAGGGAGATATTCTGCGGGGTAGGGGCGGTCAAGAAAAGTGCTGCTTGGGGGGCAGACAGATCTCGATTCCTGCGCCGCGGCGGAGTGCTCCGCCTTACGGACTCGCCGTAATGAGGGAACTCATTGCGAGCCTGCCCGCGGCTGTGGCCTACCTGTCTGGACCCGACCTCGTTATCGATTTCGCCAACAAGGCGTGCTTCGAGCTCGTCGGCGACCGGGACCTGATCGGCAGGCCGTTGCGCGAGGCTCTGCCGGAGCTGGGTGAGCAAGGCGAGATCGAGATCCTCATCCGGATCCTCGAGACCGGCCAGCCTGTCCGCGGCAGCGAGGCACGGGTGCGGATCCACCGTCTCGATGAGGCGGAGCAACGCTACGTCGACTACGCCTATCAGCCGGTTCGCGGCGCGGAAACCGACGTCGCGGGGGTGCTGCTTTACGCCGCGGACGTGACCGCCCACGTCCAGGACAGGCACCGGCTTGAGGAGGTCGCCGACCAGCTCGCCGAGGCCGAGGAACGGCTGCGGGCGCTGTTCGAGACCATGCCGCCGGGTGTCGTCCACTTCAGCGCGGACGGCTTGGTCCTGGCGGCCAACCCCGCCGCGACACGGATCCTCGGCCTGTCGGAATCCGAGATGACCACCTGGCCAATTCCCACCGCGCGGCGGGCGGTGCACGAGGACGGCACCCAGTTCCGCATCGAGGAGCTGCCGGTGTACAAGGCGATGACCACCGGGCAGATCGTCTCCGACGTGCTGATGGGTATGCCGCACGGCCGGACGGGCGAGATTCGCTGGCTGCTCGCCACCGCGGTTCCCGACACGCGCAACGCCCAGGGCCTGCCGCAGCGGGCGTATGTGATCTTCACCGATCTGACCGAACAGCGGCAGGTACAAGCGGCATTGCTGGAGAGCACCAGCCTGCTGGGACGGCTGCGCGAAGCGAATGTGCTCGGGGTGGGAACCTACACAGAAGACGGCATGTACGAGGCCAATGATGCGCTCCTCGACCTCGTCGGCTACAGCCAGGACGACCTCGCCGAGGGGCCTGTTACCCGCCAGTCGATCACCGCGCCCGAGTGGGCCTCGCGTGACGGTGACGCCATCGGACAGCTGCGACGCAAGGGCTCTTTCCAGCCCTATGAGAAGGAGTACGTGCACAGGGACGGGCACCGCGTGCCGGTTCTTGTCGGAGGGGCCGTGATCGACAGGAACCCCCTGCGCTGGGTGACGTTCGTCGTCGACCTGACCGGACGGCAGCGCGCCGAGCGAGAACGAGCGGAGCTCGTCGCCCGTGAGCGGGCCGCCCGAGCCGAGGCTAGCGGTGCCCGCGAACGCCTCACGTTCCTGTTGCGGGCGGGAGCCCTGGTCGCCGCCGCCCACGACCAGGATGAACTGCTCGAGGAGGTCACCAGGCTCGTGGTGCCAAGCCTGGCGGACTATTGCGTGGTGTTCCTGCCCACGGAGGACGGGGAACTGCGCGCGAGCGCGCTTACCCACACCAACCCCGACCGGGCCAAGGCGCTCGCCGCCCTGCGCGAGCATCCGATACCCGCGATCGGCCCGCTCCTCACGCAGCGGGCCTACACGACGGGTACCACCTTGCTCGCCTCCGATCTCGCGAAAGAGATGCAGACCTGGACAGCCGCTTTCCCCGACATGGCCGACATCGCGGCCCGCTTGCAGCCGCACAGCGCACTGGCGGTGCCGTTGCGGGCCGGCCAGCAGACGCTCGGAGTCATGCTCTTCGGCAGTGCCACCGACCGCCCGCAGCTCGCGAGCACGGACACCGAGGTCGTCGAGGAGGTCGCGCGCCGCCTGGCCCAGGGCCTAGCCAACGCCAGCACCTTCGCCCGCGAGCACGTCATCGCGGAGACGCTGCAGCGCTCCATCCTGCCCGACACGCTGCCGCGGATCCCGGGACTTGACCTGTCGGTCCGCTACCTGCCCGCCACAGAAGGCGCCGACGTAGGCGGCGACTGGTATGACGCCTTCCGTGTCCAGGGCGACCATGTCGCTCTGGTTATCGGCGACGTCGCCGGCCACAACATCGGCTCCGCGTCGATGATGGGCCAGGTTCGCAGCATGCTGCGCGCATACGCGATCGACAACCCGGACCCCGGCGGGGTGCTGCGGCAGACGAACACCGCGCTGGCCTGTCTGCTGCCCGACACGCTCGCCAGCGCCGTGTTCGCCGTCCTCGATCTGGCTACTGGCGAGCTCGTCTATGCCAACGCCGGCCACCCGCCGCCGATCCTGCTCACCGGCGACGGCCAGGCCGAATACCTCGAGGATGCGGACGGGATCATGCTCGGCGCCCTCGCGGACGCAGAATTCACTACGGGCATCCGCAGGCTCTCGCCAGGCGCCGCGCTGCTTTGCTACACCGACGGGCTCGTCGAGAGCCGCGACCGCGACCTCACCAAGGGCCTCGCGCTGCTGGCCGAGACGCTGCGGCGGGCGGCCCCCAGGTCCGCCGGGCGGCTGTGCGCGACGGCGCAGGCGACCCTCCTCGGCGACGCGGGACGCGCCGACGATGTGTGCCTGCTAGCCGCCAGGCTGACCGGCTGAGCTGTCAGTCGGTGCGGCTCTGCGCTTGCTCGGCCAGGTCGATCGCCAAGCCGAGCGCTTCAACCATCTTGGTGGCCGCCGACATCGTCCGCGAAGTGCCGACGATCGGCGCCACCGCGACCAGCACGTCCTGCGCCTGGTCAACGGTCACCCCGATCTCAGAAGCCGGTCCCAGGTGGGCCAGGTAGGACGCCGGAGGGGCGTCTACCGCGGCGAGCGCCGCGAGCCGGACGAGAATGAGCGACGTTGGGTCGAGTTCGGTCCGCTCCAGCGAGACCGCGTTGATGTCGGCCAGTGCCTCGAGCACTGGCGCCTCCCCTTTAGCCATGGCCTGAACTCCTGTCTGTTCGGCGACCTCTCGGTCCCCCTCGCCGTTCATTCGACCCCACCGAAGCGGCCGTCGCATCCTCCGAATCGGATGATCCGGACTCGGCCGTCCCAGCCGCGACTTGCCACCCATCGCAGCGCCGACGTTGAGCCAGCCGGTTCCTAGACCCGGGTCGTCGACTATCTCAGTCAAAATCGCAAAAAATTCGATTGATCAGAACGAGCGTTCCTGACTCTTCCGCCTTATGATTTTCCTGGCTTTCACGACGTTCGTCACGGGGATCACACATGCGCCTTAAGAGCGGGCTCCTGCTTTCGGTTCTGGCCGGAACAATCGGCCTGGTAGCGCTGCCGGCGACGGCCGCGCGAGCCGACACCACAACGGTCCTGTCGTATCTCGGTGCTTTCCATCAGGTCGTGGCGGACACCGCCGACGGCTATCTTTTCTTCAGCGAGGGCCTGTCCAGCGATTCGCTGCTCACCGACCAGGCATCCGGCCCTCTTTTCGTCAGCAACCTGTCCGGGTCTTTGGTCGCGACCATCGACCAGGGCGACGGCGTGGAGGGAATGACGCTCTCACCCGACGGGAAAACGCTGTACGCGGCTCTCGCCGGGACAGACGAGGTCGCCGGGATCGACATCGCGTCCATCAAGACGGACCCGACGGCGCCCACTCAGACGCTGTATCCGCTCACAGCAGGCGACGTGCCGTACAGCGTGGCGGTGCAAAGTGGCGAGGTCTGGGTGAGCTATAACGTCGGCACGAATGCCGCCCAGGCGGCGATCGGCGATATCAGCCTTTCCGCTGCTACTCCTTCGTCGGCATTCGAGCCAGCTACCGCCGGACCGTCGACGTGGTATTCCGCACCGGACCTCGCCGCGGACCCTGACAACAGCGGAGCCCTGGTCGCCACGCAGTATGAAAGCCGCCCGTCGGCCGCGACCTTCAGCACCACAGCCGTTCCGGCAACGGCGCTATCGACGGGCACCATCTGCGCCGGACAGGTGAACGTCGTCCCGGGCGGCGCTGAGTTCGCCGGACCCTGCGGGCATCAGGCCAGCGTCTTCAGCATGACCGACGTAACCAAAGTGGTGGGCGATTATCCTGTCGGGAACAACGGCGCGTCGGCCGTCGCGATCGCGCCGGACGGCACGGTCGCGATCGGCGCTCAGGGCACGACGATGATCAATCCCGACGGCGGCACAGACCTCGTGGCCTACGTCTACTCGCCAGGCGGCGGGACCGCCACGCGCAACATATTTCACTTCGCCCCTGGCTACGACAATTTGTACCAGGGCGGCGGGCTCACCTGGGCCGCGGACGGCTCGGAACTGTTCGCGGTGACCTACGTGTACGGTGCCAGCGGCACGAACGGCACCACCTGGAACTGGGTCCTCCAGAGCTTCCGTGCGCCCGAGACGACCCGGGCGACGCTGACGCTGGGCGGCACGTCGTCGGCCGACATCGGCAAGAGCGTGACTATCACGGGCACCCTGCAGCTTGGCACCGGCAATCCGGCGGCGAACACGCCCATCGCGATCACCCGGACGCTGGCAGGCAGGGGAGCCAAGAAGTACACGGTCAAAACCGGGGCGAAGGGAACCTTCTCGCTCACCGACAAGCCCGCCGCGCTCGGCACCTACGCCTATACGGCCAGCTATGCCGGCAATTCGACCACGCAGGCGGCGACCAGGACGCGCACGGTGACGATCACGCGGATACCGACGTCGCTGTCGCTGGCCACGAGCAGGGGCAGCGTCCCGTACCGGGCAACGGTCGCGATTACCGCCCACCTCGGCACCACGGACACGGGGCGGACGGTGACGATCTACGCACAGCCGTTCGGGAGTTCTGTTAAGAAAGAGCTCAGGTCGGGGCGGGTCAATGCCAAGGGTGACTTGATTGCCTACTACTCCCCCTCCAGCAGCACCACGTTCAGCGTCTCCTTCGGCGGCGACGCCAGGTACGCGGCGCGGACCGTAACGCACGACGTCTACGTCGGCGCCGGCGTGAGCATGTCGATCAGCGGCTACTACACCAGCGAGTACATCGGCACCACCCTGTACCGCGTCTTCCACCACACCGCCACGCTCAAGGCCCCCGTAACCGTCAGCCCGAACAAGCATGGCGAGTGTGTGGAGATGGAGATCCAGCAGTACTTCAACGGCGGATGGAACGGCAACGCGACCACGGAATGCGGCACGCTCGGTAGCGCAAGCAAGGTCATCTGGTACCTCGGACTGACCAACGCGACCGGTGGCCAGTACCGGATTCGCGCCGACTACCTGCGCAGCAGCAAAGACAAGACGAACCTCAACGCCGACAGCTCCTGGTACTACTTCACGGTCGTGACGTAATACCTCAGTCCTCGCCGGAGAACCGCTCCCATGCGGCCTGCTTTGACACGCCGAGCGCCTCGCCGACGCGAGTCCAGCTGATACCCCGGGCGCGCAACATGTCTACGTGGTCGTGCAGGGCGCCGTCGACCTGAGATACCACCGCCTGGATCCGCACCAGGCTCGCGAGCAGTTCATCGTCGGGTAGCTCGTTCCACCCGCCGACCTTGGGTACCGGATCCTGGGCGATGATGAGGTTGCACAGGTCTATGCATTCATTGCAGATGTAGACGCCCGGCCCCGCGACGAGCTTGGCGACCGCGTCCTTTTCCTTGATGCAAAACGAGCAGCACACGATATCGAGCGGGTTCGCCCCCGCCGCCGGGGAGTTTCGGGATCCGGTCACATCGTCAAGGTATCCCTGACGACATTGTGCGTCAAGGTTAACCTGACGGATGCCGGCGTGAACCGTTGAGATGTTTCAGGAAGAAGGCGGCTGACTCTTCGCCAACCCGCTCGCGCATGGCCGGATCGGGCGGATCCGGTGTGGAGAAGTCCTCGTGGCGAACGTCAGGTCCGGCTGAGCGCCCGGTCTCCCTCGGATCGCAACCCGGGCCGCGGCGCCGCGGAGCACTCTGGGCACCAGGCGGCGATGGATGGCGGACAACGGCGGCCACACGACACGGCCCAAGGCCCGGTCGTAGCGCAGGAAGGTCCACAGCGAGACCCGTCCGTCGGCTGTGTGGACCAGGAGATTGGCGGCCAGGAACCAGGAAGCGGCCTCGAGCCGGATCCAATCCTCGCCGAGGCCGCCGATCTGCCATCCGGCCACGGTGACCGACGATCGAGCCCGGGACAGGCGCAGACCGAGCAGCCCCCGCCAGATCAGCCGCCCTGTGACGCTGGGGACGTCGCCGAACATCGCCCGGGCCCACCGCTCCGGTGTTGTCGATGCGTCCGTGGACAGCGTGAAGAGGTCGACGTAGTCGGGGTCGGGCAACGAGCTGAGTTCGCGGACGGACCCCGGAACCTCGTTCGTCGCGACAACTCCGTCTCCAGGGCCCACGATCATCTGACGGTCTCCGTTCATCTATACGCTACCGTATAAGAAGAGATTAACCGCGAGTATACGGTGGCGTATAGAGGAATGTGAGATGCATCACGGGAGTCGCCGCGACGTCCTACCGTTGCGGCGATGGGACGCCTGCCAGGCGACCGCCGGAGGAGCGCCGCCGCAGGCGAGCGTCACGGCGGCGTTGCCAGACCCGGCGGATCCGCGAGGCCAGCAGTGCGAACAAAACGACGCCGACAGCCAGCCCCACGGCCGCGACGATCGCCGCGGCGACCGGGTGGAACACGGCGTACGACACGAGGCCGACCACGCCCAGGTCCTCGAGCAGGCTGGCGACGATGTTGCTGAACGGTTCGGGGCTGGCGTTGACGCCAATCCGCGTCCCGGTCTTGACGACATGCGAGACGAGCGCCGACCCGCCACCGAGCGCGGCCGCGGCGATTGTCGCGGCCGGGCTAGCGTGCGCGTGCTGGGCCATGACGACACCGATCGCACCGCCGACTACTGGGCGCAGGGCCGTGTGAACGATGTCCCACATCGAGTCGAGCACCGGGATCTTGCCCACCACGAATTGGCCGATGTACAGCACGGCTGCGGCCGCCAGCACCGACGGCCGCTCCAGCACCGTCGGTATCGCAGCGATGTGCCCGAACCGGCCAAGCAGGCCAAGCACGAGCACCGCCGCGTAGCTGTTGACGCCGCTGGCACTCCGC
>Ga0210395_10001335_pt1 | contig 19179 bp, 19 predicted proteins | sample IncBWH4OmetaG_FD_150861 | JGI IMG/M metagenome (GOLD analysis project Ga0210395, IMG submission 150861) | Forest soil microbial communities from Barre Woods Harvard Forest LTER site, Petersham, Massachusetts, United States - Inc-BW-H-4-O ...
AAATCCAACCCGCGGTCCTTGAAACCGTGAGCGGAGGGACGAATGCCGGCAGTACAAGAGACCGTCGATCAGGTCCGGCGCATCGACGTTGATCAATACAAGTATGGCTTCGAAACGCTGATCGAATCCGACAAGGCCCCAAAGGGCCTGTCGGAAGACACGGTGCGTTTCATCTCCGGCAAAAAGACCGAACCGGAGTGGATGCTCAAGTGGCGGCTCGACGCCTATAAGCGCTGGCTCACCATGCAAGAGCCGAAATGGGCCAAGGTCGAATACGGCCCGATCGACTATCAGGATCTCTATTATTACTCGGCGCCGAAGAAGAAGGACGGGCCAAAATCGCTCGACGAGATCGATCCGGAGATTTTGCGCACTTACGAAAAGCTCGGCATTCCGTTGCGCGAGCGCGAGGCGCTGCTCGGCATCCAGAAGTCGGACGGTAACGGCGGCGAAGACGGCGCGGAAAGCGAGAGCGGCAACGGCTATCGCAAAGTCGCGGTCGACGCGGTGTTCGATTCGGTCTCGGTCGCCACCACGTTCCAGGCGGAACTGGCCAAGGCCGGTGTGCTGTTCATGCCGATCTCGGAAGCGATCCACAAGCATCCCGAGCTGGTCAAGAAATATCTCGGCACCGTGGTGCCGATCAGCGACAATTTCTTCGCCACACTCAATTCGGCTGTGTTCTCCGACGGCTCGTTCGTCTACGTGCCGCCGGGCGTGCGCTGCCCGATGGAGCTGTCGACCTATTTCCGCATCAACGAGCGCAATACCGGCCAGTTCGAGCGCACGCTGATCATCGCCGACCGCGGCTCCTATGTGAGTTATCTCGAAGGCTGCACCGCGCCGATGCGCGACGAGAACCAGCTGCACGCCGCGGTGGTCGAGCTGGTCGCGCTCGACGACGCCGAGATCAAATATTCGACCATCCAGAACTGGTATCCGGGCGACGCCAATGGCCGCGGCGGCGTCTACAATTTCGTCACCAAGCGCGGCGATTGCCGCGGCAAGAATGCAAAGATTTCCTGGACCCAGCTCGAGACCGGTTCGGCGATCACCTGGAAATATCCAAGCTGCATCCTGCGCGGCGACAATTCACGCGGCGAGTTCTACTCGATCGCGATCTCCAACGGCTACCAGCAGGTCGATTCCGGCACAAAAATGCTGCATCTCGGCAAGAACACCACGAGCCGCATCATCAGTAAGGGCATCGCCGCCGGCCATTCCAACAACACCTATCGCGGCCTCGTCACCGCGCACCGCCGCGCCACCGGCGCGCGCAACTTCACCAATTGCGATTCGCTCCTGATCGGCGACAAATGCGGCGCGCACACGGTGCCCTATATCGAGGCCAAAAATTCCTCGACTGTGTTCGAGCACGAGGCGACGACGTCGAAGATCTCCGAGGAGATGCTGTTCTATTGCCGGCAGCGCGGGCTGTCGGCGGAGGAGGCGACCGCGCTGGTGGTCAACGGCTTCGTCAAGGACGTGCTGCAGCAGTTGCCGATGGAATTCGCGGTCGAGGCGCAGAAGCTGATCTCGGTCTCGCTGGAAGGCAGCGTCGGGTGACGGTTTGTGGGCGGCCACAATGGCAAGTTGGCTTGAAATGCCGGAACTGGAAGCACTGGTGGAGTCGGCGGGCGCACGGGAGCCGGGCCTCGACGTGCTGCACCAAAGCGTCGAGGCCATCATGACGAAGCTCGAGCGGCAAGTGCGCCGGCAGGGCCACCCGCCGATCGTGACCTACCACAATCACAAAGGCGCCTATTACAATGTCAGCGTCCGGCAAAGCGCATATTGGATCATCTACGAGCATTCGGTATCGCAGCTCGAATTCGCGCTGGCGCGCACCGACCAATTGGCGTGGCGCATCTGCGGCTACCGCTGCACGCCCGCCGAAATGCGAGCCGCGCGGGAGCGCGCCCGGCGCGACGGTTTCACCGGAACCATTCTTCCCAACAAATACTTCTCGCCGCCCCATACGGCTGCGGACGACGAGGATTGAGCCGCTCCGTTCATCAAATGAACGAGAGTGCGGCCATCGGAAAGAGGACAATGTCGCTTCTGGAAATTGAAAATCTGCACGTCGAAATCGACGGCAAGGAAATTCTCAAAGGTCTCGACCTCACCGTGAACGCGGGCGAGGTGCACGCCATCATGGGCCCGAACGGGTCCGGTAAATCGACGCTCGCCTATGTGCTCGCCGGCAAGGCCGACTACACGCCGACCGCGGGCGAGGTGCGCTTCGACGGCAAGAACATTTTCGACATGACGCCCGACGAGCGCGCCGCCGCCGGCCTGTTCCTCGCCTTCCAATATCCGCTGGAAATTCCCGGCGTCGCCACCATGACGTTCCTGCGCACCGCGCTCAACGCGCAGCGCAAGAAGCGCGGCGAGGCGGAGCTGTCCACGCCGGAATTTCTCAAGAAAGTGCGCGAGGTCGCCGCCAAGCTCGGCATCGAGCAGGAGATGCTGCGCCGCGCCGTCAATGTCGGCTTTTCCGGCGGCGAGAAGAAGCGCAATGAGGTTTTGCAGATGGCGCTCTTCGAGCCGCGGCTCGCCGTGCTCGACGAGACCGATTCCGGTCTCGACATCGACGCGCTCCGCATCGTCTCCGAAGGCGTCAACCGGCTGCGCTCGAAACAGCGCGCCTTCGTCGTCATCACCCACTATCAGCGGCTGCTCAATTATATCGTGCCCGACGTGGTGCACGTGCTGTCGAAGGGCCGCATCGTCAAGACCGGCGGCAAGGACTTGGCGCTCGAGCTCGAAGCGCGCGGTTATGCCGAGTATCAGGAAGAGGTTCCGGCGTGAACGCTGAAGTCGCCATCATCAAGACCGCGGCGGAGACCGCGCTAGCGCAGGCCTTTTCGCAGGCGCGCGGGCGGCTGCCCGGTGATGGCGCGATCGCGGCGCAGCGCGTGGCGGCCTTCGACCTGTTCGCCAAAACCGGCCTGCCGCACCGCCGCATCGAGGAGTGGAAATACACCGACCTGCGCGCGCTGATGCGCGACGCCAAGCCACTCGCCGCGCCGCCCGATGCCGCGGCGAAGACGCGGGCCAAAACGGCTGGCGCCTTGCTCAGTGACGTCGAAACGCGCCGCCTGGTGTTTGTCGACGGCGCTTTTGTGGCCGAACTGTCCGACGTTGCCGGCCTGGAATCGGGCCTTACTGTCGGCTCGCTCGCCGCCGCGCTGTCCAACGGCGATCCGACGCTCGCTACCCATCTCGGCAAGCTCGCGCCGGCAAGCGACGCCGCGGTTGCGCTCAATACCGCGTTGATGGGTGACGGCGCCGTGATCCGCATCGCCGCCGGTTCGACCACCGAGCGGCCGATCCATCTGCTCTTCGTCGCCTCGCCCAAGCCGGCCGCCACCTTCGTGCGCTCCCTGGTGGTGGTGGAAAAGGGCGCTCGCGCCATGCTGATCGAGAGCCACGAGGGGCCGGCCGGCAGCGATTATCAGGTCAATGCCGCGCTTGAGATCTTTGTCGGCGATGAGGCCCATGTCGATCACGTCAAGATCATCGGCGAGGGCTCAGACGCGCTCCACGTCTCGACGCTGGCGGCGGCGATCGGCGCACGCGCGCGCTTCAACGCTTTCACCTTCACCACGGGCGGCGCCGTGGTGCGCAACCAGCTGTTCCTGAAATTCGACGGCGAGGACACCGTCGCCGGCATCCGCGGCGCCACCTTGATCAAGGGTCGGCAGCACGCTGACACCACGCTCGTCGCCGACCACGTCGCGCAGCGCTGCCAGAGTCGCGAAATGTTCAAGACGGTGCTCGATGGCGAGGCTCATGGCGTGTTCCAGGGCCGCATCATCGTGCGGCCGCATGCGCAAAAAACCGACGCCAAGATGATGACGCGAGCGCTGCTGCTGTCCGAGCGCGCCGAGGCAGACAACAAGCCGGAGCTCGAAATCTTTGCCGACGACGTGCAGTGCGGCCATGGCGCCACGGCGGGCGCGCTCGACGACGACCTGAAATTCTATCTGATGGCCCGCGGCATTCCGCAGGCCGAAGCCGAAGCTCTACTGATCCGGGCGTTTCTCGGCGAGGCCATCGAAGGCATCGAACATGCCGGGCTGCGCGAGGCGTTGATGGACGCCGTCGCAGCTTGGCTCAAGGCGCGCTGACATGAATATCGCGAAGCCCATAGGCGCCTATGACGTCAGCCGCATCCGGGCGGATTTCCCGATCCTGGGCATGCAGGTCTACGGCAAGCCGCTCGTCTATCTCGACAATGCCGCTTCGGCGCAGAAACCGCAGGCCGTGCTCGATCGCCTGAACCAGGCCTACACCTCGCAATACGCCAATGTGCACCGCGGCCTGCATTACCTCGCCAACGAGGCGACCGAGGCTTACGAAGGCGCGCGCGAGAAGGTGGCGGCGTTCCTCAACGCCAAGCGCCAGGAAGAGATCATCTTCACCCGCAACGCCACCGAGGCGATCAACCTCGTCGCCTACACGTTCGCCCGCGAGCGCATAAAGCCTGGCGACGAGATCGTGCTCTCGATCATGGAGCACCACTCCAACATCGTGCCGTGGCATTTTCTGCGCGAGCGCCAGGGCGCGGTGCTCAAATGGGCGCCGGTCGACGACGAGGGCCATTTCCTCATCGACGAGTTCGAGAAGCTTTTGACGCCGCGAACGAAGCTAGTCGCCATCACCCATATGTCGAACATGCTCGGCACCTTGGTGCCGGCAAAGGAAGTCGTGCGCATTGCGCATGCCCGCGGCATTCCGGTGCTGTTCGACGGTGCCCAGGCAGCCGTGCATCTCGACGTCGACGTCCAGGACATCGACTGCGATTTCTATGCCTTTACCGGCCACAAGCTCTACGGCCCGACCGGGATCGGCGTGCTCTACGGCAAATACCAGCACCTCGACGCCATGCCGCCGTTCAACGGCGGCGGCGAGATGATCCGCGAGGTGTTCCAGGACCGCATCACCTACGGCGAGCCGCCGCACAAATTCGAGGCCGGCACGCCGTCAATCGTGCAGGCGATCGGGCTCGGCGCCGCGATCGACTATGTGGCATCGGTCGGCAAGGCGCGCATCCGCGAGCACGAGGCCGGCCTGATGCGCTACGCCCACGACCGGCTGCGCGAGATCAATTCGCTGCGCATCATCGGCAACACCAAGAACAAGGGACCGATCGTGTCCTTTGAGATGAAGGGCGCCCATCCGCACGACGTGGCCACCATCATCGACCGCTCCGGCGTCGCGGTGCGCGCCGGCACCCACTGCGTCATGCCTTTGTTGGCGCGCTTCGGTGTCTCCGCCACCTGCCGCGCCTCCTTTGCCATGTACAATACGCGCGAGGAGATCGACTGCCTTGCGCAGGCGCTGGTGAAAGCGCAGGAATTCTTCACGTGAAGGATGTCTTCACATGACCGACGAACCGAAAACCGATACCGACAACGCCGCCGCCGCCGCCGATACGGCGGAACGGCCGTCCACGATTCCGGCTGACGAAATGGCGCGGCTGACCGACGAGATCGTCGGCGCGCTCAAAACCGTCTATGACCCGGAAATCCCTTCCGACATCTACGAGCTAGGCCTGATCTACAAGGTCGACATCGACGACGACCGCATGGTCAAGATCGACATGACGCTGACCACGCCAAACTGCCCGTCGGCCGCCGAACTGCCGGCGCAGGTGGAGAACGCGGTCGCGGGCGTGCCCGGCGTGCGCGAGGCCAAGGTCACCATCGTCTGGGACCCGCCGTGGGACCCCAGCCGCATGTCGGACGAGGCGCGCACGGAGCTCAACATGTGGTGAGTTGCGCATGCGGCGCGGCGGCACTACATCAAGTTAGGTAGTACGTTAGTATTTTTGAGTTATTCCAGATCGTAACGGGCGTGCGTTGAGACAGCACGCGAGGAGTGAGAGCGATGGCGACTGCCCGGCCGAGACCTCAAGTGATGCGGCTCACGGATTCCGCGGCCGAACGCATCAAGACGGTGATGGCGAAAGCCGAACGCCCAATCGCGGCGGTGCGCGTCGGCGTCAAGAACGGCGGCTGCGCCGGCATGAGCTACTTCATGGAATATGCCGAAAGCGTCAATCCGCTCGACGAGGTGATCGAGGACAAGGGCGTGCGCATCCTGGTCGATCCCAAGGCGGTGCTGTTCCTGCTCGGCACCGAGATGGATTACAAGGTCGAGAAGTTGTCGGCGCAATTCGTGTTCAACAATCCGAACCAGACCGCGGCCTGCGGCTGCGGCGAATCGGTGCAAATCGAGCCGGCAGTAGACACCGCGCAACCGCACGCGCAGTAGTCACTTCGGCTGCGACTTTCGTACACTCTCGATCAGCGAGGCGCGCAGCAGATAGGCGCGGTGCGCCGCCGGATCGGCTGCCGTCGCCCGCAAGGCCGCGTTGCTGCGGGCGCGCGCCGCCGGGTCCCTTTCCTCGAGCCGTTTCTTGTTGGCGATGGTCTGCTGTTGGACATATTCGACGTTCAACGGCCGGCGCCGCCGATCGTAGCTGTCGAGGCTATCGGCGGGCGCCTCGCCGCGCATGACCTGGCCGAGTAATCCGGCAAGCTCGACGGCGTCGTGGATGCCGAAGTTCAAGCCGAGACCGCCCAGTGGATTATTGACGTGTGCGGAGTCTCCGGCGAGGAAGACGCGGCCCTTGCGGAACGTCGCCGCGACCCGCTGGTGGACATTGTAAATGTTGCGGTGAAAGACCGGATAGTCGCCCGCTTTCGGGAAGAAATTCTGCAGCCGCTGCTGCACCGCCCGGTCGTCGAAAGCCTGCTCCTCCGTTTCACCGGGGCGCGTCGGGAACAACAGGCGCCACAACCCCTTCCAGTCGTCGCCGGTAACTTTGAACAGCGCGCACCACTCTTGCGCATCGGAGAAGTAATTGCGCGAGCACTGGGCATAGAGGGTGTCGAAGGAGAACGGCGTGGTCAGAATCAGAAACCGCTCCGGGTGCGTAAAACCTTCGAAGTCGATGCCGAGCGTTTTGCGCACCGTCGAGCGGCCGCCGTCGCAGCCGATCAGATAGCTGCCGGCGACGCGGCGGGTGCCCGAGGGCGTCTCGACCTCGACTTCGACCCGGTCGTCGAATTGCTCGAAATCCACGATGCGCGACGAGAATGCCACGGAAGCATGGGCAAGCCGGCCCAGGCGCTCGATCGCCATCATGGCGAGCTTGTGCTGCTCGCACTGCACGACGAAGGGGTAGCGCGTGTCGTCCTTCAAGACGCCGAAATCGAACTCGGCGATCACTTCACGGGCGGCGCGATCCCAAACCCGGAATTTGGGTTCGATCAGACCGCGCGCGATGACGTCGTCGACGAGGCCCAGGCCGCCGAGGATTTCAAGCGTCGCCGCATGGGTGGTCGCGGCGCGCGGATTGTCGTTGACCCTTTGCTCGGCCTCGAAGACCTCAACCGCAAAACCCTGGCGCGCCAGCGCCAGCGCCGTGATAACGCCGACCGGGCCGCCGCCGGCGATGAGGATAGGACGTTGGGAAGGCATTTTCCGGCGTTCTACGCCGAGCGTAGCGTGGCGGCAATACGCGGAGGTGGGGTCGCCGGTTGGGCAATATCCGCTTGACCCTCAAAAGCGACCAAATCGCTGCGTCGCAATATCTGTCGCGATGGCCCATAAACTGCCTCATGCGCCGCAACATGATCGGACCGTGAAGTCGGTCACAGACCTGCCTATTGAGGCGTGGTAGTCTTCCCAACATCGCGGCGGGCAGTCATTGCGATCGCTATTGCGACGCTGTCGAGTGGAGTTGGCCCGATCGAGGCGCAAACCGTGACAACCTCCGACGCCTTGGGCGCCGACGCTCGCCAAGCAATGATCGACATCTTTCGAAAGAAAGATGTGACGGCCGTCGATCGGTATTTTGACCGGGCGCTCTTACAGCATGACCCGAATCTGACCGACGGTCTTGGTGGAATGAAGTCTTTCGCTGCGGAAGTAGCGAGCTCTCCCGGTGCCGATATAACGATCTATCGCACGCTTGTGGACGATAATCTCGTACTGCTGCATTCCAAATACCAAGGCGTCGCACGCTTCGGAGGATCAGTGATCGCCTTCGACCTGTTGCGCTTTTACGACGGAAAGATCGCGGAGCATTGGGGCGGGCAGCAGCCGGAGGAGCCCCCTAATCTATCAGGTCGAACGGAAGTCGATGGTCCCACAGATGTTATTGATCGCGAACGGACAGAGGCCAATCGAACATTGGTGCGGACATACAGGGAGACAGTGATGGTCTCACTTCGCTTCGATCGCATCGAAGAGTTCATTGACGGCGTTCACTATGCACAGCATGCCTCGAAAATCGGCGATGGAATTGTCGCGCTGAGAAATCGAATTTCAAGCGTCGCCAGGGACGGAGGAAAGTTAAATATCATCGCGCGTCGATATGTGGCCGACGGCAACTTTGTACTCGTTCTATCGGAGGGAGAGCTGCCTACCGGGCTTACCGCGCTATACGATCTATTTCGGGTCGAGAACGGAAAGATAGTCGAGCACTGGGATGTCCTGACGCCCATACCTCCGCGAGCTCAGTGGAAAAACGAAAACGGGCCATTCTAGAAACCGCGTAAAGCCGCTCTTGACGCTACCGCGCGCGCGGCAGCTCGCCGCGATCCTCCCGGGCGACGCGCGGGCCTAAGGAGACCGAAATGTCGCTCTCGAACAAGCGCATCGTCGACATCAGCTTTCCGCTCGATCCAGCAACCTATCGGAACAACCTGCCAATCCCGCTGCTGCAACATTTCGCGGGCCGGGCGATCGGCTTCGAGATCGAACCACTCATCGAGCGCGGCGGCCCGTTCAGCGTCGGGCAGATCGCCCGGGGCGTGAAGATGCGGCTGCATACGGGCAGCCACGTTGACGCGCCCGAGCATTGGATCGCTGGCGGCAAGCAGATCCACGACTTGCCGCTCGAATTGTTCATCGGTGACGCGGTTGTGGTCGACCTGTCCTTCATCGAACCACGCCAACCCATCACGGAACAGGATCTGGAGCAGGCCGTAGGCTCCGATCTTCGACCGGGCGACCGGCTCCTGCTGCGCACCGGCTGGAACGACCGGTTCTTCGCGCTCGAGACCGAGGTCTGGAAGCAGGATTCACCCTATCTGACCGCGGCAGCGCTCGATTGGTGCATCGCACGCCGGCCGGCGCTCGTCGGCATCGATTTCTACCATGGCGCCGCAGCACCCGGCACGGACCATGGCGAGGCGTTCGAGGCGAAGCTCGCAAGCGGCGGCGTCTTGACGCTCACCAACCTCGTCAACCTCGGCGCCGTCAAGGCCAGGCGGGTCACGCTCCTAGCGCTGCCGTTGGCGCTCCACGGTGTCGAGGCAGCGCCTGTGCGGGCGGTCGTACTTGAAGATTAAGGAGGCGGCGCTGCGCGCGCTTTGCGAACGGCTTACGCCACCCGCGCCGGCGCGGCTTGCGGGCGCGCCTCGGGATCGGCTTCGCAGATCACGCGGTTGCGGCCGTTGCGCTTGGCGGCGTAGAGGCACATGTCGGCGCGCTCGATCAAGGACTGCGCGGTATCGTGCGGGCGTAAGACCGCGACGCCGATCGAGATCGTCACCCGGCCGAGCCGTTCGCCGCTCGAGCGTTTCATCAATTCCTTGGTCATGACGGCGCGGCGGACATGGTCGGCCACTGTGATCGCCGATTGCAGCGCCGTGTTCGGCAGCGCGATGACGAATTCCTCGCCGCCGTAACGCGCGGCGACGTCCTGGCCCTTGACGTTCTGCTTCACCGACAGCGCCACCAGGCGCAGCACCTGATCGCCGGTGAGGTGGCCGAATTTGTCGTTGAAGCTCTTGAAGTGGTCGATGTCGGCCATCAACAGCGACAGCGGCTGGTTGCTTTCCTGCGCTTCCGCCATGGCTTTGGCGAGGGCTTGATCGAAGAATTTGCGGTTCGACATCGTGGTGAGCGGATCGGTCAGGCTTTCGGTGCGCACCGCCTGGAGATTTTCCTGCAGCTGCTCGATCTCCTGCTTCGACGCCGACAGCCGCGCTTCGAGCCTTTTGTTGTTGAGGTCCATGTCCTTGGCGCCCTTGACGATGCGCTCGACGACGGCGCGCAGGGCGTCGCCATCGGAGGCGCGGTCAAGTTTCGCGGTGGCATCGGCCAAGCTCGCCGAATAGTTGGTCGCCGTGCCGGCGGCGGCGTCGATCGTGACCAAAACCTGCTTGATCTCGTCGAGCATGCGCGTATTGACCGTGTCGATGCGCTCGCTCGACCGGCTGGCCGCGATATAGGTGGCGTAGATCTCATCGAGATCGGCGTCGCCGAGCTTGCCCTTTTGTTCGAGTGTCTGATTGATCAATTGATTGAGCGCCGGATTATAACCGGTGGCGTAATTGTACCAGATTTCGAAATTGCGCGGGGTGGCGGCCTGGGCAAGGGCCTTGATCTGGCCCATGGCGATGTCGGCGAATGCAAGCGTCCGTCTGTGCTCGTCGCGGGGCACTTCCATAAAATATCTCCGATCGCAATGGGAAGGCCGGAAGTGACAGCCCGGACTGTCTGTCGTATTTCACGGTGCAACTTAGGGGATAGCCGTGAATGAGCGGTAAATGCCCACCTGTCGGGAAAATCCTGACAAAGGCCGCGGAATGCGCCCGTGGCTTAAGCGCCGCTAGGCTTTGACCGGCACCGGGCGCAGCAGGAACGCCGGCAGATGCGAGGCGTCGCCGTCGTCCATGGGCTTGCGCACGGGCTGCGGGGCGCGGCGCGATCTCGCCTCTTCGATGCGCGCGACCGGGGCCGGCGGCGGTTGCTGCGGCCGGCGCTCCGGCTGTTGGGGTCGCCGCTGATGTTCGTGCCGTCCGCGCTGCGGCGGCCGCGCCGTTTGCCTTGGCTCGTCTCTTGACTCGCGCCGTGGCTCGGCGGGCGTGCCGGCGATCTTGTCCATGTAGGGAATCGGCTGGCCGATCAGCTTTTCAATCGCGGCGACGGCTTTGGCGTCGTTCGATCCGGCGACGATGGTGATGGCGGTGCCGTTTCGCCCGGCGCGGCCGGTACGGCCGATGCGGTGGACGTAGTCGTCAGGATGGATCGGCACGTCGAAATTATAGATGTGGCTGACGTCGGGAATATCGAGGCCGCGGGCGGCAACGTCGGAGGCGACCAACAGCGTAACTTCGTTCTTGCGGAATTGCTCGAGCGCCGCCGTGCGTGCCGATTGGTCCATGTCGCCGTGCAGCGCCTGCACCGAGAAGCCGTGGCGCAACAGCGAGCGGTGCAGCGTGGCGACGTCGCGTTTGCGGTTGCAGAAGATGATAGCGTTCTTCATGCCCTCGGCGGAGCGAATGAGGCGGCGCAGCGTGTCGCGCTTCTCGGCGCCGTCGCGGCCGGAGCGGGCCAGGAGCTGGGTCGTGGTGGCGACGGTGGTGGCGGGCCTGGAGACTTCGACGCGCACCGGATTGCTGAGGAACTGCTCGGTGATGCGCCGGATTTCCGGCGGCATGGTGGCGGTGAAGAATAAGGTCTGGCGGGTGAACGGCACCAGCTTGCAGATGCGCTCGATGTCGGGGATGAAACCCATGTCGAGCATCCGATCGGCTTCGTCGATAACCAGGAGCTCGACGCCGCTGAGCAGAAGCCGTCCGCGCTCGTTGTGGTCGAGCAGGCGGCCCGGCGTCGCGATCAGCACATCGACGCCGCGCATCAGCTTGGCGTCTTGGTCGTCGAACGACACGCCGCCGATGATCAGCGCCACGTTGAGCTTATGGTTGACGCCGTATTTGATGAAGCTCTCTTCGACCTGCGCCGCGAGCTCGCGGGTCGGCTCCAGAATCAGCGTGCGTGGCATGCGGGCGCGGGCGCGACCGGATTCCAGCATGGTCAGCATCGGCAGCACGAATGCCGCGGTCTTGCCGGTGCCGGTCTGGGCGATGCCCAACACGTCGCGCCGGGCGAGCACGTGGGGGATGGCCTGATCTTGAATGGGGGTCGGAGTTTTGTAACCAGTCGCTGCAACGGCAGCGAGTACTTTTTCGGACAAGCCGAGATGTGAAAACGACATAAACCCTCGTATCGGGACCGCCTGCGATTGATGAAAATCGAACTGGGGGTGGGCGCAGGACGGCCGAATCTGCCTCAGTTGCCGCGGAACATAGGGTCGAATGGCCGAAAGTCAACCTGTAACGGCCTGCCGCAGCGCAGTAAGTTAAACGGATTGCTTCACTTTTTCATGACGCCGGGGAGTGCCAATGCCGGAAGCTTCGTCTGAAACTTTGCCGACCGTCCTTGTCGCCGGGCTGAACTGCTCGGCGCGGCTCTACGCTGGCCAGATTCCGGTGCTGTGGCAGTTCGGCCCTGTCATTGTCGCCGATCATCGCCGCGACGACAGCATGGCGGCGATGGCGCGGCGCATCTTGGCCGAGGCCCCGCCGCGCTTTGCGCTGGTCGGGCTGTCGATGGGCGGCTATGTCGCCTTCGAAATCATGCGCCAGGCGGCGTCGCGCGTCGCCAAGCTCGCGCTGCTCGACACCGGCGCGCGCGGCGAGGCGCGGGAGCGGACCGAGCAGCGCAGGCCGCTCATCGCGCTGGCCAAGAACGGCCGCTTCGCCGAAATCCTGGAGTCGCAATATCCGACCCTGGTGCATCGCAGCCGCCACAACGACGCGGCACTCAAGGCAACCGTGCGAGCGATGAACGAGGAGACCGGCGCCGACGCTTACCTGCGCCAGCAACAGGCGATCATGACGCGCGTGGATTCGCGCCCCGGCCTCGCAGCGATCAAATGCCCGACGCTGGTTCTGGTCGGCGATAGCGACGAGGCGACGCCACCGGACTTGGCGCGCGAGATGGCGGTGGCAATTCCGGGAGCAAAACTCGTCGTCGTTCCGGAGTGTGGGCATCTGTCGACGATCGAGCGGCCACAAGCAGTGAACCAATCGCTGATCGAATTGATACGGGCGCGCTAGCGCAATTGCCGCAGGCTAGGCAAGCGCCACCGGAACTGTGGTAACGATGACGAACTTGAGGGATGGAGAACATACAATGAGGTTTGGTGAATTCAGCCGCTGGCCTGCTCTGACGGCCTTGTTGCTGGGCGCGGCGATCGCGCCGGCGCACGCCCAGAGCGATTATCCGAGCCGGCCGATCCACCTTGTGGTCGGTTTTGCCGCCGGCGGCGGCAACGATATTTTCGCCCGCCTTGTGGCGGACAAGGCGTCGCAGATTCTCGGCCAGACGGTGGTGGTCGAGAACAAGCCGGGCGCCGGCGGCCGGCTGTCCGCCGAATATGTCTCCAATCAAACGCCCGACGGCTACACGCTGCTGGTCGGCGCCGCCGGCGCCATGTCGCTTGCGGCTGCGATCTATCCCGACCTGAAATATCACCCGACCAAGACGCTGACCCCGCTCGCGATGATCGCCAATTTTCCGCTGATCCTGGTGGAAGACGCCGACAATCCTTCGAAGGACGTCAAGGAATTCGTCGCCTGGATGAAAGAGCATCCCGACAAGGCGAATTACGCCAGCTCTTCGCCGGCCTTTACCGTGACGGTGGAGCTTCTGAAGCTCAAGAGCGGCATGCCCGGCACCATGATCCCGTACAAGAGCAGCAACGAGATGATCTTGAGCGTGATCCAAGGCCAGACCGCGATGACCATTGCCGACGGCCCGCCGACGGTGCCGCAGGTCAAGGCCGGCAAGGTCAAGGCGCTCGCGGTCACCGGCGCGGAACGCTCGAGCGAACTGCCCGATACGCCGAGCATGAGCGAGGCCGGCTTCCCGGCCGTCGACATTCACCTGTGGAGCGGCATTTTCGCGCCGATCGCCACACCAGCCCTGATCGTCGCCAAGCTGGAAAAGGCGCTGGGCGAGGCGATCGCCGATCCCGGCGTATCGGCCAAGCTCAAGGCCATGGCGGTCAATCCCGGCGGCGCCACGCCCGCCGAATTCGTCAAGATCATCGACAGCGACATCGTCAAATTCAGCGCCGTGATCAAAGCCGCGAATTTGAAGTTCGAGGAGTAGCGGCGCGGCCGCCTTCGGTCCGAATTTTGCTTGGGAAAGGCGGCGCAGCGCCCGGGTTGGGCTTTGCCGCCTGGACTTGGCGCGAGCCGCGGCACATCCTCAGCGGCCGGAAGGAACAGCCATGAAGTTCTTGGTAAGCCTTGCGGTAACCGGCGGGCTGTTGTCGTGCGTTCCTGCAATGGCCGAGGATATCGATCTATCGGCTTGGACCTGCAAGCAATTCCTGTCAGCGAGCAAGGACGACGTCGGCGTCATCCTGGCCTGGCTCGACGGCTATTACAAAGAGGAGGACGAGCCGCCGGTGATCGATACCGCTGGCCTCGTCGTCAAGGCCAAGAAGCTCGGCCAATACTGTGCCGAGCACCCCGACAGCGATTTGATCAGTGCGACGGATAAGCTGTTCCAGAGGGAGTGATCCTAGCGCCGGTGACGTTGTCGAATAGAGATGAATTCAGTGATTTGGGTCTTAATTGCTCAACCCCATGCCCTCGTCGAAGCTGATGGCGCCGGCGCCAAAACTTATGACGTAGAGAAACCCGCCTGTCATCACAAGGTTCTTGTAGAAATTGATCATGTTTTCCGTGTCTCCAGCGGGTAGGTGCACTCCGAAAGCAGTGCCGAGACAGAGCAGGACGAGCACGGCAGCAGCCCACCGCGTTTTGAAGCCCACCAGGATGGCCAAGCCACCAAGAAGATGGATGGCGATCGAGACCCAAATCGCCACGTCCGGAACCGGCACGCCGAGGCTGGCGAAATACTGTGCCGTACCGCCCGGATTGCGCAGTTGAAGGACGCCGTCCCATATGAAGAGGCTGCACATCAACAAACGTGCCAGCGGCAGTAAGTAGGTTTTGCTGTTCTGCATTGTGCATCTCCGCCGATTTCATACCGGGCCAAGCCCTATGGTGACGAAGTAGAGAGCATCGCGGAAAGCCGAATTAAACGTCCAGCAAATCCTCGCCGGCGAACTCCGCGCGCTCCTGGATGAACTCAAACCGCGATTCCGGCTTGTTGCCCATCAGGCGCTCGACCGATTTGTCGGTGTTCTTGCGGTCGGCCTCGACCACCGTGACCTGAAGCAGCGTGCGCTTCTTCGGGTCCATGGTGGTTTCCTTGAGCTGCGCCGCCATCATCTCGCCAAGCCCCTTGAAGCGGCTGACTTCGACCTTGGCGTTGGCGTGGAATTCTTTTTTCAAAATGGCGTCGCGGTGCTTGTCGTCGCGGGCATAGAAATTCTTGCCGCCGTGGCTGAGCCGATAGAGCGGCGGCACGGCGAGATAGAGGTGGCCGTTGTCGATCAGTTTTGGCATTTGCCGGTAGAAGAACGTGATCAACAGCGAAGCGATGTGGGCGCCGTCGACGTCGGCGTCGGTCATGATGATAACGCGGCCGTAGCGCAAATCGTCGTCCTTGTAGTGGATGCCGGTGCCGCAGCCGAGCGCTTGCACCAGATCGGCGAGCTGCTGGTTTTGCGCCAGCTTGTCCTTGCCGGCCGAAGCGACATTGAGGATTTTGCCGCGCAGCGGCAGGATGGCTTGCGAGCGGCGGTCGCGCGCCTGCTTGGCCGAGCCACCGGCGGAATCGCCCTCGACGACGAACAACTCGGCGCCGTCGGCGGCGCCATTGGTGCAGTCGGCGAGCTTTCCGGGCAGGCGCAGCTTTCGCACCGCGGACTTGCGCGCAATATCCTTTTCCTGGCGGCGGCGGATGCGCTCATCGGCACGCTCGACCACGAAGTCGAACAGCTTGTTGGCCTGCGTAGGATTGCCGGCGAGCCAATGGTCGAACGGGTCCTTGATCGCCTGCTCGACGATGCGCTGCGCCTCGGCGGTGGCGAGGCGATCCTTGGTCTGGCCCTGGAATTCCGGCTCGCGGATGAACACCGAGAGCATGGCGCCGGCGCCGATCATGACATCGTCCGAGGTGACGGCCGAGGCGCGCTTGCCCTGGCCGACGCGCTCGGCGTGATCCTTCAGCCCGCGCAGCAACGCGCTGCGCAAGCCGGATTCATGGGTGCCGCCGTCGGGCGTCGGGATGGTGTTGCAATAGGAGTTGAGGAACGGGTCGGCGTCGGCGGTCCAGGCCACGGCCCATTGCGCGGCGCCGTGGGCGCCGGTCTTGCCGGCGGTGCCGGTGAAGATGTCGGGATGGACCAGGGTGGCGTCCTTGAGCGTCTCGCCGAGATAATCCTTCAACCCTTCCTCGAAGTGGAAGCTGGCTTTCTCCGGCACGTCTTCGACGCCGCGCAAAAGCTCCTTGGCGCAGGACCAGCGGATCTCGACGCCGCCGAACAGGTAGGCTTTTGAGCGCGTCATCTTGAACACGCGCTCGGGCTGGAACGCGGCCTTCGGCCCAAAGATCTGCGGATCGGGATGGAAGCGCACGCGGGTGCCGCGCTTGTTCGGGGCGCGGCCGAGCTTTTGCAGCTTGCCTTTCGGCTTGCCGCGCTCGAACGCCATGTGGTGGTGCTGCTGCTCGCGCCAGACATCGACCTCCATGCGGTCGGACAGCGCGTTGGCCACCGAGACGCCGACGCCGTGCAGGCCGCCGGAGGTGTCGTAGACCTTGGAGTCGAATTTGCCGCCGGCGTGCAGCGTGCACATGATCACTTCGAGCGCCGACTTGTTCTTGAATTTGGGGTGCGGATCGACCGGGATGCCGCGGCCATTGTCGGTGACGGTGATAAAACCGCCGACCTCCATCTCAACTTCGATCCAGTCGGCGTGGCCGGCCAGCGCCTCGTCCATGGCGTTGTCGATTACTTCGGCGAACAGGTGGTGCAGCGCCTTCTCGTCGGTGCCGCCGATATACATGCCCGGCCGCCGGCGTACCGGCTCGAGGCCTTCCAAAACCTCGATGTGCTTGGCGGTGTAGCCGGACTCGGCCGCGCTGCGCGCCGAAGCGACGCTTGAGCGGCGTGGCGTCCCGCGCCGGTTCTCCGCGGCGGCAGCGAAAAGATCGGGCGTTTTCGACGATTTGGACGTTTTCGCTGCTTTTCCCACGGCTTATCCCATGTGGCGACGCGATTGCCGGCGCGCAACGGACGGCGACGAATCAGCCTTCGACTATGCCATCTGGCAGGCTTGGCATGAACGGGCCGCCAACATTGACGCTAGCGGGCCGGGGTTTTATATGCCCACTCATGAAAAGCGTTTTTGTGACCAATGCCGTTGCCAAGCGCCGCCGCCGTCGCTCCCGCGATACGGCACGAGCTCGCTTTTACGCGTAGCGATATTCGTGCCGCCGGTTCCGCGGCACGCTGACCTGATATCCTGTGCGCCTCGCGGATTCGGCCTGAGACCTCTCAAGCCAATGGGTTGAATCATGCCTGCGACTGTCAAAACGGAAAAAAAAGCGAAAAAAGCCAAGATCGGCGTGCTCGGCGCCTCCGGTTACACCGGCGCGGAATTGGTGCGGCTTTTGCTGCGCCATCCGCGGGTCGAGATCGTCCTGCTCACCGCCGATCGCCGCGCCGGCAAGACCATGGCCGATGTGTTCCCGCAGTTTGCGCCCTACCAACTGCCGGCGCTCACGGCGATCGAGGGCGCCGACTGGAAGGCGGCCGGGCTCGATCTGGCGTTCTGCGGGCTGCCGCACGGCACGACGCAGAAGGTCATTGCCGAGTTGCTCAAAACCGCGCCGCGCACAAAAGTGGTCGATCTCTCGGCCGATTTCCGCTTGGCCGATCCGGCCGCCTATGCGCACTGGTACGGCCACGCCCACGCCGCGCCGGCTTTGCAGAAGGAGGCGGTTTACGGCCTGACCGAGGTCTATCGGCCGCAGATCAAGACCGCGCGGCTCGTTGCCAATCCCGGCTGCTATACGACCTGCGCCGAGCTGGCGCTGATCCCGCTACTGAGGGCCAAGGCGATCGATCCCGACGAGATCGTCATCGACGCCAAATCGGGCATGACCGGCGCGGGCAGGGCGGCGAAGGAGGAGATGCTGTTCTCGGAAGTCTCCGAGGGTTTTCATGCCTACGGCGTCGGCCACCATCGCCACATGTCCGAGCTCGATCAGGAGTTTTCGCGTGCCGCCGGCCGCAACGTCGTCGTGACCTTCACGCCGCATCTGGTGCCGATGAATAGAGGCATCCTTTCAACGATTTACGTGCGGGGTCTTAAAGCGACACCGCAGGACCTGCACGCGCTGTTGTCAAAGGCATACGCGAAGGAGCCGTTCGTTCACGTGCTGCCGTTCGGCAAGACGCCGCAGACCCGCCACGTGCGCGGCTCCAACATGACCTTCATCGGCATCGCCGCCGACCGCATCCCCGGCCGCGCCATCATCGGCGCGGCGCTCGACAACCTGACCAAGGGCGCGTCGGGCCAAGCGGTGCAGAACATGAACCTGATGCTCGGCTTCCCGGAAACGATGGGGCTCGAACAGGTCGCGCTGTTTCCGTGATCAAGCGAGCTTGAACAGCGCCAGCACCAGCATGACCTGCGCGGCGAAACCGCCCACAAAGGCGAGTGTGCGCAGAACCGGCACGCCGAGTGTGTAAACGACCGCGTGCACGAGCCGCGACCAGAAATAAAGCTGGCAGGCGAACGTGGTAGTCGGCGTTGCCAGGTTCACGTTGAGATCCTGGGCCGCCAAAACCAGCGGCGCGAAGATGATGAGATTCTCCACCGCGTTGACATGGGCCGCCATCAGGCGCTGCGCCCAGGGCGATTGCGGCTGGTCGGTCGGGCTCGGATTGGCCATTGCGCCCATCATCCCGCGCACCATCATGCGATCGAGGATGTAAGGCACCCACATCAAGCCGGTCATCGCAGTGGTCATGACCAGCCAGAACAGCTCGTGAGACATGTCGTCCTCCCCAGGGCGGTTGCGTCCTCGAGCGGAACTTTCGCAGCTAATGGGCGGGTGGGGAAGGCGTGAATTTGCCGGCCGCGCCGGAAGCCTTCAGTCGCGGATTCTCACGTAGCTCCCCGGCGCATCCTCGATCGCCTTCAGCGCACCCTCGCCGGGCACGCGTGCTGGCACTTCGGTCGGGCCTTGACGGGTGAGCCAGACCAGCCAGTCCGGCCACCACGAGCCGGGATATTCCTTGGCCTTGGCGAGCCAGCCGTCGAGGTCGGCGTTGCGCGGCCGCTGGCCGATCCAATACTGATATTTGTTCTTGGCCGGCGGGTTGACCACGCCGGCGATGTGGCCGGAGCCGGCCATCACGAAGCGCACCGGGCCGCC
>Ga0210395_10001336_pt1 | contig 19174 bp, 17 predicted proteins | sample IncBWH4OmetaG_FD_150861 | JGI IMG/M metagenome (GOLD analysis project Ga0210395, IMG submission 150861) | Forest soil microbial communities from Barre Woods Harvard Forest LTER site, Petersham, Massachusetts, United States - Inc-BW-H-4-O ...
GGCGGGGTGTCGCTGCTTCGGTCATGATTGCAGATTTAAATTTGTGAGGCAAGGTTGGATGTCACATTGGGCTGTGGGAAAGTAAAAATTGGGAGACGCTCGGCTATCAGCGGCGAGAGGATCCGAGGAACTTGCTAGAGGCGGATTCCCCACTCAAGCCAAAATCGGGCTTGAATGGGCCACCGGTTTCCGATCATTCAGAAAAAGAGCAGACAATGCGGTTCCAGGGCTCATGGCCGTTGAGGGGAGATCCTTCGCTTCGCCTGAAATGCGGCTCCGCTCAGGATGACGCAACATTGGGTTGAGATGGCAATCGCCTATTTGGGGCGCGAGTGGACTAGCTTCAAGCCGTCCGCTTGCAGGATGCGTTTGATCTGGCTGCGAGCGTGCACTGACCAGGGGCCGGAGGTGTCTAGCTTTACGTAGGACTGCCAATGCTTGAGCGCTTTGCGAGGCTCGCGGACTTTTTCGTAGGCCAGCGCGAGATTGTAATGTGCGTCGGCGTAGGTTGGAGCTAACTGCAGAGCAGTCTTGTAGGTCTGAATCGCTTCCAGCACGCGGCCGGTTTCGTCGAGCACGTTGCCGAGATCGAAGTAGGCGAGCGAGTAGCGCGGGTCGGCCTCAATGGCCTGGCGGTAGTGGCGTTCGGCGAGCGTGAAATCCTGGCGGTTGTAATAGAGCGTTCCCAAGTTGATGTGAGCCGCCGCATGCGTGGGCTGAATCTCGAGCACCTGGTGATATGCGGCGATGGCGTCGGGCTGCGTGTTCGGGTCTTCTTCCAGAGCGATGCCCCGGGCAAACCACGACGCAACTTCGTTCTCGCGCGGACTGGGCTCGGACCGCGGCACGGGCGTACTGGTGAGGACTTTTTCACGCGCCGAGAAATCCATCAGGAACTGACCGGCGATCGGCTCCAGCAGCTTGCCTTCGTGGCGAAACGCCACGCGGTGCTTGGCAGTCGAGAGCGCACTCGCTTCGAGCAGCGGCTTCTCTACGCCCGCCGACCGCTTGCGCATGGCATCGAGCGACTGGCGAATAATCGCCGGCCGCACGCTCATGGCGCACAGGTCGCGAACCTTTTTGATTTCGAGGAGATCGGAAAAAGAATAGGCCTCGGCAGACGTTACCAGGCCGTTCCGCTCCCAGTTCGCTAACTGGCGCGGCGTTACGTGCAGAATGCGCAGTAAATCAGCTCGGCTGTACACAGGAATACACAACAATCTTACTACGACGTCGCCGACATTATCTTCAACTTGTGCCACCAAACGCAACAGGAAACGGTGCAAAAGTCTGTGGAGAACCTGGTTAATTTACATGCAGCGGGGATGGTGCAAACGGCGATGAGTAAGTTCCGCCGCCGATGAAAATCCCCACTTCTCGCAAAGGACGCGGGAAAATGGGCACCCTTTTCCGTTGCTATACCGCCGCAACAGCTGCCTGATAGTCCTCGTAGGTGCCCTTGAAGTCGGTAATCTTGTGGTCGCTTTCGAAGTGCCAGATGCGGGTGGCAACTTCGTCGATCAGGTCATGATCGTGGGTGACCAGAAAAACCGTGCCTTGATAGCGCTGCAAAGAAATGTTCAGAGCGTTGATTGATTCGAGGTCGAGGTGGTTCGTTGGCTCGTCGAGCACCAGCACGTTCGGCTTCTGCAGCATCAGTTTGCAGAAGAGCAGGCGGGCGGCCTCGCCGCCGGAAAGAACGCTGGTCGACTTGGTCGCTTCTTCGCGCTGGAATAGCATCTGGCCGAGGATTCCGCGGAGTTCTTCGGTGACCGCCGCCTCGTCCCATTGATGCAGCCACTCGATCGCCGTCGTCCCGCCTTCGATGAGGCTGCGGTGATCTTGCGCGAAGTAGCCAATCGAGGCTTCATGTCCCCAGATCACTTTGCCGGAGTCGACGAACGGTCCGTCGTAACCGCTGGTCTTGCGCAGCTCGGCGTCGGGCGTGTTCGGAGAATTCGCCAGGATGGCGTTCAGAAGCGTGGTCTTGCCGACGCCGTTGCGACCCATGAGGGCGATGCGCTCGCCGCGAATGATGCTGGCGGTGAAGTCGCGGATGACCTGCTTGTCGCCGTAAGCCTTGCCCACATGCTCGACTTCGAGAATATGTTTGCCCGATGGCCGCTTCTGCTCAAACTTGATGAACGGGCGGGCGATGTTGGATCTCGCGAGTTCAGTGACCTGCAGGCGCTCGACTTCCTTGCGCCGCGATTGCACCTGGCTTGACCGCGTGCCGGCTGCAAAACGCGCGATGAATTCGTTCAACTGCGAAATCTTCTTTTCGCGCTGCGCGTTCTGCGATTCGATCTGCGACCGCACCTGCGTCTTTGCCACCACCATGTCGTCGTAAGTGCCGGTGTAGGTGATGATGGTTTCGTAATCGATGTCGGCGATGTGGGTGCAGATGCTGTTCAGAAAATGGCGGTCGTGCGAGATGGCGATCACGACGCCGTCGTAAACATTCAGAAATCCCTGCAGCCAGTGAATGGAATCGAGATCGAGGTGGTTCGTGGGCTCGTCGAGCAGCAAGGCTTGGGGATGACCGAACAGAGCCTGCGCCAGCAGGACTCGGACTTTCTGTCCGCCCTGCAACTCGCTCATCTTGCGCGTGTGCACTTCGTCGGGAATGTCGAGACCTTGCAGCAGAATCGCGGCGTCGCTCTCCGCGGTGTAGCCGTCTTCTTCGCCGACGATGCCTTCGAGTTCGCCGAGCTTCATGCCGTCGGCATCGGTCATCTCAGGTTTCTCGTAAATAGCGTCGCGTTCCTGCATGGCGGCCCAGAGCCGCTTGTTGCCCATGATGACGGTGTCGATGGCCGAATAGGCGTCAAAGGCAAATTGGTCCTGGCTGAGCACTCCGACCTTGCGCGGGCGAACGACCGTGCCTTTTTGCGGCTCGAGTTCGCCGCTGAGCAGCTTCATGAAAGTGGATTTCCCCGCGCCGTTGGGCCCGGTCAGGCCGTAACGTTTGCCCGGCGTAAACGCCGTCGAGACTTCGTCGAACAGTATTTTGGCGCCGTAGCGCATGGACACATTGCTGACGGAAAGCATGGTTTCTTGTAACTTCTTCAGGACCTGCGAGGAATTCCGCTTAAGACGGTGCGCAGCTGGAGTTAATAGAATACCATGCCGCACGCCCCGGAGACTGCATTCCAGGCCGAAGCGGGCGGCTATTCAGTTAGTTGTGCGCGGGCGCCGCGCTGGCTTCGACTAACTGCTGCACCGGCGTGACCACCATAAGTAGCACGTCGGCCTGGCGCGTCTTGGCTTGAGCAATCAAGGCGAGTTGCTGCGTTTTCCATGTATCCGGAGCCGGCTGGGCCTTATCCAGAAAATCGAGGGCCTGCAGTCCGGCGGCGGCCAGCGCCGAGAGATTTTGCGACAGGGTCACATCTTCCTGCAGGAGATAAGACTGCGTAAGCAGGGGATGCACCCCGGCGTCATTATCCCGCCAGATTGTGAGCCACATGCGAATCTGCGCTTCGTAGGCCTTATCTTTATACCCGCCCTGTGCGAAGGTCTGCACCAGACCGCTGAATTGGCGCGCCGTGTCACTCTCGGGATAGACCGCGTCGATCATGCGGGTCAGTGGCGCGTGGAAGTCTATTGGACCTTTTGCGTCGTCCCAGCGGTTGTAATCTTTGACCGGTTCGACGACGTCGGCAAGGTTGCGTAGCGCCGTGATGTCGGCATACCCGGCCATGCGGTGCAGCATGTGGGCGCGCGCGGATCGGTGCGCAAGGCCCAGAAACTCCAGGTCGAGACTCACGCCGTTCATGCGCGTGTACATCGAGGCGACATCCGTGACGGACTGCGGTGACCATAACCGTTCGGCGATGGCGGCGTTGCGCGGCCAGATGTGCGAATCGATATTTTCCGGCGTGACCCACTCCGCCCACTGGCAGGATTCGCCGCCTAGAATGCGCCCCTTCTCTTCGGGAGTCAGCGTCGCCGCGGCATCGGCCATGGGATCGACTGCGTAGTGCCGCGCCGCCGGCCACATCAGGTCAAGATAGTATCCGTAGGAGAGCAGGCCACTATAGCCCTGCTTCGCAGCCGCAGCCAGCGATTCCTGCCCTCGCCACGACTGCACGATGATCGTTTTCGGCAAGTCCGGGTGCAGGATTTCGTCCCAGCCCACCATGGTCTTGTGATTCTTGGCGACGATTTTCTGCAGGCGTTGGTTGAAGTAGGCCTGCAGGTCCTGATTATTTTTCATGCCGTGGGCATGGATGAACGCCTGAATTTTCGGATTGGCGTCCCACTGCTTGCCGTTAACCTCGTCGCCGCCAATGTGGAAATACTGGTCGGGAAAAAGCTTGGCCATTTCGGCGATGAATTTTTCGAGAAACTTGTAAGTCGACTCCCGCGTGGGATCCATGACCGGATCGATGTATCCGGGGCCCCCGCCTTCGAGCGCGTACGGACCGCTGCCGCTCGAAAGCTCGGGATATCCCAGAAACCACGAACGGCTGTGGCCGGGGATGTCGAACTCCGGCATCACGCGAATGCCGCGCTCATGCGCGTACGCGATGAAGTCGCGAATTTCTTCCTGCGTGTAGAACATCCCGTCCGATCCCATCCCGGTGAGCTTAGGAAATATCTTGCTCTCGACGCGGAATCCCTGATCATCGGAAAGATGCCAGTGCAGCACGTTCATTTTCACGGCGGCCATGCCGTCGATGTTGCGCTTGAGCACGTCGATAGGAATAAAGTGGCGGCTGACGTCGATCATGGTGCCGCGCCAGGGGAACCGAGGCTGATCTTTGATGGTGACGGCAGGCGCGGCGAATCCGCCCGGAGTGATTTGTACCAGCTGTAAAAAAGTCTGCAGTCCGCGCAGAACGCCGAGAGTCGTCGGTGCGGTGAGCTTCGCGCTGGAATCGGTGACGGTCAGTTCGTAGGATTCATCCTCGCCGAGTTTCTGCACGGCCTGGCGGCCGTGGTCGGCATGAATCTGCAGCGTGGGCGCCGCGCCCGGCTTTGGGCGAAACGGAATCCCCGTCTGCCGAGATAGCTGGGTTACGAATCGCTGCGCGGCGCTATCCAGCGAAGCGTCTCGAGTTCCCGTGACCGCAACCGCGAACGATTGCGTGATGGGTAACTGGCCCGTGCCTGTCTGCACGCTGGCGGGCATCGGCATCAGGTTCAGTTGGGGTTGAGACTGCGCGGCGGCGAGAACCGACCCTAGAATGACAGTCACGGCGACAATGCTAGTCAGGATTCGCATAATTATTTGATTAAACTTACTTTGGCCGGTTGGCCGGGCTCGATGGATTCAAGTAGTCTTAGCAGGTCTGTGACCTGCGGCAACAACTCTGCGAGCCGGCTTGATTTCGAACGGATGATGACCACAGCGATCGTTCTGGGACGGAGATTCTGCTGGTATTCAATGCCGCGATCGAGAGTTAAAAAGACCTGGAAGCCAGCTTTCTCGGCCAATTGCAACAATTCACCATTCTTTTTCCCCGCCAGACCCTCGTCAGGCACAGTGCGACAATCATGTTCGGGGAAGTAGCTTCGAAACTTCCTGGGAAGGCACTCGTCGAGCAACAGTTTCATCCCAATTGGCCGACAACCAGCGATTTGGCATGCTCAAGCGCATGAACAGCGGCTTCACGCGTCACGGTGGGAAAATCTTCAAGGAACTCGTCCAGTGTTTGTCCGCCTTCGAGATAGTCGAGCAGGGCCTGGAAAGGGACTCTTGTCCCGCGGAAGACAGGCGTGCCTCCGAGCAACTCGGGATCCCGAGTGATCACACTGTTCGATGAGGACATGATTCCTAGGTCTCCGCACGCTCAGTGTACTCCGAGACCTTGATGAAACCAAATAACAGTTCCGACCCTCTCTCGCCGAGCGACATCTAGTGTCCTCCGCCTAACTCGCGGACGATACCCCCGACGAACTGTTTCGCGTCGCCGAAGAGCATCAGCGTGTTGTCGAGATAATAGAGTGGGTTGTCGATGCCGGCGAAGCCGGGGCTCATGCCGCGTTTAATGACCATGACGGTGTGGGCTTTGTCGACGTCGAGGATGGGCATGCCGAAAATTGGGCTCGCCTGATCGGTGCGCGCGGCGGGGTTGGTCACGTCGTTGGCGCCGATGATGAGCGCGACGTCGGTCTGCGGGAAGTCGCCATTGATCTCGTCCATTTCGATGAGGCGGTCGTAGGGAATGTCGGCTTCGGCGAGCAGCACGTTCATGTGGCCGGGCATGCGTCCCGCGACCGGATGGATCGCGAACCGAACTTCGACTCCCTTCTTGGTGAGCAGGTCGTAGAGTTCGCGGACTTTGTGTTGCGCCTGCGCGACGGCCATGCCATAGCCCGGGACGATGACAACTTTGTTCGCCGCCGAAAGAATCGCGGCTGCTTCTTCGGCTGTGGCGCTGCGCACCGGCTTCGCTTCTTGTCCTGCTGCGGCGGACGCCTGCACCTGGCCGAAGGCTCCGAACAACACGTTGGTGAATGAACGGTTCATGGCCTTCGACATGATGATGGAGAGGATGAGGCCTGAGGACCCGTCGAGCGCGCCGGCGATGATGAGGAGTTTCGAGTCGAGCACGAACCCCATGGCCGCGGCCGAGAGTCCGGCGTAGGAATTCAACAGCGAGATCACGGTCGGCATGTCGGCGCCGCCGATTGGAATCACGAGCAGCACTCCAAAAATCAGCGACACGCCGACAATGATCGGGAAGAATATTTTCGCTTCGGGATGCAGCACGAGGTAGACGGCGCTTCCAACGGCGACGATGAATAACAGCAAGTTGACGAGGTTCTGTCCTTTGTATGTGATCGGCCGCTGGGGAAGAATTTCCTGCAGCTTTCCCGCAGCCATCAAACTGCCGGTGAAGGTTAGGCCTCCGAGGATTACCTCCATCGCGAGCACCGACATCATGAATTTCGGCACGTTCGGGCTGCGCAGATAAAACTCGGCGGTACCCACCAGTGTCACGCAGAGTGCGCCGAAAGCGTGGCTCAGGGCGGTCCGCTGCGGAACCGCTGTCATCTGCACCATGCCGAGCGGGATACCGATTCCGGAACCGAGCACCAGCGCAATGATGATCCACTTGTAGTCGGTGATGCCGTGGCGCAGCAGTGTGCCGCCAATGGCCAGCACCATGCCGATTTCGCCCGCCAGAATGCCGTGGCGGGCGGAGGCGGGAGAACTCATCCACTTCAGCGAGAGAATGAAGAGGGCGCTGGCGATGAGGTAGATGATTTCGATGACGTACTGGCTTCCGGCAAACTCGGTCATGAGTGGGCTCTTACTTGTTCGTCGGACGGCTGGTCTTGAACATGCGGAGCATGCGGTCGGTGATGATGAATCCGCCGACCACGTTGCTGGTGGCGGCTACGATGGCGATTACTCCGAGGACCGTGGCGAATGTGCTCTTCTTTTCGCCGACCAGGACAATTGCACCGACCACGGCGATGGCGTCGAGGGCGTTGGTCAGCGACATGAGCGGAGTGTGGAGCAGCGGCGAGACGTGGCGGATAACTTCGAATCCGATGAAGGCCGCCAGCATGAATACGAAAAGTGCGTCGATCAGGTTGGAACCCATGTATGACTCTCCATTCTTCTTACGCTCCCTTTACGCTTGTCATCCTGAGCGGAGTGGCGTCGAAGGACCCCTTGCACTCCCTGCAGTGGCTCGATCATTGCAAGGCGTTTCGAGGCCCCAGGCAGCGTGAGAACTCGTTGCAGCGGCGCGAATAGTTAGCACAGCGAAGGGGTCCTTCGACTGCGCAAGCGTTCACTTCGCGAGCTCTTGCTCCGCTCAGGATGACAGTTTTAGCAAAGAGCGGTAACGGCGCGGCTTGAAGCCGCGCCCTTTCAAAACAATTTTCACTCGCCTTCCGACGACTCTATCCGGCTGGCGCCAGAGCCGGCATCTTGAAGAAATCGCGCACGCGGGCGTTCACCACTTCTCCGCTGTGGGTGATCATGGTCTCGCGAATGATTTCATCCTGCAGGTTCAGCTGCAACTTGCCGTCCTTCACCATGTAGAGCAGAAACGTGGTCAGGTTGCGGGCGTACATTTGGCTGGCGTGGTAAGGGACGCTGGTGGCCAGGTTGATGGCGCCGATGATGGTTACGCCATAAGCCTTCACCGTTTCTCCGGTGCGCGTGAGTTCACAGTTGCCGCCGCGCTCGGCCGCCAGGTCGACGATGACCGAGCCCGGTGCCATGCCTTTCACCATGTCTGCAGTGAGCAGCACCGGCGACTTTTTGCCGGGGATGACCGCGGCGGTAATGACCACGTCGCTCTCCGCGACCACGCGGGTCAGGAGTTCGCGCTGGCGCGCGTAGAAATTTTCGTCCTGCGCGGTGCCGTAGCCGCGAGCGTCCTGCGCGTTTTGGGCTTCAATAGGAAGCTCGACGAACCGGCCGCCTAGGCTCTGCACCTGCTCTTTGGCGGCGGGACGCATGTCGTACGCCGAGGCCACGGCGCCGAGGCGGCGGGCAGTTGAGATGGCTTGCAGTCCGGCCACGCCTGCGCCGATGACGAACACGCGCGCGGGCGTGATGGTTCCGGCGGCGGTGGTCATCATGGGAAAAATTCGCGGCGAAGTTTCGGCGGCGAGCAGCGTTGCCTTGTAACCGCAAATCGTGCCCATGGAAGACAATGCGTCCATGCTCTGGGCGCGCGTGGTGCGCGGCATTAGCTCCACGGAAAAAGCGGTCACGCCCGCCCGTGCGATCTGCTCGACAACTTCCGCCGAACCCAGCGGCCGCAGGAATCCGATAATCGCCTGATCACGGCGCATCAGCGGGAGATCGGCTTTGCCGGTAACGTCATTCGAGCCGTAGCACAACACTTGCACCACAACGTCAGCCGCGCCGAACACGCCGGCGCGATCGGGCACAATCTTCGCGCCCTTCTCGACATAGGCCGCGTCCGGATAGCCGGCCTGCTCGCCCGCGCCGGCTTCGACGATTACCTCAAGTCCTGCCTTGACGAGGTTGGGAATCGCGACCGGAACGAGCGCGACCCGCCGTTCTCCGGGATAGCTTTCTTTAGGAACTCCAACGATCACGCGGAGTAATCCTTTCGCTTGGATCGTGTGTAACGGGAACTGAAAACAGTAACAGATTGGAAGAGGAACTGGAAGGTGACGTGGGACCTGTTTATTGCGCAGTTTGGCTTACGCGTTAGGCCGGATCAGCGGGAGATCCTTCGCTACGCCTGAAAGACGGCTCCGCTCAGGATGACCCCGAGGTTCGGACTCAAACCGCACCATTACATAGGACCTAGGCCGGCGCAGCGCCGATCTGGCTCAGATGATGAAGCAGATGCCTAAGATAATCCGTCGCTATAAATTCTAAAGTGACCGGCGCTCCCGAGCCGATGCGGCACGGAGTCTCGAGTTTGGACGCGGGCAGGCGCGCGATGATATGAGCGAGATAGCGATTGTAGGCCGCCCATAGAGAAACGAGGAGCAACCAATTTGCCTCTTGCGGAGCTTGGAGCCGAATGTTTCCGTCCTGATCGTAGCCGGGAAAATCCAGCGACGATTGCTGGGCGGCGCGGACGAATCGCTGGTGATTGTTGGATGCCGAGTCGATCAGATGACCGATTACTTGCTTACGCGACCATCCGCCGGACAGGACGGGTTTTTCGCTTTCGGGCTCACTGACCTGGCGGAGCCTGGGCTCCGCTGCGTCAATCACGGAAATCAGCTTTTCGCTTAGTTCCTTCATCGGTCTCCTTCGGGTTCGCTACCGCGCGAACCGATAGTGCCACACCCGAGCCGCGCCGATCAGATTGGTGTCGTCTCCCAGCGACGCGAGCGTGAGCTGCGTTTTTTCGGCGGGGACGAAGCGGCAGCCGCTGCGAATCACCTCGCGGATGCGATCGAGAAAAAGTGTGGCGCTTTTCATTACGCTGCCGCTCAGCACGATGGCGTCGGGAGTAAACAGGTTGATCAGATTCGCGAGGCCCAGGCCCAAATAATAAGCCTCATGCTCGACGGCCTGGAGCGCGACTTTATCTCCCCCTTGCGCGAGCTCGCAAATTTTCTTCGCCGTGATCCCCTCGCGATGCGGATAACCGGCAGACGCGTGGCTTTCAAGCCACGCTACCATGGCCGGGCCGGCGGCCAATGATTCCCAGCAACCGCGGAATCCGCACGAGCACTGCGGACCTGTGGGATCGACCACCTGGTGACCGACTTCGGGGTGCGCGCCATCGACTCCGCGATAAAGCTGGCCGTCGATAATGATTCCGCCGCCAATGCCGGTGCCGACGGTCACATAAATCAGGCGCGAACTATTTCGCCCCGCACCCCATCCGGCTTCGGCCAGCGCGGCGGCATCGCCGTCGTTTTCCAGCGCGACGGGCACGTTGAAAATCTGCGCGAGATCTTTGACTGGATTTTTCCCGCGCCAGCCGGGTAGGAAATCCACATCTCCGAACTCGCCGCGCATGGGATCAACCGGGCCGGTCGATCCGATGCCGATGCCAGTGAGTTCCACGCCTGCCTTCTGCGCGGTTTCCCGCAGCATACCGGCAATCATGTTCAAACCGTCTGCGTAATTGTCGGGATCGGTGGGCGCCTGCATCCGGGCAAGCACCTTGCCTGTATCGTCGACTATTCCGACTGCGATTTTCGTTCCCCCAATATCGACCGCACCGATCATTCCTACGCCGGTCATGAGTACTCCGGCGTGATCGCCTTCGCTTCCTCCAGTGTGAGCCGCCGCTTGTTTTTGTAAGACAGGTTCGACATGTGCACCGCGATGGCCGACCGGTAGCCGATTTCCGGCGGAGCGTTGGGAATGCCGCGGCTGCGGACGCAGTCGATCCAGTTGGCCATGTGGTCCTGGTCTTTAGTCTTGCCGCGCGTGGCGTCTCCACCGCGGCGATTCGTTTTCTCGGGCCAGTACTGTAGCGGCTCGTCGAAGTGATGTTCGAAGGTGCCATCACTGCCGAGAATATGGTCGCCTAGTTCGTAGTGCTTGTTGCTGAAGGTCGACTGCCAGGTCACGACGATGTCGTTGGGAAAATCGAGCGTCACCGCGATTGTGTCGGGCACTTCTCGCCCATCTTTTTCCGAGAACACGCCGCCTGACGTGTAGGCCGCTGACGGCAGCGGCAGGTCGAGCGCGCGCATGATCCAGGCGATCTGGTGCACCATGTTCTCGGCGCAGTTGCCTCCAGCGAATTCCCAGAACAAGCGCCAGTTGATGAGCTTGTAGGGATCGAAAGGAATCTCGGGCCGGCCGTTGAGAAATGCGCTCCAGTTCACGTTCTGCGCGGTGCAGTCCGACGGCACCTGCCGCACCCACTGACCCTTGCCGTGCGGAGTGTTGCGGCCCATCCAGGATTCGACCGACGTGACCTTGCCGATCGCTCCGTCTTTGATCATCTGTTTCGCGTCCACCAGGGAGCCGGAACTTTGATGCTGCAATCCGATTTGGATCACCCGATTGGAAGCCTTGGCCGCGGCCAGGCACTTGTCAGCCTCTGGAATCGACCAGGTCATCGTCTTCTCTGAATAAAGATCTTTGCCAGCGGCCAACGTGTCGAGAAAATGGCGGCAATGAATGTGCAACGGGCTAGCCACGATGACTGCGTCGATGTCTTTCATGTCGAGCACACGGCGGTGATCGTCGAAGGTCTGAATGCCAGGCACTCGGCCTTTCGCCTGTTCGCGACGGCGGGTGTAAACGTCCGCCATGGCCACGACCTCCGCGCCGCGGACGTTGAGAATTTGTCCCAGCAGTTCGTTGCCGCGATCGCCCACCCCGATCATGGCCACGCGAACGCGGTCATTCGCGCCCAGCACCTTCGACGTGGGATAGGCCAACACCGCTGCAGTTCCCAGCGCGGCCTGCTTTAGAAAAGTGCGCCTGTTTTGATCGGTCATGATTTCTCCGTGTCCTAGTGGTCAGTGGTCCAGCAAGATTCTCTTGCCGCTTTTGCGGGCCACTAGCCACTGATCACTGCCTACAATGCATTCGCCTCTTGTAGAAGTTTCTTCATTCCCGCCCAGCTCTTGCGGGAAGATTCTTCCGGCGTGCCCCCGCCGCTCCAGTGCGTCTCCAGGCTCACCGCGTAATGGTAGCCATCTCGCTTCAGGGCCTTGAACTGGCCGGCCCAGTCGATGATGCCTCCGCCCACGGGCGCCCAATCATATCCCTTCCCCTTTTTGACGGCGTCTTTGCAATGGCAGTGGCCGATGCGTTCCTTGGGCAGCAGATTGTAACCATCGGGATACGGAATCTCCCCGTGGGTGGCGGCGTTGCCCGGATCCCAGTTCAGCATGAACGCAGGCGACTGCACCGCGCTCAGAACTTTGACCGATTCCGCGGCTGTCGCCGTGTTGCAGGAGGGCTCATTCTCGAGCAACAGGATGATCCCCTTCTTCTGGGCTTTAGCGGCAGCCTCCCGCAACTTGTCGTTGATGGCCTGGCGATACGGAGCCTGATCTTCCAGACGCCAGAAATCGAAACAGCGCACGCGATCGGTCTGAAATGCTTTTGCCAGCTCAATCGCGCGGTCGAGAACTTCGTCCTGCTGCTGCAATGTAAAATCGGCTCCGAAGCTCTTGGCCTCGCTGAACTTCGATTTTGGCGCTCCCGGCCAATCGACCTTGAATAGCGGGCTGGCAATGTCGGTGACCTTGAGCTGGAATTTTTCGAGAATGCTGCTGGCTTCTGCGACTTCCTTGTCGTCGAGCTTGAGGATGTTTTTCTTCCACATGCTTCGCAGTTCGATCCAGCCCATGCCGAACTCTTTCGAGACCACTTCACAGACGTGGCCGAAATCCTGAGAAATCTCGTCGTTGATGACTGATACCCGAAACGGCGAGCTGGCGTCAGCCGGGAAGAAGCGCGAGGCTGGTTCAACACGCGATGCTGCGTTGGCGGCCGTCAGAGCGACCATTCCCGCGAGAAATTCGCGGCGGGCTAACTGGATGGGCATGACGTGCTCCTTGGGAGAAGTCGGTTACGGCCACGAAGCGGCGGAATGGACAAATTTACCATCATCGAAACCCATGGCGGTAGAAGCGCGGGAAGAAAGTTATCGGGGACCGGCGAAGAGTGGGGATGCGCGCTGTGGATAGGAATTAGCGCGCAAAACAAAACGCCCCCGACTCAATTTGAGTCCTAGGGACGTTTGTTGATCAGCCCTCCCCCAAGTGCTGCTCGAGAACAACTCTAACTCTGCCCTGAAATCCGGTAAATGGCTCCCTCGTGCCATATGAGCTATTGGGGCTGGCACGAACGACGGCGCCTGGGACATTCTTCGGCGCAAAACAAAACGCCCCACGGACTCGATTTGAGTCCCGGGACGTCTGTTGATCAGCCCTCCCCCAAGTGCTGCTCAAGAACACTCTAACTCTGCCCCCGAACCCGGTAAATGGCTCACCCGTGCCATATATGGCACGAACGTGTAGTATGCCTCGCCACAACCGTAAGTCATTTATAATCAATGGCTTTACGCTGAGGAACGGTCGCTGGAGGGTTCGAACACCTCCTGCTTTCTGAGCTCGATCTCGACATTGTCACAAAAACGCGGGAAACGTTCATAATCAATTACGCAATCGAACAAGGGGGAATCGTTGGGTACAACGAAGACGGATTTCGATGTCGCAATTATTGGCGGGGGGCCGGCGGGATCGTCCATGGGCGCCTACCTGGCAAAAGCTGGCGTAAGTTGCGTAGTGTTTGAACGCGAGCTGTTTCCTCGCCCGCATGTTGGCGAGTCGTTGGTGCCTTCTTCGACGCGCGTCTTCAAAGACCTCGATTTTCTTCCTGAGATGGAAGAAGCAAAGTTTCCCCACAAGTTTGGCGCGATATGGACTGCCGACGACAAGCAGAAGGTTCCCTACCAACTCGGATGGGAGGGCCTGGCTCCGGATTGCCACGTCGACATTCGCTTTGACGAACGGGAACAGGCGGGCGTCGACAAGAACTACACCTACCATGTCGACCGGGGCAAGTTCGACTTGATGCTGTTGCAGCATGCCCATAAATTGGGCGCGGCGGTATACGAAGGTGTAAAGGTGAGCGGAGTCGCTTTCGGTCCCAAGGATCCGGTCGTCCGTTTCGCCATGGGCCGGAACGGGAAAGAGATGGCCGTCAACGCAAAGATGGTGGTCGACGCCAGCGGCCGCAACACACTCCTCGGCAATCAACTCAAGCTCAAGGTGCAAGATACTGTGTTTGACCAGTACGCCATCCATAGCTGGTTCGATAACTACGACCGCAGGGTATTCTCCAAGAAAGACGATCAACGCGACTACATCGTGATCCACTTCCTACCCATTTCCAATACCTGGATCTGGCAAATTCCAATTACCGACACTGTGACCAGCCTGGGCGTAGTCACGCAGAAAAAAAACTTTGCGAAATCGAAAGGTGACCGGGAGAAGTTTTTCTGGGAATCCGTTGCCTCGCGGCCCATGCTAGAAGAAACTCTGCGCAAAGCCGACCGGATCCGTCCGTTTAAGGACGAAGGCGACTATAGCTATGCCATGAAGCAGCTTTGTGGCGACCGGTTCGTTCTGGTCGGCGATGCTGGCCGCTTCGTCGACCCCATCTTTTCGACGGGCGTCAGCATTGCGCTCAACAGCTCCCGCTTCGCGCACAAAGACATTCTGGCTGCCCTCGAGAAGAACGACTTCTCGCGGCAAAGTTTTTCAACTTTCGAGAACACGCTGCGCATCGGGACACAGAATTGGTATGACTTCATCACCGTGTACTACCGCCTGAACGTGCTGTTCACTTACTTCATCAACGACAGCAAATACCGCCTGGACGTGCTGAAGTTGTTGCAGGGTGATGTGTACGACGAAGCGGCGCCGCCGGTGCTGCAGCAAATGCGTACTATGGTTGCACAGGTGGAGCAGAACGAGGCCCATCCCTGGCACAAACTGCTGGGCGATCTGACGGCGAACGCATTCCGCCCAGAGTTTTAAGTCGCGTCGCGAATGGGAGTGCCTCTCTCGGCTCTTGCTGCACAACCGTGCACAGTGAAAGTGATACGATTTCAGAAGAGATACACGAGAACATGGCGCTGCAGATCATGCTGTTGCAGATCATGCTGTTGCAGATCATGCTGCTGCAAATCATGCTGTTGCAGATCATGCTGCTGCAAATCAGGGAGGCTAGGATGAAGATGAAAAAGCAAGGTCGCTGGTTACTGCCGGTCGGAATGGTTCTTCTTTTTGCGTTGAGCCTGAGCGCGGGAGATCTCGACACCAAGGGCAAGGAGTGGCTCGGCACCCACACTGATGCCGCGGCCATCAATGTCAACGGCAGCTGGCATTCAAAAGATTGGGGCACCGTCACACTCCGTCAAACTCAGGACAGCCGAGACGTGACCGGGGATGGCGATGGCTGGGATATCACCGGCGTCGTCAGTGGCAAGCAGGCTTTTTTGCTCTTCTCTCACAAAGGAAAGGTGACCTACACCGCGGAGTTGACCTCGCAGGCCGACGGCAGCCTCAACGGTTCCTACGCAAAAGGCTATATGGGAGAAAAGACCAAGGCCAAACCAATGCAGCTGACAAGACCATAGCTAAGGGCATGCTGGCGGAGCTCGACGAAAGAGAACTTAGATGATGCGGCTCACGATCGCGGCGACATTGCTATTACTCTGTATTTCCTTCCCAACTTCGCTACCCGCTACCAAGGGAGAGGTAGAAGGCAAGGCGTGGCTCGACGTGCAAAAAGATCCTGCTGCAATCAATGTGAACGGCACGTGGGACTCGGAGGAATGGGGCACTTTCCATTTAGTGCAGACCGAGGGAAGCCGCGACGTGAGCGGGAACGGGGCGGGCTACGAGATCAAGGGAGTAGTTAGCGGCAAGCGCCTATTCATGCTTTTCGTCTCTCGCCGCGCCCTAAACTATTGCGCTATGCTGAGTCCTAACGGAGAAAACAGCTTGATCGGGACCTACACAAACCGAAGGTCACTCTTACACTCCGACGACTGTCAGGAGAAAACTAGACCGATGAATATGACCAAGAAATAGCCGCGACTGAGCAATAGGTCCAAATCCGTCCCCTTCGGTACAACCCATATGGTGAGGTCGTTAATCTTTTGCTTGTTGTTTCTTGCGACCCACGCCTCTCTAGCGCTTCTGTATCCTTTCACTCTGTTGCGGCTTCTGATCGCTGGTTCGATCTACCTGGCGGGCACGCTGCTCATGCTCTACCTGCTGTTTCATCCCCGCAACCAGTGGCTGGTGGCCAACCGCTCCCGCGTGGATGGCGGGCGCTGTGTGGCTCTGACGTTCGACGACGGTCCTGATCCCGTCGATACTCCTAAATTACTCGACCTGCTGCGTGCGAAAGGCGTGAAGGCGACTTTCTTTGTGGTGGGGAAGCGTGCTGACCAGCATCCAGAAATCGTGCGCCGCGCCTGGGCTGAAGGACACCTGATCGCCAACCATACATGGTCGCATTATTCTCTATTTTGTTTTCTCCCGCCCGCGCGCTTGCGCAGGGAGATTGAACGCGGCACGGAGAGTGTGCGGCGCAGTTGTGGCGTCCGGCCGCGTCTTTTTCGCTCGCCCGTGGGCCTGCGTCATCCGCTTTTGGCGCCCTATCTCAAGGATGCAGGATTGGAATATGTTTCTTGGACGATTCGGACGCGCGACACGCTGACCAGGGATTCCGGGGTTCTCGCCCGGCGCATCCTGGACCAGGCGGCAAGCGGAGACATCATCGTGCTACACGATCGTTTGCCGGGTGGAACACATGCCATGCTGGAGGCCCTGCCGCGCGTCATCGACGAACTGAGAGAACGAGGATTTCAATTCGTTCTGGCCGGCCCACGCGAAGACTCTGGCGTCGCGACGCCGGAACCTGCGGCCTACGAAACGGCGCACTGATGCTGATGCTGTCAGCGAGCTAATCCCAAAGCGGAAACCAAAGACAAGAAGGCGCGGCTGGCCGATCCCACCGGGTCGAGCAAGACTCGGCGGCCTTCGAGCATGGTTGCCACAGGCTGCCCCTTATAGCTGGCAATTTGCCGATAGCGAGACATGAAAAATACTACGCGCAAGAAAAGTTTCCAACTGAGGGGAGCAAAGTAGTCGGGCGTGACGAACGGCACCGCGTGGCCGCTCTTCACTTCCGCGATGAAGTCCTTAAAAGATGCGGCCTGCGACAGAGTGACGATGGAACTGGCGACCAGCAGGTGGCTGTCTCCTCCTCCGACTACGGGCTTGCGCCAGTGGCGGGCAAGTTCCAGAACGCGGTCATTTTCCTCGCGCCGCCGCATGCCGTTCACTTCGAGAGCATGAATCGCCCAACCGTAACGGGTGAGCAGGTCGGTGATCGGAATTGTCTCCGACCCCGGAGCCCAGGCGACCAGGGGATGGTTCAAGACCACCAGGCAACCGCTGGCGGCAAGCGTTTCAAACAATTCGTCGTGGCGTCCACCTCTCGCAGCCGACTGAATTCGATTGTGCGTTTCATCGATTGCACTCTCAGGCAGGCCGCTCAGTCCCAGGTGAAATAAGTGCCCCTGGTACCACAGGGAAAGTTCTTCGCCGATTGCGACGCGACCGTTCAGATCGTGCCGGGCGCGCAGCAACTCGAGACTGCCGGCGAATTCATCGTGATCGGTGATAGTCAGGTGTAGACCCTCAAAGCCCCAGCGAGCGACCGCCGCTGACTCCATCTCATAAACGTCGTCGGGCGTGTAGGGAGGGTTGAAGGTGATCTCTGCGTAATTCAGATTCGAGACGCCGCCGAGACCGAAGCTGGTCTGCAGCACGCCACTCAGAGGGCGCATAAAGGCCAGCTTCACAACCTGATTTAAGGCCGCCAGCTTCTCCACGGAATGGCGCGAGTGGTTGTGCAGGGAAACCGCATATTCAAATTCGAGGTCCGGGTAAGGACACTCGCGGTAGGTGTAGTTCTCAATCTTCCAGGCTGGCCGGCGTCTCATCGCGTTCCGAGGGTGCCACTTGGTTTCCCGACTGCGAGGCCCCTTAGCCGGAGCGGAGTTGAGAATACAGAGGCGCTCAAAACAATGCCACAAAAAACCGCAAAATCCGAGTGTTCGATGGCGCACACACTCCGGATAGGAATGTATTGTCGCAGAAGAATGCGATCTGGTAATCTTCGACCACGACTGGTGGGCCGGGGCGGTCGCTCTCGGTGGGGCTGGAAGCCTTTCAAACCCAAGGGGGATGGGCGTGCTGTATTCCATCGATTCGTCAAAGCTAAAACCACAAAACGACCTTTTGACGAAGTTGTCGAAGTGCCGCCGGGTTCTGTTGATCGAGGCCAACGATCAGCGGCGCTGGGTCGGTGGCTTGGTTACGCCTGAAGTTCACATCCCTCCGGTCGGGCTCATGTACGTCGCCAGCAGCGCCCGGCTGCACAATCCCGACGTGCGCATCGAAATTCTTGAAACATCCTTGGACGGGCGGTCGGACGAGGAATTGGCAGCGAAGCTGCTCGATTATCGTCCCGATCTTATTGGCATTCGCAGCATCAGCCTGTTCGAGGATGAACTGAAGCGCGTCGCCGAATTGGCCCGGAGCATTCTGGACGTCCCCATCGTGGCTGGTGGCCCGATTGCAACCGTGCGCCGCGGATCTCTTCTCAGTGCCATTCCTGCAATCGATCTTCTGGTCGTGGGCGAGGGTGAATTGCCATTTTCGCGTCTTCTCTCGGGCAGCTCGACCAATGGACTCGTCTTTCGGCAAGGCGATCAGATCGTTGACCTGGGCGACGGCGATGTCGTCGATAATCTCGATGAACTTCCTTTCCCGGACTACAGCCTGGTCGATTTGAGCCGGTACCAGGAGCACCTGAGCTATGCCTATAACCACCGGCGGCAAGGCGTTCTACTCACCAGCCGCGGTTGTCCGTTCCTTTGCACTTACTGCAATACCTTTGCGGGCAAAACGGCGCGGCTGCGTTCGGCAGACAATGTTGTCGCCGAGATGGAACTGATGTCGCGCGACCATGCGATCGAAGACTTCTACGTGGTGGACGACATTTTTAACATGGACCGCCATCGCACGGCGGCGATTTTTGGCAGAATTATCCGCCTGCACAAAAACTGGCGCCTCTATTTCGTGAACGGTTTGCGCGCCGACATCATGACGCGCGAACTGGTGGACCTGATGGCCGATGCTGGGACGGTCTGGGTTACCTACGCGGTGGAATCTGGAAGCCCGCGCCTTCAAAAGTTGGTCA
>Ga0210395_10001337_pt1 | contig 19169 bp, 18 predicted proteins | sample IncBWH4OmetaG_FD_150861 | JGI IMG/M metagenome (GOLD analysis project Ga0210395, IMG submission 150861) | Forest soil microbial communities from Barre Woods Harvard Forest LTER site, Petersham, Massachusetts, United States - Inc-BW-H-4-O ...
GGCAGGCGCGCGCCGCCTCGGTGAGGCGCTCTCGTGTTGCGGCGTCCAAGTCTGCCGCGGCTGTCATCGGTGCGGCACCACGGCGGTAGCTTCGATCTCGACCTTGGCCAGATCCTCGACCAAGGCCACGACTTGAACAAGCGTCATGGTCGGAAAATGCTTCCCCATCACGGCGCGATAGGCTTGGCCGAGCTCGCTTAGCCGCGACAGATAGTCTTTCTTGTCGGTGACGAACCAGGTCAGCCGCGCGATGTGCTCGGGCCCGCCGCCGGCTTCGGCCACCAGCGCCACGATGTTCGCCAGCGCCTGGCGCGCTTGCGCGACAAAATCCGGGCTGTCGAATTTTTGCTCCGCATTCCAGCCGATCTGGCCGGCGAGGAACACCACGCGGCCTTCGGCCACAATGCCGTTGGCAAAGCCCTTTGGCTTTTTCCAGTTTTGCGGATGGAGGAATTGCAATGACTCTGACATTTTCCGGCTCTTTGAAAAGTATGACGCTATCGGCTTGGCGCGGCGAACTCCCTCTCCCCTCTGGGGAGAGGGCGAAGATCACGACGCGCCCGGCCGCAGGCGGAAGCGCTGGATTTTCCCGGTCGGCGTTTTGGGCAGCGCGTCGGTGAATTTCACCGAGCGCGGATATTTGAACGGCGCGATGGTCGCCTTGACGTGATCCTGCAGGCGCTTGGCCGTATCGACGCCGGCGATGACGCCTTCGGCGAGCACCACATGGGCCTCGACGATCTGGCCGCGGCCCTCGTCCGGGGCGCCGATCACCGCGCATTCCTTGACGTCGGGATGCGATAATAGGGCAGCTTCCACTTCCGGCCCGGCGATGTTGTAACCGGCCGAGATGATCATGTCGTCGTTGCGCGCGGCGAAATGGAAATAGCCGTTCTCGTCTTGCGTGAACGCGTCGCCGGTCAAGTTCCAGCCGTCGCGCACATACGCGCTCTGGCGCTTGTCGGCGAGATAGCGGCAACCGGTCGGGCCGCGCACGGCGAGCTTGCCGACCTCGCCGCGCGGTTTTTCCTTCATGTCGTCGTCGACGATTTTTGCCTCGTAGCCGGTCACCGGCTTGCCGGTCGTCGCCGGCGCCGCGTCGCCGAAGCGGTTGGAGATGAAGATGTGCAGCATCTCGGTCGAGCCGATACCGTCGAGGATCGGCTTGCCGGTTTTTGTGACCCAATCGTTGAACACCGGCGCCGGCAAAGTCTCGCCGGCCGACACCGCTGCGCGCAACGAAGAGAGATTGGCGCCCTGGTTCATCGCCGCCAGCATGGCGCGGTACGCCGTCGGCGCGGTGAACGAGATGGTCGCTTTGTAGGTCTCGATGATTTCGATCATGTTGGCGGGCGAGGCGTTTTCCAAAAGCGTCGCGGTGGCGCCGAAGCGCAGCGGAAAAATCGCGAGCCCGCCGAGGCCGAAGGTGAAGGCGAGTGGCGGCGAGCCGACGAAAATATCGTCGGGCGTCACGCCGAGAACTTCCTTGGCATAGCCGTCGGCGATGATGAGCAGATCGCGGTGGAAATGCATGGTCGCTTTCGGCTCGCCGGTGGTGCCCGAGGTGAAGCCGAGCAGCGCGACATCGTCGCGCCCGGTCGGCACCGCGTTAAATGTCACCGCCTTGCTCAGCGCGATGCGGTCGAGCTCGGCGTCGTGATTGGCAGTGCCGTCGAAGCCGATCACCTGTTTGAGGAATTTGCTCGTCTTGGCGCAGGTGGCGAGCTCGTCCATCAGCCGCGTGTCGCACAGCGCCAGCGCTACTTCGGCCTTGTCGACGATTTTGCCGAGTTCGCCTGAGCGCAGCATCGGCATGGTGTTGACGACCACGGCGCCGGCTTTTGTGGCGGCGAGCCAGCACGCCACCATGGCCGGATTGTTGGCGGAGCGGACCAGGATGCGGTTGCCGGGCTTGATGCCGAAATCCTCGATCAGCGCGTGGGCCATGCGGTTGGTCCAGTCGGATAGTTCCTTATAGGTGCGGCGGCGGCCGTTGCCGATCAGCGCCACGTGGTCACCAAAACCGCGCGCCACCATGCGGTCGGTCAGTTCGACGCCGATGTTGAGCGTCTCCGGATAATCGAAGCCGGCGAGCGGAATCCCCGGCCATTGCGGCGGCGGCGGAAGATTGTCGCGGGTGAAAGTGTCGGTGTGGGCCGAGCGGCCGAGCGAGGCCATGGTCATGCTCCTGAAAGCACTTGCCGTGCGATGATGACTTTCTGGACTTCGGACGCGCCTTCGTAGATGCGCAGCGCGCGGATTTCGCGATAGAGCCGCTCGACGATATGGCCGTGGCGCACGCCGTCGCCGCCGTGCAGCTGCACTGCCTTGTCGATGACCTGCTGTGCGTGTTCGGTGGCGTAAAGTTTTGCCATGGCGGCTTCGCGCGTGACGCGGGGGGCGCCGTTGTCCTTGGCCCAGGCGGCACGATAGACGAGCAGCGCCGCCGCATCGACGTCGAGCGCCATCTCGGCGAGCGAACCTTGCACCATCTGCAGATCGGCGAGCGGTCCGCCGAACAGTTCTCGGCTTTTCGCGCGCGCGACGGATTCGTCGAGCGCGCGGCGGGCGAAACCGAGCGCCGCGGCGCCGACCGTGGCGCGGAAAATGTCGAGTGTCGCCATGGCGATCTTAAAACCTTCGCCGGGCGCGCCGATCATGGCGGAGGCCGGAACGGTGACGCGCTCGAATTTCAAGCGCGCCAGCGGATGCGGCGCGATGACGTCGATGCGCTCGGCGACGGAAAAGCCCGGCAATTTTCCGGGCAGCAGAAACGCCGAGAGGCCCTTGGCGCCGGGGCCTTCGGCGGTCCGCGCGAACACGACGTAGAGGTCGGCAATGCCGCCGTTGGAAATCCAGGTTTTTTCGCCGTCGAGCAGATAGCCGTCGCCGTAGCGCTTCGCGGTCATGGCGATATTGGCGACATCGGATCCGGATTGCTGCTCGGTCAGCGCGAAGGCGGCGATGGCGCCGCCGCTGCGCGTGCGTTTGAGCCAGTCGCGCTGCTTGGCATTGCCGAACAGGCTGATCGGCCCGGCGCCGAGGCCCTGCATGGCGAAAGCGAAATCCGCCAAGCCATCGTGCCGCGCCAAGGTTTCGCGGATGAGGCAGAGCGTGCGTACATCGAGCGCCGCCGGCGCGTCGGGATCGGGCGCCGTGTGTGCGAGCCAGCCGTCGCGGCCGAGTTTTTGCACAAGCTCGCGGCAGGCGGCGTCGACGTCGCCATGATCCGCCGGCAGGTTGACGGCGCACCATTGCTCGAGGCTAGCGGCCAGCGCGCGATGGCGGTCGGTGAAGAACGGCCAGCTGAGAAAAGTCTTGTCCACCATACCCTATCTCCGCTCATTCCCGCGCAAGCGGGAATCCAGGAGCCGCTTGCTCTGGTTTTGCGCTGGGTCCCCGCTTTCGCGGGGATGAGCGGATGAGAGAGACATCGCTAGTTGCCCTCGAACACCGGTTTTTGCTTGGCGATGAAAGCGCGATAGGCGCGTTGAAAATCGTTGGTCTGCATGCAGATCGCCTGCGCCTGCGCCTCGGCCTCGATGGCCTGATCGAGGCTCATCGACCATTCGGCAACGAGCTGCGTCTTGGTGATGCCGTTGGCGAAGGTCGGGCCCGCCGCGATTCTTTGCGCGAGCGCCAGCGCTTCGCGCTCCAAGGCATCGGCGGTAACCACCCGGGTGAAGAAGCCCCAGGCCTCGCCTTCCTGCGCCGTCATGGCGCGGCCGGTGTAAAGCAGCTCGGCGGCGCGGCCCTGGCCTATGATGCGCGGCAGGATGGCGCAGGCGCCCATGTCGCAGCCGGCGAGCCCAACGCGGTTGAACAGGAACGCAGTCTGCGCGCCCGGCGTGGCGAGACGCAAATCCGCGGCCATCGCCATAATGGCGCCGGCGCCGGCGGCGACGCCGTCGACCGCGGCGATGATCGGCTTGCCGCAATGGAGCATGGCCTTGACCAGGTCGCCGGTCATGCGCGTGAACGCCAGCAACTGTTTCGCGTCCATGGCGATCAGCGGGCCGATGATCTCGTGCACGTCGCCGCCGGAGCAGAAATTGCCGCCGTTGGGCAGGAACACCACGGCGTGGACGTCGTCGGCATGAGCGAGATCGCGGAAGGTGTCGCGCAATTCGGCATAGGACTCGAAGGTGAGCGGGTTCTTGCGCTCCGGCCGGTTCAACTGGATGACGGCGACGGCGCCATCCATGCGCCAGAGAAAATGCGTGGGCTTAAGCGTCGCCATTTTTTTGGTCATGCTTCACCCTCCCAGTCGCTGCGGAACGATTTCAGCTTGGCCGACATCTGCTCCGCGTCGCGCACCGATAGCCCGCCGAGCAGCTCGTCGACCCAGCGCTCATGCGCCGCCGCCATGTCGGCGAATAGCGCCCGGCCCTTGCGGGTGAGGCTGATGAAAGACGTGCGACGGTCGCCGTTGCGTTGCGCGCGTGCAACCAACCCGTCGGAAACCAGGCGGTCGACGATGCCGGTGACGTTGCCGTTCGACACCATGAGGAAGCGCGAAATCTCGCTCATCAGCATGCCGTCGGGCTTGCGGTAGAGCGCCGCCATGACGTCGAAGCGCGGCAAGGTGGCGTTGAATTGCACCTTCAGCCGCTCGCGCGCCACACTCTCGATCAGCCGGCTGGCGCGCAACAGCCTGATCCATAGCCGCAACCGCGATTTGCTGTCGCTCTCTTTCAGTTCCGCGATGGCGGGCAGCGGCGCGCTCACCATGTCTCGCCTCCGGACAGCGAGATGGCCTGGCCGGTGATGCTGGCGGCCCCTTCCGTGCACAGCCACAGCACCGTGTCGGCCACTTCCTGCGGCGTGATGAAGCGGCCTTGCGGATTTTTGGCCGCAAGCGCCGCGCGCGCTTCGGCCTCGCTGCGTTTTGTCGTCGCCGCGATGCGCGCCACCGCTTGCTCCAGCATCGGCGTCTCTGTGTAGCTCGGACAGATCGCGTTCACGGTGATGCCGTCCTTGGCGGTTTCCAGCGCCAAGGTTCGCATCAGCCCGATCACGCCGTGCTTGGCGGCGACATAGGGTGCGATATAGGGCGCGGCGCGGATGCCGGCGGTCGAAGCGATGAAGACGATGCGGCCCCATTTTTTCGCGCGCATGCCGCTTAGCGCCGGCTGCACGGAAAAGAATGCGCCGGTGAGGTTGACGTTGAGGGTGTCGGTCCAAAGAGCAGCGGAGATTTTTTCGGCGGGCGCGCTCTGGGCGCCACCGGCATTGGCGACCACGATATCGAATGGACCGCGCGCCGCCTGCGCGGTGTCGTAGAGCTGCGCGAGCGATTTTTGGTCCGTCACGTCCGCCGTTTCGGCACGGATATTTTTATGCCGCGCCGCCATTTCGTCGAGCTGCTGCCGGCGTCGCCCGCAAACCGTGACGATCGCGCCGGCTTCCGCCAATGCGAGCGCGATGGTTGAGCCGATGCCGCTGCCGCCGCCGGTGACAAGTGCGTGTTTGCCGCTGACGCTCATGGTCATACCGCCGTTGGCACAGGTTCAGCGCTGCCGGCGAGCCGATAGAGCTGCTCGCGGCCGGCGTAATAAGGTGGCGGCCAGGCCTCGCCGCGGTCGCCGAGCTTTGCCGCGGCGTGCAAGGTCCAATACGGATCGGCGAGATGCGGCCGCGCCAGGCAGACGAGGTCGGCGCGGCCGGCCATCAGGATCGAGTTGACGTGGTCGGGCTCAAAAATATTGCCGACCGCCATGGTCGCCATGCCGGTCTCGTTGCGGATGCGGTCGGAGAACGGCGTCTGGAACATGCGGCCATAAACCGGCCGCGCCGCGATCGAGGTCTGGCCCGCCGACACGTCGCAGATATCGACGCCGGCCTCCTGCAACATGCGGCTGATGGCGACGGCGTCGCGCGGCTCGATGCCGTCCGAGCCGACCCAATCGTTGGCGGAGATGCGCACCGAGATCGGTTTTTCCGCCGGCCACACCGCGCGCACCGCGTGAAAGATTTCCAGCGGATAGCGCATGCGGTTTTCCAGCGAGCCGCCATAGGCGTCAGTGCGTTTGTTGGTCAGCGGCGTGATGAAGGACGAGAGCAGATAACCATGCGCGCAATGGATTTCGAGCATGTCGAAATTGCAGCGCGCCGCCATCTCGGCGGACGCGACGAATTGATCGCGCACCAAATCCATGTCGGCGCGCGTCATGGCGCGGGCGATCTGGTTGCGCGGCGACCAGGCAATTGCCGACGGCGCCAGCACCGGCCAGTTGCCGGATTGCAGCGGCGCGTCCATCTCTTCCCAGCCAAGTTGTGTCGAGCCCTTGGCGCCGGAATGGCCGAGCTGGCAGCAGATTTTTGCATCGGTCTCGGCATGGACGAAATCGACGATGCGCTGCCACGCCGCCTCGTGCGCCGGTGCATACATCCCGGTGCAGCCGGGCGTGATGCGGCCTTCCGGGCTGACGCAGGTCATTTCGATGCAGACGAGACCGGCGCCGCCCTTGGCGCGCTCGCCGTAGTGCACGAGATGCCAATCGGTCGGGCGGCCGTCGATCGCCTTGTATTGCGCCATCGGCGATACCACGATGCGGTTTTTCAGCCGCATGTCGCGCAGCCGAAACGGCGCGAACATCGGCCGGCGCACCGTATTGTCGCCGGCGCCGGCGAGGCGCTGGAACCAGGCTTCCGCGCCTTCCAGCCATTTCTTGTCGCGCAGCCGCAAATTCTCGTGGCTGATGCGCTGCGAGCGCGTCAGCAGCGAATAGTTGAACTGCACCGGATCGAGATGCAGGTAGCGCTCGACGTCCTCGAACCATTCCAGCGAATTGCGCGCCGCGCTTTGCAGGCGCAACACTTCGGTGCGCCGCGCGTCCTCGTACTTCGCAAACGCCGCAGCCATGGTCGGCTCGCTGCGCAGATAATTGGCCATGGCGATCGCGCTCTCCATGGCGAGTTTCGTGCCGGAGCCGACGGAGAAATGCGCGGTCGCGGCAGCGTCGCCCATCAGCACGATATTTTCGTACGACCACGTCTCGCACAGTACGCGCGGAAAATTCAGCCATGCCGAGCCGCGCACATGCGCCGCGTTCGACATCAGCCGGTGGCCGCCGAGATATTTGGCGAAGATTGTCTCGCAGGTCCGGCAGTTCTCCTCCTGGCTCATGGTGCCGAAGCCGAATTTCTGCCAGGTGTCGTCGGCGCATTCGACGATGAAGGTCGCGGTGTCGGCGTCGAACTGGTAGGCGTGCGCCCAGATCCAGCCGTGCTCGGTCTCTTCGAAAATGAAGGTGAAGGCGTCGTCGAACTTTTGGTGGGTGCCGAGCCAGACGAATTTGTTCTTGCGGGTCTCGATCGCCGGCTTGAAATGTTCGGCGAATTCGTTGCGCGTCCTTGAGTTCAGCCCGTCGGCGGCGACCACCAGATCGTGGGTCTTCGCCAGCTCCGCGGCGCTGGCGACCTCGGTCTCGAACCGTAATTCGATGCCGAGCCCGCGAGCGCGCTGTTGCAAAAGTTGCAACAGCTTCTTGCGCGCGATGCCGGAAAAGCCGTGGCCGGTGGAGACGATTTTTTGGCCGCGATAATGCACCGCGATGTCGTCCCAATAGGCGAAATGGCGGCGGATCTCTCCGGCACTCAGCGGATCGTTCTTGGCGAGGTTCTCGAACGTTTCGTCGGACAGCACCACGCCCCAGCCGAACGTGTCGTCCGGCTTGTTGCGCTCGAACACGGTGATGTCGTGCGCGGCGTCGCGCAGCTTCATGCTGATCGCGAAATAAAGGCCCGCCGGGCCGCCGCCGAGGCAAGCGATCTTCATGGGATGCCGCCGTCCTACTTGACGCACACGAATAATGGCATTGCGGGCGATATATTTCAAGCTTGAATATTTAAGTTTGAAGCTTTATCGCAAGCCTTCCGCGAACTTCGGCGCTGTGCCATCATGGCCTTGTATTGTCTAGGGTTTTCGCGTCAGTCGGCAGGGAAGGCGGCATTTATGAGTGGTAATCCAACGGTCGCGTCGGTGGTCGCCAACGACCTCGCTCGCTACGGTGCGCGGCGGTGCTTCGGCCTCCTGGGCACCGCCAATTTCAAGATTTCCCACGGCCTGGTCGAAGCCGGCGTCGAGCTGATTTCCGCGCGTCACGAAGGCAATGCCGCGGCCATGGGCGACGCCTATGTCAAAGCGAGCGGTGAGCTCACGCTCGTGAGCGTGCATTCCGGTCCCGGTCTGACCAATGCGCTGACCGGCATCGCCGAAGCCGCGAAAAGCCGGACGCCGCTCGTCGTGCTGGCGGGCGATGTGCCGAGCGGAGCGGTAAAGAATAATTTTTATATCGAGCAGGCCGAAATGGTGCGTGCAGTCGGCGCGGTGTCGGAGCGGCTGCATACGCCGGGCTCCGCGCGCGAAGACATGCTGCGCGCCGTCACCCGCGCGCTGCGCGACCGCCAGACCGTGGTGTTGAGCATGCCGCTCGACGTGCAGCACGCGCCGCTCGCCTCCAACCTGCCGCCGCTCGAACTGCCGCCGGCGCCGGGCCGGCTGCATCCCGATCCGCGCGACGTCGAACGCCTCGCCAACGCATTGGCGCGCGCCCAGCGTCCGCTCATCCTCGGCGGCCGCGGCGCGGTGATCGCCGATGCCGAGCAGGATTTGGTCGCGCTCGCCGACAGCACCGGCGCGCTGTTGGCGACATCGGTGTGCGGCCACGGACTGTTTGCGGGAAATCCCTGGTCGGTCGGCATCAGCGGCGGTTTTTCGTCGCCGGTCGCCGATGAGCTGATTTCCGAAAGCGATGTCATCCTGGCGTTCGGCGCCAGCCTCACGCAGTGGACCACCAAGAAGGGTAAGCTGATCGCCCCCGGCGCGGTGGTGGCGCAGGTCGATGTCGATCTGCCGAAACTCGGCTATCAGATGCCGGTGCAGCTTGCCGTGCATGGCGATGCCAAGGCGACAGCGCAGGCTTTGCTGGCGGAACTCGGCAAGCGGGCCCCCTCCCTTCCCTCCCCCGCTTGCGGGGGAGGGAAGGGAGGGGGCGGACGCCGCAATAACGCGATGCGCGAGCGCATCTGCGCGGGCGATAATCATCATTTCCCGCATCCCGATGAATCGAGCAAAGACTTCATCGATCCGCGCACCTTGAGCAAAGCGGTCGACGCCATTTTGCCGACCGATCGGGTGGTGGCGTCGGACTCCGGGCATTTCTGCGGTTGGGTGCCGCGTTACTTGCGGGTGCCGAACGCGCGCGCCTCGTGCCTGAGCCATTCGTTCCAGTCGGTCGGCCTCGGCCTGCCGTCGACCATCGGCCTGGCCATCGCCAATCCCGGAAAGCTCGCGGTGCTCGGCACCGGCGACGGCGGATTTTTGATGTCGATGGCCGACATGGAAACCACGGTTCGCCTCGGCTTGCGGATGTGCATCCTGGTCTACAACGACGCGTCCTACGCGGCCGAGGTTCATTACTTCGGCCGGCAAGGCTTTTCCACCGACATCGTGAAATTTCCCGACACCGATTTCGCCGCGATCGCCCGCGGCTACGGCGCCCGCGCCGCCACGGTGCGCACGCTCAACGATCTCGATCCGCTCAAAACCTGGGTCGCCGAAGGCGCGCCCGGCGTGTTCGTGATCGACGGCAAGATCAATCCGAACCTCGAAGCCGACTGGCACGCCGAGCATTTTCCCTCTTAACCCTCCCCACAAGGGGGAGGGGAATCGCTAGAGATCGCCGCCAACGCTGCGCGCCGGCAGATAATGCAGCACGCGGCGTTCGACCAAAATCACGCCGAGATAGGCGATGGCGCCGACCACGGTGAGCATCACGATCGAGACGAACACCAGCGGCGTATTGGCCTGGCCTTCGCCGAAGGTGAGGAGATAGCCCAAGCCGACATTGCCGCCGACCAGTTCGCCGACCACGACGCCGACGACAGCGAGGGTGGCGCCGATGCGAAGCCCTGCGAACATCGGCGGCATCGAAGTCGGGAATTCGATCTTCCAAAAGATCTGCGCCCGCGTCGCCTTGAACGCCCGAGCAAGGTTGATCAAATCGGGATCGACGGTGCGCACCGCGGTGAGCACGTTGACCATTACGGGGAAGAACACGATCAGGATGGCGACCAGGATTTTCGGATAGACCGTAAAGCCCATCCACAGGATGAACAGCGGCGCGAACGCCACCTTGGGCGCGATCTGCAGCGCCAGGATATAGGGCGACAGCGCAAGCTCCGCCGTCGGCGACATGCCAAGCATATAACCGGCGAAGGCGCCGAGCAGGCTGCCGAGGATGAAACCGGCCATCACCTCGGCCACGGTGACGCCGGTGTGCAGCAACAGATGGTCGAAGCGCCAGGCATGGCCGAACTCGGCGGCGACCGCGGACAGCGGCGGCACGATGAAGGATGGGATGCCGAGCAGGCCCGGCCCCCATTGCCACGCTGCGAGAAAAATTATCAGCATCGCGACGCTGGCGGCGGTGCCATTGCGCATCTGCGCGGAGTGTGCGTCGCTGCTCACACGCCACCTCCCACCGCCTGCTGCTCCAGCGCAGCGTGGCCGATATCGAGCCGGTCCATCAGCCGCGCGACGTAATCGTTGACCTTGGGATCGTGGCGCCGCGCGATCGGATTGTCGCGCCCGGCCATGTCGATGGCGATTTCGTCGATAATGGCGCCCGGCCGCCGGCTCATGACCAGCACGCGGTCGGACAAAGTCACTGCTTCCGCCAGATCATGGGTGATGAGAAGCGCGGTCTTACCCGCGAGCTTCAGCGTCTGCGCCAGGTCGCGTTGCAGCACCATGCGGGTCTGCGCGTCGACGGCGGAGAACGGCTCGTCGAGCAGCAGCACATGGGGATCGACGGCGAGCGTGCGCGCCAGCGCCACACGCTGGCGCATGCCGCCGGACAATTGGTGTGGATAATGATTGGAAAAATCCGCGAGATTGAAATTTTCCAACAGCGCCTGGGCGCGCTGCCGGCGCTCGGCCGCCGCAACACCTTGGATCTCGACGCCGAACATGACGTTCTCGGCGACGGTGCGCCACGGCAGCAACAAATCCTTCTGCAGCATGAAGGCGACGTGGGCGTTCGGCCCGGCGACGCGCTCGCTGTCGACGAAGGCTTCGCCCTCGCTCGGTGCTGTAAGCCCTGAGCCGATATTGAGCAGCGTGCTCTTGCCGCAGCCGCTCGGCCCGATCAGCGACACCACTTCGCCGTCGCGCACGGAAAAACTCACGCCCTGCACCGCGGTGAGCACGCCGCGGTTGCCTGTCGCCGCAAAGCGCATCGTCACGTTGCGGTATTCGAGGCGGACGACGTCGGACATGAACGACCGGTGTTTGTTGGGCCGATTGCGCGCATATCGCCGCCCAGGAAGGTCAAGTATAGTGGCAAAGACTGGGATCGCCGATAGGGCAGGGCCGCGCGACAATGTCGCCATCGCCCCTGCGCATGAAGGAGCAATTTATGTTCGACCGCGTCAACAAATTATCGCGACGCCATTTGCTGCAAAGCGCGGGAGGAATTGCGCTCGGCCTCGGTGTTTTGGCTGGCGGGCCGGCGCGAGCGGACGAGACCATCACCTATTTGTTTCCGGCGCCGCCGCTCCTGCCGGCGTTCGGGCCGATCCGGCTCGCCCAGGGTAAGGGTTATTTCCAACAGGCCGGGCTGACCGTCAATTTCGCCATCGGCCGCGGCGGCGTCGATGTCGCCAAGCAGGTCGGCGCCGGCAATGTGCCGCTCGGCGGCATCGTCGCCGACGCGCCGATCGTGGTGCGGCAGAACGGCGTGCCGGTGAAGATCGTCTGCCTGTTTGGCGGCAAGGGTTTCATGCAGCTCGTGGTGCGCGCCGATTCCGGCATCGAAAAGCCGGCCGATCTCAAGGGCAAGACCATCACCGTGATGTCGTTTCAGGACACCACGTTCTATGCGCTGCTCGGCCTGTTGGCGAGCGCCGGCCTGACCAAGGACGACGTCGATATCCAGTCCGCCGGCCCGGTCGGCGTCTGGCAGATGGTCGCCACCGGCAAATCGGTCGGCATGGCCGGCGTGCCCGATTGGATCCCGCCGGTCGAAGCCGCCGGCGTCGCCATCAAGGTGATTCCGACCGACGAGTTCTTCCCGCACATGGCGCAGGCCGTCGCCGCGTCCGATCAGATCATCAAGGACAAGCCCGACATGGTGCGCGCCTTCGTCAAGGCGGCGCTGCACGGCATGAAGGACATCATGGACGATCCGAATGCGGCGGCGACCGACTTCGTGAAATTCGTGCCGGAATGGACCGGCAAGGAAGACCAGGTCAAGGAAGCGTTCGCCTATTACGACAAGCTGATCTATCCGGGCCAGAAAGAGCTCGGCGCGGTCGATCCCGAACGGATGGCCAAGCTGCAGGACTTTTATCTCAAAGCCGGCATCATCGAGAAGAAGTCGCCGGTGGATGATTTGTTCACCAATCAGTTTGTCACGTGATCCTGTCATCGTCCGCGAAGGCGGACGATCCAGTATTCGCTGTCCGTGATTACTGGATGCTCCGCCTTCGCGGAGCATGACAATGCACTATTTCTTCCCGTAGCTATCCGTGCCCTGCCAGCCGTTCTTGGAAATATCGAAGATGACGCCGTCGGGGTCCTTGAACTTGCGCTCGAAATTGCCGTGACGCTCGTCGCCGAGATCGAAGAAAAATTTGCCGCCGTTGGCCTCGATGCGCTTCTGGGTCTCGGCGAGATCGTCGACCTGGAAGCCGAAGTGATGCGCGCCGACAAAACCTTTGGGATTTTTCAGGTCCGAGGCCGCGGTGCCGGCGCCGGTGGAGAAATTGAGCAAAGCGAGATTGATCGTGCCGTCGCTCATATAGACCGCCGAGCCGATATCCAAATCCTCGCGCGCGATGCGCTTGAGATCGAACACGGTCTCGTAGAACTTTGCGGCCTTGTCGAGATCGTTCACGCAGACGGCGAAATGGCGCAGACGGGCCATGAATAAATCCTCCGTTCGGGCTGGCTTCGCCCGGTTCGCGGCCATGATAGTAATCTTGCTGCCATGAGCAAGCGACCATGAGCAAGCGACACGCCGAAATCGTCGGCGCCGGTTTTGCCGGCCTCACCGCGGCCTGCGCGCTGGCGCAGCGCGGCTGGAGCGTGCGCGTGCATGAGCGCGGCGACCGCCTGCGCACCACCGGCGCGGGCATTTACATCTACGAAAACGGCCTGCGCGTGCTCGAGGCGGTCGGCGCCTATGACGCCGCGGTCAAGGGCGCGCCGTTCGCCCATACCCGCGAAGTTCGAGACGGCGACGACCGGCTGATCTCGGTGCATCGGTGGCAAGGCAGCCGCGTGTTCAGCATCGTGCGGCAGAACGTTATCAACGCGCTGGCCGCTGCGGCGACGCGCGCCGGGGTCGAGATCGTCGTCAATTCGGCGGCGGTGAGCGCGACGCCCGATGGCGAGCTTCTGCTGGAGGATGGCCGCCGCATCAAGGCCGATCTGATCGTCGGTGCCGACGGCAGCAATTCGCGGCTGCGCGACGGGCTCGGGTTGTTGGCGAAGCGCAAATATCTGGTCGACGGCTGCACGCGGCTCTTGATGGACAAGACCGCGGAAGAGCGCGCCGAAACCAGCGGCGCCAAGACCATCGAATACTGGTCGGGCACGCGCCGCGTGCTTTACACGCCGTGCAGCGAGACCGACATCTATATCGCGCTGACCATGCTCGACAGCGATGAAATTGCGAAGACCGTGCCGGTGCGCAAGGATGAATGGAAGCGTGCGTTTCCGCATCTCGAAGTGCTGATCGACCGCATCGGCGAGCAGGGTCGCTACGATCGCTTCGACCTGATCAAGCTCAAGCACTGGTCGGCGGGCAAGGTCGCCATCATCGGCGATGCGGCGCACGCGCTGCCGCCGAATATCGGCCAGGGCGGCGGCTGCGCCATGATGAACGCACTATCGCTTGCGGTTTATCTGGCGCGTGAAGACGATGTTGCGGCAGCGCTGCAAACCTGGGAGCGCAACGAGCGGCCGATGACCGAGCACACCCAGCGCATCTCGTATTTTCTCGGCCTGCCGACCACATGGCCGCCGGCGCTGCGCGCTTTCACATTGGGCATGGTGGGCCGCTCGAAATGGCTCACCGCGCAGCGCACCCGCACCGCGCTGCACCGGCCGACGGGGACTTAATCAAAACGGAATCGTGATGCCATCCAGCGGCGCGTCGCAGTTGACCAGGTCGACGCGCTTCCAGGCGATCATGACGCGGCCGTCGGCCTGCACCAGACGATGCAGCGCGGTGCCGCCGAACAGCCGTTGCTGCTCGCGGCGGTATTCGATCATGAAGAATTTGGAGCGCACGGTGGCGAAACCCTTCCCAGTTTCCTCGATGGTGACATTGCCAACCATTCGACTCGTTCGCGAGCGCGGCTCTTGCGAATACATGCGCGGGCTGGCGAGGCGCCGCACACGGGTCTCCAGCAGACGGCGATCGTCGTAGATCAGCGACACGGTCTCGACCGGATCGGCCTGATCGGGCTCGCTCGGCACCCAGTACCAAGCTTCCGGTGTGAACAAAGCGAGCCAGTCGTCGAATTTGCCGTCGTCGAGGAGGCGCGCCTCATGCAGCAAAAATTGCTCGCAGCGATCCAGGTCGAGGGATTGCCGTGCCGGCAACCGCGCCGACCGGCCTCGCGTAGCAAATGGTCGCCGCGACCGCGCTGCAGGCCTTACGCGCTTGGGCTTTCTTGCCATCGACCGGCGTTACGACGCTACGCGCATGGCGGCGTGGCCGTTGGTCATGTAGCCGAGCCAGGCATCAAGCATGTTGCGAATGTAAACCTCGCTGGTGGAATTCTGGCCGCGCCGTCCGCCGTGGGCGTCGGGCACGTCGCTCTCGAAGCCGCGGCCGATCTCGATCCATTCGGCGCCGGCGCTCGACAAGCCCATGCCGATGCGATTGTAGATTTCCAGATCGTCGGTCAGCACCAGCGAGCCGGTGCCGTTGACGGTGTTGGCGAAGCTGATGGTGTTGCGGAACATTTGTTCCGGCGCGCCTTTCAGGCGAAAATTATAAGTGTGCACGACGGTGCGGTTGACGGCGACCGGGTGCACGACGCGCAATTGCTGGAACTGGCTCATGAAGGAGAGGTTCGGATAGACATTGCTGTTCCAGCGCCGCACTTCGAGCACGCGCCGGGTCTCCGCCTTGCCCTTGTTCTTCTCCATTGCTGCGATGTACTCGCGGAACATCGGGTCTTTGAGCGCCGCGACCAGCTTGGCGTCGTCGTGATAGTCGCCGAGATAGGAGTGCCCGTTCGGATAGGTCCAGATGCCGACCTGGGATTCCCAGAAGCTGTAGGGCGCGCCGTTCTGGCGCATCTGGCGGATGGCGATTTCGCCGGAGCCGTCGGAGTAGACATCGTCGGGTTGCGCCAGCGCGGCATCGATCGAGGAGCGGTGGGTGAAGATCGGATGCGCCGCGTCGCAGAGGTTTTCCAGATAGAGCTTCCAGTTGGCGTCATAGGCGTGCCGGAACACGCCGCCCGCGATCTCGACCTCGCCGTCCGGCGCGCGATCGATCATGTCATCGAGCGAGGTGGTCATGTGGCCGAGGAAGTCCTCCAGGCTTGGCCCATCCTCGGCTTCGCTGGCGAAGACGAAACCGCGATAGCTCTTGACCCGCGCCATCTGCGTCATCGCGGTCTTCGGATTGTTCGGATCGAAATTTTCGGGATAGCCGTGCTGCAACGGCACCGCCTTGAGCCGGCCGTCGAGATGATAGGTCCAGCCGTGGTAGCAGCACTGGAATTCCGCCGCGTTGCCCTTGTCGTTGGCGACCACCAGCGAGCCGCGATGGGCGCATTGATTGTGAATGACGCGGATGGCGCCGCCGGCATCGCGCACCAGCACCACCGGCTTCCTGCCGATGAAGGTGCGAAAATAATCGCCGGGATTTTTCACCTGGCTTTCATGGCCGACATAGATCCAGGCGACGCCGAATATCCGCTCCAGCTCGAGCTCGAAGATCGCCGGATCGGTGTAGATCTGCCGGTGCACGCGGCCGGGCTGGATGAACGCGGCTAGGTTTTGGCTCATGGCGTATTTTACGCAGTTCGCCACGGAGGGGCAATTCTCGTTGCATCGCCTGCGGATTTCGTGTGAGAGATTTGGCCACGCCGGAAACCGCATATGCTGCGCGCGATCGTCTTTTTCCTTTGGATGCTGCTGATGACCCAGGCCGCCGCGGCGCAACCGGTGCGACTCTATTCGGCCGGTAGCCTGAAAGGCGCATGGCTGGAAGCGATCCAGGCGTTCGAGGCCGCGACCGCAATCAAAGTTCAGCCGCGGTTCGGTCCCTCGGGCGTGCTCAAGGACGACATCGTGGCCGGGGCCAAGGCCGACGTGTTCACGTCCGCCAACATGGAGCATCCGCAAGCGTTGGCGGCGGCGCGACTGAGCGGGCCGGTCGTGCTGTTCGCCCGCAATCGCCTGTGCGCGATCGCGCGGCCGGGCTTGGACGTCGAGCCGGCGACGCTGCTCGATCGGATGCTCGATCCCGCCGTGAAGCTTGCAACCTCGACGCCTAAGGCCGATCCGGCCGGCGATTATGCGTGGACGGTATTTCGCAAGGCCGACACTGTGCGACCCGGCGCGTTTGCGCAGCTGGACAAGAAGGCGTTGCAGCTTGTCGGCGGACCGAATTCGCCGCCGCCGCCCGCGGATGGCCGCAGCGGATATGGCGCGCTCGTGGCCCAAGGCGCAGCCGATCTGTTTCTCGCCTATTGCACGGCGGCCAAAGTGGCGCAGCAGGAGAACCCGGCGCAGCGCGTGATCGCGTTGCCGCCGGAGCTCGCGGTCGGCGCCGATTACGGGCTCACAGTATTGAAGCGTGCGCCTGCCGAAGCCTACCAGTTCGCGATGTTCATCCTGTCGCCCGAAGGACAGGGTATTTTGGCCAAGGCTGGATTCGATTCGCCGGCGTTGCCGCAACCGCCGCAGTAGTCGAAGCGCCGTGCGTTCAGTTGCCGAAATTCGCCGCCAGATAATCGGTGATGGTTTTGGCTTCGTCCGGTGTCGCGGCCGCGCCGCGCTCGACCATGTTGGCGACGATGATCGGCCAGGCTTTGTCGCTGCGCTTGATGGCGGCGACGCGTTCGAGGTCGTGGCACAGGCCGCAGCGCGTCTCGACCAGATCCTTGCCGTGGCCGTCCGGCAGTTTCACCGGCTTGGCCGGCGGCAGGTTGGCGCCGGGGCCGAGATTGAGCGAAAGATAATCCACCACCTTGTCGATCTCCGCCGGCGTCAATTGCGCGCCGCGCAGCACCATGTTGTTGACGTACATGCGCCAGCCCGTGGCGCCGTCGCGGATCTTTGCGATGGTGCCGAGATAATGGCATTGCGAGCATGCCACCGAAACGATGTCGCGGCCGTCGCCTGCCGGCAGCGGGTTGGCGTTTTGCGCGAAACTCGGCGCTGCGGTGGTGACGGCAACGAGCGCAAGAAAACTCACAAGAAAACCCGACAACGCGATGCGCATGATCACACCTTCCGGGTGCGCTGGTCGGCGAGCGAATAGGGCGGGTGCCATTCCGACACCGCGCCAAGGCCTTCGCGCTTGATGTGAATGTCGAGGAGATACGGTCGGCCTTCGATCGTCGCGGTCTTGGCGCGAGCGAAGGCGTCCTTGAGCGCGTCCGGCTCCTTGACGGTTTCGCCTTCGACGCCGAACGCGCCCGCCGCCTTGGCGAAATCGACGTCGGGATCGCCGTTGTAGCAGGTCATGTCGCGCGCGGCCTCGAACTGCCGGCCAGCCGAGTTCCAGATGCGATTGCGCTCGTTGTTGTAGCTGTGATTGTTGAGCACGATGACGGTGACCGGCGCCCGGTAACGCGCCATGCTCCACAACGGCTGCGGGCCGGAGAAACAAAAACTGCCGTCGCCGACCACGGACACCACCGGCACGTCGGGCCGCGCCAGTTTGACGCCGAACGCCGCCGCCATGCCCCAGCCCAAAACGTTCGGGCCGGTGCCGAAATATTGCTTGTCGTCGCCGCCGAACGCCATCAGCGGGTCCATGGTTTTTCCGGAATCGACGTCGGCGACGTAGCAGGTGTCGCGGTCGAGATTGGCTTCGAGCTCGAGCCCGAGCCGCTCCATGCTGATCGGCGAAGAGTCCGCGAGACCGCGCGCGATCGCCAGCCGCGCATCGGCCATCTGCGCCGAATAGGCGCGGGTCTTGGCCGCGCGCTGGTCGGCGATGTCCTTGAGCTTCGACGCGGTCGCCATGCTGCGGATCGCCGCGGTGAGATCGGCGATGGCGAGCCTCAGATCGGCCACCATGGCGAGATCGACCGGCGCGCCGCGGGCAAGGCTCGTCGGATCGAGCCGGATCGAAATCAGCTTGGTGCCGGGCGCCGCGAGCTCGCCCCAGCGGTTGCCGAGGTTGAGCAGCACGTCGGGCTGTCCCGGGTAGCGCATGGTGCGCAGCACGGTGCCGATGAACAGCGGGTGCCGGGTCGGGAACGGCTTTGACCAATAGCCGAGATTGCCCATCTCGCCGGCGACCGGCGCGCCGAGCAACTCGGCGAGCTCGATCAATTCCTTCTGGCCGCGGCTCCAGGTGACTTCGTCGCCGACGCTGATCAGCGGGTTCTGCGCCTCGATCAGCATGCGCGCCGCCTTCTCGATATCCTCCTTGTCGGGACGGATGCGCATCGGCACGTCGAACTTGCTGCGCTCCCAGATTTGCGCCTTGGCGCGGCCATCCAGCGTATTGGTCGGCAGCGACAAAAACACCGGCCCGCACGGCGGCGTGGACGCGAATTTCAAGCCGCGCCGCGTCGTCTCGGCAATCGCCGCGGTCGATTGCGCCTGCCAGAACCATTTGGTGATCGGCTCCGTCATCAATTCGTGATGATCGGTCTCCTGCCACTGGTCGCGGCCGAGCGCGTCCTGATCGACGGAGGCGACGGCGACCAGCATCGGAATCTGGTCCTTCCAGGTATTGACCATCTGCGTCATGGCATTGGGCAGGCCGATATTGGCGACCACGACGACACCGGTGCGCCCGGAGGCCCGCGCATAGCCGTCGGCCATGGCGACCACGGCGCCTTCCTGAATGCCTTTGATCAAATTGATCTCCGGCACGTCGACCAGCGCATCGAAGATCGGATGATCGCCGGTCGAAGGATTGAAGAAGATGTGCTAGACGCCGGCCGACTTGAGC
>Ga0210395_10001340_pt1 | contig 19131 bp, 17 predicted proteins | sample IncBWH4OmetaG_FD_150861 | JGI IMG/M metagenome (GOLD analysis project Ga0210395, IMG submission 150861) | Forest soil microbial communities from Barre Woods Harvard Forest LTER site, Petersham, Massachusetts, United States - Inc-BW-H-4-O ...
GACCTCCTCGGTCAGCAGGCGGTCGAATTCGCGCCGGTTGAGCAGGCCCGTGAGCGGGTCGTGCGTGGCCAGGTCGCGCAACGCGACGAGCGTTTCGTCGAGTTTCAACGCATAACGCAGCGAACGCTCCAGCATGCGCGGCGTGATCTCGCCCTTGACGAGATAATCGAGCGCGCCCGAATTCATCGCCTGGATGTCGACGTTCTCCGATGATTCCGCCGTGAGAAAGATGATCGGCGTGCGGCAACCCTTGGTGACCGCCTCGCGGATGAGTTCCAGCCCATCGTGCGCGCCGAGCTGGTAGTCGAGCAGGCAGGCGCTGTAGTCGCCGCTGAGCAGCCGGGCCAGCCCGTCATCATAGGTCTCGGCCCAATCGAGATCGTAGCGATCGGCCCGAAAATTCTTAAACTGCGCCTGCGTGTAGCGAAACTGCAGGCGGTCGTCGTCGATCAACAGGATTCGTCGCGGCATGGGTGACAGGCGGTTAGAGCGGTTTAGAAAATACTTTAGCCACAAAAGGTCACAAACCCTCAAAGAAAACACAGGGTTTTGCTGTTATGAACCCGGTATTTCTATGCGATCCTTGTGATCCTTCGTGGCAAAATTCCGGTTGTCAGATGCTTAATTTAAAATTCTCTATCATCACCTGCGGCGCGTGCCCGCGGCCAGGTCAGTCGCATGGGCCAGGAGCTGCGTGACGATTTGGGTGCGGTCGGGCTGGTTGGCCTTGATGATATTGACGAGCGCGCTGCCCACGACAACGCCGTCGGCATGGGCGGCCACCGCCGCCACCTGCGCGCGGGTGGAGATGCCGAAACCCACGGCGACCGGCAGCGACGTGTGTTGCTTGATTTGCGCGACCGCCGCGGGGATGCCGGCGGCCAGCTCGTCGCGCACGCCGGTGATGCCCTCGCGCGAGACATAGTAAATGAAGCTGGTGGCCGCGGCGCAGATTTTGGCGATGCGCGCCGGGGGCGTCGTGGGTGCGACAATGAAAACCAGGCCGATCTCGTGCGCCTGGCACACCGTGAGCAGGTCGCCCGCCTCCTCCGGCGGCAAATCGAGCACGAGCAGTGCATCGATGCCGGCCGCCTTGGCTTTGCGCACGAAGGCTTCCAGGCCGGGCGCAAAAACCAGGTTGTAGTACGTATAGAGAACGAACGGCACCGCGGTCGAGACGCGGAGACGTTTGGCCAGGTCGAAAACCCGCGCGGTTGTCATACCCGCGTCAAGGGCGCGCTGGGCGGCCAGCTGGTTGGCGATGCCGTCGGCCAGCGGGTCGGAAAACGGCGCTCCCAGCTCGAGCACATCCACGCCGGCCGAGATGAGCGTCCGGCAGGCGGCGAGCGAAGTGTCGAAATCGGGATCGCCCGCACAAAGGTAGGCGACGAAAGCCGCACGGTTTTCTTTATTGGCGCGGGCAAAGGCGTCGGTGAGGCGGGACATAGGATGTTAAGGCTTAAGGCTTAGGGCTTAGGGCGCGAGGGAAAATTATGGTTCGCAGTCTGGCCGGTAGTTAGGCGCGAGACGCGCGCAAATTACAAACGCCAATGCCCAAACGCCAAAAAACCGGGCAATCGGGATTTGGTAATTCGTAGTTGGCCGTTTGGATTTTTTTGTGATTTGGAGTTTTGTGATTTGGGATTTTCCCAGGTCATCCATTCCCGCTCTTGTCACCTGTTACTTTTCTCAGCTACCCAGCGTGAACTCCACCAGCACGGGACGATGGTCGGAAAGCAGCGTGCGGATGACTTCGCAACGCGGCTCGACGCATCTGGGCGGAAGAAAAACAAAGTCGAGCGTGCGGCGCGGCCAGACCGAAGGGAAAGTGTGCACGCCCACCCGCGGATGCAGCGTGTAGTGGCCGTGGAGCGAGAAGTACGTCAACAGCGAAGCCGTGGCGTCGGGGACATGCGACGGGTTGTTGAGATCGCCGCAGAGAATCGGGGACATGTGCCAATGGGCGCGGCGATGGCGCTGCTTGTCTTTCAGGTAATCGGTGAGCTGCCGGAGCTGGAGAAACCGCCGCTCGCGCGCTCCGAAGTGGAGGTGGAGGTTCACGACGGGCACGCGGCAGCCATGGATGTCCACCTCGGCAAAAAGAAAACCTTTCTCGCCGATGCGACGCTGGCCGAAGGTAACGGTTTCCCACCCGAGAATCGGATGGCGCGACAACAGGGCATTGCCATAATTGAGGTGGAGGCGTCCGTTGTGCCGGTTGTTGACGCCGAAGATCGCATGGGGAAAGCCGGCGTGTTCGCGCAGGAATTCGAGATGATCGAAGCTGCCGGCCCAGCGGGAGTTTTCGTCGATTTCCTGCAAGGCGACAATGTCGGGTTCCAGGCGCCTGATCAGGTGCGCGATTTTTTGCAGGCGCGCTTCGAGCCGGCGGCGCGAAGTCAGGCCCGAGACGGGCATGAGGCCACGACCGTGGGCGATGTTGAAAGTAACAATGCGAAGGCGCGGCATACGCGGGAAGACATCAGCAGACAGCTAATAATGAATCTTCCCCACGCCCAGTGACAAGCATTCTGCTGGCCAGCAGAATGCTTCGGAAGAAGGACACGAAAGCGAAGCCATCCGCCGCCATCGCACGCACATCGAAAGCAAGACCAAGCGGGCGGCGCTGCAAAAGCTGATGAAGCTGTTTTGACGTTTCCTTTCCGACGTTTTTACAGCCCAATGAAGCCGGTGAACATCGCGTAGACCATCGGATTTGCCTCTTTCGAGGTAAAGAACGCCTGCAGCGTCACAACGATTCCGGTAAAGCCGCCGCCGATCGCTAGGACGAGGTTCAGCTTTCGCAGTAGGGGGTTCATTTTTTTACCGAACGTTAAAGGTGATTGGTTAGGCACATTGGCAATATCTATTGATTTTTGCCCAACATTAGAGATGAGCCACACCGCTTGGCGGTGTCATCTATGTGAAACATAAATAAAAATGGAAGTGATGTATCCAATAACGACCGGAAGCGTGCCCCACTTGACGGTCTGATACCCCAAATGCCATCTGGGAAACCTGCGTATTTCAACGGCAAACCGGCGTTCGGTCTTCAGGTTGCCTGTCGTCTGCCACCACACTCGCCACATATTGACGCCTGCTTTCTTCCAGAGATAAGCATAGGCAGCTAGAAAATAAACTCCTACAATACCTCCTCCCAAGTCGGAAGCACCCACGAATAAGGAAAGCTGGCTGTCATAGAGTAGCCTTGCCTCTTGACGGAACGATATTTTGGACACATTTCCCGGAGTGGCCTTATGCCCAGAACCGTTGCCACCCACCCCGTTAAAAAGCCTCATGGCCGTGGTCTGACGCGTGCTGACATCCAACGCCGATTGGAAGACATTGAACTTGCGACAGTGAGCGCGGTTAGAGCGCTTCAAATGGATGTCGATGGCGATCCAAGCGTGCCATCCGCGACGGTGTTGCGCAAGGCTCGGCTGGCAATTCGGTGAAGGTTTCGTTCAATCGGCTGGGCGCCAAACACGAAAACATCAGCCATGACCGTTTCTATCGAAGAAATTACCGCTGCTGCTTTGGCTCTCCCAGCAGAAGCAAGGGCTGAATTGGCCGACCGGGTCGCGGCGAGCATCGCTTCCGGCATTCCTCCGCACATCACACAGCTTCAAATGGAAGAAGTGCGGAAACGGCGTTCTGAAGTCCTCTCGGGCAAGGTTCAGGGAATCCCTTCGCAGCAGGTTCACGATGAAATCGCCTCCCTGCTGAAATGAGGGGGCCCTGTTCTCTGGCTTGCATTTCGAAGCGCCAATCCTAGATTGAGGCCATGACGCAGAAGCAGTTGGTTTTATCGACTCTTGGGCGCTTGCCCGATGATGCCACGATGGCGGATTTCGAGGAGGAGTTTCGCATCTTGAAGGCGCTCGATCAGGCGGATGACGATATTAAACAGGGGCGGACCAAACCTCACGAAGACGTTAAGCGCCAGCTCGCGTCATGGATTTCCAGCTGATCTGGACCGATAACGCGATTGCTGATCTGCGTGGGGTCGTGGCCTATTACGTCCACGAGGAAAAGAGTGCCGAGTCGGCACTGAAGGTTGGCAACGCCATCGTTGAGCGGGTGGAAATATTGAGAAGTTTTCCCGACATCGGCCCTCGCTACCCGCGGGTCGGTGGTGCTCATCGCGAAATTCAGTGCTACGACTACCGTATTTTCTACAAAGTGGATCGGGACAGAAATATCGTTTATGTCGCCAGGGTATGGCATGGAGCACGTAATCTCGAATCTCTAAAGCTCTGACGTCGCGCCATCAGCTATGCGCCACCCGAACCGATGCTTTGAGAAGAGAACGATATTTTAAGGCGGGAGCCGGGCATCGACTGAAACAAGACCTTATTCGCTCCGGTTTGGAGTTATTCCGAACGTCCCCGGAGTTAAGTCCATGAAAGATTGACAGCGCCGAGTGCGCCGGAGAATTTACTTGGCTCTACACGGCGGTCATAGCTCAGTTGGTTAGAGCACTAGATTGTGAATCTAGGGGTCGCGGGTTCGAGTCCCGTTGGCCGCCCCAATTTAATCGCTGCCCATCAACGATTAAATTTTGCACAGTTTTGCTTTTCCCTCTGCGTCCTTCGCGACCTTCGTGTTCAAAATCCGAATCCATGATCATCCGTGCAATCTGCGGAGAAAAACCTTACCGGCAGATGCTTTGGCCACAAAAGAGCTCAAAGGAGGTTGGCTTAGTGTCCTTCGCCTGCCCGCCGTAGCTTTAGCGAAGGAGGGTGCCTTTGTGGTGAAGGCTTGGTTCGGCCGAACGCGTCAGGGCCTACGTCGCTAAAGCTACAAAGGCCAGGGGCGCCGCGTTCCACCTTTTTTGTTTTAACCTTGATGCATCACACTTCGTTACACCGTTGGCGCAATGGGCGTTCCGGCGACCCAATTTCTCGCAAAAAATTTGCCATACATGAAAAAATACCGGCTAATCCTAAGAATTAGGTGGTAATAACCAAAAAGCCATGATGGATGAAAGCCCCTAGGGGGAAAACGAAACATCTCACACTACTTTGAAAACTTCAACTCAGTCGCTCAGGTTGGAATAGAACGTGCTGCTAAGGTTTGTCTACAACTGATATTCACCAACTACCAATGATTTGCAATCTTATCTCCACCTCCCGCGGGGCATCCCAAACGATGCCGGCAACCGCTGTATTTGCCCGGGGTGGATATTTTTGTCGGTCATCCGGGGTGCTCGGCATCGGTCGCATTTCCTCGCCGTTCGGCCGTCTTTGCACCGCGCACCGGCCAATTTCACCGATAACCCCTTCAACCATTTTCTTGCCCCAACCCCCCGGTGTGCTCGCCCGGCCTTTCATGCGAGCTTTAATACCATAAACCATGCGGGCAACATCCACAGTCGCGGGCGAATTTTCGTCCACCAATAGAGTCCTGGCCTACTCGACGCCTTCGGCGATCAAGGCCTCACTGACAACGGCCGCTGCGGCCGCGGAAACTGCGAGGCCGGCTCCATCGCAGGCGATCCCACGCGAACACGCCTACCGTCTTTGCGCGGTGCTGATGGCAGGGGATTGGTTTTTCTCGTGGCTGGCCATCTTTGCCGGGCTGGAATTGCGCGAGTGGCAACGGATGGACTGGGCCTCCGGGTTCTGGGGTCAAGTGCATGTCCGCTCCATGCCCGTCTTCTGGAGCCTGTGCGGCAGCGCGCTGTTTTCCTGGCTGATGGTCATGCTGAAAAGCTATGAAGTCGAAAACCTTTACCGGATGCAGAAATGGACCAAAAATCTTTTAAAGTCGGTCTTGCTCTGGTCGATTGCGATCTGGGCCTGCATCGGGCTGTTCCGTATCACCGATTTTTCCCCGCGGGTGGGCGTGGCGTACTGCATGGCGACGTTGGTTACGTTCATCGGCTTTTGGCGGCTCTCCTCGTTTGTTTTCTTGATGCATCCACGGGTAAAAGGAGCAGCCAGCTCGCGCGTCATCGTGGTGGGTTGGAATGAAAAAGCGGCCCACCTTCGCCAGGTGATGCGCCGCGACATGGCGCAATTGGGGGAGATCATCGGGTGCATTCCCATGCCCGGCGGGCACTTTGCCGCCAAGCCCCCGACGGAACTCGCGGTGCTGGGCGATTATTCCGCCCTGCCGCAAGTCGTGGCGGAGTGCCGCGCAAGTTCCATCATCCTGGCCGATGTGTCGTGCCCGGCCCTCGAGATACTGCACCTGATCAAGTTTTGCCAACGCGAGATGATCGATTTCCAGATGGTGCCGGAATATTTCCCCGCGCTGAATTCCGGGCTCCAAGTCCAGACCGTGAGCGGGGTTCCCTTGCTCAGCGTCAGCCAACTGCCGCTCGATCGCACGCTCAACCGCGGGCTCAAGCGGCTGATCGATATTGCCGGGGCCATCGTCGGCCTGTGCCTTTTCTCGCCGATCATCATGCTGTTTAGCGCCTTGGTTTACCTGGAGTCGCCGGGACCGGTGATCTACCGCCAGCGCCGCACTAGCCGCAGCGGACAGACCTTCATTATCTTCAAGATCCGCAGCATGAAGATCAATGCCGAGTCAGCCTCGGGCGCCGTCTGGTGCAAACAGGAGGATCCCCGCCGGCTCAGGATTGGCGCCTTCATGCGCAAGTATAACGTCGATGAGCTCCCCCAATTTTGGAATGTGCTCATGGGCGACATGAGCTTGGTCGGCCCGCGGCCCGAGCGGCCTGAGCTGATTGAAAAATTCAAGGACGAAATTCCCAACTACAACGCCCGTCACGAAGTGCGCACCGGTCTGACCGGCTGGGCGCAGATCCAAGGCCTGCGGGGCGACACCGACTTGGGCAAACGGGTCGAGGCGGATCTTTACTACCTGGAAAACTGGAGCCTGATGCTCGACCTCTACTGCATCGCGGCGACCTTCTTTAAAAACAAAAACGCGCATTGATTCACGATGCCGTTGCCCGTCCTTCATTCGCGCCGAACGCTCCTCCTCGCATGCCTGCTGACTCTCGCTCCCCTCGCACGCGGTGACCTGTGGGAGTCCAACAGTTGGCAATTGACCGACATTCTGACCGCCAAGACCGGCTACGATTCCAATCTCACCCTCAGCCACGGCGGCCCAGGGGATGGCTTTTTCATATTGAATCCGGATATTACTCTCGCTCGGCGCGACTCGAGCACGGAATTCCAAGTTACCGGTGGCGCCACGCACACGGAATTTTTCCATGACCGACAGCCCAAGGAGACCGACCTAAACTTTGATGCGGTGTACGCCTACCCCAATGCCGAAAACGTCATTCCCCTTTACAACGGCGAGGCGACGTGGATTCAAACCTCCGAGCCCGATTCCTTCCTGGGCGCACGAGTACGGTACGAGCAACTGAACGCAACTGCCACCGGCTTCCTGCCGCTGACGGGCAAACTCGGCCTCCGCGGAACGACCGATTACGCCAGCACTCATTACGATTCGAGTTCGCTTAACTTTGACCAACGCGGCGATGCTTTTGTTGGCCTTGCCTACCAACGAGACTCGCAGAACGAGATTTCACTCAATTTCGGCGCGGCCTTGGGAAGTTCCGTCCCGAACGACCCCACGCAGCTCAACGCCGTTGTCCATAGCCGGGAATATTATATCATCGCAAAAATGCAGGGTGCAATCACCACCAAGATTACGGGCGATGCTTATGCCGGTTTCGGATTGGTCGATTACTCCGGCGCCTACACCAATCAAAAACGCCTCCCGGTCGGCGGAGCCGACCTCACTTGGGCCATCGACCCTGTCCGCACGCTGTCTTTAAGCGCTTCCAGCGACGCCTCGTACTCGCCCGATGGATCCATTGCCGAGATCACACTCGCCTCCCTGACGTTCACCCAAGTGATCGCCGATATATGGCAATATAGCCTGAGCGCCGGCACGACTGAGTCGATTTACAGTCGCGAGGTTCATCAACGCACAGATAACAGTTGGAACTTTGGTACGGAATTTGCGTATCAGCCATCTGAGAGATTTCGAATCTTTCTCGACTTGAACTACACGGACCAAAATTCGGATGTAAGTTATGCTATATTGACACATTATGTCGTCTCGCTTGGATCATCCTATCGCTTTTAATATAAGTACCTTTTACCATGGCAGCTAATTTTCATATTATTTGCAGGAGCCTGCGGCGCACGTTTCTCGCCGCGTTCGCCAGCCTGATGGCCGCCACGCTTTTTGCCGCCCCGCCCGATCCAGTATCGAACCCCGCGGCGACGCTTCCTGCCTCGTCCGAGACCACGACAAGCCCCGCCGCGGAAACGGCGACCAAGCCCGCCAATACCGACTACCGCATCGTGCCCAACGACCAGATCAATTTTCATGTCACGGGAGAGGCTGATTTGCCCTTGATTCAGCGCGTGACATCGCAAGGAGAGATTTCCATCCCGCTGCTGGGCGCGGTCAAGGTCGCCGGGCTCACCCTGCGCGAAGCGGAAGCCTTGATGGAAAAGCTCTACCGCGACGAGGGCTACTTCATCGAGCCGCAGGTCATCCTTTCCGTCGACACCTATGCGTCGCGCACCGTTTCGGTGCTCGGCCAGGTGAACAACCCCAACCAGATCGCTTTTCCGATCGAGCGCAGCGAACTCGGCATTGTCACGGCCATCACCCAGGCCGGCGGCTTCACCCGCGTGGCCCAGATCGATGCGGTCAAGGTCATGCGGACGGTCAACGGCAAGGATGTTTCCTTCACCGTGAATGTCGCAGCCTACCTGAACAAAAGCACCCCGCAGGAGCAATTCAAACTGTTGCCCGACGACATTGTGTTCGTGCCGGAACGCGTATTTTAATCACCCTTATTCATGGAACCCACCAACCGACCTTTTCCCACCACGGGCTCACCTTTCCCGGCCACCGGGGCTCCCTTTGGCACCACCAGGGTTCCCTTTGGCGCGACCGGAGCCCCCTTTGGTGTGACCGGGGCTCCCTTTGGCACCACCGCGGCGCCGTTTCCGCCTCCCGGCGGCGGGCGACCACCCGCAACGGGCGACGACTTTTCTTTCAAGGAATTGCTCGAGGTGTTCAACCACGCCCTGCTCGTCATTCGATCCAAATGGTATTGGGGCCTGCTGGGGGCTGTGCTGGTCGCGACTCCGGTCGGGTACTATTTTTTTAGTCGGCCGGCGGAGGTCACAGCGGAAACCGATTTGCTGGCGCAAAGCACGCTCGACCAGGTGATCAATACCAACACGGACACCTCCACCCCTTCAGCCGATGAGCACGAAAACGACCTGCGCAATTATCTTTCGATGATGACCAGTCGGAAATTCCGGGCCAAGCTGGAGGCCTCTTTCACCCCGGCAGAAAAAGCCCAGATCGCCGCTCCGTACCTGAAGCCCGGACAAACGTACGATGACGACTTCTTTCAAAATTATTTCGATGGGAAGATCAATATCGAGCGCGAACGCGGCCGTGAGTACTATGAGATCACCGTATCGCACCCGGTGCCCGACACCGCCATGATGGTCGCAGACCGGATGGCCAGCCAATTCATGGATTATATCCAGCAGCAGTACCAGGACGCCAATGCCGAAGGCTATACTTTGCTGGAGAAACAGGCAGAGGCGATCCGCGCCGACATCGCCAAGATCGAGACGGACAGCCTGGATTTCCGCAAAAAGAACGGGATCATCTCACGCGTTGACAACCAGAGTATCTTGACTGATCGGCTCAAGTTGATCGACGCCGACCTGACGGACATCCGGGTCAAGCGCAGCGCGCTCGAGACCCAGACGAAGCAGGCAGAACTGGATTGGGCCAAGTCGAAATTCCCTTGGAACAACTCGTACCTGGCAAGCTATGGCAACAACGAACTCCTACGCCAGACGCTCGATCAACAATTGGCCACGCGCGCCGAACTAGCCAGTTGTTACGGGCCGAACCACCCGAAAATGAAGGATATCGATTCCCAGATCGCCGGAATCCAAAGCAGTATCCAGCGCAATTTCGAGGTCGCCGTGCGCGACCTCGAAGCCCAGCTCAACGAGGCCAAGGAAAACGAAGCCTTGCTGACCAAGGAATTCAATGAGGCCTTCAATAGCTCGATCGAGACCGAGAAACTGGCGTCCACTTATGAGATCCTCAGCGCGAGCGTGGATTCCAAAATGATCACGCTGACCGAACTCGAGAAGAAAATCGGCGAAGCGTCCGTTTCAAGCCAGCTACCGGCCGATTTCATGCAGATTGTGGACCCGGCCTACATTGTGAAACGCCGAATTCCCAAGCAGGTGCTCTACGGCGTCGTTATTCTCTTCCTTGCTTTCGGTGCGTTTGTGACCACGCCATTGGTAGTCAGCGCGCTCGACGAACGGGTCTCCGGCACCGCCGATGTCGAAAAGGTCCTTGGCCTGGGACTGGCCGGGGCCATTCCCAACCTGAAAATCCGGCCCGAGGAGCGAGCCCATGTGGTTCGCAACAAAATGGACCTAGTTATCGCCGAATCTTTTGTCGGGATCGTGGGCCATCTTCAGGTCGGGTTGACCCAGCTCTATCCCATGGTCGTGGCCGTCACGTCCGCGTTGCCCGGCGAAGGAAAATCGCTGATCGCGTCAAACCTAGCGAGCACCTTCCGCCAGCTCGGCAAAAGAACGCTGCTCGTGGACCTTGATCTGCGCCGGCCCGTGCAACACACCCTGCACGGCGTGGCCGATGAAACGGGTTTTCTCACTTGGGCGAGGGCCGGTTTCCCGATGGAAAATTTACTGGAGGCTACGGGCCCCTTGGGGATCAGGAAGCTCGTGGATGGAACCGACCTGATCTGCGCCGGCGGCAATGAGCCCCAGCCCAGCCAATTCCTAGTTTCAGCCTCCATGGATACCTTCATCGGCACCCTGAAAGGCGCTTACGATGTGGTCATTCTCGACACCCCGCCAGGCGGAGTATTCCAGGATGCCCTCATGATTGGCCGGCATGCGGATACCCGCCTGCTGGTTGCGCGCGAAAACGTGGCGCCGGTGACGCAGGTCAAGAAGGTGATCGAGGATTTCGTCAAGGCCGGTCTTCCGCTTCAAGGGCTCGTGTTGAATGGATTTGTCCCGGGCAATGCGAACAAGAAGCTGGCCTACGGTTACAAGAGCGCGAAGAAGGGCTATGGCTACGACAAGCCGAAGAAAACCAAGAAATCCAACATGGTTCCCGGGGGGGTGCCCAAAATGGCCCCGTCCGAAACGTAATTTTCCCGGTTTTTGCGCGCCGGCCGTGGCGGCGTAAAACACGGTTCATTTATTTGCAGACATCTACCCAGCGCGATAGCCATGCATGTTTACTTCGCCGCAAAAATTTTGCGGAGGGAAGTGACGGGGCGAAGCTCACTCGCCTCGCCCGCAAGTGGCAGTTAACTTAACCACTAATACGCGCTAAAACGGAAAGCCGAATCGGTTTTTGCCACCCATTCGACAGGCTCAGGGCAGGCAAAAGATCCTAGCGACTCAAAGTAAATGCATGTTTCTACGAATCCCGGATTTCTATGCGACCCTTGCCTACCCTTCGTGGCTAAAACTTCTGGCAGGAAATAATTCCGCCTTCAGTCTTTCAGCTATTCAGCCTTACAGCCTTTCATCCCTGAGCCACCTTAAATGAAAAAAGCCCTTATCACCGGTATCACCGGCCAGGACGGTTCCTATCTGGCCGAACTCCTTCTCGCCAAAGGCTACGAGGTCCACGGCGTGATCCGCCGCGCCTCGACTTTCAACACCAGTCGCATCGACCACCTTTATCGTGACCCGCACGTGAACGGGGTAAGACTGTTCCTGCATTATGGCGACCTGGCCGACTCCGTGCAGATGGTAAAGCTGCTCTACACTCTCCAGCCCGATGAAATCTACAACCTGGGAGCGCAGTCGCACGTCCGGGTTTCGTTCGACATTCCCGAATATACCGGGGACGTCGATGGTTTGGGCGCGCAACGGATACTGGAGGCAATCCGGGAGGCGGGACTCGTGAAGAAATGCCGCTATTACCAGGCCTCCTCTTCGGAGATGTTCGGAAAAGTGCAAACCGTGCCGCAGACGGAAACAACCCCGTTCTGGCCCCGTTCGCCTTACGGTTGCGCCAAGGTGTACGCCTACTGGCTGACCGTGAACTACCGCGAAAGCTACGCGCTCCACGCCAGCAACGGCATTCTCTTTAACCATGAAAGTCCTCGCCGGGGCGAAACGTTTGTCACCCGCAAGATCACGCGGGCGGCCACGCGCATCAAGGTCGGCCTGCAGGATTCGATCTATCTCGGCAACATCGATGCGCAACGCGACTGGGGCTATGCCAAGGAATACGTCGAGATGATGTGGCTGATGCTCCAGCAGGACAACCCCGACGATTATGTGGTCGCGACCAACGAGACGCATAGCGTGAAGGAATTTTGCCAGGAAACCTTCGGCCAGCTCGGCCTCGACTGGCAGAAATACGTGAAGTATGATGCCCGCTACGAGCGCCCAGCCGAGGTCGACCTCTTGATCGGCGATCCGGAGAAAGCTCGGAAGCAGCTCGGTTGGGAGCCGAAGGTGCGCTTCAAGGAATTGGTCAAGATCATGGTCGATCACGACCTAGCCCTCGCTCGACACGAACTGGCCGTCAGTCAAATTCCGATGGCGGTGAATTCTTAGGGCAGGTCCGCCGTATCCAGTCGGATTTTTGCCACGAAGGTCACATAGAAATTCCGGATTTATTAAAGCATGCCTTTTCTTTGAGTCCTTTGCGACCTTTTGTGGCTAGAACTTCGCCCAAAGCATCTCTGCAATCCGTGGAAAAGACATGAGGAGATCTTTCGCTTCGCTCTGGATGACAAAAAAGAATAAGTGTTCATAAGTGGCCGTGCCCTTCGTAGCCCGCTCGACTGGCTCGGGGCCTTGAGCTTGTCGAAACGGCTCGAAGAGCGAAGGAGGGTCACTGATGTCGGAATAATTCTTTTGAAAACCGCTAATTCACGCTAATGGACGCTAATCAAAACAGTCGTAACTCGATCTTCTTACCGCAGGGCCGCAACCCGGGTTTCATTGCATCGACCTCCGCGCGCTCGGCGTCCTCTGCGGTAAAGGTTAAAGGAATATATCAGTGTCCATGAGTGATAACAAATTGCGCTCACCTATCAGGAATTCTTAAACGAACAGTCGAACCTTTTGCTCAAGGCTTCTTAATCCAACCAAGGGATATTACGAATCGGTTCGTGATCCTTAATTATAGTTCATCGCACCCAAAGTTCCAATGGCACTGATACAGAATATCCTAACCAAGATTAAACAAGCCAGAAGCAAGCCACTGCTGCGATCTGCTGCCTATGGAGCGGCAAGCTCGGGTGTCAACACCTGCATTCTTCTTGTAGGGAATGCTCTATATGTATATGTGCTGGGCGCCGAGCAGTATGGCACCTTGGCGATTATCTTGTCCTTCGCGCAATTAATGCAGCTTGGCAACCTTGGGCTCGGCTACGGAGTGACCAAGCTTTGCCGGGAAAAGCCCGAGCTAACGCGCCAATACCTCTATACCGGCCTGATCATATCCATCATCCCCGTTTTTACCATCGCCATCGCTTACAGATTTGGCGGTACCGCCATCAGTGGGTTCTTTGGCCGAATTAACGGCCTCAAGGCAGGCACGGCCGCGCTGTTGGCTTTGTCCGCCTTCCTCGCTTCACTCGCTTTGATCAATGATTTTATCGGGGGCATTTTAAATGGTCTCGGCCGGATCGAGGCAGCGAACAACGGCGCCGTTGTTTCTAAATCGGGCTCGGTCTTGCTCGCAGCCTCCTTCCTATGTTTTCCAGGATTCCGGAGTTACGCCGCCGTAGCCGTGGCCTCTTGCATTACCGGCCTATTCGCAATGGCCTATCAACTTTGGAATGTTTCCAGGCTGGCTGAGCCCGGATCCCTTATACCCATATGGCCACGCTCGTCTCACTACAGCGCCATCTTCAAGGCGTCGGGCGGAGTTGCCTTCGGTGGCATGGTCAGCGTGCTAATCTTTCCCTTCGCACGACTAAGCATTGCCTCGGCCGCCGGTGCATCGCAAGTAGCTTTGTACGACTTGCTGATCAAATTCTCCTTCGCCCTGCGGGGCCTATTCGAACTGGCGCTCAGGGCGTTCATACGCGAATTCGCACCCGGGAAAGTATCCATCGAAAGCCGGAGGGCTCTCTATAAAAAAACGAACATGTGGATCAGAAGAATTTCCCCTGCGTTCTGGATTGTACTGCTATTATGTCTGGATACATTTATATATGTTTTCAAGCATCGGCTTCGGCTTGATGGCTCCATGGGCGTAGCTTATGGGTGTGCGTTGGCGATCAGTATTGCCACCACAGCTAAATTACTTAACATTCCGTCATATTTTTGGCTGATAGCCAATGGAAAAACAGGCCAAGTCTTTCTTAGTCACTTATTAAATGCCATTGCACATATACTCTGCGGTATATTCATCGTTCATATTGCAGCGCATTTTGCGTGCCTCTCATTTTGCATTGCCTTCGCACTCTCGTCCGTCGCTGCACTTATCGTCCTAGAAGTAGCCGCTGCGAGAGAGCCCGACCAAACATTTACCAGCCAGGTCGCCGCCGAGCCGCAATATTAATCAACTATGTTAATGACGCTATACAAGAAGCGATATCACTTCGCTGGCGGGTTGTACCGTTTTATTTTTTCCCGTGGAAACATCCGGATTGGCAAACGCTTGAGATTAGACCATTATCCAACAATAAAATGCAAAGACGGTGGATCAATTTTTCTCGATGACAGTTTGGCTCTTGCCGGAGGCAATGGCATGAATCTCGCCGGAGTTCCAGGGCGCTGCACCATTGTCGCATGCGGAGCTGACGCTCGAATTCAAATCGGAAAAAACTGCGGTTTTTCCGGTGCGTCGATATTCGCGACGGAAAACATCTCGATCGGAAATTATGTGAGGCTCGGTTTGGGAGCCAGGATTTACGACAATGATTTTCATCCCGTCGACATCCTTGAACGCCGACGGGGACGGCATGGCGTGTCCCATAAGGCAGTTTTTATCGATGACGATGTTTGGATCGGTGCAATGGTTATTGTCCTAAAAGGCGTATCGATCGGCAAAGGAAGTATCATCGGAGCCGGTTCTGTTGTGACAAAAAGCGTCCCCCCCGGCGTCGTCTGTGCAGGCAATCCGGCCCGTGTGATCAGGGTACTTCAATAATAACCTCATGCTTATAAGATTACTCAGCATCTTGTTTGGTGCGTTTCTAGGCGCTCTCGATACCGATCTATTCCAGATCGATCAGAATATCTTTTATAAATTCCTACCCTTTAAGCCAAGCCATTTGGTCGACTTCTCGAAATATGGAATCGAAGTATTGATCTTTTTAGTCGGCCTGATGTATGTGCGGACTTTTGTAAAAAACGGGTACTTGCTGGCCTTGGCATCCCTTACAGGGTTGGCGTATATATCCGCCGTCATCAATATTGAGCGAACCGGGGGGATTCCGTCGGCTGTTTTCGGCAATGAACTACGGCAACTATGGGTATGTGTGCTCGGAACCGGAGTATTCGTAAGGTTCGCGGACCGTCCCGAACTCAAGGCCGGCCTTAACGCCTTTGCGTTGGTCAACGCAATGAAGTGCATGGTGTTAATCGCAAACTACTTTTTTGGACAGAGGGTGACGGTCCTGGGCGTCCAAACCATGGTTTGGGATTTCACTTTCCTGTTCACGCAAATTGCGGTCGTCCTCTTGACCTGTTCTGCGCTACTGACAAAAGAGACGCCCAAAAAGTCCCGGCTTTATTACATGTTGCTATGCACTTTATCGGTGATTGTCATCCTCGGCAGTTTCCGTCGTCTGGCCGCAGTTTATACCTTGATTGGAACCGGGTTGACTTTTTTAATTCACGGCCGCCAAGAAAGAAAAACCATCAAGTATGTCGGATTCGGGCTCGGAACACTTTTGGCTGTTTCTATCGCCGGCGCGGGCATTTACATCTGCTTGTTTGGCCAAGCTGAAACGATGACCAGGCTTGAATCGGTGCTGCACTGGCAGGAAAAAAGCGCCTATTCCACCTCCAACGAGATGTACGCTGATGACTGGCGGGTCGCCCGGCAGTTGATCCTGGCGCACCCAATCCTGGGAATTGCCTTCGGGAAGGACTATCCAGCCAACCGAGTCACCGAAGAAGAGCGAGGGGAAACGGAGCAATACATCCCTTTGCATGTTGGCCTCGCCGACTATTGGGTCCGGATGGGGATCCCGTTCGCGCTTCTGCACATTTTGATGCTTGGTATCGTGCTCCGCGCTGCCGTCGTCAAGCCGCTGCGCGCCCCGGGCCCGCTTTGCGCCGGGGCCCTGGCCATGAGCCTGATACTACTTACCCTTCCTTTCGCGCCGGCGTTCATCCTGGATATCAAGCTCAGCATCATGTTTACATTCTGCTTCGCCTACGCTTTTCGCAAGGCCACATCGGATAGCGTGGATTCAACGGGGTATTCGTATGCAGAAGGATATTCGTATGCAAGATAGGGCGACCCTTCCGGCCACGGCCAAGGTCTGCATCGTGATTCCCTGCAGGAACCGGGCCGCCACCACACTGAGCTGCATCGAGAGTATTCATGCTTCACTCATTTATGACCACTACGATGTCCTGGTGATCGATGACGGTTCCTCGGATGGAACGAGCGAGCGCATAGCGGCGACGTTTCCAAGCACCATAATCGTGCGAGGCGACGGCAACCTCTGGTGGGGCGGAGCCGTGCGAGTCGGCATTGAACATGCATTCGCGGCCGGCTATGATCGCATCGTTTTGCTCAACGACGATTGCCGGCCCACCGCAGAGGCGTGGAATTCCCTCGTGCAATGTTCCATCAGCGATGAAGACGCCGTATTCCTGGCCGATATCCAAAGCAATCATCAACCACCCGTCCGGCTTAATAATGCCCTGCGGCTCAAGCATGGGAAAGCCCAGGTGAACCTCGATGAGTTGAGCAATGCAACCGGGCAATTTGTGATCTTCTCCTCAGCTTCGGTCAAGAAGCTCGGCCTCCCGGCCACCAGGTCCTGCCCACATTACTACGACGGAGTACTGTTCCCCTACTGGAGACGGAAAGGCGCCAGGATTTATCGGGTCAATGGCGCACTTGCCGTGTGCGAGTGGGATGCCTTGCGCGCACTCGAGCCTTATGACCGGCTGCTCATCTCCCCAATCGGGCCCATTTCTTATTTTCGGTTCTGCCTTTTTAACCAAAAAAGCCGGTATAAGATAGCCACTAGGACGACCCAAATGTGCGCCCGTCATGGAGGTCTTAAGGGTACGCTCCTTGCCCTGGTCCGCTTCGGGATATTTACGCTCCAATCCCTGCTGGCCTATCTGTTTCGAACCATCGGGCGTGGAGAAGCCGAGTTCAGGCGGCGCGTCGGATCATTGCCGGACGAAGCCTTGAGAAACGCGGTGCTTTCAGAGCTTAAGCAAGGGAATTCAGTCACTTTTTCATGAGAAACACCCTGATCTCGAATGTATACAGCACAAGAAACAAGGGTGACCAGGCCCTCTTCGAGAGCCTCTTGCGAATCTGCGGGACCGAGAACGTTTGCGCGGTGATCGCGGCTGATTTCGCCGAGGTCAGCAAATCGTATCCCGGGGTATCAGTGATCCGCCTGCCATGGGAGTCGCGCTCGAAAAAGCGCATGCAAAAGCGATTCAAAAACGTCTCCGGCCTTTTCCTCTTTTGTGCCGATATCCTGTTGAGCCGCGGACGACTCACTGAGCTGGGACGCACATTTCGCAGCTCCAAGCTCGTCGTGGCCTGCGCCGGGGGCTACCTGGAGGACACCTCGGTCTCCTTTTATGGCATGCTGGTGCAGATTTGGGCGGCAGTTTTCCTGGGGAAAAAAGTGCTGCTAGCACCCCAGAGCATCGGCCCATTCAGAAAGCGATGGAACCAGAAGCTGTGTTCAGCGATCATCTCAAAGGCGGATTCAATCTGCCTTCGGGAAAGTTTATCGCTCGCCTTTCTTTCCAACGCCGCAAAAGAAAAGACGATCCTTAGTCCAGACCTTGTCCTGGCAGACGTCGGCTATAGTCGCCCCCGGACAAGCGTGCCGAAACAGAGGCCGGTCGTTGGGATTACCCTAGTTGACGCCGTTTACTATATCGGCCGCGATGCGGCGACGGAATACACCAGAAAGATGGTGTGCGTTTTGGACAATCTTGAGGAGCATGGACTGGATGTTGAAATTGTGACGCAGACGGTCGGGTTCGCGGGCGGCACCTCGGATGAGGATATGATCGAAGATGTCCTCAAGGCACGCCGGGTTAAACGGCGCAAAATGGTTCCCGACATCTCGTCGTATCTCGAAATCATATCGGGCTACGATGCCTTCTGCGGGAGCAGGCTGCATAGCTGCCTGTTTGCCCTTAAGCGGCGCGTGCCGGCCGTGTGCTTGTCATACCAGCCCAAAGCACAGGGCATCTATGCCGATTTGCAGCTGGCGGAGTTTGTTCACCCGATCGAATCATTCGATCATTCGCTGATATCGCATCAACTGGTGAAACTTTGCACAGAGCCGGCTTTCTCGGAAAGCGTCCAGGCGCGTCTTGAGGCGGCAATTGTGACAGCGGAAGAGCGTGGGCAGAGGTTCAACGAGGACGTGCGGTGTCGGCAGTAGGCACGGTTTTCGGAAGAAAATTAAATGCTTCGGATTCTCATTGTTAACGATTACGCGTCGGTACGCGGCGGGGCCGATCAGGTGGCCATCACCGAAGCTTCAAGCCTGGCCGAAGCTGGCCATTCGGTTAAATTTGCCTGCAGCCTGCCAGGTGTGATCGACAACCGGCTGCCATCATCCGGAGTGGAGGTATGCAGCCCGCCAGTCTCCGGAATGGGTGAACTGAAGGTCGGCCTGCTGCGGGGCCTGTGGAACGTGCATCTGGCCCAATGGCTGCGACGAATCCTCAAAAATCCATCCGAAAAGCCGGATATCGTACATGTGCATGGATGGACCAAGGGCTTTAGCCCATCGCTCTTCACCGAGCTTGGAAACGCCAAGATTCCCTACGTGGTTACTTTGCATGATTACGTGATGGCCTGCCCCAACGGGGCTTTCTATGATTTTGGCTCCAGCGAGATCTGCCACCGGCGCCCTCTCGGAGCCAGTTGCTTGGCCTGTAATTGTGATCGTGTAGGCCG
>Ga0210395_10001341_pt1 | contig 19129 bp, 15 predicted proteins | sample IncBWH4OmetaG_FD_150861 | JGI IMG/M metagenome (GOLD analysis project Ga0210395, IMG submission 150861) | Forest soil microbial communities from Barre Woods Harvard Forest LTER site, Petersham, Massachusetts, United States - Inc-BW-H-4-O ...
CAATGCAGTATGCGGCAGCGATGCCGATCGCGATCAGGTTGCGCCGCCACCATGGTGTTGCGGCCGGGATCGGAGCCGCGGCGATCGGGAACGCTTGCGCGGGCCGTGAAGTGGCTGCGTCCGCGGACGGAGAATCGATCCGCAGCAGCGCCTGCACCGCTTCGCCCAGCCGGTGCAAATGGCTCTCGACCGGAGGCGTCAGCGCATCGAGCCAATGCACCGTGCCGATGAAATATTCCAGCGACTGGGTTGGTGTGATGTTTTCGATCCGCAGCGGCACGATTGGAATGCCCCGGCTGACCGCACGCTCGACCTCGCGCCCAACCTGCGACGACTGGTTGGCATGGGATGAAAAGACCAAGACCAGGACGCGCGATTGGTGGATCGCATCGACGATCGCCGCGCCGTATTCGGAGCCCGGCATGACGTCGCGGGGCGCGATCCAGCAGCGAATGCCGAGCGATTCGAGCATCGCGCAGGCGGCGTCCGCGGTCGGCTTGTCTAGAGACGAATAGCTGATGAAGGCGTCGAATGCCATCTGCGCGATGCCGGAAAGCCAACCATACGATTATCACGCGTCGTTGCCGGCGTCACCGCCTCATCGGCATTTGTCGGCGCTATTGCGGCTCGATTTTCGCCGCCTTGACCGCTTGCGCGTAGCGGTCGGCCTCGGCGTGCAGGAAAGCCGCGAACTCGGCGGGCGACATGTCGGTCGGTTCATAGCCCGCTTTCACGATGGCGTCGCTAACGGCCGGTTCCTTCAATACGGCGCGGATCGCCGCGTTGAGTTTGGCAACGATATCCGGCGGCGTCTTTGCCGGTGCGAGCCAGCCCTCCCAGGAGCCTTCGATGTCAAAACTCGGCAAGGTGTCTCGGATCGGCCGCACGTCCGGCAATTCGGGCAGCGGCTTCTTCCCGGTAAATCCGATCGCGCGCAATTGGCCGCTGGTGACGAAATTCGCCGCGGTCGGCGAAGCGAACGTCAGATCGACCGTGCCGGCAAGGAGCGCGGTCATGATCGGAGCAGCGCCGCGAAACGGCACATGCTCCATCTCGATACCGGCCTTGGCACAAAACAGCGCCGCCGCCAGATGCAGCGTGTTGCCGACGCCGGCCGAGCCATAGAACAGGTGATGGGTTTTGGCATAATCGATCAGCTCGGCGATGGAATGCACCGGCAGGCCCGGGCGCACCATCACCAGATAGCCGTCGCTGATGCCGATATTCGCCACCGGGGCAAAGTCGCGGAAAATATCGAACGGTAGCGTTTTATAAACGCTCGGATTGACGACGAAGGCCGGCGGCACGTTCAATAACGTGTAGCCGTCGGGGTCCGCGGTCGCGACCGCCTGCATGCCGACGATGCCGTTGGCGCCGGTACGGTTCTCGACGATCACGGCTTGGCCGAGCGGCTTTTCCACCGCGCCAGCGATGATGCGCGCGACGATGTCCGGCGCGCCGCCCGGCGCGAACGGCACGATCAGGCGGATGGCGCGGGAGGGATATTGCTCGGCCGCGGCGAGCGACACTCCCGCCAGGATGGCAAGGACAACCAGGGCGAGATGCCATTTGTCACGGTGCGGCGCTGTCACGGCTTTAAGTCTCCACGATCGCCGCTAGATTAGCGCAACCGGCGGCATCGCGACGTTCCTAGCAGAAGCGCCCCGCCCAGGGAGGATCACAATGCGCGGCCAAGTCTTGCGAAATTTCATGCGAAATTGTCGCGCTATTGTGCCGGCCGTCCTGCTCGCCGCCTGCTTCGCCGCCGTTGCCACCGCGCAGACGCCGGGGGCGTTCGCCGGCAAGACTGTGACCATGTATATCGGCTTCGGTCCCGGCGGCGGTTACGACCTGTGGGCGCGCGTGGTCGCCCGTCATATCGGCGCGCACCTGCCGGGCAATCCGACCGTGAACGCGCAAAACCTGGAAGGCGCCGGCAGCTATCGCGCCGCCAATTTCATCTACAACGTGGCGCCCAAGGACGGCACCGCCATGGCGCTGATCGCGCGCGACGCCGTGCTCGGGCCGTTGACCGGCGCTCCCGGCGCGCAATTCGACGCCACCAAATTCTCCTGGCTCGGCACGCCGGCGATCGAGACCAATGTCTGCATCGCCTATCACACCGCGCCGGTGAAGACGGTGCAGGATTTGACGCAAAAAGAGCTCGTCGTCGGCGACAACGGGCCCGGCACCGGCACCCACTCCTACCCGATCGCGCTCAACGCTATCCTCGGCATGAAATTCCGCATCGTCGGCGGCTATCCGTCGTCGGCCGACGTGTTTCTCGCCATGGAACGCGGCGAGGTGGAGGGCATTTGCGAAAGCCTCGACAGCGTAAAACTGCGCCGACCCGACTGGATTGCGAACGGCACCATCGCGGTGCTGTTTCAGGGCGGCACCAAGCCCAATCCGGAATTGAAGGACGTGCCGTTCGTGGTCGATCTGGCGCAACTGCCGGAGGACAAGCAGGGAATAGAATTCCTCTATGCCGGTCAGGGCATCGGCCGGCCCTTCGTCGCGCCGCCCGGCTTGCCGCCGGATCGGCTCAAGATGGTGCAGGACGCTTTCGCCGCGACCATGAAGGATCCGGACTTCATCGCCGAAACAAATTTGCGCAAGCTGAACCTCGATCCGGCGGATGGCGAGCAGCTCGAAGCGCTGGTCAAGAAGACCTACGCCACGCCGAAACCGATCATCGACCGGATCGCGAAATTGATTCAATGAGGACATTGATTCAGTGAGAGCATTGTTTCAGTGAGAATTTGGCCGCCGTTGCAGCCGCGCTTCGCGCAAAAACAGGAACAGGCCGGTCACCACCACGATCGCCGAGCCGATCAGAAGGCTCAAGGTCGGAACGTCGCCCCAGACCAGAAATCCGATCATGAGCGACCACACCAGCATCAGATAATAGAACGGCGTCACCGCCGCCGCCGGCGCCAGGTGCAGCGAGCGGGTCCAGAACCATTGCCCGATCGCGTTGGTGAAGCCGGTGCCGAACATCAATACCGCGTCGAGCGGCGTCGGCCAGCGCCAGCCGAAAAACAGCAAAAAACTGTGAAAGAACGCCAGCACGGTCAGCTGCCAGATGACCAGCGTATTGGCCGATTCCGTCCGCGTCATGCCGCGCACCGCGACCGTGACGCTGCCGTACATGATGGCGTTGACCAGCGCGAACAGCGCGCCAAGCGTCAGAGAATTGGCGCCCGGATTGGTCACGATCAGCACGCCGACAAAACCGATCAGCAACGCGGCCCATCGCGCCGCCCCTGCCCGCTCTCTGAGCCACACGATCGACACCAATGCGGCAAACAGCGGCGAGGAGAAATTGATGGCGACGGCGCCGGCGAGCGGCATCAAGCTGAAAGCCAGAAGCAGGGACAATTGCGAGACCGACTGCGACATGCCGCGCAAAATGTGATCGCGCGGCCGTACCGTCGCGTACACCGACAGACCGGACACCGGCAGGATCATGGCGGCGCCGGTGATCAGCGACGACAGCGAGCGCAGGAACAGCACCTCGCCGACCGGATAAATGCCGACCAGCCATTTGCTGGCGGCGGAAGCGCCGGCGAACAGAATGGTGGCAACGATCATCAACAAGATGGCGCGCGGCACATCCTCGGTGCGGCCCAACGCCAGTGCCGGTTTGGTCGATGCAGCGGGTGCGTTGGCGGCCGTCGCTGCTTTGCCGATGATATCGTCCATGCCCGGGCCGCTGGGCAGTATCGGCGTGGTCGCCCTTGCCCGCGGCGACGGTCTAGGCCGGTACTAGCGGTTTGGCAAATCGCAGTCCGCGGAACGGGCCGGTACGAGACGCTCCAGCAGCAACCGCGCTAGCCGCCCCGCCGCAGTCTTTGCGTGAGCTGCCCGCCTTGTGCGATTACAGCGCGACGTGGTCATCTACGGCAAGCGAGTGGCCCTTTGCTGCTCCACAACGTGGTCGCGGAAGCTGGAGAGGTACCGCGAGCCGCGTCTCCAATTGCGCTCTAACCGCCGTGACGCGGTTTCATGTCCCTACCACTTCCGCCAAGGCACCCCGATATTTCAGCGCAAAGTCGGTACCGCGCTCATGGTCATCAAGGAACGTAAGATGCTTCAGGTAGCGTGGCTCATCACCACGTAAGACCCGCTCATGCTTTTCACGTATCTGCTTGGTAATAGGACCTACTGAGCCTGCGCCGACAATGCGAGCGTCAATTTCAATTACCGACGCGATGAATGTGGACGTACCGCAGGCGAACACCTCCTCCGCCACATACAATTCCGTCAGATCTATGCCGCGCTCAACAGCAGGAATGTTCAAATCGTGGGCAAACTCCAAAACCATCAAGCGATTGATACCTTCCAGCAAATCCCTGGTCGTGTCGGGAGTGATCAATGTGCCGTTGCGAACAATGAATATATTGCCTGCGCTTAATTCACAAACATGCCCTCCTTCATCAAGGAAAATACAATCGTCATAGCCACAGTCCAATGCGTCTTGCTTAGCGAGCACTGAGTTCACGTATGATCCGTTCACTTTGGCGCGCGATGGAATGGCGTAATCGGGAATGCGCCGCCATACGCTGGTTTTGAGCCGCGCGCCATTCTGGCGCACTATCGGCACCGCTTCATAGACAAACATGCTTACTGTGGTCGCAAGTCCACGGGATCGCGTCCCCGGAACCAATTCGTCTACATGCACCGTGGCACGAACAAACACGTTTTCACTTATTGCGTTTGCTTTTGCCAACGCGCGTACAGCCTCTTGAAATGCTTCGTAAGTCCACAAAGGTTCAAAGGTATCGATACCAACAATCCGGGCTGAATTGACCAGGCGTTGATAATGATCGCGCAAACGAAACGTCGCGAGGCCGTTTCTTGTTATCAAAATCGGAAAGACGGTGTAAACGCTTAGCCCATATAAAACGGCTGAGCTTGCGACGCTCAAACAGGCCTCGGTGATGGGCACGATATCGTCTTTGAAATATGCCTTTTCGTATACCCGAGCCATGACAATCAAATCCTGCCCCACTTATAAGGTTTTGCGTAAAGCGTTCGCGATTTTCGCACCATCCGCAACGTATTCGCCTAAGCCCTATTCACATTTGATTCCGTCAGCCCCTCGGCTTTAGGGGCGCCTCGGCCAATGGCCCCGACCTCGTAAATCTCTGTTCCATTGCTTGTCGACATTGAAAAGGCAGCCACAATTTTACTTGCCAATTTTGGATCCTCGAGCACCGCTTCGCTGGTCAGAATGCTCCGCACCTGCGTGAAATCCTCCGTGGACAGCCCGCGCGCCAAAATAATGACCGCTCGGTGCAAGGCGATATTCGCTTCGATTTTAATTGGGAGAGGCAGACCTCTTCGATCTTGCTGCAGCACATCCCGTTTGTCAGGGCTCCCTTCGAGGCGCCTTGCACGCAAACTTCTTAGTTCGCTTCTGATGATTGGCGGCGCGATGTGCTCTCCCGCTTCGATCCGCCTCAGAATATCGTTGGCGTACGATTCGGGCGTACTGGGGGCTGAAAGGACGTAAAGAATAGAGGGCGGCAAAAGTGAAACGCCCGTGCTTTTGCGTGATGCCCATTGCGCGACCTGCATGTAAGCCTGCGCTGTGCGCGCTGGGATTCCCACCTCGGCTTCGACCCAGTTTAGGAATGCGCCGTGGGATAGATAATGTTTGGCGGCGAGGAGATCTTTGCCGATACGAACGACCGATATGGCCGCTTGTCGACGAATGCGGTGCGCCTGTCCTTTCAAGAATTCTGCCGCAGAAGACGGCAACGCACTATAGTCGAAACAGGAGCCGTTTTTGCGTTGTTCGACGGACCGACCTTTCGTCTCGTTGCGATTGGGCATGTTTCACTCCCGCAGTTTGATGTCGGTCCTTCGCCTTTACGCGCACTCCGCGAACGCTGTGGCGCTGAAGGACCGTTCTGGCGGTTCAACATCCGCTCTGCATTTTGCTCTGCAATAACGTCCGGCCGCTTACTACCTATAGAAGCATTTAATCCAAATTAACACCTCTAATATATGTCCAAAATCTGGCAAAAATATATCGAATATAAGTTTCGCCTCTTGGAGGCTGAGCCGCACGGCGGCCGGGCATACATTCGGCAAAAAAGTACCAACTATGGCGCTGGGTTGCGTTCCGTTGTTTTCCGGGTTTATCCCCCACCTGAGCCGCCATCCGACTGACAGTTGAATCAATCGCGTCTAATGGAGATGCGGGAAAGCTCCTGAAGAGCAGATTATTGAGATCTTGAAGGAACACGAAGCGTCATGGAGAGCTTCGACGGCGAGCAGGGATCGAGTGCCTGAACGAGCAAGTATTCCTCTCACAGGCTCAAGCGCGCCGCATCATCGAAGCTTGGCACAGCGACTGCCGCGGCCCGAGCGCCGCGGTTGCCGCAGACGCTCAACTAATTCCGCGATGCTACTCAAGAGTAATGGTCTTAAATTCAGCGGGCAGCACCACCTCCAGCAATTCGCAGTCATCGGAATATCCGAGCAAGGTGTGCTTTATCTTCGACGGTTCGAGCCAGCAGCTCCCCTCGCGCATCGTGACCTCACCCTCGCCCTCGAATTCGTACTTTACCCATCCCTTGAGGCAATAGAGCATCTGGAGTGCAACCTCGTGGTAGTGCCGCTTGGAGACATGTTCGGCACGGAACGGCGGAATGAATCGCATCACGTGCGCCCGCACCATTCCTCCGGTCGCTTGAATCATCCCGAGATCTCGATACGTGGCGTAGTCCCGCAGCCCGCCGCCAACGAAGCTCTGCTCGCTATGATGGCTGACCGTGAATGATTGCGGCGGCCAGGATGACGTCTTTGAATCGGCAACGTCGGCTGGACTGGAAATGGTCTCGATAGGGACGATACGGTGGATCGCCTGCGTCATGACACCATCTCCTTATGATTAACCGGATGTTGGTGACTGTTTAGGTGATGGCTCGCTTCTCAGATACCTGAGAATGCACGCACATCCGCGTGGGCGCCGCGCCTCGCAAGTCGGCCATCAGCATCGATGTGTAGCATTCGCAGATGATGGCGTCCACGCTACGAGCAACAAAGAAAGCACTGATAAATCTTCTTTATTAGCTTTCGATCAGGAATCCCAAGCGCGCTAACGGCGAGCGGACCGCGTGGCCATGTATTATTCGGTTTGGCGAACGTTTTCTGCACTCAATGTAATGATGAAATATCCCAATCTGCAATTATAATATGTGAACACTGAGAGCCGCCGACAGGCGTCCTCCGTACGGCAAGGGGACCATATCATGAGCCGGAGTCTCAACCTCGCCGCCCCGCTCGATCACAACAGTAGGGAGCGGCCCCGCGCCGTCGCGGTTAAATCGGGTGACCGCGAAATGACATATGCGCAGGCGGCGGCGACTGCGCGCGACGTCGGCGCGATTTTGGAGTCCGCGTCGATCGGCATTGGCAGTCGCGTAGGCATTCTGGCGTCCCGCAGCTTAGAGGCGTGCATCGGCGTTCTCGGCGCAGCCTGGGCTGGCGCAGCCTACGTGCCGATCCCCACAAGAGCGCCGGAGGAGCGCCTCTTGAGCATTTTATCGCTTGCAGAGGTCGGCGCCCTGTTCGTCGACGGTAAGGGCTCGCAACTGCTGTCGGAGGCGCTTGTGGAGGCCCTGCCCGAAATCGTGTTCGTCTCCGACGAGACCACGGCCGCGCGGCTTCGCAACCGGCGACGGGTTTACGTCGTGGACAGGTTGCCCGAGGCTGCCAACGAAGCGAAGCCGATCGAGGTCTCGGCTGAGAGTTTGGCCTACATCGAATTCACCTCCGGCACGACCGGCGTGCCGAAAGGCGTCATGATCTCCGCCGGCGCGGTAGGCCATTACGTTTCGATGATGCAGGATCGCTACAGCCTCACCCCGGACGACCGTGTGGCCGAAACCGCCGAGTTGAGCTTTGACATCTCGGTATCGAATATGTTTACGGCGTGGAATGCGGGAGCCTCACTCCACATACTTTCGGCTCGTGACATGGCGGACCCGGTTAGGTTTGTCCGTGATCACGCCATCACGTTTTGGTTTTCGGTGCCTTCGATCGTTGCCCTGATGAAGCGTGTTGATGCGCTCCGTCCTGGTGCGATGTTGAGCCTTCGCCGCTCGCTTTTTTGCGGAGAGCCGCTGCCGGTTCAGTCGGCACTAACCTGGCAAGCGGCGGCCCCGAATAGCACCGTCGACAATCTTTATGGGCCTACGGAAGCCACGGTGTTTTGCCTCGCTCAGCCGCTGACCGATCCGCCGGTTGTCACCCCGCACCGTGACATCCTCGCCATTGGGGTCCCACTTCCCGGAACCGAGGCCGCTATCTTCGACCAGTCACGAAACGTGCTGCCTGTCGGACAGCAGGGCGAACTGGCGCTCTCGGGGCCGCAGCTGGCCGAGGGATATTTTCGCGAGCCGACGCTTTCGGCATCGCGCTTTCCGGTCATCGACGGCAAGCGCTGGTATCTCACCGGCGATCTTGCCGTTAAGGACGGATCGGCGAGGTTTCATCACCTCGGAAGAATAGACAATCAGATCAAAGTCCTGGGGTTGCGTGTCGAGCTCGAGGAAGTCGAGGCTCATTTGCGCATAGTCTGCGGGACTGAAGCCGTGGCAGCGGTTCCGTGGAAGATGTCCCACGGCTCGGCAGAGGGAATCATCGCGTTCATTGAAGGAGCCGCCATCTCTCCTTCAAAAGCGAGGCAGGAGCTCGCCGCCCGTCTGCCGGCCTATATGGTGCCGACCACGATCCGCTGCGTGAATACTCTTCCGATGAGCGTGAATGGCAAGCTCGACCGCAGGGCGCTTCTGGCTCAGTTGGACCAGGGCTTGCTCTGAACCGAGCTGAAGAATCGGCCGTGACTGCTGCCACCAAACCCGAGGATCGCGGCCCCGAAATGCAGTCACCGTCCGTCTCTGCGTGCGGACAGCATCCGTCGAAAGGGGCGTCGGGTCATCTCCGCTCGAATTGCTTGCTGACGTCGAGGTAGGCGGCAACCACGAGTCGATTGACCTCGAAGTCAATCCTGCTCATGAGACGTGCGTCGTCTCCCCGCATTGAGCATCAGCATCGAAGTAGCGAACGTACAGCCCGCCAACACTACAAACGCAGGCGCGTAGCCCAGCTGAGACAGCACGCCGCCGAAGAGCAACGGTCCGGCCAAAAAGCCGCCAAGAAGAAACAGGTTCGCCGCGCTGGTGAATGCTCCAACCCTTGCCGGCGGCGCTTGTCGGGCCATGTGTGCCAACACGACCGGCACGTACCCAGCCGCACTCACACCATAGAGCATGGCGATTGCAATGATTGCCGCGAGCGGCCATCCGGGCTCAATTGCTGCAGTAAGCAGCGCTCCGGCTGACATGCATAAACCGACGAGCATCATCACCGAGGGCGCCGGCAGGAAGCGATCTGATAGGACTGCCCAGCCCACCTGTCCTACGATGCCGGCAGCCTGAGAACAGCCGAACGCCAATCCCGCGATGCTCAAGGTGAAACCGAGATGCACCAAGTATGCCGTAAAAAATGATCGAAGGCATATTTGCATGGCCGTAAACGACAAGGCAGCGCAGAGGAATCTCGGCATTCCTGGTAGTGCCAGAACGGTCTTGAGCGGTTCTAGAGGCCGGTATGGGCCACTGGGATGCACAGCGGCGCCATTGAGCCAGCGCAGCGTTGGCAGAACCGCAAGTGCACATGCGGCGCCAGCGAGTGCGAGTTCGACGATGGCCCCTCGCACTCCGGATTGGATGATCAGAATTGGGACCACCGAGCCGGCCAGCACTCCGCCGAACGGCACTCCCATCTGCTTGATCGACATGACGAGGCCGATGGTCCGGGGCGGCGTTCGAGCCCCCAGGATCTGCGAACTCGCGGGGTTTCTCGCTCCCGTCGCAAAACCGATCGCGATCGCGGCGGCGCACGCCACTGCGACATTGGAGGACAGCAGACACAAAAGGCCCATGATGCTTACGGCGGCGCAGAGCAACATAAGGCCCATAGCGCCAAGCCGATCGAGCAGCCGGGGCACCTCAAAAGACACCGCCAAGGCTGCGACGCTCACGATCGGACCATAAAACGCAAGGATACCAATATTCCAGCCTCGCTCCGTTGAAATCGCAGGAGCAAGCACCGGGACGCACGCCCAGATCAGTGAAATGGTCGTCTCGAGGACAAGAGTTGCGGCGATTGCCCCGCCAATATCCCGCAGGCGTGAAGGCATTGCCTCGCAATTCCTTTTATAGACGCGCGGAATGCGCGGCAGTCATGGTGTTGAGTATTTCCGCCACACGATCCACGTGCGGCGGAAGAATGATCGAATGGTGCGTCGCGCATATAGGGATAACATCAATGGGACCGTCAACGAGTCCGGTCCAGTCGAACTCAAAGTCATCCCTCTGCGCTTCCTGGGTCGCGCGCACCAAGGTGACTGCACCAGAAAGAGGAGTGGGATGATAGCCAAGTCTCAACCGGCGAGAATTGCGTACGAGATCGATCATCCGCCCGAGCTGCTCGTCAGAGAGACCGGCAGACCCTGAATGGCGGTTCACCGCAGACCTGAGTGCCTCACGACGGACCGCGTCCGGTTCTGTCTTCAGATTGCTCATTTCGATTCCCAGCGCGCCGGCAACGGCCCGCAACACCGCGTCGTTATCATCGCGACCGTGGCTGCCGTTCGGGCGGGCCGGGGTGTCGATGAGCGTGAGGCTAAGCACGGGCATGCCCGCCAGCGCCAGGACGCGCGCCATCTCGAATGCCACGAGCCCGCCGAACGACCAACCGGCGAGATGCACGTTCGCGCCGTCGATGATCGCGGATGCCGCCCGCACATACCCGATAGCCATCTCCTCAATTGAATCGGGTAAACGCTCCCCAGCTCGCAGCCCGGCAGCCTGAAGGCCGTAAACCGGGCCGTCACCGCGCAGTCCAAGCACCAGTTTCTGATAGCAAAACAGCGCTCCACCAACCGGATGGATGAGGAACAAGGGCGGACCGCCGCCACCTTCTTTGAGCCGCACCACGCCCGCTTGTTCGCTTGGTGCACTACACTCGCGCACCGCCCGCGCGAACTCTTTCACCGTCCGTCTTTCGAACAGAGTCGATAGAGAAAGGTCGATTTGAAAATAGTCGTTGCACTCCCCGATCAGCAACAGTGCATTTAGCGAATCTCCACCGAGTGCGAAATAGTCGTCGTCGATCGAGATCGCCGCACCATCCAAATAGCGCTGCCAAATCGCGACGATTGCCCGCTCGACGTCATCGCGTGGCAATAGCAAATGCCTCGGGGTGTGCTGCAGCGCCACGCCATGTAAGGCGGCGTCCGTCTCCGCGTCGACTGCGCGCCCTTGCTCCGCGGGACCTTGCGCGGCGCTTAACGCATTGGCCAGTGACCCAATTTCATGATCCCCGATACAAAATGCCGTTCGCAACAGTGATCGAAAGCATTCGACGAATTCATCCGCTGTTGCCGCATCTATGCGGCCCCGGTCGTACTCAATGAGAATGCGAATGGGTTCTTCGGCGCCATATTCAAGGCCCATGACACTCCACGGCACGGCGAAACCTGCCGAGATATTGTTGCAGGTCACCGGCGCATCACCGATACGAAACGCGTAATCGTTGCGAACATAGTTTACGACGACATCGTATAGCCCGGCTCGGTTCAACCGACGCAAGTGCAACATTCGATTGATATGGTCCGTAGGGAATCGCCGATGCTCGAGGTCTGCAGCAAAAGCCTTGTCTATAGCCTCAAGGGCCTGTCCGAAGGCCACCGCCGGGTCAAGCCGTACGCGGAATGGCATCACAGAGGCAAATAGCGCTACGAGTTGTTTGAAAGGATCGCTCCGATTGGCAAGTGGCACGCCGAAAACGAGATCTGTCGTCTGGTAGAGGCGACTAAAGCACGCCCAGGCGAGGCCGATGAGAACTTTGAAGACCGTCGAGCCGCGGCTCCGCGCAAACTCGCGCAAAACGTCTGACTCGGCGCGACTCAGGTGGCAATCCACTCGCGTCTGACGCCCGGACCGCAACTTCTCGCTCGTCTCCGGCGCTGCCTTGATCATCGGATTGGGCAAGTCGGCGAATCGCAGCCGCCAATAGGCCTCGTCCGCGTTATACCGGTCAGACTTGAGATATCCGTCTTCTACCTCTCGTGCCGCGCGGCATGTTCCGCCCGCAACGGCGGGCGGCTGCTCGCCATTCACCAGAGCATTGTACAGTTGCGCCACGCGCGCACAGACGAGATGGCGTCCGGTCCCGTCGATGATCAGATGGTGATACGCCTGTAGCCAGAGATAGTGGTCGCGGGCAACCTTCACCAGCGCGAATCGGAACAGTGGGAATTCCCACGGTTCGATCGGTTGCCAAAATCGTCGTTCGATCCAAGCATTCGCCGCCTCTGCGGGTCTTGCATCTTCCGAGACGTCTTTAAATTCCACGTCCGGACGAAAATGATCGACCAACTGCTGATGGACATGGCCGGCGCGCCACACGAGCTTCGTGCGTAGGGCGTCGCTCTCGGAGACGACCTGGTGCAGCGCCCTCACGAAGGACTCCGTATCCAGTACCGTTCTCATCGTCAGCGTTTGCCCGGTGTTGTATATCGGCTTGTGTGGATGAAGCGATTGATCAAGCAGCAAGGCGGTCTGTGGGGCTGTCAGCGCAAAGCTGGTATCGTCCTGCGTCGTGCGCGGCGACGGCTCCGGTACCTTGCTGTCGATTTCGGAAGTTGGAAGTATCAACACGGTTCGCTCCGCTAATTCCCGCAATTCGTGATTGCCCCTCACGAATCGCCTCGTGAAGAAGTTTTAGTTGGCGCGGCCCGGCACAAATGTGGGTGCAAAAACTGGGCGGTCGGTTTCATGCCAACCGACAAAGTTTGCAAGGCTATCGGCGATGAAAATGCGCTGAGCCCAACGGTGTGCACGACCCAATTCATCGAACGACGCTTCGAAGGGGGTCCGGGCGTGCAAGGTGCAACGATTATCGATTCCGAGCATCTCGCCGGGCGCGACGATCTCGTCGATCGCCACCTGCTCGAGGGCGTCCTCGAAGCGTTCGGCCGCCGCCTTCGCGCGGTCCGAGGCGGTTTCGCCGATCATGTCGCCATAAAAGGCTGCCGAGACGACCGTGTGGGTCGATCCAAATTCGACGAGAGGGACGAATTCGGTCGCGGCTGCCTCATAGTCGCATCGGTAGGCCCGCCAGCGGTACGGCAGCTTGATCTTGAAGGCCGCGCTGGCAAGTACATGCCGGTCGTCGGCGCTCAGAAGATCGAGCGCCAAGCGCGCGTCGCTGAGCCGGGTATACGGAGGAGATCGGTCTTGCCGGACGCCGATTATGAACAACGCCTTGGGGGCGCAGTCATGTTCGGTCATGAACCGGAGCGCGGCATTCTCGATATGGAACCGAAGGTCGGAGGTCGCACCCAGCCCCGTGAGATCACCCGACGCCTTTCGCGAAGGAATCAGGTTGTTGATGAGACCTTTGCCCTCACAGAACATCGAGTAGGGTGCGCCAAACATTGACGAGACGAGCGCAAGAAGGTTCTCCGAGAGATATTTGCCTTTCTTGATGTGCTTCAGGGCTCCTCCATCAACGGGCGGCATGGGAATCTCCTGGTCCGTCGGAAGGTTGACAAGCTTGATTGCCACGGATCGCTCGCGCTCATTCCGGGAATCGTCAAGGAACCCGTTGAGATCCGTAAACTCGTCAGCGACACTGTCGCGAACTGTCGCAATCTGCGCCAAATATTCGCGGTATCCGCTTTCAGGATATACAATAGCGGATAACTGTTCCTTCAAATTGTCTCTCAACGAATTTGACAGGGCCTTCGTGTAGACGCGGGTCTTTTCCATGGTCGCGCCTCTTTATGAGCTGTGATCTGCTGGTTTTGTGCCTGCGCGCGCATTGTCGCGGCCAGGATCAGACTAGCACGGTGCGTTGGTAGATTCTATTGAGACCAAACAAATAAAGATCGGCGCTAAACAAATAGCGATCATGTTGGCCATTCAAGAAAATCTTCGCAGTGCGCCGAACAGACAAAAGTTAAATCGCATGGTCGATGAGTTCTATTTTCCGGCTTCACCGGGAGAGTCCTCTCGGCATGCCTCTCCCGCACAAGCGCTCCGCCCTTAACCAGTGGCGAGAGCGCCTCGGCGACCAGCCGGAGCTGTTTTCGGCCGATAGTTACGAGTCACTGCCAAGGCCGCTACGAACCAAGGGCTTGGCACAGGTCACGGCAGACGCCGTCGTGTCGCCTACCGTCGCCCGCTGCTGCGTGCAGCGATCAAAAGAGCCTCGACGGGCCGCCCGGAACGCGCCGCACGCGGCGGCGATAATCGTATTGGAGCATCTCGGAGACGATAGGCAAATACGCAACCGTTGCGCCTTTACGGCCAATCGTCGTGGCCGGCCATCGGATCATTATCGTAGACGACGTGTGCCGGCGATGGCGGCTATCACCAGCACGGCCATACAACTCCAGATTGTCGCATACCCGCCTGCAGCGTCGTGCAGCAATCCGAGCAGAGGCGGTGCGGCCATGATTGCGATCTGATTGAGCGCCATTGCTGTTCCGAGCGCGAGCCCAAGATTCTCCGGCGGCGCGATATCGGCGACGAATGCCACCCAAGGCCCGTACCAGCCCAAGCCAAAAAAGCCGAGCCAAGCAGCGACAACCAACAGCACTGGCATTGGAACGTGGGTGGGCAGGATTGCAAGGGTAAGCAACCCTACGCCAACCGCGACCATGCTCGCGACCACCAAGCGAAACCGCGATGCCCCTATCCGATCGCTCCAAGCCGCCAAAAGCACCCGGCCCGCGACGCCGCACAGCTGTGTGACGAACATCAGCCGGGCGCCCTCCACAAGAGGGATGGCCTGCTCGTCGCGCAGAGACAGCATGAAATAGCTTATGATGGCGTATTGCGCACCGACCAAGGTGATGCCGGATACGGCAGCGCTGCGCATCCACGGGTGGCGTAGCATGGAGAACAGGTGCCACCTGCTTTTCGCCGGCGCGCGCCGATGAACCGTGCCGTTCGCGGTCGCCGGTGCGCGATAAACGGCGCTGAATGCAAGCCCCCCCGCCAATGCCACCGCGGCGCCAAACACAAACGCCACGCGCCAAGACCAGAGGCTGGCGATTACAGGCAGAATTGCCGCCGCCGCGGCGCCGCCGAGCGGCAGGCCCGCCTGCCGGATGCCGACTGCGAAGCCGAGGCGGTCACCGCGAAACCACGCGGTTACAGACTTGCTGCCGCCCGGCTGGCTGGCGCTGTATCCAATTCCGACGACAAAGAGAAAAATAAGGAGTGACACGAAGTTCGGCGCCAGGGCAGCTAAAACGAGCCCCGCCGCGACCACGGCCGCACCAAACCCGACGATCAATCGCTCGCCCCGTTGGTCCAGGAGGTCGCCGACCAGCGGAAGCGCGATAACGGGCGCCGCGCCGGCCGCCCCGATCAGCAGTCCAATTTGCGACGCGTCGAGATGGAAATCCTGTTGCAGGAACCCTGCAAGCACGCCGAAGCCCAGGATGACGAACGAGGCAGTCGCCTGAGCGATCGTAGCAACTCCCAGCACGACCCATCGGTAGCTGCCCTCGCTGCCGGCAGCCGCCTTCTGCAGTGCAATGTCGTCAAGGGCCATGCTGAGAACGCTTCCGCCAGCTCCTCGCTACCTCTCTAGCATTTTCCATTTCAGGGCGCGCTCAAAAATATTTTCACGAGCTTACAGCCACACGCGAGACCGGTGCGCGGCATTCATTGCCAAACAGCAATCATAGATGCGCTCCCTACGCCGCGCCAGCAGGTCGACCTCCACGTTGGCCTCCAAAAGACAAAGTCCAACAGGCGGAGTGCCGGCTTTACGTGCGGCGGCAGCAACTTCCTGCTCGAGCACTTGCCGTAGCTGCAAAAGAAGCGATACGCGTGGAGCAATATCAGCGTGATCTGTTTGGCGAGACAACGGCGGAGCGCGCAGCGCGCGACCGCATCGGCGATGCGAAGTGTTGCATCTTAAAACTTTTGGCAACGTATGATGATTTCAGGCGGCGTACTTATCCGAAATGAGCCCGCAGGATCGTCACAACGACACTCAACAGGACGAGAGCGACAAAGCCCCAGAATATCCGTCCCCACGCTTGATGACCGCCGCCATAGACGGGCGATTTTTTGGACTTCCCGTTCATCAAGCGTCTGCCACTTCGGTGGCCTCTAAGCAGCGGAACCCACTGATCCTACGAGCGGCCGATGGCGGATCGTCAGATAGCTGGTCATAGGGATTATCAAAGCCGCGGCGAGGCCATAAGCGACAATAAATCCGAAGTTCAAAGCGTAATAGCCGTTTGCGGAAAGCGCGTAGTCAAAAATGCCGTCGTATTCACTCATTTTCAGGCTCCTGAAGGCGAATCTTGATCCAGGCTACAATCTTTATGTTGCAATGCAACATTTTTATGGCGGTGCAGCAAAGAGACATAACTATCGCTGAATGCTCGTGAAATCGGGCGAAAACCTTCTTCCAGAGGGGACGCGAGGCTTTCTGTTGACCGGGCCTTCTAATGTTCGCATTTTGTTCTCGTGGGCCGAGAGGTGGTGTCCTAATTCCGAGCCCCTTGTCCTAATTTGACTTCTAGGCTGTCCCAATTTCGGGGAGGCACGATTGATGAGCCCAGGCGCGCTATCGTTTGTCTTGCTCTGGTTCTTACTGGCAATTCCAAGTTCTCTTCTCGCACGGCGTCTCGGACACTGGATGTGGCCGTCTTACATCGTGTGGTGCCCGTACCTCGGATTCACGCTTTTGCATTGGTCTTTTGGCGAAACCGCGATTCTCCGCGCCCCTTCGGTGGTGCTCTTCATTGTGGCCATCGTGCCGTGGATTCCCGGTGCAGCCTATCTCTGGTTTCTCGCGCTAAGAAAGTAGACCGCCTCAGTTGGCGGCCTCTTCATCTGACACAAAAATAAACTCCAGATTTTTCCCTTTCTTCGGAAATGCAACATTCAACATTCGTTTGAAGTCATCCCAATTGCGGGCGGCGGTCATCAGAGCCGTAACAGCGTGAAGATGAGCGGCAGCAACATTGCGGTTCAGCCGCGAGTCCTATTGCCTTCGTTGAGGACCGGCTGACATCGATAGCCTCACGCGGCGCACAGGTATGCCGCGTAAATACCGGCGTAAGCGAGGACAAGTAAGCCGACATAGAGTCCGGGCCCGCGCCAGCCATAAGCCGGCGTGACGCCTCGTTTTGCGCGGTAAGTGCCGATAATCAATCCGCCCAATAGGGACGCCAGAACGGCGCCGCCGAGGACGTCGACCAGGACGTGCTGCTTGACGGTGCAGACGGCCACCGCGACCAAGCCGACTCCCACGCCGACCCCCACGCCGTAGAGTCTCTTGGCCTTCCACGCGGCGAACGCCGCCAGCAAGGCCAGAGACAGGTGGAGGGACGGGAAGAGATTATAGGGCGGGTCCAGAGAGTACAGAACCGAGACCGCCCAATTGGAAGGCGAAGAGACATCCAGCACGGCGCCGGCAGCCCGCAAGCTTGCTGATGTTGCCGGATATGCTTTGAAACAAATCAAAGAAATCGCGATTACCAAGCCGTAGGCGAGGACGGTGCGACGAAATAGTCTTGGGCACTTCACCACAAACAGTGGAATCAACGCCGCCGTGAATACCCAGAAATATATCCAGACGGACTGCGCGATGAAGGGGATTCGCCGATCAAGCGACGTAGCCATGTCGAAGGTCATTGCCGAAGAAATCGAGCGTCCGACGCCAAAGTAGCCAACAATAAAAAATGTAACCAAACCTGCCGTCGCGGCCAGTCGTTCAATCACGATCGCCGTTCGCTGTTGCTTGCGATGGGCAATCTTCACGCGCTCAAGCATGGATTTTGCGCGGAGTATGACAGTGCCCGGCCGCAACGGACGCTCAGCTGGGAAGCCCAAACAACGTAATTGACTTGCGCTGTCGCTTTCACCGCCTACCGTCACGGCCCCAACCGCGTCGTTCATTGCTAAATGACCTCGGATACAAGCCGCCTGTCCAGCTCGCGGACTCGCCGAATGAGGCTTTTCCTCTCCATAAACCGTAAAATGCCGTACACCGTGTCTTCAAGTGACGGATCTGGCAAGCTGGCGCCCGACATATTCCTCGCCTTCTGATAAGCGGAGCTGTCATACCGCTTGAACTCCATGGCAGAGATGCTGTTGACAGATCCAGTCAGGAAATCGAGCAGTGGAAATAGCAGATCGTTCTTCGTGCATCTCCTGATCACCTCCGGGACAAACTCTGACAGCTTGAATAACCGGAATGATCGTCCAGTGACGTTCGTAATGATGTTCGTGATATCCACCATGTTTGCATAGTCATCTCTTGTTACATGGTAGGAGGCGCCGACAGTATCCGGGACATTGGAAATCGCGACGATATTGTTCGCTGCGACGTCCGCCGGCACAAAACTGACTTGATTGAGCGCTGCAACCCCGATCCCATGGTTGACCATGAAGGCAAGTAGCCGAATTGCGATATCGATATTGTTTCCTCCGCCGGTCACCGAGGGACTAATGAGAGCAGGACGGAAAATGCGGATCTTCAAACCGTACCGTGCCGCATCCAATACGGTTTGCTCTGCGGCCCATTTAGACTGACTGTAGCCGAAATCGAGCAGCTCCATTTTGTCGTTCGAGTCTGTTTCGTACAAAGTCTCCTTAACCGCCCAACCAAAGATGAACGTCGTAGACACATAGTTGAAAATCTTGGTACTGCGCTCGAACGCCAGTCTCAGAACCTCATGAGTGCCGGCGACGTTTGCGGCCTGCAGTTTGTCATAATTCAATACATAATTCACTGCGGCCGCATTGTGGTAGATCGTTTGTACGTGATCCGCGAGAAAGTTCCAGTTGTACTCCGACAGTCCCAGGTTCGGCTGGCCCATATCCCCACAAACCGCAACGACTCGTCTTTCGAATTTCCGCAGCAAAGCAGCCGTCGGCCAAGACCCGGTTGACTGCATTGCCGCCTTTATTCTCTCCTTGCCGTCAGAGTCCCCCGAAGCGCGAACCAGCACATAGATTTTGTCGTCGTTCTGTTCCAATAGACTCTTCAGCAGAAATGGACCGAGAAA
>Ga0210395_10001346_pt1 | contig 19088 bp, 21 predicted proteins | sample IncBWH4OmetaG_FD_150861 | JGI IMG/M metagenome (GOLD analysis project Ga0210395, IMG submission 150861) | Forest soil microbial communities from Barre Woods Harvard Forest LTER site, Petersham, Massachusetts, United States - Inc-BW-H-4-O ...
GACCGCGCCGGCGCCCTGGCGGGCACCGAGCTGGTTGGCGTAGGAGAACGAGTCCTCCAGCAGCTTCATGATCGGGATGACCCCGGAAGACTGGTTCTCGATGTTCTTGATCGGCGCGCCGTGCTCGCGAATGTTGCTCAGCAGCAACGCGACTCCCCCGCCCCGCTTGGACAACTGTAGCGCGGAGTTGATCGACCGCCCGATCGATTCCATGTTGTCTTCGATGCGAAGCAAAAAGCAGCTCACCGGTTCGCCGCGCTGCTTCTTGCCCGAGTTGAGGAACGTAGGGGTGGCCGGCTGGAACCGGCCGTCGATGATCTCGTCGACGAGCTTCTCGGCCAATGCCGTGTCACCCGCGGCCAGGGTAAGCGCGACCATGACGACCCGGTCTTCGAAGCGCTCCAGATACCGCTTGCCGTCGAAAGTCTTCAACGTGTAGGAGGTGTAGTACTTGAACGCGCCCAGGAACGTCGGGAACCGGAACTTCTTGGCATACGCGCGATCCAGCAGGGTCTTGACGAAGTTGCGCGAGTACTCGTCGAGAACCTCACGCTCGTAATAATTTTCGCGGATCAGGTAGTCGAGCTTCTCGTCCTGGTTGTGGAAGAAGACGGTGTTCTGGTTGACGTGCTGCAGGAAGTACTGATGTGCGGCTTCCCGGTCCTTGTCAAACTGAATCTTGCCGTCGGCATCGTACAGATTCAGCATCGCATTCAGGGCGTGGTAATCCGTCTCGCCCGGCAATGCGCCGTGCCCGGCGGGCGTTACACGCTCTGCAGTTGCGGCGGTTGGTGACACGTGTCGTCCTTCCAGAAGTCAGCTAGGCCCGCGCGGACGGCTTCCACGTCGTCCTCGGTTCCCATCAGTTCGAAGCGGTAGAGGTAGGGAACGCCGCACTTACCGGAGACCACGTTGCCCGCATAGGCGAATTCGGCACCGAAGTTGTTGTTGCCCGCGGCGATGACACCGCGGATCAGCGACCGGTTGTGCTCGTTGTTCAAAAAGGCGATGACCTGCTTGGGGACATAGCCACCATCATTGATGTTCGGAGTAGCGCGGCCGCCCCCGTAAGTCGGCAGCACCAGCACATACGGCCGGTCCACCTCGATGCGGCCGTGCAGCGGTATCCGCGTCGCGGGAATGCCCAGCTTCTGCACGAAGCGGTGGGTGTTCTCCGACACGCTGGAGAAATACACCAGGCTGCAGGACGACACGACAATCCCCTCCTGTCCGACTGCGGCGCTGCCGGCTATGCGCTCAGCACGGCACCGGCGAGCGCCTTGATCCGGTCCGGCCGGAAGCCCGACCAGTGCTCGTTTCCGGCTACCACGACAGGAGCCTGCAGATATCCCAGTGCCATCACGTAGTCGCGGGCCTCGGAATCCAGGCTGATGTCAACCGTGTCGTAGGCGATGCCTTGCTTGTCCAGTGCCTTGTACGTGGCGTTGCACTGCACACATGCCGGTTTGGTGTAAACGGTGATGCTCATCGGCGGTACGACTCCTCTGTCGACGGTGGGACCAGGACGAGACTGGGACGAGACTGGCAACTACTCAGGTATTGCATCTGCACTGCTTTTCAGCAGACCGCCGCGCCACAGAATTCCCATCTTGCCGATCCGCCTTCAGCCTGCGTGCGATGCCGGTTGAGGCGGCCCGGCCGACCTGACGAACCTGGGTCTGTCGGTGTCCGGAACACTACACCTAGTGGGTGACAATCAGAAGGTATACAAGATGTTCTGAAAGACATTCATGAAATTCCCTGGTCGTAAGCCCTACTGTCGACGTGGCTTCGGCGTGTCGTAGATCACAAAATGGTCTCGCGGCGGTATACATCCACATTTACCACTCGGCACCGACACAACACGCTGGTCGCATCCGTCCAGCAAAGCCCCCGACACGCGTGCAGGCCCCGGGCATCGCCGGGGCCTGCACGCCGATTTCAGCTGACTTCGGCAACCAGCTTGCCCAGCGCATCGCGCACATTGGATACCGTGTCGGCGTGCTCTCGCGGCGCTTGGCCGTCCAGCGATCCGAACGGCACCGACAGCTTGATCGACTCGACGACGCGCGGACCGGCGACTCCGAAGGACTTGCGAGTCTCGTCATGCGCCCAGACGCCGCCGTAGCGGCCGAACGACCCGCCGATGACGGCCAGCGGCTTGTCCTTCAGCGCCCCGTCGCCAAACGGCCGGGACAGCCAGTCGATGGCGTTCTTGATGACCGCCGGGATGCTGCCGTTGTATTCCGGGGTCACCACCAGGGTGGCGTCGGCCTCGGCGGCGACGGCCCGTAGCGCGGTGACCGAAGCGGGCACGTCGGCATCGTTGTCGATGTCCTCGTTGTAGAACGGCAGCTCACCGAGCTGATCGAAGATGGTCACGGCGACGCCGTCCGGGGCGACGTCCGCCGCCAATTCGGCGATCTGCCGGTTGATCGACGCGGCGCGCAAGCTTCCTACCAGAGTCAGAACCTTGATGTCCGACATGTCCTTGTCCCTTCGATAGTTGATCTATATCTTTGCATGACTAAAACGGACCGTAGTCCGGATTATTCCAAACGCGATAAAGTGCAGGTGTGAGCGCCGCTGAACCGTTGGCCTGGCTGGGCGAGCTACCCCCTTCCGCTCCGCTGGAGCGCGGCGATGCCGCCCGCAACCGTGCGCTGCTGCTGGATGCCGCACGCCGGCTCATCGCCGAGCGCGGCGCGGATGCGGTCAGCATGGACGACATCGCCGCCGCCGCGGGTGTCGGCAAGGGCACGGTGTTCCGGCGGTTCGGCAGCCGGGCCGGCTTGATGATGGTGTTGCTTGACGAGGACGAGCGGGCCAGCCAGCAGGCGTTCCTCTTCGGTCCGCCGCCGCTGGGTCCGGATGCGCCGCCGATGGAACGCCTGCTCGCGTTCGGGCGCGACCGGCTGCGTTTTGCCCATGCCCACCATGAGCTGCTCTCCGCCGCCAACCGCGACCCCCTGACTCGCTACGGTTCACCGGTCAATGCCCCCTACATGGTGCTACGCATGCATGTTCGGATGCTGCTGGCCTCGGCCGGGACAACCGGCAACCTCGACGCCCAATCCGATGCGCTGCTGGCGCTGCTCGACGCCGACTACGTCGAGCATCAGCTCAACCATGCCGGCCAGACCCTGCAGACGTTGGGCGACGCGTGGGACAGCCTGGCGCGCAAGCTGTGTGGACGGTGAGCGACCCGAGCCCGGTGCCGAAAAGGTGGATCCTGCACGTCGACCTCGACCAATTCCTGGCCTCGGTCGAACTACGTCGCCACCCCGAGTTGGCCGGCCTGCCGGTCATCGTCGGGGGCAACGGCGATCCGACTGAAGCGCGCAAGGTCGTCACGTGTGCGTCATACGAAGCCCGCGAATTCGGCGTGCACGCGGGTATGCCGCTGCGCACTGCGGCCCGGCGCTGTCCCGACGCCACCTTCTTGCCGTCGGATCCCGAGGCCTATGACGCGGCCTCTGACCAGGTGATGGGATTGCTGCGCGACTTGGGGCACCCGGTCGAGGTGTGGGGCTGGGACGAGGCTTTTATTTCGGCGCCAGCCTGGGGGCGAGCCCAGGACGTCACCGAACTCGCCGAGCAGATCCGCACCGTCATCTCCTCGGCAACCGGGCTGTCCTGCTCGGTAGGCATCAGCGACAACAAACAGCGCGCCAAGGTCGCCACCGGATTTGCGAAACCGGACGGCGTGGCTACCCTCACCGGCGCGAACTGGATGACGGTGATGGGTGACCGGTCGGTCGACGCACTCTGGGGTGTCGGCCCGAAGACCGCGAAGAAGCTTGCCGGCCTTGGCATCACAACAGTCTGGCAATTGGCACACACCGATGCCGAGCTGCTGACATCGACATTCGGCCCGCGGACCGGGCTGTGGCTGTTGCTGTTGGCCAACGGCGGCGGCGACGATACGGTCAGCGCCCAGCCGTGGATCCCGCGCTCCCGCAGTCACGTCGTGACTTTCCCGCGAGACCTCACCGACCGAGACGAAATGAATTCAGCGATAACCGAATTGACGCAACAGGCGCTCAGTGAGGTGGTAGCTGCGTCGCGGATCGTCACTCGGGTCGCGGTGACCGTCCGCACCGCAACGTTCTACACCCGCACGAAGATCCGCAAGCTAACCGAGCCCACGACCGACGCTGACGTGATCGTCGCGGCCGCGCTGCGAGTGCTGGACCTGTTCGAGTTGGACCGTCCGGTCCGGCTACTCGGGGTGCGGCTGGAACTGCAAATGCCGCCGCCCGGTGACGATGCGCGCCGCTGAGCGGCGCGAGAAGGAGCCGGGCAAATCAAGCTCAGCGGTGCGCTGGGGACGGCCGCAATGCCCTGGCGAATACCACGTTGACTTGGCGCATCACCAGGCTGTAGGGCCACCACGCGACGCGTTTGAACCCGTACAGCGCGCGGATGTCTGCCGAGGTGTAGATCAAGAACCGATTTCTGGCGACCCCGGCCAGGATCTTCTCCGCGGCTTTTTCCGGCGACACCGCGTGGCCGCTGAAGCGCGCCACCCAGCGACTCACTCCGGGATCGTCGCGGTCGACGCCGGCGATCTCGACCGTGTTGACCAGCGGGGTTTTGACGGCGCCCGGCACCACGACCGACACCCCGATGCGGTGCCGGGCCAGGTCGAAGCGCAGCACTTCGGAGAGTCCGCGCAGCCCGAATTTGCTTGCGCTGTAAGCGGCGTGCCAGGGCAGCCCGATCAGCCCGGCGGCCGACGATACGTTGACCAGATGGCCGCCATGGTGGGCGGCCACCATGGGCGGCAGAAAGCTCTCGATGACGTGAATCGGCCCCATCAGGTTGATCGCGACCGTCTTGGTCCACTGCTCGTGGGTCAGCCGGTCGACGGTGCCCCACGCCGCAACCCCGGCGATGTTCATCACGATGTCCATGCTCGGATGCTTGGCGTGGATCTCGGCGGCGAATGAAGCGACGTCGTCGTAGTTGGAAATGTCCAGCGCCCGATACTCGGGCACCTGTGCGCCCAGCGCGCGAGCATCCGCCACGGTCAGCGCCAGACCGTCGGGATTGCGGTCCGTCAGGTAGAGCTCGGCGCCGTGAGCGGCCAGCCGCAATGCGGTCGCGCGGCCAATGCCGCTGGCCGCACCGGTGATAAAGCAACGCTTACCCGCGAACCTAGAACGAGTCGTCTGGACCATGGGGAAAGACGATACGGGCCTAAAGGCCCGCCGTAACGGCACAGCCCGGGGACTAGGTCGCTCCCGATCTCACTGCACCGCCCCACAGGGCGTTGAGCCACAACGCCTCGAGTATCCGCACCCCACGCTGCACGTCGCCGTCGGCGCCCAGAAACGTGGTGTCGCCGGAGAGCATCTGTGCGGTGGTGACCGCCAGCGTCCGCACCAACGCAGGGACGTCGTCGCTGATCGGGTGCGCGGTGCCGGCCCGCAACTCGTCTTTGACGATCCCGATGATCTGTTGGATCACGCCTTCGACCTGTTGGTCGAGAAGGTCACGGATCTCTGCGTCGGTATTGCGGGCGGCGTTGCATGCCGACATCACCGGATCGTTGTGCGCGTAGACCGCGGCCGCACTTCCGACCATTCGCTTCGCGAACGCCGCCGGCGATTCGTCCGGCCCGCGGGGTGCGAAGTATTCCGTCAGTTCTTCGAGCTCGTGTGTCGCGTCTGCGAGGATCTGAGCGAGCACCGCGTATTTCGAATCGAAGTAGAAGTAGAAGCCAGAACGGGCCACACCCGCGCGGTCACTGATCGTGCTCACCGACAGCTGCGCGAACGGTCTTTCCTCGAGCAGTTCGCGCACCGCCTGCACAATGGCATGCCGCTGCCGATCACCCCGTCGTCGCGGAACCGGTACGACCGCGCCCTGGTTAGCCGCCATCCCGGTCTCCTGCTCGATGCGCACCCTTCGACCATGCACCACGCCGCACGCAAAGTGAAACTTGACAGCCGTCAAGTTTCACCCGAGGATAGCGATTGGTGACGCCTGCCACAACGCTCTTCAATGCCCCTTCTACCCTCCAGGCAGGCGTCGAGGAGGAGTGTCAATGGCGACCATCAGCACCCCGCATTACCTGCTCGACCAGGCCAAGCGCCGGCTGACCCCGTCAATCAACAACTTTCCGGGCATGGCTGCCGTCGAACAGCGGCTGCGGAACACCAACTGGACCCCGCGGAAGCTCGCGGATCCGCCGCCGGGCAGCGGACTCAAGCCGGTCATGGGCGATCGTGGCTTGCCGGTCGTCGGCCACCTCATCGAGATGATGCGGGGCGGACCGGACTACCTGCTATTCCTGTACGAAACCAAGGGTCCTGTCATATTCGGTGACTCACCCGTCCTGCCGGGCGTCGCGGCGCTGGGTCCCGACGCAGCCCAGGTCATCTACTCCAACCGCAACAAGGACTACTCCCAGCAGGGCTGGGTGCCGGTGATCGGACCGTTCTTCCACCGCGGCCTGATGTTGCTCGATTTCGAGGAGCACATGTTCCATCGGCGGATCATGCAGGAAGCGTTCGTCCGCTCCCGGCTGGTCGGCTATGTCGAGCAGATGGACCAGGTCGTCTCGCAGGTGGTGGCCAACGACTGGGTAGCCAATGATCCACGTTTTCTGCTCTACCCGGCCATGAAGGAGCTCACCCTCGACATCGCGTCGATGGTGTTCATGGGTCACGAACCCGGCACCGACCATGCGCTCGTGACCAAGGTGAACAAGGCCTTCACGATCACCACCCGCGCCGGAAACGCGATCATCCGCACCAGCGTGCCGCCGTTTACCTGGTGGCGTGGTCTCCAGGCCCGTGAGCTGCTGGAGAACTACTTCCGTGAGCGCGTCAAAGAGCGCCGCGGCAAGGAAGGCAGCGACCTGCTGACGGTCCTGTGCCACACCGAGGACGAGGACGGCAACAGTTTCTCCGACGAGGACATCGTCAGCCACATGATCTTCCTGATGATGGCCGCGCATGACACCTCGACATCGACCACGACGACGATGGCCTACAACCTGGCCGCCAACCCCGAGTGGCAGGAACGCTGCCGCGACGAATCCGATCGGCTCGGCGACGGTCCACTGGATATTGAGTCACTGGAGAAGCTGGAGTCGCTCGATTTGGTGATGAACGAGGCGATCCGGCTGGTGACACCGGTGCAGTGGGCGATGCGCCAGACTGTGCGCGACACCGAGTTGCTGGGCTACTACCTGCCTGCGGGCACGAACGTCATCGCGTACCCAGGGATGAACCATCGCCTGCCGGAGATCTGGACGGATCCGCTGAAATTCGACCCCGACCGGTTCAACGAGCCGCGCTGCGAACACAAGCGGCACCGTTACGCGTTCACACCGTTCGGCGGCGGCCCGCACAAGTGCATCGGGATGACGTTCGGCCAGCTAGAGATCAAGACGATCCTGCACCGGCTGCTGCGCCGCTACCGGCTTGAGTTGCCCCGCCCGGGGTACCAGGCGAAATGGGACTACGGCGGCATGCCGATCCCGGTGGACGGCATGCCGATGGTGTTGCGCCCGCTTTAGCCGGAGATCAGACAGCGGTGTTCGCCGGGCCCTGCCCGGCCACCAGCCGGTTCGCGCAGGCGATGACCGCATACAGGGCCGACTGCGTCGGGTCTCCCGACCAGCCCATCGCCCACTCGGCCCGGCGGCCGTCGCTGCCCTGGATGAACGTCGCGGTGGTGTCTTCTGATCGCAGCTGATGAAACCGCAGCGTCTCCACCGCGACGCCATGGTCGTAGAGCATCGCGGTCAGCGCGGCAACCGGACCAGTCGCAGTGGCGGTCGCGGTCTCGATGCGATCGCCGAACCCCAGGGTGGCCCGGAATGTTCGAGCCTGCGGGCCCAACCGGGTGGCAGGACGTTCGGTGTCAGTGCATTCCCACTGGCCCAAGCGCAGCGGCCCGGCGCTCGGGGCGTAGGTGGCGGTGAACGTGCTCCACGACATGGTGTTGGCGTCCTCCCGGATTCCTCGCGGTAGCGGGATGCCGTCAAAGCGGATCGATGGCGATTCGGGTAAAGGGCCGATGTCCGAGCAACTCGGAAATCTCAGGTCGGTGATTGTCATGTGCCGGTCTTCCCTGGTCTTTCAGTGGTGACCGACGAGTAGTAGCTTCCGACCCACAGCGGGGGGTCGGTCTGGATCAGACCCCGCTGCGGGTACTGGCTACTACGAGAAGATTCCGCACGATCGCCGAGGTTAGACGCTGACGGGTGGTCAATGCAACTTCATTAACCGCCGCTGTCAGCTTCCGCGGTGTAGAACGGGGTCCATGCATGAGCTGTCGCTCTGCCAGGCGATCGCGGGGGTGGTCAGACCGTATGCCGACGGTCGCCACGTCGACATCGTGCGAGTCAAGATAGGTGCGCTGCGCCAGGTGGTGCCCGACTCGCTCACGTTTTGCTGGACGCTGGTCCGCGACTATGAGGACATGCCCGACGCCGAGCTGGAGCTCGAGCTCGTCACCGCCGAGGTGCAGTGCCGGTCGTGTGGGCAACGTTCGACGATCACCTCGGTGTGGTCGCTGCTGTGCCCGGGGTGCGGGAGCGCCGACGTCGAGGTGCTGCGCGGCAACGAGTTCTTGGTGACTTCGCTGGACGTTTCGTGAAGAGCCGGTGAAAGGTAGAGCACATGGGCAGGTTTCATCGACACGACGACGGCACGGTGCACACTCACGACCACTCGGATCCTGAGAATCACCCCCACGAGCATCATGACCACGGAGACCACAGCGGCTACGAGACCGGTTCGCAGCGCATCGACGTGCTGGAGTCGATCTTCGCTGAAAATGACGTCCGCGCCGACTACAACCGAAAAGCGTTTGAAAGCAACGGCGTTCGCGCGCTGAACCTGATGAGCTCTCCCGGCTCGGGCAAGACGACGGTACTGGGGGCGACGCTGGACGAACTCGCCGGTGAGTTCGCCGTCGGGGTGATCGAAGGCGATATCGCCACCGACCTCGACGCGGCCAAGCTAGGTGGCCGGGGCGCTCAGATATCCCTGCTCAACACCGGCAACGGGTTCGGCGGCGAATGTCATCTCGACGCGCCGATGGTCAACCGTGCGCTGCAGGGACTGGACCTCCCCGACCTGGACCTGGTGATCATCGAAAACGTCGGGAATCTGGTGTGCCCGGCCGAGTTCGACGTCGGCGAGCACGCCAAGGCGATGGTCTATTCGGTCACCGAGGGCGATGACAAGCCACTGAAGTACCCGGTGATGTTTCGCGCCGTCGACGTGGTGCTGCTCAACAAGATCGATCTGGTTCCATATTTGGACGTCGACGTCGATTCCTACACGGCCCGCGTCCGCGAGGTCAATCCAACGGCGACGATTTTGCCGATCAGTGCCCGCACCGGCGCCGGGATGTCCGCCTGGTTCGGTTGGCTGCGACGGTTCATGGCAGCTTCAGCGAGCTGACCGCACCGTGGCGCCTCCTGCGGCGGGTGGCGAACCGGGCGAATGGAAATCGCTTGACTGCCAACACGTGCGACTTATTCGCAAGAAGGCAAATGTGTTGCTGATCGGCACGCATCACTGATGGCCCAAGACGGCGAACGAGAGCCCACAATACGCCGCGGCAGGCGAAATCAAGGCGAAAATCCGGAAACCCGTACGGGGCCTCCGAATTTGCCAGATCATCGTTGACAAGGCAGTTCGGCGAGAGTAGACCCAGGAAATAGCGCCGCGTAAGCGTGCCGACCGTCGACTCCCGCGGTGCGAGGGGCCTTTAGCCCAGGCCCCGGAAAGCTGCCGTATGCCAACAGAAGCAGCAGTCAAAGCGGAAGAAACCTTGATCCACGTGCTATGGATCAACGCGGGTCTTAGTTGTGATGGCGATTCGGTGGCGCTGACTGCCGCCACCCAACCCAGTATCGAGGAGATCGCGCTCGGCGCACTCCCCGGACTGCCCAAGATCGCCGTGCACTGGCCACTGATCGACTTCGAATGCGGACCTACCGGCGGGGCCGACGATTTCCTCGAGTGGTTCTTCAAGGCCGACCGCGGTGAGCTCGAACCGTTCGTGCTCGTCGTGGAAGGTTCGATTCCCAACGAAGCGCTCAAGAGCGAGGGGTATTGGTGCGGCTTCGGCAACAACCCGGCCACCGGGCAGCCGATGACCACCAGTGAGTGGCTCGACCGACTGGCCCCCAAGGCGACGGCAATAGTCGCGGTGGGGACCTGCGCCACTTACGGCGGCATCCACGCGATGGCCGGCAACCCGACCGGCGCGATGGGCGTACCCGACTACCTGGGCTGGCAGTGGAAGAGCAAGGCCGGAATTCCGATCGTCTGCGTCCCGGGCTGCCCGATCCAGCCGGACAACCTGTCCGAGACACTGACCTACCTGCTCTACATGGCCACCGGCCAGGCGCCGATGATCCCGCTCGACGACGCGCTGCGGCCGAAGTGGCTGTTCAGCGCCACCGTGCACGAGGGCTGCGACCGGGCCGGCTACTACGAGCAGGGCGACTTCGCCACCGAGTACGGATCACCGAAATGCATTGTGAAACTGGGCTGCTGGGGCCCAGTGGTCAAATGCAACGTGCCCAAGCGGGGCTGGATGAACGGCATGGGCGGCTGCCCCAACGTCGGTGGCATCTGCATCGGCTGCACGATGCCCGGGTTCCCGGACAAGTTCATGCCATTCATGGACGAGCCACCGGGCGGCAAGGTTTCTACTACCGCATCAGGACTGTACGGCTCGGTCATCCGCAACCTGCGCGGCATTACCGGGCGCACCGTCGACAAAGAACCGAAGTGGCGGCACAAGGGCGACAAACTGACCACGGGCGCACGCCGCACCTGGTAGGCGCGACGCGGCATCTGAGCTGAAGATAGGGAGCAAAGTTCGATGACAACGATCATCCCCGAGCCGTCCCACGCGAAGCGCGAGCCCGGCCAACTTGTCGAGATGGCGTGGGATCCGATCACTCGGATCGTGGGCAGCCTCGGCATTTACACCAAGATCGACTTCGAGAACCGCGAAGTCGTCGAGTGCCACAGCACATCGTCGATCTTCCGTGGCTACTCGATTTTCATGAAGGGCAAGGATCCTCGCGACGCCCACTTCATCACCAGCCGCATTTGCGGTATCTGCGGCGACAACCACGCCACCTGTTCCTGCTATTGCCAGAACATGGCCTACGGGGTCAAGCCGCCGCACCTGGGCGAGTGGATCGTCAACCTCGGCGAGGCCGCGGAATACATGTTCGACCACAACATCTTCCAGGAAAACCTGGTCGGCGTGGACTTCTGCGAAAAGATGGTCTCGGAGACCAACCCAGGTGTGCTGGCCAAAGCGGAAAACACCGCAGCTCCGCATGCCGACGCACATGGGTACAAGACCATCGCCGACATCATGCGGTCGCTCAACCCGTTCAGCGGCGAGTTCTACCGCGAAGCGCTTCAAGTCAGTCGCTGGACACGAGAGATGTTCTGCCTCATGGAGGGTCGCCATGTGCACCCGTCCACGCTGTACCCCGGCGGAGTCGGCACCGTCGCGACCATCCAGCTGATGACCGACTACATGACCCGGCTGATGCGTTACGTCGAGTTCATGAAGAAGGTCGTGCCCATGCACGACGATCTGTTCGACTTCTTCTACGAGGCGATGCCCGGTTACGAGAAGGTGGGGCTGCGCCGCACCCTGTTGGGCTGCTGGGGCTCCTTCCAGGACCCCGACGTGTGCAACTTCGAGTACAAGGACATGGAGCGCTGGGGTAACGCCATGTTCGTCACACCGGGCGTGGTGGTCGACGGCAAGCTGGTCACCCACTCGCTCGTGGACATCAACCTCGGGATCCGGATCCTCTTGGGCAGTTCGTATTACGACGACTGGACCGATCAGGAGACGTTCGTCAAGACCGACCCGCTGGGTAATCCGATCGACCGGCGTCACCCGTGGAACCAGCACACCAACCCGCATCCGCAGAAGCGGGACATGGACGGTGGTAAGTACAGCTGGGTGATGTCGCCACGCTGGTTTGACGGCAAGGATCACCTTGCTCTGGACACCGGCGGCGGTCCGCTGGCCCGGCTGTGGTCGACCGCGCTGGCCGGCCTGGTCGACATCGGCTACGTCAAGTCCACCGGTCATTCGGTGCAAATCAACCTGCCCAAGACCGTCCTCAAGGGACCCGTCGAGTTCGAGTGGAAGATCCCGCAGCACGGGTCCAACACCATCGAGCGGGACCGGGCACGGACTTACTTCCAGGCCTACGCTGCCGCGTGCGCGTTGCACTTCGCGGAGAAGGCATTAGCTGAAATCCGGGCCGGCCGCACCAAGACCTGGGAGAAGTTCGACGTGCCCAAGGAAGGCATCGGCTGCGGGTTCACCGAGGCGGTGCGCGGAGTGTTGAGCCACCACATGGTGATTCGCGACGGCAAGATCGCCAACTACCACCCGTACCCGCCCACCCCGTGGAACGCGAACCCACGCGACAGCTACGGCACGCCGGGACCCTACGAGGACGCGGTGCAGGGCCAGCCGATCTTCGAGGAGAACGACCGGGAGCACTTCAAGGGCATCGACATCATGCGCACGGTGCGTAGCTTCGACCCGTGCCTGCCCTGTGGCGTGCACATGTATCTCGGCAAGGGCAAGACACTGGAGCGGCTGCACTCGCCGACGCAAACGGCGACCGGGGAGTGATGCATGGCTGATCGCCCCGAGGAGTTGCAGGGGGACGCGCAGTGGCGCTCGGCGGGCGATCGGATCCAGACGCTGCTGGACGCAACGGCGGCCGGTGGGGTGGCCGCGCGTGAGCGCGCCGAGCAGCTGGTCCGCGAGGTAGTCGAGCTCTACGGCGCGGGCCTGTCGCGAATCCTCGCGGCAGTCGGCGATCAGGCGGATCCGGGCATTCTGGACCGCCTGGTCGCCGACGACTTGGTGGCCAGCTTGCTGCTCGTGCACGGCCTGCACCCCTACGACGTGCGGCGACGAGTCTCCGATGCACTCGACCGCGTCCGGCCGTACCTGGGCTCACACGGCGGCGACGTGCATCTGCTCGACATCGTCGGCGACACCGTGCAGCTGCAATTCGCCGGCAGCTGTAAGAGTTGCCCGTCGTCGGCGGTGACGCTGGAATTGGCCGTCGAGGATGCCATTCGGGCTGCCGCACCGGAGGTTTCGTCGATTGAATTGGTGACCCCCCAAACCGATACAGCCGACGCGGGAAAGCCGGCGACGGTGATCCCCGCCGAATCGCTGCTCGCCTCCCTCCATTCCAGGGCGCCGTCCAACGGCGGCGGCTCGGCGTGGCATCAGGTGCCTGACCTGGCCGACCTGGCTCCCGGCGAAGTCGGCGGCTTCTCGGTCGCCGGCCTGGTGGTGCTGGCCTGCCGGGTCGGCGACCAGTTGTACGCCTACCGTGATCACTGCCCGGCCTGCGAGGGATCCCTGGCCGGTGCGGCGCTGCATCGACCGGCCGCAGGGGGCGACCCGGTGCTGCGATGTCCGCGCTGTCACGCGCATTTCGATGTCGTGCACGCCGGGGCGGGCCTCGATGACGGCACCGAGCGCCACCTTGATCCCATCCCACTGCTGCTGCGCGAAGGGGTGCTTTCCATCGCGGTGCCGGCCGAGCCGATGGGCGCGCCGGCATGACCACCCCTTACGACGTCCTGGCCCGCATCACCGGAAATCGGCGCGGGCCGGAGCCGGCCGGACAGCGGTGCGAGATGTGCTCGGAGGCTATCGCCGACGCGCACCAACACGTGGTGAATGTGCCTGGGCGGCAATTGATGTGCGTATGCCGTGGCTGCTATCTGCTGTTCACCGACAGCCACGCCGAGCTGCGCTATCGCGCGGTCCCGGACCGGTATCTGTCTTTTCCGGATTTCGCGCTCGATCGCCGCACCTGGGAATCGTTACAGATCCCGGTCGGGCTGGCGTTCTTCTTCCGCAACTCGGCGCTGGACCGCACCGTCGGGTTCTACCCGGGGCCGGCCGGTGCAACCGAATCCGAACTCGACCTCGACGCCTGGAGCGCAATCAGCGCAGCCGAACCCAGGGTCGGGCTGGTCTTCGACGACGTCGAGGCGCTGCTGATCCGCGTGCCCGGTGATGCAGAAGCCGACGGAGCGCCCGAGTGCTACCTGGTCCCGATCGACGCCTGCTACGAGTTCGTCGGCGGACTACGAACGCGGTGGCGCGGCTTCGACGGTGGCCAAGAAGCGCGCGATTTCATCGACGAGTTCTTCACCGCACTCGCCGAACGCAGTGAGGCGCAACGATGCGCGCCGGCGACGATGCAGAGCGAAAGCGATGCGGAGGAGCGGCGCTCATGACGAGCCCGGGCGCCTCGTTCACCGTTGCCGACGTGGGCGCCGAGCCGTACGCGGTCACGCCGATGCTTGCCGCGCGTATCGCCGTCTCGGTGCCCGGCGATCAGCCGGTGCACGCGATCGCGCTGCGATGTCAGGTCCGTATCGACCCGTTGCGGCGCGGCTATTCCGACGACGAGGCCGCCGGAGTGACCGACTTGTTCGGACCACGGGAACGGTGGGCAACCACCCAGCACACGTTCCTGTGGCAGCACTGCGCGGCGATGGTACCGGGATTCACCGGCACAACCGAGGTCTCGCTCCCGCTGGAATGCACGTACGACTTCGAGGTGACGGCGTCCAAGTATCTGCACGCGCTGCGCGACGGCCTCATCCCGCTGCAGTTCCTTTTCAGCGGAACGATTTTCATGGCGGGCCAGCAAGGGTTCTCGGTGCAGCAAGTACCGTGGGACTGCGAGGACCGCTACGACATGCCGGTGTCGGTGTGGCGGGACCTGATCCAGCAGCACTACCCCAGCAGCGGATGGTTGCGCCTTGGCCATGACACGCTGGCGGCCCTGAACGCGTACAAGTCGGCGCGCGGCTTGTTGGGCCTCGACGACGCCGTCACTGAGTTACTGGCCCAGGCTCACGAGGAGGCCCGGTGAGCGCGAATTGGGACCGGGCCCGTACCATCGCCGACGCCGTGCTCTACGAAGGCTACCTGCTGTACCCCTACCGCGCGTCCTCGCGGAAGAATCAAATCCGCTGGCAATTCGGGGTTTTAGGTCCGCGCGGTGCGGCCGATGCGGGTATCGGCGAGGATGACAGCCTTTCGGCGCAGTTCCTCATTGACGGCGCGAACGGCATCAAGCTGGTCGTGCGGTTCCTGCAATTGCAGCACCGGACCGCCGAGCGCGAGACCGGCGGCGGGCGCTATCAGCCGGTCGACGAGCTGACCACGCCCTCTGGGTCGTGGCTCAGTTGGGACGAGGCCGTCGAAGTCGAATTGCCATTCGGCTCTTTCTACTTCGCCGAGCCAGCCGGGCCGTGGACACTGCCGGTGACAGCACCCTCGGGCAGCGATATCGAAGCCGTCGAGGGCGGCAGGCTGGTGCGAACCAGGGAGAGCGTCCGAGCTGAGCTGACCGTCGGTGTCGAACGCGTCGACGGCCTGAACCGCGTCACCGTCACCGTCCGCAACACTGCGCCCTGCAGCGACGAAGCGGGGAAGGACTGGGCGATCGCCAGATCTCTGATCGGCACTCACCTCATCGCAGAAGTTATTGACGGTGAGTTTATTTCGCTGCTGGATCCTCCTGATCGCGCGGCGGCCGCGGCCGCCAACTGCCACCAACATCGCTGCTTCCCGGTGCTGGCCGGCCGGGCCGGTGAGACGGACCTGCTGCTGGTGTCGCCGATCATCCTCTACGATCACCCGGAGATCGCGGAACAAAGTGAGGGTGCGCTTTACGACTCCACCGAAATCGATGAGATCCTGACCCTGCGGGTGATGACCATGACCGACGAGGAGAAGGCGCAGGCCCGGGCCACCGATCCGCTGGCCGCGCAGATTATCGACCGCTGCGATGCGATGTCACCCGAGGCGATGCAGCGCCTGCACGGCGTCTTACGCGATCCGCACCTGGGCGAGCCGGGCCTTATTCCGGAGATACCCGACGGCGTGCAGTGGTGGGACCCGCTGGCCGACAACGCTGTTCGCCCCGACATCGACGCGGTGCTGGTGAACGGGGTGCGGGTGTCGCGAGGCAGTCGGGTGCGGTTGCATCCGGGCCGGCGTGCCGACGCGCAAGACCTGTTTTTCTCCGGCAAGACCGCTCGTGTCACGTCGGTGCACGAAGACGTCGACGGCAACCAGCACGTCGGAGTCGTCGTCGATGACGATCCGGCCGCCGACCTACACGAGTGGTACGGCCGCTATCTGTACTTCGCACCCGACGAAGTCGAACCGCTCGAAACCACTACCACGGAAAGGAATTCGACATGGAGATCGTAGGCTGGGTGTTCATCGGCATACTTGGACTGATGGCGTTCTCGGCAGTGGTGCTGGGCCTGGTGTCCCTGCCAGATGCCCGGCGCTACCTCAAGATGCGGCACATGTAGCGGATTCGACCGCGGCGGTATGACCTCCCGCATCCTGATAGCCGGCATCGGCAACATCTTCCTCGGCGACGACGGCTTCGGTCCCGAGGTGTTGCGTCACATCTTTGGCCGGGTGAACGGCTCCGAGGGTGTGCGCGCCACCGATTACGGCATCGGGGGCATGCATCTGGCCTACGACCTACTCGAGGACTGGAATGCGCTGGTACTCGTCGACGCGATCCCCAACCGCGGCTCGCCCGGAACGGTGCACGTGTTCGAGGCCGACCATGGATCACCAGATGCTCCAGCGGGTTTGGACGCACACGGCATGGATCCCGCGACGGTGTTCGCGAGTCTTCGCGCCCTGGGCGGGACCCCCCCACGGACCATCGTGGTGGGATGTGAGGTCGCTGACGTCGGCGACGGAATGGGCCTGAGCGAGCCCGTCGAGGCAGCGGTTCCGGAAGCGGCGCGGGCGGTCGAATCGGCGGTGGCCATGTTGCGCGCCGAAGACGGAGCACGAGTAGGAGAGGTTTGACAGATGTGTCTGGGGATTCCCGGCCAAGTCGTGCGGATGCTCGACGGTTACAACGACCAGGTGGCGCTGGTCGACGTCGTCGGTGAGCACCGCAAGGTCAATGTCGGCATGCTGCCGGAGGAGACGTTCGCGCCGGGCGACTGGGTGATCATCCACATGGGCTTCGTGGTGGAGAAGACCGACAAGGCCGGCGCCGAGGAGGCGATGGCCGGTCTGGAGTTGATGGGCTCCGGCGAGCCCGAGGGCGGCATCTGACGATCACCTGATCTAGATTTGCGGATTCATCGTCCAGGTAACCGGAACAACGTAGCGTTTGTTTCCAGGTGGCAAACGCCATGCTCACTCTCATTTGGCTGAGGTGATTGCGATGAGTACAGACACAGCGGCACCCACGAACCAGCCGAAAGCGGATACCCCCCACGAAGTGGTGGTCACCTGCCCGGCCACCGGAAAAGTGGTCGGCCGCGTCCCGGTATCGACATCGGATGAGGTCGAGACGGTGGCGGCCCGGCTTCGGGCGGCCCAGCCGGCTTGGCAGCGGATCGGTGTCGAAGGCCGCTCGCGGTGGCTGGGTAAATGGCGCGACTGGCTGCTCGACCAGACGGACGAGCTTTTGACATTGCTGCAACTGGAGTCCGGCAAGTCTTGGGGTGACGCCAACCTAGAAATCAACGGTTTGGAGAGCATCAACTATTGGATCGACAAGGCCGGCGAGTTCCTCGCCGACCAGACCGTTCGCCCGTACGGTGCCGCCAACGCGGCAAAGAAGCTGACCATTGCCTACGAGCCGTATCCGCTCGTCGGCGTGATCACACCGTGGAACGGCCCGCTGTTGGTGCCGCTGGTCGACATTGCGCCGGCGTTGATGGCCGGTTGCGCGGTGCTGTCCAAGCCCTCGGAGGTCACCCCGCTGGTGTGGCGGATGGCGGTCGATGGGTGGAAGCAGATCGGTGCACCGGACGTGCTCGACGCGGTGTACGGGTTCGGCCAGACCGGGGCAGCGTTGGTCGATCTGGTGGACTACGTGATGTTCACCGGTTCGGTCAATACCGGGCGCCGCATCGCCGTCGCGGCCGCGCAGCGACTGATCCCGTGCAGCCTGGAGCTCGGCGGTAAAGACGCCATGATCGTCTGCGCCGACGCGGACATCGACCGGGCCGCCGACGGCGCGGTCTGGGGCGCGTTCACCCTCACCGGCCAAGTCTGCATATCGGTGGAGCGGTGCTACGTCGAGGAACCGGCCTACGACGAGTTCGTCAGCAAGGTGGTGACCAAAACGTCGCAGCTACGCCAAGGCATGGATGCCAAGCACGACTATTCCTGCGAGGTCGGGTCGATGACCACCGCGCAGCAACTCGCCGTTGTGTCCAGCCACGTCGACGACGCCGTCAGTAAGGGTGCGAGGGTGCTGGTGGGCGGCAAGTCGAGTGACCCCGCCACTGAGGGACTGTTTTACCAGCCGACAGTGCTGGTCGACGTGGACCACGGGATGAAGTGCATGCGGGAGGAGACCTTCGGGCCCACCTTGCCGATCATGAAGGTTCGCGATGTTGCCGAGGCCATCGAAAAGGCGAATGACTCCGAACTGGGGTTGTCCGGCAGCGTCTGGACGCGAGACAAGAACAAAGGGATAGCGTTGGCGCGCAAGATGAACACCGGAACGGTGAACATCAACAACGTCATCGCCTCGTCGTTGTCTGTACCGATGGCGGGCTGGAACGACTCGGGGGTCGGTTCCCGCTCCGGTGGAGCCGACGGAATCCGGAAATATTGCCGCACCAAAAGCATTGTGGCCGAGCGGGTTACGATGAAAAAGGAGCCGATCTGGTATCCCTACAGCCGCAGGAAGGGCAAGATTATCGCAGCCATGCTCCGGATGACGTCGGCCAAAGACTGGCGGCGCCGACTCGGACGGTAACGCCGGGTCACAACCACCAGGACGCGGTAGCGTCCAAGTGACGACGCGTGCGGTAACGCGTGAGGCTGTCGTCGCCATCCCCAATCGCCTCGATGATTCGCAGGTGAGCGCGTTGCACGTCGACGAGATCGCTGTGGCTCGGGATCGGCTGCTCGGTGCTGACCCAGTGCCGGCGGAACACTTCGACGAGGATCCGTAAGAACAAGTCCAGCACGGCATTACCGGCCAGCTGAGCCAGTCCGGTGTGGAACAG